>JACDJC010002305.1_pt1 | contig 15222 bp, 13 predicted proteins | sample 7454191 | NCBI WGS metagenome assembly JACDJC01 (sample SAMN14253291, study PRJNA609438) | sludge metagenome | isolation source: sludge after 25d culture with pyrite and EDTA | collected 2018-12-20 | reverse complement strand
ACATTCTTGGCCAAATCGATGGCTATGGCAGTAAGCTTTTTCATGGGCTCGCCCTCGCGTGACTATGTTGGTAGCGCTAGCTCACCACCATTGGCACCGCGATGCCTGAATGCGCGGGGGCGAGTCCATGCGATTACAATCACCGCGCCGTAGGGCGGGCACTGCCCGCCAGTCTTGTCGCGGTATTCAATCGAGACTTGATCAAGAGACAGCGCCACGCGGGGGAAGGTGCCACGGGCGGGAGGAGCGCTCTTGTTCTTTACCGCGCGACTTTCCCCGTTTCGCGGCGGAAGCGAAGCTGTCGCCCGTAGCTGCAGCATTGTTCGGGGAAGAATGATGAGCTGGTTTCCAATCTCATTGGCCTGCATCGACAGTGAACGTGTAACCCGGATCTACCCGTAGTGCGCCGCCGACACGGGCGTTTGGCGGTGCTCGCACCCCAAGGCAAACGGTCTTTTCACGGCGCATCAGGGGCCCTTCGCACCTCTGTCGACTGGCGCGACTCGGGCCGCAGCGCCTGCGCCTGTGGTTCCTCAAGCTGGAGCGGCCATGGAAAGCAGGCGACAATACAGCTGATGAATTGTTCTGGGCTCGCTGTGTCCTGGTTGCGGGATCACGTGGGCTGCCAAGGCGATTGGCCGGTGAGGCGGCCGATTTGAGTCGAACAGGTGAAATGCATGGCTTCAAGACGGATGTGGTGCGTTGACCTTCGCGGGCTGAGACGGGCGATTCTGATCGCCTTGCCTTCGGCCATGCTGGTTACCGGCTGTGCCTGGATGAACCCGCTCAGGCCGCACGTGGAGGTGGAGCTGAATGAGGCACCCCGGGTGGCGGTGGTGCGGACCCCGGCCATTGAACCGGGCAACGATTACGCCAATGTCGCCGGGATCGTGAAGGAGCTGATCCAGCCGGGCCATTACGCAGAGGCCGAAAAATCACTTCGCCGCTATCTGGCGCAGCATCCCGGAGACCGTGCAGCCCAGTCCATGCTGCGGCAGCTCACCGCCGACCCGCAGGAAATGCTCGGTCACCAACGGCGCATCTACGTGGTGCGGTCGGGCGATTCCTATAGCCGCCTGGCTGCCCGCTATATCGGCGATGCGGACCTGTTCCTGATTCTGGCCCGCTACAACGGGTCGACCCATCCGTCTGTGCTGCGGGTGGGCGAGAAGGTCTATCTGCCACTGTCCGTTCCGCATCACGAGAAGGCGGATCGCGGCGCCATCGCCGCGACGAGCGCGGGTTCGGAACCGGCCGGACCCGGGCAGGCCGGCGCCACAGCACCGATTTCTCCCGGCAATGCCGCAATCGACGCATCGTCTGCGACGAAGGCCAGCCAACTGCAGGATGAAAGTGTGGCGTTGCTGAAACAGGGGCACCAGAGCGAGGCGCTGGCGCGACTCGATCAGGCGCTGGCACTCGATCCGCAGTTGAAGTCGAATGGATCGGCTTCGACCTCGATGCGCAGTCAACTGGTGGCGCAATACCACCAGCGCGCCATCGTGCTGTATCGCGACCAGCAACTGGATCAGGCCATCACGCTATGGGATCGCGTGCTGGCTGTCGATCCCGGGTTCGAGCCGGCGATCGCCTACCGTGCTCGTGCGCTCGAGCTCAAACGCCGGCTGCGCCAGCTTTGAAAGGCTGCTGCGCTACACCGCCGGCTTGCTTAGCTGGAGCCTGGCTGGGCGTCGTCATCGCCGGTAGGTACCGGCATGATACGGGTGGGCCGCACGATGTTTTCCGGTGCTGGGCTGGGTTCGTTCCTGCGGCTTCGGTTGTGGCGTGATTGCAGGGCGCCATTCATCAGGTTGAACGTGGCGAACACCTGCCCGAGTTCGTCGCGCCTGGCCAGCCGGATGCGATGGCGGAAATCGCCCCGTGCCACCCGCAACATCGCGTGGGTCAGCAGATCGAACAGGGTCAGCAACCGACGCGACAGCCAGTAGGCCGAGCCGACGACCGCGGCGAGCGTCACCACCAGCACCGCAGCGATCACTCCCAGCGTGGTTCTCTGGGCCGCGCGCAGGGGCGCATCACTGATGCCAAGCCGTAGCTCGCCCACCGTGGCCGACTGGTAATGGATCGGCATGTCGAACAGCAGCATCTCGCCCTGGTTCGGATCGCCGGCGATCCGGCTTCGGTAGCTGGCCACATCACGCTTTTCGGACAGGCGTGCCTGCCGGCTCAGTACGGGCAGTTTCTGGCTGATCTGATCGGGTTGGGTACTGGCGATGATCTCGCCATTGCGGTCGGCGATCGCCAGGTAGCGGATCTGCTGGTTGCGCGAGATGTCCTCCACCAGAGCACGTGTGGCGGCACGATCGCCGAGCAGCAGATCTTCGGCCGATTCGCTGACGATCATGCGTCCCAGTGACCCGCCGAAGTCCAGCGCCAGCCCGGTGACGGCGGTGTTCTGCGTGGCATAGATCGCGGTCAGTCCGAGCAGCAAGGTAAGGGTCAACACGGCGCCGAGCAGGCCGGACCAGCGCAGGCGCAGCGAAATGATGCGACCGCTCAGCGGGTTTTCACGAAGACGCTCGTGTTCACGCCGGGCCAGGCGTAGGTCGTCGACGACCTCGCTGCCACGTTGATAGCGCGCTTGTACTGTCGGTGCCAGCAGGGTGCGCACGATCTCGATCAGGATCGACGGCGTGGCCGGGTCGCGCGGCTGGATTTTCGGTTGGCGCATCCGCTGCCGTTCACGCAGCAGCAGGCGCAGGTCGTCGGTCTCCCGCCACGGCAGCTTGCCGGTAACCAGCCAGTACAGCACCACGCCCAGCGAAAACAGGTCGCTGCGGGCGTCGGTGGGCTCGCCGCGCAGGTGTTCCGGCGCCATGTAGGCTGGTGTGCCGCCGATCTCGGTGCGTGACCCGGTGGCCGCGCTTTCCCTCCTGCGTCGCTCGGCAATGCCGAAGTCGTTGACCTTGACCTGGCGCCAGCCCTCACCAAGCATGATGTTTTCAGGCTTGATGTCGTGATGGACAACGCCGCGGTTCTGCGCATATTCAAGTGCGGCGGCAACCTGTTCGGCCAGATCCAGGATCACCGAGACGGGCGGGAACCCTTCGCGCGCAACACGACTGGCCAGCGTCTCGCCCGAGAGCCGTTCCATCGCGATGTAGGAGTAGCCGTCGTCGCTTTCTCCGGCATCGAAAACGGTCAGGATGTGCGGGTGGGTGAGGTGGCCGGCAGCGCGCGCTTCGTCCAGGAAGCGACGGCGGTAGGCCGGGTTGGCGGCGATCTCGCGATGCAGGCATTTGATCGCCACCTGACGCTGGATGTCCGGATCGAATCCGGCATAGACAATCGACATCGCGCCTTCGCCCAGCACGCCCTCGATGCGGTAACGGCCGACCCGCTGCGGAATGTCGCGCTTGGTCATGGACGCCGGATCAGATCAGCCGCCAGGCCAGCGCGCCCAACCCGACCAGCAGCAGGCTGACCAGAGCCCAGCGCAGGCCCAGTCGGCGCCTGGAGCCGCGTTCACGGGTAAGGAACAGGAACTCGGCCTGGCCCAGCCGGATGTGATCGCCGTGCTTGAGGGTGGCCGAGTGGATGCGCCGGTCATTCACGTAGGTGCCATTGGTGGAGAGCGTATTCATGATCACGTAGTGACGGTCCTGGCCAATGATCCAGCCGTGCGAGGCGGAGACGCTCGAGTCCTCCACGATGATGTCGTTGTCGCTGCCCCTGCCGATGGCTTGCCGGCCGGGGCGTAGCGAGAATCGGCGCTTTTCCAACCCCGGGCTGATGCCTTCGAGCACCGGCTCGCGCGCGCTAGCCGGGCCATCGGACACAAATTCCGCCTCGCTGGCGTACTGGCGCAGGTCCGCGGTTGAAAACAGCCGGGTTCCCTGCGGGCCGGCAGATTTTCTCTCAGTACGGCGAAGCGGCGTTTGGTCAAGGTCGCTCATGAAAGATCTCTCAAGTCTCGGACTCACTATAGTCACGCAAAACATCGCCCGATTGTGAAGTGCTTGTGGAAATCGCCTTGATTCCGTGCTGGGTGAACAGGCTGCGTCACGGCCTGATGGCCTGGTCGACGCATACCTGGCATGGTCATGGCGCAGTGCTGGCCGTGGCTTGTTCGCGCACCGGCGGTTCGACATCGCACAGTCCCACCTTGCCCGGCGAAACCTTGTAGAACGCGTCATGTCGATGGCGCTGCGCATCCAGCAGGGCAGTGAAGGTGATGCTGTCAGTGCGCAGTGCCTGGACCGCGGGACGCTGTGTGGGTGGCAGCTCCGAGGCCAGCCGCACGGATTCGATCGGCGTGCGTTGCGAGGGCTTGACATAGAAGCCCATCGGACCCTCGCCGCGCGGCAAGCCGGACAGCAGTTGCATACCTTCCAGCACGCGTCCGGCGATCGCCAGATTGCGATCGAGCCGGCGCGGCGCCTGGCCGATCACCACGTACAGCGAGCTGCCGTTGCCGCTGTCCGGCGCGAAGTCGCGTGCTACCCCAACCATGCCATAGCAATGGATCAGCCACTCCTGACCGCTGGCCGGGTCGCGTGCTGCCGGAAAGCCTTCGGAGAAGCCGACCTCGGGCGCGTAAACGTCGCCATCGGGCAGCGCGGTCCACGGCAGCTTCGGGTCGATCGGGCGGGTGTATTCCGGCGGTAGGGTCGGCTTCGCGCTGCCCAGCGACTTGAGCTCGCGTGGGTCGGGTTTGTCGGCATTACTGGCAGGATCGTCCCATTGGGTCACGAAATTGTCTTGCACGCGGTTGATCGACAGCCCGTCGAAGTAATGCTCACGCACCAGGGTGCGGATATTTGCCGCATGCAGCGGGGCAAAGTTCGGCGCCAGCTCGATCAGCACCCGGCCGGTCGACAGCTGCATCACCAGCAGGCTGTCCGGGTCGGGGGTGCGCCATTCGGCAGGACTGGATTTTTCGAGCAATTGCGCGCGGGACGGTGTCGGTGCCCGGGTATCCGCAGCCGCCGATGCCTGCCCGACGAACAGGCTGACAAGTAGCGCGGCGTTGGCGACGCGGTGGCATGGATGCATTGCGGTTTTCCCAGGAGTGCCTTGATGACACGCTCGGCAACTTAGCAGAGGCGGCGGCTGTTGGGTGCGTCATGCGCACCATCGGCAGCCTGGGCAGGCGAGCCTCGGATGCGCCCGAGCAGACTGCCCAGCGTGTCGCAGTAGCCGGTCAGTACCGGTCAGTACCGGTCAATAGCGATTTTGCCGCAGGCTTGACTGGGCCATGACGACCAGCTCGCCGGCGAGGCAGCCATCCTGGATCTCGCCGTCCAACACTCAATCAGGCAGGGAGATGTTGGAAATATCCTTGCCCGCGCCAGCAAGCATGTTCAACGCAGCACGCACGTTGCCGATGACCGATTCCACGAACAGGGTTGCCCCATTCAGAATTTATCGACGAACTCGATGCCGACCTCACAGGCGTGCGCGAGGATCTCAGCGCTGCCATGCACGGTATCGGCGAGGCTGTTGCCGGTGGCCTCCACTTCGATGCAATAAATGTGCGTATCGCTGTCGCTTGCCGAATCGCTGGAACTGGAATCGTCGCGCATGTCGGGTGTCAGGTCGCCGATCTCCTCGATATGTTCGATGCCGTCCATGCCATAAAGGCCGACGACGACGATGTCGGTATCGGTGCGGCTGCCGGTCAGGCGGAAGCGAATCATGGGCATGGCAGTGATTCTCCGACGATAAAAAGCGTGCTGATGATGGCAAGCACGGCGCATACGAAAGGTGATATTGCTGGCGCAGATGGTTGTTGCAGGCGCGCTACCATGACGCCTCGCCGAGCCCCGCATGAATACCGATGCCCAAGACCTACGACCGCGATTATTTCGACAAGTGGTACCGCGACCCGCGTCATGCCGTGGGTTCGCCCGCCGAGCTGCGGCGCAAGGTGGCGATGGTGGTGGCACAGGCCGAGTATTACCTCGGGCGACCGCTCCGCAACGTGCTCGACGTCGGTTGCGGCGAGGCTACCTGGCGCGCTCCGTTGCGCAAGCTGCGCCCGGGTGTCGCCTACCGCGGCCTGGATGCCAGCGAATACGTGGTGGCGCGCTATGGGCGCAGCCGCAACGTGGGCCTGGCGCGCTTCGGTCAACTGGAACAGTTGCGTTTCGATACCCGTTTCGACCTGATCGTGTGCACCGACGTGCTGCATTACCTGAAGCCGGCCGAGATCCGTGCGGGAGTGCAAGGTATCGGCGAGATGCTTGAAGGGCTGGCCTTCCTGGAAGTGTTCACCAGTCGCGATGACGTGGCCGGTGACCGGCAGGGTTTCGTGTCGCGAGCGCCGTCCTGGTACCTGCGCGAATTCGGCCGTGTCGGCCTGTTGCCGTGCGGTTCCCATTGCTATCTGGGGCCGCGACTGAGTCGCCATGTAGCCGCACTCGAGCGGGCATACTGGCCTGCGTGAAGGTGCAGCGAGCCAGGCGTTGGATGAGACCGGAATATCCCTGGCCCGCCATTCCGCGCTATCGTGCGCGACAATTTCCATCGGGGGAGATCGTCCAGTGAACCAGCCAGCCTTGCCCAGCTCGCCGCGCCGCGAGCTGACCGTCCGGGGCGTGATCATCGGTATCCTGATCACCATCGTTTTCACCGCGGCGAACGTGTATTTCGGGTTGAAGGCAGGCTTGACGTTCTCCACCTCGATCCCGGCGGCGGTGATCTCGATGGCGATCCTGAAGGCGATGCGCGACGCCACCATCCAGGAAAACAACATCGTGCAGACGGTGGCCTCGGCTGCCGGCACGCTGTCGGCGATCATCTTCGTGCTGCCGGGGCTGGTGATCGTGGGCTACTGGACCGGCTTTCCATTCTGGATCTCGGCGGCGATCTGCGCCACCGGCGGCATCCTTGGCGTGATGTACACGATCCCGCTCCGGCGCGCGCTGGTGACTGACTCCGATCTACCTTATCCCGAGGGTGTGGCCTGTGCCGAGGTGCTGAAGGTCGGTGCCGGCGAGGCAGCTGCCACGGATGGCGCGACCGCCGTCGAGACCGGTGGAGCGGGGCTGAAGGCGGTGCTGTGGGGTTCGGTCGTATCGGCGATCTTCTACGTGATCGTGCAGACCCGCATCTTCGCCAACAGCGTCACGCATTATTTCCGGGTTGGCAGCGACAACCCAGGCACGACGGGTTTCGATTTTGGGCTTTCCTTCGCACTGTTCGCGATCGGGCACCTGGTCGGTTTGTGGGTGGGTATTGCCATGCTGCTCGGCGCGGCGATCGGCTGGGCCTGGGCGGTGCCGTATTTCACCCACCTGCACTGGATGGCTGGCGACGCCGCCGCGGTGGCGCAGGCTGGCTGGAGTGAGTATGTGCGCTTCATCGGCGCCGGTGCCATCGGCGTGGCTGCGGTGTGGACGCTGGCCAAGTTGATGAAGCCGCTGGTCAGCGGTCTGGCTGGTGCCATGAGCGCCTCGCGTGCGCGCAAATCCGGCACGCTGGGCGATCTGCCGCGCACCGAGCACGACATGTCGATCGGGCTGGTGGGCCTGATCTCGCTGTTGTGCCTGATTCCGATCGGCTATCTGTTATGGCATTTCGCGGTCAACAACGGGTTGGAGGGCGCCACCTGGACGCTGGTGATCGGTGGCGTGGCCTTCGTGGTGGTGTTGAGTTTCGTGGTATCGGCAGTGACCGGCTACATGGCCGGCCTGATCGGTTCTTCGAACAGCCCGTTGTCGGGTATCGGGATCCTGGTGGTGGTGATCGTGGCCTTGCTGCTGGTGGTCGGGGTCAAGCCGTTCCTGCCGCCGGGCGCGGACAAGGCGCTGGTCGGATTTGCGTTGTTCATCACCTCGATCGTGTTCGCGGTGGCGTCGATCGCCAACAACAACCTGCAGGATCTGAAGACCGGCCAACTGGTCGACGCCACGCCGTCGCTGCAGCAATGGGCGCTGGTGATCGGCGTGCTGGTCGGTGCGGTGGTGATTCCGCCGGTGATGGATTTACTGCAGCACACCTACGGCTTCCTCGGCGCACCGGGTGCCGATCCGGCACGTGCCTTGCCCGCACCGCAGGCCGGCCTGATCTCGGCGCTGGCGCAAGGTGTGATCACCGGGGACGTGCCGTGGGACATGATCGGCCTGGGTGCCGGGATTGGCGTGGCCATCATCCTCCTCGACGAGATGCTCGGCCTGACCAAGAAAGGCCCACGCCTGCCGCCGCTGGCCGTCGGTCTCGGCATCTACCTGCCGACCTCGACCACGCTGATGGTCGTTGTTGGCGCCCTGGTCGGTGCCTGGTTTGACCGTCGTGCCACGCGCGAACCGAACCCGGAAGCAGCCCGGCAACTCGGCGTGCTGCTGGCGTCCGGCCTGATCGTCGGCGAAAGCCTGCTGGCGGTGATTTTCGCCGGCGTGGTGGCGTTCAGCGGCGAGGATTCCCCGATCGCGCTGGTGGGCGAGGGTTTCCAGATCCCGGCAATCTGGATCGGCGGCGTGGTGTTCGCGGCGACCGTCACCGTGCTTTACCGCTGGATCCTGCGGATGGGGCGTTCTGCAGTCGGCTCGTGATTGGTGGCATCGTGTTCTCCATAATCCCAGTGTTGAAGACCTGACGTGACTGTTGCCGGAGTATTCGCCCCAGCGCCGGATGCGGCGTTGGCCGCATTGTTCGTGCCATTCGAGACCTCGGCGCTGGCCTTGCCGGCGGACCGTCGCGTGCTGTTCCTGCGCGCGCGGGCCGGCGTGCGCCTGCGCGAAATGGCGGGGCCCAGCTGGCTGTGCGAGCAGAGTTTCCTGCCGTTCGCCGACGAGCTGGCGCGCAACGGCCTGCACGTGGGCGAGCCAGCCGCTGGCGAGCGCTTTGCGCTGGTGCTGATGCTGCCTCCGCGCCAGCGCGACGAGGCGCGGGCCTTGTTCGCGCGTGCGCTGGGCCTGTTGGCACCCGGCGGCACGGTGTTGGCCAGCATGCCGAATGCAGAAGGCGCGAAGTCGGGCCAGGCTGATCTGGCGAAGCTGGCGGGTGCCGTGCAGCACCTCCCCAAGCACAAGTGCAGGGTGTTCTGGGCGACGCCGGGCGAGGGCGATGTCGAGCAGGCGTTGCTGGCTGAATGGCTGTTGTTGGATGCACCGCGCCCGATTGTCGGTGGATATGTCAGCCGACCCGGCCTGTTCGCGTGGGATCGCATCGACCGCGCCTCGGCGTTGCTGGCGGAGCATCTGCCGCCGGATCTGCACGGTCGCGTGGCCGATCTGGGGGCCGGTTACGGCTATCTTGCCTGTCAGGTGATCGAGCGCTGCGCGCAGGTCAGCGCGATTGACCTGTACGAAGCCGAGGGACGGGCGCTGGAGCCGGCACGGATCAACCTGGCGCGGGCGCAGCGTCAGAGCGGCCGCGAGCTGGCGGTGGCCGTGCACTGGCACGACGTGACGCGCGGTCTGGGGCAGCGTTACGACGCCATCGTCAGCAACCCGCCGTTCCATCAGGGCCGCGCCGATCTGCCCGAGCTGGGTCGTGCCTTCATCACCAGCGCGGCCGACGCCTTGTTGCCGGATGGTCGCCTGCTGCTGGTGGCGAACCGGCATCTACCGTACGAGGCGATCCTGGATCGGTGTTTTCGCGAAGTGCGCACACTGGTCACTCAAGAAGGGTTCAAGGTGATCGAGGCGACGGGAGTGCGCCCATGAAACTGGTCAAGCTGATCGCCAACCTTGGCTACGGCAGCCGCAAGGACGTCGCCCAACTGTTCCGCAGTGGGCGCATTACCGATGCCGACGGCGAGGTTTTGTATGCCGACGACGTGGTGCCCTACGAGAACATCCGTGTTGACGACGAGCCACTGGATCCGCCGCCGGGCCTGGTGCTCATGATGAACAAGCCGCTGGGCGTTACCTGCTCGCGCAAGGACCCGGGCCGGGTGGTGTACGACTTGTTGCCGCCTCGCTACAGCGTGCGTTCGCCAGCGCTGTCCACGGTGGGACGGCTCGACCGGGACACTTCGGGATTGCTGCTGTTCACCGACGACGGTGCGCTGCTGCACCGGATCATTTCGCCGAAGGCGCAGGTGACCAAGGTGTACGAAGCCACCCTGGCGCAGGATCTGCGCGGCGACGAAGGTGAGCTGTTCTCCAGTGGCACGCTGATGCTGGAGTCGGAAAAGGAGCCGCTGGTGCCTGCAGCACTCGAGGTGATAGCGCCACGCCATGCGCGGCTGACAGTGACCGAAGGGCGCTACCACCAAGTGCGTCGCATGTTTGCGGCCGCCGGCAATCACGTCGAGACGCTGCAGCGCATCTCGGTGGGCGGCCTTGTGCTGGGAGGATTGCCGCTGGGCGAATGGCGTTCACTTGATGCCGACGAGGTCGGGCTGCTATTCGCTTCGTAGGGCGGGCACTGCCCGCCGTTGCGCGGCGACTTGTAGCGAGAAGCCGGCGGGCGGTGCCCGCCCTACGGAGCGTGTACCGCTAAAGCATGTGTACCACCGTGGGAATCGTGGCGCCGAACCACTTGTGCCGCTCATCGCGGCAGCTGGAACCGCCCATCGCGAAGATGCCGACGGGGTCGGGCGGCTATTCGCTTCGTAGGGCGGGCACTGCCCGCCGTTCCGCGGCAACTTGTAGCGAGAAGCCGGCGGGCGGTGCCCGCCCTACGGAGTGTGTACCGCTACAGCATGTGTACCACCGTGGGAATCGTGGCGCCGAACCACTTTCGCCGCTTATCGCGGCAGCTGGGACCGCCCATCGCGAAGATGCCGACGGGGTCGGGTGGCTATTCGCTTCGTAGGGCGGGCACTGCCCGCCGTTCCGCGGCGACTTGTAGCGAGAAGCCGGCGGGCGGTGCCCGCCCTACGGAGCGTGTACCGCTACAGCATGTGTACCACCGTGGGAATCGTGGCGCCGAACCACTTTCGCCGCTCATCGCGGCAGCTGGGGCTGCCCATGGCGAACTTGCGGCAGATGCTGGGGCGATCTTCGTAGATGGTGCAGGCGAAGGTGTTCGGGTTCAGTGCGGCACACCAACCGTCCTCGCCTTTGGCCAGGACTTCCAGGCCATGTTCGTCACGGTCGATGAGCCAGGCGGGCACTTTGTCTTCGGGCATCAGTACCACGGTGAGGCGACAGCAGACCGCCTCGCAGGTAGTGCATTGCACGCTGGGGTCGATGCTTTCTTCGTACGGGTCGCGAGCGGTGATCATGTACCAGCATGGCCACTCGGGGCTGAACGCCTTGTTGTGGCGCCGGGTCAATCCGCCTCGTCACGCCACAATGCCTGCCAGCCTTCGTGGCCAAGCTGTTGCAGGGGCTCGATATTGCGCCGATAGATCGCGTCGGTATCGCTGATCTGCTCCATCGCCCGCTCGACGCTGGCTTCGCGCAGCAGGTGCAAGGTGGGAAAGGGTGAGCGGTTGCTGTAGTTCTCGATGGCATCGGGTGCGCTCTCGGCGAACTGGTATTGCGGGTGAAAGCCGGCGACCTGCCATTCATCCTCCAGCCCCAACGTCTGCACCGCGGCGTCGGCCACGTCGAGAAAGTCGTTGTAGTCGAGAAAGTCGGTCAGCACGAGCGGGTGGATCAACAGGCCGGTCTCGCACTCGTCCGCGGCCAGCGCATCAAGCGATTGCAGCTCGCCGCACAGGTCGTCTAGCAGCGTATCGGTATCGTGCGCGTGGCTCACCCGCAGACGCAGTTTGCCCTGCACCTGCGGGGCGCGGGCGAACGGACACAGGTTCAGGCCGATCACCGCCCGCTCCAGCCAGCGCGTGGTGGCAGCGAGATAGGGTGCGTCTTCGGGCAGGGCGTCGGCGTTGAGATCGTTGGCTGGCGTAGCGATCATGTGGTTTATGCCAGATGCAAGCGGGTGACTATACGCGCTGCAGTACGCCTTGGCGCGACCGGTGCGGGTTTCCCGGCCGGCTTGTACCTGCCGCGCAGACGGCCCTCTCATGCGGCCGGCGCAGGAATCTGCGCGGCAAACCTGATTTAATGGCGCCCCCTGACGTGGATCGTTTGCCGCCATCCTCCGGCTTCGCCGACCCGGCAGCAAACGAAATACTCTGCCAGGGCGATGTTTCGTGACTGGAATGACCTGTGGATGGCTTGACTCCGACAACTACCGACGACGCAGCGACTTTGCTGCCGCCACACCTGCGCAGGGAAACGCCCCCAGCCGATCTGAACACCCCGGCGCGCTGGAACCTGGCGGATGAGCTGGCGCGCCGACGCAACCCGGGCAAACCTCGCGCGTTGCCGGCGGCGGTTCCTTCGATTCGATCCGGCGCTGGACACGGTTGCACCGGACCGGAGGCGCTGTCTTCACTGTCGGATGGCTGGTTGCTGCCGCCCACGTGGCCGCTGGATGGATGGTACCGGTCGGTGGCCAAACGCTTGCGCAGGTTGACCAGGTTTCGGTTCGTGACGCTGGCGCGGCCCTTCGCATGGCCGCGACGACCGGGGGCGCACCAGTACGGGCTCATGTTCGGCGCGGCCCTCGGCGTCATGACCGTAGCGGCCCTGCTTTGGTGGAGCATGGATGCCGCACCGTCGTCGACACGATCATCGTCGATCGTGGCGGACATGGCTGCACCGCTGCGCCAGGTGAGCGAGGAACCCGAACCCTCGCAGTCTGCGTCTGCACCTGTCCCGGTCGTTGCAGCGCCGCCTGACACGCCGTCAGTTCCGCAGGCCCTGGCGAGCACCGCCCATCCGTGGCCCGCGGGTATCAGCACGATGGATCTGATGATGCCGATCGCCGAGCCCGATCTCGACATCACGTCCGACCAAAGCCTGTGGGCACAGATCGGCGAGAGCACGGGTATCGATCCGCTGCTTCTCTACAGCATTGCCCTGGTGGAATCGAAGGGCCTGAATTCCAGGGGCGAGGTCACGCCGACGCCGTGGCTGTTCCGTGTCAACGATCATGTGGTGCGTGGCGACCGCCATGAGGTGCAACTGGCGATGGCCGCGGCGACCCAGTTCGGCGCGGCGGTAAAGGATGTCGGCATCATGCAGGTCTATTACCCGGTGCACCGGAATACGGTACGCGACCCGCTGGTCTTGCTCAATCCGCGCACCAACATCACGGTGGCGGCGAAGATCCTGCGTGACGGCATGAAGCAGACCCGCGACCCCGTGCTGGGTGTGGGCTATTACCACAGCCACACGCCAGCGCTGGCGCGCAACTACGGCACGCTGGTGCTCAGCGTCTACGAGCGGCTGAAGGCGATCTATCGCCGGGCAGCTGACGAGAAAATAGCGGAAGGCTGACTTGCGTCGTTTGGACCGGTCTGCTGTCGCACAGCAGCGGCCTTGCGTCGAGCAGGGGGCGCCTTGATATAGGTTGGTATGGTTCTTGTCGACGCGATTCCCATGCTTGACCTGCAGTTCGACAACGCGTTCGTGCGTGAGTTGCCGGGTGATCCGGAGCGCGGACCGCGCCTGCGCCAGGTCGAGGGCGCGCTGTATTCCCACGTGCAGCCCACGGCGGTCGACGCCCCGCGCCTGCTGGCGCATTCGGCCGAGATGGCCGCCAGCCTGGGCTTCAGCGAGGACGACGTGGCCTCGCCGGAATTCGCCGCCGTGTTCGGTGGCAACGCCATGCTCGGGGGCATGCAACCCTACGCGGCGAACTACGGTGGTCACCAGTTCGGCAATTGGGCCGGGCAACTCGGCGATGGCCGCGCCATTTCGCTCGGCGAGGTAATCAACGCCGCCGGCGAGCGTTGGGAACTGCAGCTGAAGGGTGCCGGGCGGACTCCGTATTCGCGCGGGGCCGACGGCCGCGCGGTCCTGCGCTCCTCGGTGCGTGAATTCCTGTGCAGCGAGGCGATGCATCACCTGGGCGTACCGACCACGCGGGCATTGTGCCTGGTCGAAACTGGCGAGCCGGTGCTGCGCGACATGTTCTACGACGGCCGCGTGGCGCCGGAGCCGGGCGCGATCGTCTGCCGCGCGGCGCCCTCGTTCATCCGTTTCGGCAACTTCGAACTGCCGACCTCACGTGGCGATCTCGCGCTGCTGCGACAACTGGTCCACTTCACCATCCGCCGCGACTTCCCCGAACTTCCGGGGCAGGACGAGGCGCTGTACGCCGAGTGGTTCGGCCAGGTGTGCGAGCGCACCGCCAGCATGATCGCGCACTGGATGCGGGTGGGCTTCGTGCATGGCGTGATGAACACTGACAACATGTCGGTCCTCGGCCTCACCATCGACTACGGGCCCTACGGCTGGATCGACAATTTCGACCCGGACTGGACGCCGAACACCACGGACGCACAGCACCGCCGCTACCGCTTTGGCCAGCAGCCGAACGTGGCCTGGTGGAACCTGAGCCGGCTGGCGGGTGCGCTGGCACCGCTGTTTGACGATGTCGCGCCACTGCAGGCCGGGCTGGATCGCTATGCGCAGGTTTACGCTGCGGCTGATCGCATCAATATCGCGGCCAAGCTGGGGCTGGCCGAGTGCAGTGATGCGGATGTGGGGCTGATGCGCGAGTTGCATGAATTGATGACCTCGGCCGAGATCGACATGACGCTGTGGTTCCGCGCGCTGGCCGACGTCGATCCGCAGGCGCCGACCCTGGAGCCGTTGCGCGATGCGTTCTATGACGAAGCGAAGCGGCGCGAGGCCGAGCCGGCGCTCACCGACTGGCTGGTGCGCTACGCGGCGCGGCTGGCCGCCGATCCGTTGCCGGCCGAGCAACGCCGCACTCGCATGCGGGCGGCGAATCCACATTACGTGTTGCGCAATTATCTGGCACAGCAGGCGATCGACCTGGCGACCGCGGGCGACCCTTCCGGCATCCGCGAGTTGCTCGAAGTGATGCGCCACCCATACGACGACCAGCCCGGGCGCGAGGCTTTCGCGCAAAAACGCCCGGATTGGGCCCGCCACAAGGCCGGTTGCTCGATGCTCTCATGCAGTTCGTGAGCGCCCGTCGATACTGGAAAAGCACAAGGGCCGGCATGGCCGACCCTTGTGTTCATTGCGTTGGTGCCCCCGATACGATTCGAACGTACGACCTGTCCCTTAGGAGGGGACCGCTCTATCCAACTGAGCTACGAGGGCGGGACCGGGATTTTCGCATGGATCACGCGGCGGTGCGATCCATGGCCTTGCTCCTCACCCAGCGCGGCTATCTCTTGATCACATCTCGCATTGATGCAAAAGAGCCGGGGGGGCGGGGCCCCCCCAACGGGCCGGCCGTGTTTGGGGGGGCCATCCCCCCCGCGCGGGGCGCCGGCGTAAATAGAGTCGGGGTGAAGAGATATCCGCCAGGGTT
>JACDJC010002304.1_pt1 | contig 15223 bp, 10 predicted proteins | sample 7454191 | NCBI WGS metagenome assembly JACDJC01 (sample SAMN14253291, study PRJNA609438) | sludge metagenome | isolation source: sludge after 25d culture with pyrite and EDTA | collected 2018-12-20 | reverse complement strand
TTCGGCAGCGAAGCCCCCGGCCACCTGCCGCGCATCGAAAAGCCGGCCCCGGAGCGCGGGGCATGGCGGGCGACGGTGTGGGTATTCCAGGCCAAGAAGACCCGGACGGAAGGGCTGGAAAGCCATTCATATACGGATTGCCTTGGGCTGTTTACGGTGAATGTGCCGGGCCTGAAACACCCGACCGATGAACAAATACTGGCAGCTATCGGCGAGCCGGTCGCCGGGTTGGAAAACCTGATTGTCCAGCGGGTTAAGATTGTCCCGCCGGATGGATGGAAAGACGAACCGGGGAGCGGCCAGCCGCCGGATGACACAAAGTGACGGTTGCGTAAAAACTGGTTTTTTGGGAGGCCCCCTTCCGCCTCCCGGGGCGGTTGGGGGCAAAAAATCTGTAATGAAGTTTTTAAGGCCTGAAGAACGTTATATTTTGGAATGGCCCAAAAAGCCAAAGGTTATCTCCGTTGGCGAATACGAGATCCCTATGCCCAAACTTCCGGATGAAAACCTGATCAAAAATTCCACTTTAAAGGCCAAAGACCAATTCTATACCAAAGAAGTAACGCCTAAAGATATCCACACCTGGCCGCAACGCGAAATTGATGAGTATGCGGCGGCTCAATGGCACCGCCGGATTAACGGCGAATGGCAAATGATCAACGGTAAACCTTATTATATTCCCGGGTGTGGGATTTATTTTTATGATTTTTGGACCTTGGAATCCGGGCAAAACCCTGAATTCAGGTATAGCGCCCTCACTTTGCACTGGTTATTCGCCAATTATGTGGAACGGCATCCCGATATTTTCGGGATTTATGTCCTGAAGACCAGGCGTATCGGCGATACGGCCAACTTTATCGCCATGTTGCACGAAAGGATAACCCGGTTCAAAGGTGTCCGGGGAGGCCTTCAGTCGTACAACGATAAGATGGGCGCCAAAACTTTTGCCAGGATGGCCAAAGGGGCTCGGAACATGCCCTTTTTCTTCAGGCCCAACCGCTCAGGGTCAGACAAGGAGTTCTTGGCGTACATGGCGCCCAACGATGTCATGACCATGAAGAAGATCAAAGAAAAAGAGTTGGCCACCGATGTCCCGAAAGATTCGGAGTTTCTCAACTCTTTCATTGATTATGAGGCCACGGTAGAAGGCGCCTATGATGGGGAATGGCTGTTCGGGATGCTTCTCGATGAAGTATTGAAGATCCCGCCCTACAAAATGGATGCGATCAAACAGTTCAACAACCTTCGGCGCTGTATGTCTTTGTTTGGGGAAGACGTTATCCGGGGAAAAGCCTTTGTCTCGTCGACTGTGGAAAAACGGGAAAAGAAAACCGCCAGGCCTGGAGAGGATGATGTGTCGACCATAGAGATCGGGAACTGGTTTTGGGACAATTCCGACCCGGCTATGTTGAAAGAATCCCCTGATGGGCGAACCGTATCCGGGTTGGTTCGTATCTTCAGAGGTTACCAGATGGGCGCTAAGCCTGATGATTACGGTTTCCCTCAAGAGGAGAGGGCGACAGCAAAGAGGGAAGCGAAACTCGAAAAGGCCCTCAAGTATAACCAGCCGGATGCCATTACGGATATATACCGCAAAGAGCCGGGCAGCCCTGAGGAGGCGCTGATCGAAGACAACGAGAATTGCCCATTGTACCCGGAGATCTGCCAGCTTCGCGCCAGCCAGATAGAAAAAGGCCTGGACCGGTGGGGTAACCCTATTCCGAATTACCGCCCCAAGGTGGTGGAAGGGGTTTTGCGGTGGGTGAATGACAAACCCAATACGGAAGTAGAATTTATACCTCAGAAAGGAGGGCCCTGGCATATTTCTCAGATGCCCATCGCCCCCAACCAGGTGGATGTCCGGGAAGTTAAAATGATGGACGAATATGGGCTGGTCAAGAGGGTATCCGCGTTTGTCCCAATTCATGGGGCTTATTACCGTTCCGGTTGCGACCCGGTGAGTTCTAACCCGCTTTTGGTAACGGCCGGCTCTAAAGGGGCAATTGTGATCAAAAGGAGGCTACACCAACCCTCGGAACCGAGCAAACTGGAATTTGACGAGAAAGGCGTGATCCTAAACCCGGAAGTGATGGTGACCAACAAGATTGTTGCCGATTATGTCGGGCGCCCCCGTGACCCTATTTTATTTTTTGAAGAGATCGCCAAAAGCTGCTGGTTCTTTTCCACTCCCGTTATGCTGGAAATGGACAAGCCGGAAGCTTACGTCTGGCTTCGCAAGAACGGTTATCTCGGAATGGTCATGTACGAACCTCCTCAGATCGCCAGGCTTCGCTCCAGGGGCAAAAACAGTTACTTCCCCGGAGTTCGTTCCAAGAGTGATATTGTCGGTATGTATGTCAGCCGGCAAAAAACTTACATCACAAACTATTGGGCAGCTATTGACCATCCCAGGATACTTCAGCAAGCCAAGCGGTTTGTCACAAGAAAACGGACTAAATTTGACCTTATTTGCGCCTGGGGGATGTGCGAGATTGGAGATATGGAAACCAGGTACACAGAACCAGGCGGGGCCAGCAGAGACAACAGGGCTTGGAAAACTGACCCCTACGCCTTAACACCGTGACTATGGAACTGTTTTTGGAAACATACAGAGGCAAATACGGGCAGATCCCTTCTCCCGGGAGCCCCAACCAGGAGGACAGGGAGCGGTATTACCGGAACAAGGTGCAGCAGTATTATTCTCAGTTTGCCCATGAATCCGGAAACCTAATCCTGGCCAAGCTCAATTATGGGCCGTCCCGAAGGCCTAACCTGGAACTCAGGGATTACGCCCGGGGCCTGCAAAGTACCGCCCGGTATCTCCGGGAAATCGGATATGACCCGAAAGAGGTGGAAAAGTTCCAAAGTGAGAATATCAGCCACCAGCCGTTTCCAATCTACCCTAAGTTTAGAAACATTATGCTTTCTAAACTCTCAGACTTGGGCCTGAAGCCTGTCGTCAAAGCTATAGACGCCGATGCGGATTACGAAAGGCTTCTGAAAAAGGCGAAAATGAAACTCCTTCGTGAGCCCGAGACTTTGGCCCGCATTCCCGCCGGCCTGGCCCGGGATGAGTTTCCGGAAATAAAATCGCCACAAGATGTAGATTTTCTTTTTGAAGCCGGAGGGGCCCTACTTCCGGTAGAAGTTAAGATGAAAGACGCCCTGGACATCACAGCTACCAATTCGGGATGGGATGTCCTGGAGAGGATGTTCGGGGAAGACCTTCTGGATTTGGGGGGAATGGCGGTGGACACCAGGATTATGAACGGGAGGATAACCCTGGATTATGTGGACTTCGCCCGGGTTATCGTCCGCCCTTCGATCTATCCGGATTTCAGAGATAGCGATGTGAGGGGCTACACCGTTCAACGGAAGATATCGAGCCTTTTGTTGGAGTACGAAGAGGAAATCCTGGCTCACTGGGGCGAGCTCAAGGACGCTTATGAATCCAAAGGCCACCTTGTAGGTTCTCCCTGGTTTCGAAGCCAGGAAAATGGATACAGAGAAGATTATTCTCACCGAGGTTCTGAATCACCGAGTTATTCCGATTTTGGGGTAACGATTTTGAAAATGTATTGGGTAGACCGGGAAGAACAGAAATTTGTAGTCGGGCGCCACCCCAGGGGGTCTTTGGTGTTCGAACAGGTTCCGGATGATTTTGTACTTTCGGATAGAGGAAAGCGGGCCGGCAAAACGATACAGGTTTATCCTATTCAGAAAATCCACCAATGCCATTGGGTTGTCGGTACAAACATCATCTTCGGTTATGGCCCGGCAGATACTATAGTCAAGGAAGGGCAGGACGGCGCCAAGCAGTTGATCTGGCCTATGGTCATCTGTGCGGCCCAGGAGCCGTCATTGACTGAAAAAGTTGTGCCCTATATCGACGATGCTCATATCGCCATTTTAAAACGGCGCGACCTGATTACCAAGATGCCTCCCGGGCTTAGGATGTTGATCTACAAGAACCGGATCCGGGACAGCGTGACTATGGGGGAGACAACCTACGGTTTCCGGGATATTGTCAAGATGTATCAGCGCGAAGGTTTTATGCTCCTGGATGAGGAAGATGATTACTCTATGCCGGGAGAAGACCTTGGAAACAAAACCCCACCTATCGAATTCCTTTCTTCCGGTATAGCGGAAGACCTTCAGATCCTGGAACAGAGTATCGCCGTATCCATCGACCGGATCCGGGAAATAACCGGCATAAACCCGCTGATCGACGGGACGGCCACCAAAGAGGATATACTAAAAACCGTAGCGGAAAGTATGCGCCAATCTTCCAACAACGCGCTGCGGCCTTGGATGGAACTTTACATATCGTTTTACAAGCGTGTCAACGAAAGCCTCATCTGGAGGTATCAGATCAAAAGCGCAAGCGGGGAAATCGACTTAGGATACTTGCCTTCTTTGGAAGGTATGGGCAGGAAAGTAGTTCTGACTTCAGATATAATGCGTTACAACCTGGGCCTGAAGGTAGAAATCGCCGATGCTCAGTACTATCAATTCTTACTCCAGGACCTGATGGCCAAAAGGGAGATGATAACGCCGGAAGGGTATTTCGCGGTATTCAATGCTCTTCAGGACCGCGACCTGAAAAAGGCGGAATATCTTTTGATCAGCTTTACCAGGCAGGCCGAAGAGCGGGCCCACCAAAGGCAACTGGAACTGGTCCAGGCTCAGTCCCGGTCAAATGCCGAGGCTGGCGTAGCAGTAGAACAAGAGCGCCAAAAAGCGGAAATGGCCAAGCTTCAGGCGGAGTTAGAAAGGCTGCGAGAAGAAGCTGCGTTGGCAGAAAAAAGCGCGATAACGGCTCACCAGAGAGAATTGGAAAAGATTGCTTTGAAAGCCGAAGCCGACAGCAGAGGGAACCTAAAAGTGGTAAGAGAAAACAAAAATTCTGATATTTTTCAACAAGGAACAACCGAATAATAATCATGGCAGAAGAAGCTCAAGTAACAGCAATTCAGGAAAATGGCAACCCGGAAGCCCAAGCTCAGGCTTTGGTTCAATCTATGAAACAACAACAACCGGCAGAGGGCGCCGCGCCACCTGAGATAAAACTCCCGGAAGGGCTTGACCCTCAGGTTTTCAATACAGCCCTGAAAGAAATAGCCGGAATAGAGGATTACACCAAGCTCCCGGCCCGGGTTAAAGAGGCGGAACAATACAGATCCGAACTTGAACAACTCCGCAGTAAGTACTCGGAAACGGCTCGGCAAATAGAAACATTAAAAGCGCAGGCCGAGCTTTCCCCATTTGCCAACCCTTTAGTACAAAGGGTAAACGAGTATTTCAAAGAAAACCGGAGCCCTGAGGAAGCGCGGCGTTTTTTGGAACTCCATACCCTGGACATAGAAAACCTATCCGGAGAAGCGGCGTACCGGCAGATGGTGAAGATGCAAAACCCGGAATACAGCCCGGAAATGGTAGACCGGTTGATGGAAAAAGCTTTCGGGCCTGTTCCCGCTGAGGACGACCCGGAGGCCTCGACGAAAATCCGGCAGAGAAAACTTGATATCGAGATCGAAGGCACAAAGGCCAAACGTTGGCTTTCTGAGCAGACGGCTTCTTTCGAAGACCCCAAGCAAAAGGAACAACAAGCCCGGCAACAGGAAGAGGCGGCCCGGTTTTCCCGGGCCTGGGAAATGGTTGCCAAGGAGCTCGCTTTATCAGAAAGCGAGTTAATGTTCAAGATTAATGACCAAAAGGCGGGAGGTGAATATTACTTTGGCTACAAACCGAAACTGGACGAAGATATATCTCAGCAAGTCACCAAAATGGTCGCTCAATATGCAATAGAGAATAATCTGCCGTTAACCCGGGAGAGCGAACAGCAACTTCAAGGTTACAAGGAAGCGTTACTGTGGAACCTTTTCCGGGAGGATTTTCTGAAGCACATGGCTCTGGATATGTACTCTTCTATGCGTTTACGCATGGCCGAAACGCATTCTGGAAAATTCCAACAACCATCCGGAGGAAGCGAACGAGAAGGGCAAAGGCCTGTAGAAAAAAGGGAAAGGGCTTTTCCGGAACCGGTAAGCAAACCCGGGAATAGGTTCTATTGACCCTCATTCTCGAAAGAGTTGAGACTTGATTTGATTCGCAACCGCTTTGGCCAACCCAGGGGGGACAGCGTTGCCGGCCATTTTGTATCCGTCCATTACGTTTTCGTAATGAAACTCGAACCCCATCGGAAACCCTTGAATGGCGGCACACTCTGGAACAGACAACCTGCGGCTTCCGGGCAGTACTTCAAACTGCTCTTTACCGGCCTTTTTCATTTTGGGAGAAGAAGGGTGCAGAGGGATTTGGCGCCCGGTAGCTACAATAGTATAAGAAGGTTCCCACCAAGCCGCAACCCGTTGCCTGGAAAGAAAACGGGATGAATACCCGCCATTATATCTCGGTTCGGGCTGATCAAGGCGGTGGACAATATCGGCCAATGTTGGATTTTGATGGAAGGAGACAGGCGGCGTTTTGAATATCCTATCGAAATCTTTATGATAACCTACAATAAACACCCTTTGGCGTTTCTGAGGAACATCATAATTTGTAGCATCCAAAAGACAAGTTGCTATCTCGTAGGCGTACAGTTCCCTTCTGAACTCTTCCAAGACTTTTTCGTTTCTCGGCGCCAAAAGCCCTTTTACGTTTTCCGCAACAAAGAAACCCGGGCGCTTCGCTTTGATTAGCCGGATGTAATCCCAAAAGACGCGCCCCCTGGGGTCACCCGCCCCTTTCATTACTCCAGCTTCGCTCCAGGCTTGGCATGGAGGGCCGCCGATAAACCCGTCTACAAAAGGGATGTCATCCGGATGAAGAGCTTGGATATTGCGAGTGTCCAGAAGCCCGAAGTTTGCTTCATACGTCTTTTGGACACCTTTCCAGTTGTCGTTAGCATAGATAATTTCGAACCCGGTTTGTTCGAAACCGAGGTCGAGCCCGCCGGCTCCGGAAAAGAAGCTTGCTAATTTCATATTATTGGTTTGAAAAGTACACTTGCAAATATAAAGAATGTTCCTTACCTTAGCAATATAATCCTTCAAAAATCTTCAAATTTCTACGGCAGGGCCTGGAAAAACAAAAGATGAAAAGAAGGACAATAACTTTTATTGTCTAACTTAAACCTTTTGCCATGCCATATACTCCTGCCGTAACACCGGCCGCGCCTTTGCGCCCCGCTGCATTTGAACCGGTAGCTACTGCCGGTATAGCCAGCGAAACCGAACTTTATACGATTTATGACCGGCCCCTGCCTGAGCAGTTCGACCTGTTCGCCCGGCACATGCAATACGCCGGGTTTGGAACCATGCTTAAAGGTATGGGTTTCACTCGGATGTGCAGTACGCCTACCACCGGCCACTATGAAGAAGACTGGCTTCATGAATTGATCACGGTAGGCTCGGTGGACACGGCCGCCGTAAACCCGGGAGACGCCGCCGTGATCGTCCTTCACGCTGATGACCATTACGATACCGGCCTGGGGGCGCCAAACGTGGCCTCTTACCCGATCGTAGGCGATGTCATCGAATTGGCCGACGGGACGCAGGCTCAGGTTACTGCCAAAAATACAACCGCCGACCCTCACGAACTGACCCTCACGCCGTTGAGCAGTACCGGGGACATTTCGGGGATTGCGGCCGATGACGTTTTCGGTATTATCTACAACCTTCATGCGGAAGCTTCCGGCCTTCCTGCCGGAAGGGCTCCTCGGATCTTCAAATACAACAATACCTTTGGTTTAGTCAAGCATACGTTTGGCGCCACAGGTTTCGAGCTCACCAACTCAGTTTACCACGAGACTATCCCGGGGGAAGCCGGCTCCCGGGGGAAGAGTATTTATCTCAAGATCCAGCGTGATGAACTGATCCGGTACGAAATGTCAAAGTCCGGCCTTCTGGTATTTGGCCAACAGGCCGATAACCTGGTCGACACAGCGACGGCCCTTGGGTTCGATACCCCAATTTCCGGGTCGGAAGGATATGTCCAGTTTGCCCGCACCGCAGGTAACCAGGATACCTACACCGCCGGTTCTTATGATATCACTGATTTCGACAACGCCGCCGACCTTCTTCTGGATGAACGGGCTGCCGCTACGAACGACCTGATCGGCTTCCTGGGGCCGGAGATCTTCAAAGAGATCGAGAACAGCTTCACCACAACGTTGGTCAACAACCTGATCCATACTGTCGACCGGCTGGTCGATGGTTATAAGGATTATATGAACCAATACCACCAGGCCCTTACCCGAGACGGTTCTGACGCTACTTTGAGTTTTGGCTATTCCGCTATCCGAAAAAACGGTTTTGTGTTTCACATGAAGCGCCTGAGCGAATTTGCGGATATCCGCCGCCTGGGAGGTAGCTCCTACAATTACCGCAGTTGGGCGATCTGGCAACCGGTAAGCTGGACGATGGACCGCCTCAGCGGTTCCAACCGGCCTACGATCGGTTATGAGTACAAAGGCTTGGGGCCCTATTCCCGCGATAACGTCTTCGGTAGCCTTCCCGGCGCCGGTGTGGGCGGGGATAATACCCCTTATGGCAAGGCCGTAACCGAATACGATACGCTTCGGTACTTCCTGATGAGCCATTGCGCTTTTCATGGAGCCGTCGCGAACCAGATCGTTGTGCAACAGCCTGCTTGATAAGTATTTCATGGTATAAGAAGGGAATGCCCGCTTTGGGCATTCCCCTTTGTTAAAAAATAAAAAATGCTCGAAGTAACTGGAACACTAAAAGGGAAAGTTTACAAAGAAGATATTCTCACGGCCGATCAATTGGCAGAAGCTTTCGGGGTTGCCGATATTTTCGAAGAGCGAGCTCCCACAACTGGCCTTTTTGAAACCCGGACCCTCACCTTCAAGCTCAATACGGAAAACCCCAATGTTGTGAAGAGGAACCGGGCTGATGGAAAGCTCCGTTACCCCACCGCCTATCAACTTACAACCTTCATCAATGGGTTTTTTGAAGGAGCGAACCTTCAAATCCGTTACTACCGGTCGAAAGTCAACGGCGGCCCAAACCTCAGGCCCCGGTATTCGCCCGCCCGGTTGCGGATGAACGGCAAAGCGAAACCCATCAATTTGGCGCGCGACAAAGAAGAGGCCCTCTTTTGGCTTCTTTTTCCACACTGTAAAGACAGCCCTTTACATGACCCCAAACGGCATATCGCCGCTTATGTCCTGGAGGATAAAGAAAAAATGGCCCAGGCCAAATTCCAAAGAGAATCTTTGGAATTGCAACTCCGTTCGTCGATAATGCAACTGCCTGACGACCTGGCAATACAAATCGCTTTAGGCATCCAAGTGGGGCGCCGCACCATACCGCAGGATGAAGCGCAATCGGCTGTATCGGCTAAAGTCGCCCTCATCGAACTAGCCAAGATGAACCCTCAGGCCGTCCGGGATGCTATGTCCTCAAAGGGCACGATGATCGACGGGGCTATTGTATTGGCAAAAAGGCGCGGGTTGATCCATATTGCCCCGGGCGACAATCAAAAGAACGCCTGGTACTATTCGGACAGCTTGGGAGGAGAGCGGATCATTGGGCTTCCGGCAAAAGGCAACCCGAATAAAGAGTTGGCTAAATACCTCTCCTCACGAGAAGCCTGGATCAATTTCCAGGAAATCACCGGCATTACCGAAACGGAAGCCAAAATAAGCGAGGCGCCGCCGGTAGAAGAAGCTGCTGAGGAAGTTTCCGAAGAGGCGGCCATCATACAAGAGGGGCTGGCCAACCGCTGCATAGTCCTTCATCCGACCGAAGACAAAATATACATAATGGAGCCGTCAGGCCACTTTCAGGATAGGGCCCTTTTGGTCGTCAAAGACCGAAAGACTTGGAAAGAAGAGTTGCTTAACCGGGCAAACAGGGCGATCGCCGGCCGGGTTAAAAAGCGCCTCGAAGAAGGAGCCCTGGCGGTATAACTCAAGCTTATGGCCATATTGACCATTCAGGTAACGTTCGATACCGATGACGTAGAATTCGATATCGTAACCACCAGTAACAACGCCGCCGGCAGTAACTGGTTTATCGGTATCGACGGCCCGGGCGGAACGATAAAGACGCTGGATACCGGTACTCCGGACGGCACGGGTACTGGTATTTCCATTTCTATAGCGGACATAAGCTCCGAGATCCTGGATGGGGAATACAATTTCGAAGTCCGTATTGAAGACCCGGGGGGTTATACCGAAAACCAGAAGGTTAAATTCACACTTGCTCAAACCGGGGTTATCACTTATCAGATAACCCATACGGAGCAAACGATCACTTTTAAGGACATCACCACTTACCCCAACCAGACGGGGGCGCCAGCTTACAGCAGGACAAGCCGGGTTACCAAACCGGTGCCGGGTTCCGGGGTATCGGCTGCCACAACCACTTTTACCGGATCCCAGGTTACTTTAAGCATGGCCCTTGGAGACGGAAAGATCTACGAAAATGTGAATTGGACCGTATCCGGTTCCGGTTCCGGGCAATTCAGCGAAACCTTCGCTTTCCCGGTAGGGTACACCGGAACCTGGGAGTTTATTTATGATCGTACTTATTCGGGCGGGAATTACCATTTTGTGGTGATAACTACCGACCCCTGTGGGTATATCAATTGCCTCGACGAAGTCTGGCAAGCTTTGTTGGCCGATGCCACCAGAAAAGGAGGTTTGCGGGCGGTAGAGCCCTACAAAGCGGAACAACTGGCCTTGATGTTGGGCCACACCGCCCTTTATAATTATTGGCGTAGTTGCGGTGATATAACCAAAGCTCAATACTATTATGAGCAGCTTGCCTCTCTCGGGCAATGTGAGATCACAACTACCCCCAGGGCCGTTACCGGGCAAACCGTCCCCGCCACCTGGACGAGTGTGCCTCCCGGGTTTTACATAAACGGGTTTGATGCTAACCCCTCAAACCCGTTTCAATACTTGGTGGCTGGCGGTATGATGTTCTTCAGAGGAGAGATCACCGCTGACGACGAGCAATCGGCTGGCTTGGATATGATCGCTACCAGTTACTGGACCCTTGTGGGTATCACGTTTTATGAAGAAGTGTGGTTCAGTTGTATCGACACCTCCGGGGTGACCAACAAAGCTGAATTGTACTTCGCGAAAACAGAAGGCGGTACAATCAGGATCTATTCGTACACTTCGAATAGCCTGACCAACCCCTTCGCGCTGGTTGGCCCAATACCTATTGTATGATATCCGTACAAACACTCTGGTTGATAATCAGAGATCTAAGTAGGAAAGACAATATCGGTGGTTATCTGCAAACCGCCGAATTCAACCGGCAAGTCAATTTGTGCCAGGATATCCTGTTTGATTATTATATCGACAACGAAAAGGAAAGAGAAGCCCGGGGCGCCCTGATCAATTTTGAAAGTGCCTCCTCGATCACCAGGTCAGGAGATACTTACCCGCTGCCTGATGACTACAAAGAGAAAATAGAGGCCGCCCTGGAAGTCGGCGGGAGCTATTATCCTGTCCACTTTCCGGCCCGTGATGAATTGCTGATGTCCTTGTCCTCTGCAATAAGAGGCCCTTCTATAGAGAGAAAGTCTATAGTCGGAAAAATAAGGGCTTCCGACATACAAATCTGGCCGCAAAGTACAAACAAGCTGTTTCTTCAGTATTACAGGACGCCGGTAACTGCATCCCGGGCCGTGACTGTAGATGTGGGGAATGTAGAGGAAGTTTATGTGCCCGGTAGTACGGTGAACCTGGAGTGGCCGGCAGACCTTCTTCAGGACTTCGTTGACCTGATGTTGCTTTTCAAAGGAGTGGTGATCCGAGACAGTTCATTGATCCAATGGGTAAAAGCCCGGAAAGTTATAGAAAAGGAACTTGTAAATGACTAAAGCAGAGATCATAGAGCTTGTTTTACTCCGGGTTTCCGGAGGGCGCCTTTCGGCGGATATAGATGTCCGCCGAGAGGATGTTTCTGCTTTGGTTTCTCCTGCTATAGCCGCCGCCCTTCAGCAGTATCTCGATGAAGGGTTAAGCCGCGACCGGGCTTTGTTGAATTCAACAGGAGCGAGAGGGCATCAACCCGGCGCCATTTTCAGTGTAACCTATACCCTACCGCCTTCCCTGGATCAGGATAGGGAAAAATACTATGTGGAATTACCCGGGCGCCTCCTGCTGGTCGCCAATAATTTAGGGCTCGTTTCAGTACACCCTCAGGCCGGGGACAATTTCCCCTGCCGTATTGTGGGCGGGCAATCCGAAATCCAGGGCTTGGAGGCTACCGGTATCGTTTTCGCCTGGCACGAACTAATAGGCGGTAATAGCCGGGTCTATTTCTCCTATTTGCCCAACCCCAACGGCAACCAGATTGTCAAGGCCTCTATCGACCCGGCAGGATATGGAGAGGACGACAACTTACCTTTGCCGTCAGGCGTAGATATGGCGGCGATTGATTTGTTAACCCGGCATTTCCTGGGCCAGGCGGGCGCCCCGCAGGATCAGATGCTGACAGACACAAGGGAGAATGCCGGAGCAGCGAATCAAATTTAAGCCTATTCACGATTTTGTTACCGACCTTACCTCGGAGGTTAATGACCCGGGCGGGCACTACTCTTTTCTGAAGTTGCTCCGCCTGACAACAAGCGTGATGCAAGAGCTAAACCTTTGGGTAATCCCGAACCTTTATACCCAAAGGTTCACCATACAGGATAACGGTACGGTGAATATGCCGGAAGATTGCATACAGCCGGTTATGGCGTTTGTCGTAAAAAAATGCGGAACCGAAGAGTTTTTGTTCCCTTTGGGTAAAGTCGACGGCAGGTTTTCGAGGAATATCACCTGCGAGGAGTTTCCGGAAGAGCCTTCCGTATCGGAATGCAACCAGGTGAGCCTGGTGAATTATTACGGCAACGACAGGGCCTGGTGGATCTGGAATGCTTACTCAGAACGTTATGGAAAAAGGGAATCCAGGTTTTTCGGGCTCTATGAGTTCGATAGTACCGAAAACAGAGTTCACTTCCGAAACGGCCCTGCTCCCGGGCACGTTGTAGTCGTCACTTTTAAATCTTCCAATGATGATTACAAACGCCTCCCGATAGATGCCGTACCTATGGTGCGCCACCGGGTGTTGCAGCGGTATTACATTCCGACGGATAAAGGGGCGGCCAGTATGCACCGCCAGGAATTCCGGGCCAGCCTGAAGATGTTCAAAAAAGGAAGGCTGTCCGGATATTCCATCAATGATTACATTGACGCAATAACCAGCGAATTTACAATGGCCGTAGGGCCTTGATGTATCCAATTGGGCACATGCGAAGAAACAAAGAGATAGCAATGAGAGATTTCCAATTCGGGATGGATTCCGATTCGGAAAACCTCGTTTTGCCACCCGGTTGGTACAGAGAGGCCCGGAATATGGAAGGTGGATATGGAAACAACGAAGGGGCGAAGGTCCACGCTTACGGGAACAGAAAATTAAATTATGATTTTCCCGCAGGTGATGGGCCCTTTCAGGTGATGGGCGCGATAGAAAACCGGGAAGAAAACACACTCATCTATTTTGTGTCGGATGATTCGGGCAATGACAACCACCTGGTACTTGAATACAACAAATCCTTGGAAACCATAAAGGAGCTCTTCCGGGGAAACATTGAGTTGAACCAAGTGTTGCCGGTTCATTCCATCGCAATCGTCAACGGCTATGTATATTGGGCCGATGGGATGGATTTTGCCGACGGGTTCGGCCTTATCGGTAGTTCTCCAAAAAAACTGGAAATAAAACGGTTCCGCCCTGGAAAGCTGATCCGTTACGAATTAATCCTAAATGCAGACGCCTATCTGGAAGGGGTATCCTTTTCCTACAGCCTTTATGCCCTCGACGGCACCTTAACCCAGGCCGATACCCCGTTGACCACAATCCTTCCGGGAGCCGGCCGGGATGATGTTATGTTGGCTTTGTTCAACACCTTGGAATCGGAAGGTTTTATACTGGACCTGTTATTTTTCAATACGGAAGAACAGCCCGCTCCGAGGTTGGTATTTTCTTACGGCACCATCGACCACAGAGTTGTAATCAGCGTGGCGGGGGGCGCCGGTTCTCCGGAAGTGGAGCTCAACGAACTGAATTATTACCCTTTGTCTGCGAACGGAGAGACAGAAGATATCGACCAGATGATGTCTTTGATCCGCCCGTGCCCTCCGTGCCCCCCTTCGGTGAAATATGTAAAAGACCCTACTCTGGACAGAAACGCTCTTCATGGGGCGGCCTTTCAGTTTCGGTACAGGTATGTATTCGAAAACAACCAAAGGTCAGCCTGGGGGCCGGCCAGCAGAGTGGCCACAAATTTCAAACTCTCACCGGGTTCTCCGGACGAAGGGGCTGTCGATATAGTCAATGACGACGAGTTCAACAAAATAATCATTACTATCGACGACCCTTATACGAAATCGCCGTGGCGGTGGATGGTCAGAAAAGTAGAGGTTGCCTATAGAAACCACCGTGACGATAGTTACAAATTCGTCGATACTTTTGAATTGTATAAATTCACACTCGGTGAAATTGAAATACCGTTTATCAACGATGGTACAAGAAGGGTTGTACCTTCCGACGATATCGGCCCGCAGGAAGCCCAGGCGTTAAAAAACTATGATGCCGTTCCGTTAACCGCCGGGAGTTTAGAAGCAGTTTTCGACAAAGAGGGGAACGCGATCCTGGCGCTCGGCGGTGGTATTTATGGATATCAACTTGAAGCGAAACAAGCCGCAACCCTAGTCATCGAAAACCGGGAAATAGAAGACCCGGATACCTCAGAACAGGAATCTTCTCACAAAGCCCTAAAACGAGGCGGTGTTTACAGAGTAGGTATTGTGTACAAAGACCGCCCCGGGGGGAGAATGAGCTCGGTCGTACCTCTGGGTACGGTAGAGATACCCGCTACGCTGATCTGGTCGGCCGCAGATTATGAACACTACAACCTTAGGGTGGAAATGTTAACCTCTCCCCCTACTTGGGCCCGGTGGTATCAGGTAGTGATCACGGAAAACCAAAACCAGGAAGTTTACTGGCAAGCTGCTCCGAGCGATATCAACCGATATACTATCGAACCTGGAACGGGAGAATTGACAACCGACCTCAATGGAGAGTATTACGGTTTTGAGTATCCTATCAACCAAGTAGCTCCTACGCCCAACGATTCTTCTTTTATCTTCGAGAAACTGAATAGCACTTCCAAAATATTCACTCCGGAAAAC
>JACDJC010002302.1_pt1 | contig 15226 bp, 13 predicted proteins | sample 7454191 | NCBI WGS metagenome assembly JACDJC01 (sample SAMN14253291, study PRJNA609438) | sludge metagenome | isolation source: sludge after 25d culture with pyrite and EDTA | collected 2018-12-20 | reverse complement strand
TTCATTAATCCAATCTTTCGGGATAGCTTTGATCCAAGAAATCTGCTCCCCAGATAAACCGGCTGTTGATCTTGGATTTATACTTAAATGGATTGCAAAATCAATTTCCATTAAAATTGATTGGACGAAGAACCACTGTTTTGATTGGGGGTTGGGATTTGAAATAGAAGGCATTATTTCTCCAAACGAAAGGGGGATTAGGTGAAAATCGCAAGTTGGGTACGATTGGTTTTCGCATAAAAGAACAAAACGAGAAACAACATCATTAATAAAACTGCCATCACACCAAAAAAAGCCGGCATTAAAATAATGTTTGGAACAACGATCGGTATTAAAATTAAACCACATAATTGTCCAAATATTGCTGTGGATTGAAATAATCCGCTCATTTTTCCTAGATTATCTCGTGGAGATAATATCTGAAGCAAGGTGGTAGCCTGGATCACCAACAAGCCATTCCCAATGCCCCCGAGAAAACAAGCACCCAATAACAATCCTATGCCCAATTGAAGATCCTTCACAATACTTACAAGCATCAAGCCCAAGGGAATGGTCGATAACAGGGCGATCCCTGCTATCAGATCGTTCCAATAATTTTTCTTTTTTTTCCTCACCATGAGGAGGATTGAAGCGGTCAATGTGCCTAACCCAATCATACCCACCGAAAATCCAAAAATCTTTTCATTTCCCTGCAAAATATCCCGCACGAAAATGGGAGATAAAACATCAAAACCAATGACGACAAAAATCGCACAAAAGGTCACGGTAAATAATAGTTTTAATCCGGTAGAAGCTTTGAAAATTGAGCGAATCGAGTGATACCAAGCTGTTGGGGCGTTATCGACAGGGTATGCACCCTTCCCTCTGACTGGCATTCCGGCAGGTAACGAAGGCAAACGGGTTAAAATCATAGCGGACAGGACGAAGCTAATCGCATCAAAAATAATGGCAGTATGGGGGTTGACCAGGGATAGTAAAAAACCAGCGATGACCGGTGCAAAAATCTTGAGGATTCCGGCTAACTGTTGTAAAAAAGCATTCGCCTGGGTTAACTGATCATGGAGAACCAAATCGGGTAGAGCGGATTGTCGGGCTGGAGTCATAATCGAAATTGTAATCGCTTGAATAGCAACCAAACAATAAAGGATGACAATATTCTCCGTAAATACCAAACCAACAATTACGACACCCGATAATAATTCACTCATTATCATGAGTTTCTTGCGATCATAGCGATCACATAATGAACCTGCTACCGGACTAAACAAAAAAGTGGGTACCAGCCCAGCTAAAAACAATCCACTGGTGGTGAGGATGGTTCCATTCCCTTTGAATATCAGCATCGCGAAAATTGCCATCATCGTGATCCAGTTTCCCAAACCACTGACCGATTCAGATATACCCACGATTACCAGGTTTTTATTGAAATATTTTGCCTGCATTGGTTTACTCCATCACAATTCGTAGTTGAATGACTACGCATTTAATATAGCAAATAAACTACGAGTTGTCAAGGAGCAATATTTCAGGTTCCGCTTTTCTTTTATACAATAGGTCATCCAACGGGGGGCATGTTTAGGTTAATAACCATCGCAAGAAAGATTTGCGCAAATTCGCGGAATTTCGTGGTTACATTTTTTTGATTCAAAGCGAGTTCGTTCAAGCTCAACCTTGCTTCAGTCGCTTCTGATAGCACCCCTGGTTCACAACTCCCAGCAGGGAGACGCGCTTCGTCTTTCGGTAGGGTTACTGAATCGACCCAGCCGTGATTTGGCTGCTACGGTCCGAACAAACGCAAGCGCGTAATGTGTACCCATTGCGACTTAAAGTACCGGTATAGGCATCTGACCCGACACCCACCAGCCAGCCTTCCAGGTTAAAGGCCATCGCTCCCCCCGCCAAAATCCATTCCCCATTGTATTTGCGGGCAATATGCACATGCGTACCGGTTGATCTTCCACCCTCACAGGAAGGTAAACCAATCGGATCCCCCTGCTTTAGCTGTGTACCAACCGGCGGAATCGAAGCGTTCGCCAGGTGTAAATAAAACACACTCCAACCGGTGCGTTCATCTCCATCTCCATCTAAATCCAAAACAGCGAATGCATTGCCGGTGCGGGAAACGACTCCATCTGCCACTGCCAGGGCGGGATCATCGGTTGGGGAACAGCCACCCACCACACTGCCCGGTGCAAAGTCAACCGCAGCAAAAGGCGCACCCAATCCCCAGGCGGTGTGCGGCCCGCCGGTGTAGGCCCAGGTATGCCCGCTGGCAAACGGTAGGATCATGGTGGGCTGATTTAAGCTGCCCGGCATAAAATCCGTAAGATTTTCCCACGGCGGGCCAAAATAATGCGCATAAACGGCTGCCAAACCATCCCCACTGACCGCCAGGGTATAGGCTTCTCGGTTTAGGGTTTGAGAGAAATAATACTGCAATGCTACCGTTGCAGCATTTTGCCACGGATCGGGACGTTCCAAGCGGCCATCCTGATGTTTATATTCCGTTAAAGAACCATCTCGCCAAGCATAATAGCCATTATTTAACCGGTTGGCCGCCCAACCCAGTTGTTGGGCAAAACTTTGGTGAAATATTTCTTGATACCCTAACACATACCGATTGATATTTTCGGGAATCTGCGGGCTGCTTAAGGCACCAGCTTGATATTCCAATATGGACAATAGCAATTGGGGGTCAATCGAATACATTTCGCTGACATACATCACCACCTCAGCGCCACTGCGTTCTAATTCCCCGGTGATACCTTTCACAGATTTTAGCCAACCCGGCTGAGCATTCACAAATTCCCGCACATCAAAACCAACCGCTGCCGGGCCGTTCACAAAGCGTTCATCGGGAATAATCTGATAAGGGCTGCTCCAGATCGGTTCGTAGTAAATGGGAATTTGCAAGGGTAATCCTGGCGGCAGGGTCGTGGTCACTGAGGGAATAACCGGATTTGCCGCTAATATTTCGGCGGTGGTGGTGTTAAAGTGGCTTGCCAACGCGGGTAGATTATCACCCGTTTGAACCATATATTCTACCAAAGTGCCGGGGGTATACTGCGGTCGAGTTGGCAATGGGGTCGGCAGAACAAGATCCACGACCGCGGCCTGCACATCTTGTAGCTCTGCATGAAGCAAGTCGCCGCTTTCTGCTTGCACGGGGGCACAGGCACTGATTAAAACGAGAATCAATCCCCCCATCAAAAAACTTTTTATTTTCTTCAACTTGATATTCTTTTTATTCACGTATTTTTAAGATTATACCGTGATTCAATTTTTTCTGTTTAAGAGCCTTTTCTTGCCTGGCCCCTACCCACTTCTATTTCCTCGGTGCTTTTGCGGTTTATTAATGAACAATATACCATCAAAGGATGCCCCACTCGGGATAGTGGCAGGTTTTCCCCCCTATCGCTTGATCTGAGTCTCAAACGAACCGTAACTGCGCGCTGTAACAATATTGCCCTCTTTGGTAAGAGTACCTTCATAGGCTTTTGAACCCTTATGTGCGGTCCAACCACTTAACACAAAGGGCAATGGGCCATCCGCCGCGATCCATTCCCCATTGTATTTTCGGGCAATATGCACATGCGTGCCGGTTGATGAGCCCCCTTCACAAGACGGATGTCCAATCCGCTGATCGACCTCCAACCAAGAACCGACCAAAACCTTATCCGTTTTGGCAATATGCAGATAAAACAAGACCCAGCCGGTTTGCTCATACCCATCCCCATCCAAATCAACCACCACAATCCCATTCCCGGTGCGCACTACCAGGCCGGGCGCACCAGCTACCACCCATTCTGTCGAGTCATAGCATCCATGGATGGTGGTTGCCGGCGCAAAGTCCAATGCTGCATAAGCCCCCATTGGCCCCCAGGCGGCATGCGGGCCGCCGGTGAAGCTCCAAATTTTGCCGGGATAAAAGGGCAGGTTGATCTCAGGTTGTTGCAGATGTGTCGGGTATAAAGGTTCTACGCTTTGCGCACGCACCCAAGGACTGCCAAACATATGCTCGTATAGCACGGGTAAACTATCCTCGCCGTACAGTGTTCCCTGCCAGCGCTGTGAGTCGTAAAAATTGGCAAAAAAGTATTGGATCGCCACCGAACCAGCGTTCACATTCGGTGCCAGCCGCATACTGGTGCCATCTGTAAATTCAAGATTCGCCAGGCGACCTTCCCGCCAGCCATAGTATCCGGCAGAAAGATGCTTGACCGCCAGGGCTAACTGTTTATACAATCCATCTTTTTCCGGCAAAATGATCCCCATCGGATATTTTTCCTGCGCCAGATTGGCCGGGTATCCATACACCCAGTTGCTTTGGTATTCCAACAAGGCAATTAACAAACGGGGATTAATCGAATCTTCAATCGCCACCTTGCGGATCACATCCCCTGCATCGTACCAATCATCAACAATATATTGGCGGTAGGTGCTTAGATAACCGCCAGCCTCCGCAATAAAGGTATCAATGTCAAAATCCAAAGCGGAAGGAGAAAAAACAACTTCACTATCCGGCATAACCGGATCACTGGCAATCAACGCGGATAGAACGTTTGGGATAATCAAAAGCGTGCCGGGGGTGATTAAGCCAGTTTGGGGTACATCCGTATTGTATTGAATTTCTTCGGTCAATACACCAAATCGAGAGGCCACCACTGGCAAGGTATCACCGGCCTGAGAATAGTAGACAAACGGCGGCTGCGGGGTTTGGTTACGGGTTGGGGTCAGGCTGGGCAAGGGGGGGGCTTCGGTCGCGGTTAAATCTGGGCCGGGAACTTCGGGGGTAGTCCCGCCGCCAATCTGCGACTCATTTTCTGGCGGCCCGGCTGTCGCAAATAAAGTTGCTGCCAGGCTATCCATGATTGCTGGGGTATTTTGCGGTTGCGGGCTATCATCAGCATGCGCAGCTTGCGCGGTGGCGGTTAAGTCCAAGGCGCTGACATATACACCACGCGAACAAGCACTGCTGATCAAAAAAAATACAATGAGCAGAACCAAGATCGGGTGTTTAACGAATAATGACGCTTTCCGGCCGGTATCGATCCCAGGCTTCAATCGAAATTCCATTTAACTCCAAATAACCATTATAGTTGACTCCAGCACTGACCGCTGTATAACCGCTCAACTGAAACGGAAACGCTCCGTCTGCGGAAATCCATTCCCCATTATACCGTCTTGCCAGATGTAAATGAGTGCCGGAGGAAATTCCCCCCTCACAAGAAGGATGCCCGATCTTCTCCCCAGCCCGCAGGGTAGTTCCCGCTTCGACACGATCCCAGGAGCTGATGTGCATATATAAAATCACCCAGCCGGTTTGCTCAAAGCCATCGCCATCCAAATCTTGAATCACGGCACCATCACCGGTGCGAATGATCGTACCATCTGCAATCGCAGTCACAACTTCCGCAGCAGCGGCACACCCGACATTTTCCGTCGGGGCAAAATCCAGCGCTGCCCAGGCTGAGCCATCTCCCCAGGCGGAATGCGGCCCGCCAGTGAAGGACCACGCCACCCCAGGCTCGATCGGCAAAATAAATTCAGGCTGGGTTAATCCGGCTGGAATCAGGGGTTCTACTTCAAGATCAAATGGATACCCATAATAACGATTATATAGCGCGTAGATCCCGTCTTCAGAAACCGCCCAATTCCAATCTTCTTTGCCAAACACGGTTGCCGCCCAATACTGCACGGCTGCCGTGCCAGCATTAATGGTAGCACCGGCCGGAATATAAGTCCCATCTTTCAGCACATAATATCCCAAGGCTTCAGCGCGCCACAGATAAAAACCCATATTAACGCGGTTTGCAATGATGGAAACAACCGAGAATAAACCATTCTCCCAGGCATCAAGCCGATCTGTCGCGCTATCAACTTCTTCGGTCGGAATGGGGGCATCCAGATCAATTTTTTCGCCACTTAACCACCCCGTCTGGTATTCCAACAATAAAATCAACAAACGTGGATTGACCGAATAATCCTGCGCAACACGCATAATCACTTCATCCACATGCTGCATTTGCGACAAACGTCCCTCAAAATGGAGTAAAAAACCGCCCACATCAAATCCAATACTGGCTGGGCCGTACACCACTTCCGAATCGGGGATAATTTTAAAGGTGACGGGCTGAAGTGATAAATCTGGCGCAGGGATGTACAAAGACTGCCCAACCGATAAAAGATTGGGATCAAGGATCTCATTCGCTGAAAGAATCAAATTTAAGTCCACTCCATACCGACGGGCAATTTGATTAAGCGAATCGTTATATTGCACAATATACGTCTCTGCTTCAGTACGCAAGGTGGGCATGACGCGCGGCTGGTTGGGAGTGGGGGTGAGAATCGGTTGACCAGGGGCACGCGCGGCCGGCAAAAATGGTGTCGAAAGCGGCAGAGGGGTGCCTGGCAGCATGGGTGTATTTAAAACCAGCTGATAAGGTTCCTGATTTTTTGTGCTGCGAATACACCCCGCCAGTAACAACAAAATCACTACCATTCCCCAAGCTGCCCGTTTGATCAATTCTTTACTCCTAACTTACCATCCGCCCCATCAGCCGCCGTCCGCCAATCAGATGAAAGTGCAGATGAAAGACGGTCTGCATGCCGTTTTTGCCAATATTGGTCATCAAGCGGTACCCGTCTTCATGAACATCGTGTTGTCTTGCCAAATCCCTGGCAACAAACAAGATATGTGCAAGGATTGGGCCATCCTCCTCCGTGATTTCATTCACGGAATGAATATGTTTGTTGGGGATGATCAATATATGCACTGGGGCAATTGGTTGAATATCCCAAAATGCTGTCACCCATTCATCCTGATAAACGATATCTGCGGGTTTACCTCCCGTAGAAATCGCACAAAACAAGCAGTCGTCACTCATAAACAATTTCCTCCTAGTTTATCGGCGGCAAGGATGGATAACTGCCACAAAATGCTTCATACCACCGGTATTCTTCCGCCTGATTGATTTCGACAAAAGCTGCCATTTTTTCCTGGATCAAAACGGCCTCATCCAGGTTCACAGTAGCGGACGTACTCCAATAGCGGGGTAAAACCATCAAGGGATCGTCCATTTGAGCTTCCGGTTCCCCGAGCGGAATCCAATTATAAAACAACGGGCCGCGTCCATAAGCTGTAAAAGCCACCTGGTATCTGGCCTGATGCACGGCTTCAATCGCCGCTCGGGTGAAATTACCCCCCGGCCAGATAAAGGCGATTGGTGGCCTGCCAAAATGCTCGGTAATCAATGGGATGGCACCGTTTACTTCTGATTGAATGACTTCCGGTTCTGTAAATTCAGTGAAATAGGTATCCGGCTGGTGCATAAAACCATGTGCCTGGACATCAATCCGCCCGGTCTGATTCAACGTATCCAGCTCCTGCCATTCCCAGGCTGCCGCCGGCCCAGTGATATATGCCAGGGTCACTTCCCAATCATATTTTTCCAAAACTGGCATAAAGTTGTCGCGGGCCACGCCCGGGCGGCGATCATCAATGATTAAAATCATCGAACGCGGCGGGATTTTTTCATTGTGGTATAAAAACCCAGCCAATTCCGCGCTGGTAATGGTTTCAAAGCCCAATCGCTTGGCATAATCCATTGTAAACAAAAAGTATTCTTCGGTCACGCTCATATTATCCAAAACCTCTTTACCGGCTTGGCGCACGGAGTGATACATGAATGGCACTACCACTGTATCCGGGCTGCTTTTGTTCTCCCCCCAACGGTTGGATAGATATAAACAAGTGTCTTCTTCATAGCTGTAGGGCTGTACGCCGCTATACAAACGGGTTGAAAACGTCTCCAGATCAAAAGGCTCCGAGGTCGCGGTGGGTAGAGGCGTTTCGGTCGGTACAACCGTTGGCGTCTCGGTTTCGGTTGGGAAGGGTGAGGGGCTGATTTGAACGGTAGCCGTGGGCGAAACCGAAACGGGTGAGGCCTGCACAATAACAGATGGGGTGAGGAGTGGCGGTTTAAAAGAACTGGGTGCCTGTGAACAGGCAGCCAGCTCTAAAACAATCAAACTTATCAGCAATCTTTTTCCTACGGCAACCCAGCACAAGGATTGTTTTAGGAGAAGAAACAATTTTTTTTTCAACTTACTCGGTCTCATCTCCACGGATAAAGGCTTCTGTCATATCTCGGGCAATATTATCTTTAAATTGTTTGGGTGGGGTCTTCATAAAATAGGAGGCGGGCGCATATAGAGGCCCAGATAGGCCCCGATCTAAAGCCAGTTTGGCACAGCGCACAGCGTCAATGATGACACCAGCCGAATTGGGAGAATCCCAGACTTCCAGTTTACATTCCAGGTTCAAAGGAACATTTCCAAAGGTCGTCCCTTCCATGCGGATCTGGCACCATTTGCGGTCTTTTAACCAGGGCACATAATCGCTTGGGCCAACATGAATATCCTCAGCATCCAGGGTGTAGGGTAGCATACTGGTGACGGCACCCGTTTTCGAGATTTTTTTCGATTCCAACCGCTCTCGTTCCAACATATTCAAGAAATCGGTATTCCCACCAAAATTCAACTGATAGGTGCGATCTAACTGGACACCCCGATCAACAAACAGACTGGTTAACACACGGTGCAAAATGGTCGCCCCCACCTGGCTTTTAATATCATCGCCAATGATCGGCAAACCGCGTTCACGGAAACGACCGGCCCAATACTCAGAACTGGAAATAAACACCGGAATCGCGTTCACAAAAGCGCAGCCTGCTTCTAAAATTTGTTCCACATACCATTTGGTCGCCATTTCGGAACCAACCGGCAAATAGCTGACGACGACATCCGTTTTAGTATCTTTTAGAATTTGAACGATGTTATCGGTCGGTCCAGGGGCTTTTTTTAGAATCTGGCTCAAATATTTTCCCAGTCCATCATGGGTCATACCGCGATGGACTTTCACATTTAAATGGGGCACCTCGCTGAATTTAAACGTGTTATTTGGTTCTGCAAAGATCGCTTCGGATAAATCCTTACCAACTTTGGTGTCGACCACATCAAATGCAGCTGTAAATTCAATATCACGAATGTGATACCCACCCAGGTTTACATGCATTAACCCCGGGACTCGATCTTCATCCTTTGCATTCCGGTAAAATTCGACCCCCTGAACCAAAGATGATGCACAGTTTCCGATACCAATAATTGCAACTCGTACTTTCTTGTCAGCCATGCGAAAAAGCTCCTTTAAATCGTTTAATGATTGCTGTCTACTCGACCAAAGCCTGTGCTATAATCCAAGCACGATGAGGCTAAAATGCAATGGTAAATCACGATACAAATTATACCCGTCGATTAGAGGTTTTGCTCGAAATTTGTAGAAATCTCAGCGCAAATTTAGATCTTGAGCCTTTATTATACGCCTTAATTGAAGGTGCGTCGGAACTCACGTACAGTGAAAGCAGCTCTATTTTGATCTATCACGCCGAATCTGACAACCTGCGGTTTGCTGCCGCGCCATTTTATCAGATGGAAGCCCTCAACAATATCGGGGTACCGCTGGAGAATAGTATTGCGGGCTGGGTCTTTAAGCATAAGCAACCGGTTATCTTACACGAAGCCGATCAGGATAACCGTCTTTTCCGGGTCGCTGACCGCGAAACCGCAATCAAAACCAACTCCATTGCTGCTGTACCGCTGCAATACAAAGGTAGAGCGATCGGGGTGTTTGAAACGATTAATAAACGAGAAAATCTAACCTACAATGAAGCGGATATTTTTATTCTGGAAACTTTAGCCGCCCAGGCGGCCTTTGCCATTCAAAACCAGACTATTCTCGAAGAAAAACAAGCCGCCCTTCACAAAGCCATGGAAGTCGACCGTATGAAAAGCGATTTTATCGCCATCGCTTCCCATGAACTCCGCACCCCCCTTGGTTTAATTTTGGGGCATGGTTCCTTTTTGCAAGACAGCGCCACTGAAGAACAAAAGCCGGATATTGACATTATCCTGAAAAGTGCTTCACGGTTAAAACAAATCATTGAAGATTTTTCGGATGTAGAAAAATTGGAATATGGATTAACCCGTTTAAGACGCGGCGAGGTTTACTTGAGCAGACTCATTCGAGAGATTATCGACGCTTTCCGAGATATGGCTCAGGATCAAAAAGTATATCTTGAGATCGATCTGGCCGATGAAAATATCAAAATCGAAGGCGACAGTGAAAAAATCGCGATTGCCCTGCGCAACCTGATTGAAAACGCGATCTTGTTTAACAAACCGGGCGGGCGTGTAAACCTCAAAGCTGATTTAATCCCCGGCTATGTGAAACTGTCCATCTCGGATACCGGCATTGGCATCCCGCAAGCGGAACAGAAAAATGTTTTCCAGCGCTTTTACCAGATCGAAAAACACCTCATCCGCCGTCATAGCGGAATGGGGCTGGGATTGCCAATCGCCCGCGATATGATCCAAATGCACGGTGGAAAGATCAACGTGGATAGCCAGGAGAACCTGGGTACCGTCTTTACGATCCTCATACCGCAAAACCTGGCTCAGGCTGACGCTGCCCAAAAAGTGTTTTTGGACGAATGATTCTGATTTTATTACAGGAAAGTGCTACACAGAGAAATCAATGTCGAAAAAGAAATGGTTAACCCCTCCTCAACAGTCTGCTCAATGGTTGCTCACCTTTCTCACCCTGGCCATTTGGGCGTCATTTTTTGTACTGGCGTATGTGGGCAGTTTTTCCCGTTATACGGCCGATGATTTTTGCACCGCCGGGAAACTCAACCAATTGGGATTCTGGCCGGCACAGCGTTTTTGGTATACCCAATGGAGCGGGCGGTATGCCTTTACCTTCATCATCTCTTTGTTTGAGCAGGCGGGAGACTGGTTTAGTGCCTGGTCGCCCTTACTGGGGATTCTCTTATTTTTACTAAGTAGTTATTTATTTGTGAATAGCCTACTGAACCACCTTTATTTCAAATCAGGACACCGCTACGCCCTCTTTTTCGCGTCTCTGCTGGTATTTCTAACCCTTTTTAGCACCCCAGACCTGGCACAATCGCTATTGTGGATGACCGGCATGGTCACTTACCTGTTGCCGATTGTGTTTGGCTTAGGTTTGTTCTCACTGCTGATTCGTTTGTTTTTTGGCTACACGCAAAATTATTCCTTATCCAAAATACTACAGGCTGTCGTAATTATGTTGCTAGCCTGGTTTACCAGCGGTTTTTCCGAAGTCGCAACGGCCATGTTGACGATCCTCATTGCACTCGTCCTGCTTTTCCAGCGCTTTTTCACGGATAAAAAAACCTGGGCTCCCGGATGGCTGGCAGCCTTCGTGGGTACTTTACTCGGCTTGACAATGCTCTATTTCGCCCCAGGCAACGCCGTGCGCCAGGCGAGCGGCTTCACCAACACGGGCTTATTCTCGCTTATCTGGATCACCGCCAAATCCAGCCTGACCTATCTGGCCTTATGGTTAATGAAAAACGCTGCACTGATCTGGGCAGCCGGCTTGATCTCATTGCTGGTTGGCTGGCGGTTCTCACTGGATCATCCCACCAAAAAAACCGACAAAGCGCATAACCTGCACTGGTTGCTGATTTTTGTCCTGATCGTGTTTGTGGTTAGTTTTCTGCCTACCAGCTGGGCCTTAGGCAATAAACCCCCCGACCGCGCCTTAATTTTGCCCACCCTCATTCTGTGCCTGAGCCTGCTGTGGGTCTGTTTTCAAGGCGGGATTTCACTGGCCGGCCGCATAAAACTGCCGCCCGATCTGACCCAACCGATTTTTGTGGCTGTCTGTGTCGTTTGCGCCTATTTCATGCTCTCTGCTCCTGCTTACCAGGCGTACCTGTTATGGGACAATAAATCCACCCATAGTGACTACGCCCAGGCCTGGGATCAGCGCGAAAACGAAATAAACCAACAGATTAAGCAAGGAACGCAGCAATTGATTGTTTCACCCTTACCGGAAAACCCGTATGCGCTGGAAGAACTCACCGCAGACGCACAGCACTGGCTCAATGTTTGCCAGCGTGATTATTATGAGGTTGAGCAGCTGCGCATACCATAAAATCGAAATTAATTTCCCTTGTCAAATCATCGAATTGGGGTATAATCCAAATCGCTTCGGGGCGTAGCTCAGCCCGGCTAGAGCGCTCGGTTCGGGATCGAGAGGCCCGCAGTTCAAATCTGCGCGCCCCGACTAAATAGTCTTCATCAGAAGGCTATTTTTGTTTAACCAAGCCCTTGTTGGCTTTCAAAATCTGTATACCCCGACAGACTCAATAAAAAGTCCAGAAATCTAGGCGTTTTTTTGTTGCCCACCGTTATACCTTTCGAAGATCATAAAATCTGTTTACCCCACTGAACATACAAACCCAAAAAAATTGACGAAACGGTTTCACCCTGCTATTATTTAATCAATCCAACCCGGATTATCAAAAGGCGGTAAAATCTCGGTACCTTTTTTATTAAAACACGCATTCAACAATCTAGAACAAAAATTTGGTAGAAAACCAACAAACCCGAATGAGGGGGAATAATGGAAAGAATAAAAAAAGAGATTAATAACCCATACCATCTATTGCCATTCTATAACTTTTAAGTTATATTTGAGGTATACTGATGTGGCGATTAATTTATAGCCCTGCGAAAGGCAAAAACAGAAGTCCGTATGATGAAATCATATTATTCGGCAATCCTTTGGCAGCAAAGGTTTTTAATAAATTAGAAAATAATTCATTAAAAGAAAATTGCCGTGAGTGGGGCGGCACAATTGAACACTTTCGTAATAAAAAACGAAATTACAAATGGCTACAGTGGAAGTGGAAAAATGTAAGAATTCATTTCTATGAAGATTATGACAACAATAATTTGGTAATCTTAAATGCGTTTTTGAAGAAGTCAAAAGAAACGAAAACAAAATATATAAATATTACAATTGATAATTTCACTTATTACGAATCAACAAAATGAATTTAGGGAGAATAAAAATGAATAACAAAATGGTTTCACATGATGAAGTAATGCGGCTTGCAAGGCAAGATCCAGATTTTGTCAAAGAAGAAAGAAAAATAAAACCATTTTTTGAGCTTGCAAAAGCAATTTACCGGAAAAGAAAAGAAAAAAACCTCAGTCAGAAGCAATTAGCAAAAATATCCAATACCTACCAAACGAGAATATCAAAACTTGAAAATGGCGATTTAAACCCCAACCTAAGCACAATTATTGATATCGTTGAAGCACTGGGTTGTGAATTATCCATTTCATTAAAAGAATGCCCCGATGATAGAGAAACCGCATTAAAAAACAACAATTTTTTCTATTTGCCTGGTGTTTCTGATAACGATGAAGAAACAAACCCGACAGAAAGCACAAAAATAGAAATTTCACCACGGGGTGATTATGTCAAAATCTGAGACAATGCTTGAGTATTCTGACCATTCTTTTTTAGTTATTAAACTTGAAAGAACGAATACGATACAAGATTCCTTTCATCTTGAGATTGGACACAAAATAACAATCGCATACCTCAAGCAAGAAAAGGAAATCCAATTCTTCTTTCGAACCGTAACACTTAAAGAAAGTGAAGGACTAAAAATTGATATTCTTCTCGCTGGAAAATACCAAATCCTGAGCGAAGGAAAAATCAATAAAGAAAATTTACTTAACTATGCCAAACCTTCCGTATTTCCACAACTCTTAGCAATAACAAGCCAATTGTTTTCATCACTTTTACCCAGTTTAAGTATTAATGATATAAAGGTACCAATCGTAGATTACTTCAATATTGACCCAGAGGATATAAAATATATCGAAATTAATAGTGAACCAAGTTAACGCTGAACGCCAAATCACATTTGCGAAACTAAGGATGTTTGTATATTAAGAAGCCTGCCAACCAAGGAAGCGGAACTTAACGAAAATATACTTTATAACTCACCTGCGATATGAATAGTAAGTCAAAAGTAAATAATCAATCAACAATATCATCAATGCTTCGGAAACCATAATAAAATGGAATTCCCGATTTGAATTTTCTGTTTAAGTCTTCACTTTCCAATAACAAGGTGTTCCCCTCAATCAGTTTTTCACCTCTTAATTCTTGAGCCCACCGGATGATTTCATCAATCATCGGAACCTCCAACTCGAATTGATCCGCGATCCATTTTGCGATACAAACGCCATAATGGATATCATCCGTAAAAAAACGGTGGTCGGTATCGATCTGCCAGGTACCTGCTTTTGTTTGGATCGCCGGGGTTCTGATCGCACCTAAAGTGTCTGAAGTTAAAAAGGATTCCAAGACAGTGATTTGTTCTGTTTCATTGGTCACGCGATCCTGCGTCAGATAATCTAACATAAAGGGAAAATCAATTTCAGGATACATGTTTTTGATTTGATTCCGGATTTTTGAATAATCGGCATCCAATTTTTTGAGTATATCAGCAGAAAATTGATCAAAGTCATCATAAAAATAGGGGATGTCTTCTTCCGAACTCCACTCCCCACCATACTTCTTAAATAAACCATAACAGCGCGCGGGGTGGATAATCTGGTTGTCCACGGATAAGGTGAGGGAGATAAATTTGTTGGCTTGTTGAAAGTCTCCTTTCCCGAACCAATCAACACAAACTTTTTTGAAGATGGTGTCATTTAAAAATTCAAAAAATGAGGGCGGTTCAACAGCAGCAATATTAATCGGTTTTACGCCGTATGTGATGCCGATCTTTCCGTATTCTTGAATTCTGCAAATCCAAGGGATGAGCCCAAAACTGAAGGTAACAACCTGATCGAGTTTAAAGGGTTGTTTGATTTCATCCACCATCCAGTTAAATCCCGCTTGTCCATATACGGTTCCGATGTATACCCGCTTGTCTTTTATGATGTGGGGAGCAATTTGGTGGAGAACGATGCGATATTTGCTCACCGGCATACATAAGATGATAACATCCGCCTCAGGGATTACCTCTTTCGGATTGTCACTAATTTTGTTTAATTCGCCATGAAACTGCTGCAATATTTCCCCATCCGTGGATTGGTATTGCAGTTCTATCTCTTTAGACCATTGTTGCGGTTTACGAGTCATAATATTTACAGTGTGGCCGGATGAAGACAGCAAAGGAATTAAAGTATGGGCACTGGAGCCACCGCCAAGAATTGTGACCGTTAATCGTTGAAGATTCATTATTATCGTCTCTCTTTCTAAGAAGAATAGCCGTTGTTGTAGAACAACAAGCATTTAATACCTATT
>JACDJC010002301.1_pt1 | contig 15234 bp, 16 predicted proteins | sample 7454191 | NCBI WGS metagenome assembly JACDJC01 (sample SAMN14253291, study PRJNA609438) | sludge metagenome | isolation source: sludge after 25d culture with pyrite and EDTA | collected 2018-12-20 | reverse complement strand
GCGGCGTCTTGCCGAAAAGCTCAAAGATCAGATCTGTGTCCTCGGGCTCATATCCATCTTTGAAAACCACTGAATCATTTTCGTCTTTGTCACCCATGAATATCAAGAACCGCACCTTTCTTAACTGATCGATGTTAAGCTTTCTGCCGGCCACCGTTTCGAGATCGGCAGTTCCGATCGGAAATCGCAGCATCCGGCTCTTATGTTCGCCTTTCGGAATGATCGGCCAGCCGCCCGGTGAACCGATCGCAGCTGCCTTTACACGTTCTGGATGAAGGAATGCGAATCGATTTGCGAACATACCCGCGGCAGAAAAACCATAGATCAGTACGCGCCGGTCGGTCGGCATCTTTTCTTCGGCAAGGCGTTTTCGAGCGTCGTCGATCATCGCGGCCAACTGCAGATCGAGCCGTTTTAGTTCTTTTTTGTCGGTGATCAGGGTATCGCGGTCGAGCGCATGTGTGTAGATCGTCCATTCGGAGCTCGAACGCGGAAACACGGGCATGAGTATCGGCACGCCAAGCTTGCCGAAAGCCAGCGCCATTTGTGCGATCCTTCGTTTTACATTTGCTTCATGAACCGAAAGATCGTCGTTCGTTGTTCCGGTATTATTGGTCGAGACCAGGATCGGCTTTTCAACTTTCTGCGATCCCGCAGGTGCCGCCGTTTTTGGCACGAAAAGATAGTACGGGTAGAAAAATCCGGCTGACGGGTCGGCAGATATGACCCTCGTTGACGAAGGCTCAATCTGGCCAAACGTCGGAACTGAAATGACAAGGAAGAAAGACGCAGCAAGAAATACTCTTTTCATCTCAAGGACGAAAACGATGGCAGAAATGAAAAGTTCCAAACAACCGTCGCGGCAATGAAAAATTCAGGATCACAACATGGGCCATTTGCGAAGCGGCGGCTCCGCGGGCGATTCATTCGGCTCAAATTCCAATCTCAGCTTGTGTGATCGTGGATGATCCGCCATCCCTCTTTCAGCCGGCGAAAGATCAGCGTAAACTTACCCTTTGGATTATCGGCGTCACGCGTGAGTGCCCAACTGCCGAGAACGACCGCAGAATCCTTTGATAGGGGCGCCACCTCGATATCAGTGAACGCCAGTTTGCCCATTTTCGCGGCGGTGTTGTAACTGCTCTTGTAATTGCTCAGCGTGGCCTGCCATCCGCGTGTGACCTTGTCCCCTGAGACGAACACCAGGGCATCGGATCGCCAGTAACCGGCCATGAAGCCCTCGATGTCGCCTCGGTTCCATGCCGCGGCCTGGTTCATCATTACCGCCAAAACCGAGACCTCGATCTGTTCAGCCTCTTTCTGCGACTGAGCGAGTGCGACCGATGCCATAGCAAGAATAACAGCCAACACCAATGTAATTGCTTTCATATTGAATTGCACCGATCGAAATCCTAAATCAAACATGAAGCGGCAGACGGGAACAACAGTCTGCCGCACCTGGATAAAAGAGCGATTTTTCAACGTTCAGTTCTGCGACGTTGCGTTCTCTTTCTGTTTTTCTGTCAGTTCGATCCCCATTTTTTCCAGGGTTGCCTGATTTAGCGTACCGGTCACCTTTAGCGAATTCATTTCTTGATATTTCTTCAAACCGGCACGAGTTGCCGGGTCGAGTTTTCCGGTCGCTTCGCCGCTAAGCATTCCACCCGAAATCAACTTCTCCTGTGCTTCGGTGATCTGGCCCTTTGTGGCACTGAAGATGACTTTCTTCGGCTTGCTGGTTGTTGCCGCGGTTTTCACGGTCTTTGCTTCAGAGGTCTCGTTTGACGCATATGAATTCGGCGAGATCGGTATCTGCTTTTGCGAGTCGGTCAGTTCGACGCCCATTTTCTCAAGCGTCGCCCGATTCAACGTACCGGTCGACTTGAGACCATTGTCTTTCTGATAGATGCGAATGGCGGCTCGTGTGGCGGTATCATATTTGCCGGTCGCCGAGCCGTTGTAAACACCTTTTGACTTAAGCATTTCCTGCACCTGGGTGATCTGTGCTTTTGTCGGACGAAAGACTGGTGTTTTTGGTTTGGCATCGTCGGCCGATGTGGCTCCGTTTGCAGCAGTCGATTGCGCGGCGGCTGAGATACAGAAGATCAGGGACAGCAATACGAAACAAGAAACCTTTCTCATTGATATTTCTCCAGGATCATTATTGAAGCTGACCGATAATGAACGCGTTCCGTTACAACGAAATACGGACGAAAGATCTGATCAGCCTTTATTTGTTGGTGACGCGACGATTATGAATGCGGACGTTTGAAATTGTCAACTTTTTTCGTATCGGGAATACGAAATCAGCTTGCTGAATGAATGTTCATTCAGTTATACTAACTGGACTTTCAACACAACAGATCGATCCGGAGAAGATATGAATATCGGAAAAGCCGCAGTCTTAGGAGCCGGCACCATGGGCGCAGGCATTGCAGCGCATTTGGCGAATGCCGGCATACAGACCTTGTTATTGGACATCGCACCGCGCGAACTGACTGCCGATGAAGAGAAAAAGGGTTTGACCCTCGAATCGCCAGTGGTGCGTAACCGTATCGTGAACTCGCTATTTGAGGCTTCAAAGAAACTCAAACCGGCGCCGTTCATGCTGGGCGACAACGCAAAGCTGATCAAAACAGGGAATTTTGCCGATGACATGGCGAAACTGAAAGATTGTGATCTTGTGATCGAGGCAGTCGTCGAAAACCTCGAAATAAAGCACAAGCTTTTTGCCGAGGTCGATAAATTCAGAAAGCCCGGTGCCGTGATCGCCTCGAATACGAGCGGTATTCCGATCGATTCGATCGCCGAACCATTTTCAGACGATTTCAAACAGCATTTTGTAGGCGTACATTTTTTCAACCCGCCCCGTTACATGAAACTGGTCGAGGTGATCCCGGGCACAAAGACGAGCGGCGAGATCGCCTGTGCGGTTTCAGGTTTTCTCGACCAGCGATTGGGCAAAGGTGTCGTTCCGGCAAAGGACAGGCCAAACTTTATCGCTAACCGGATCGGTGTTTTCGGGATGATGGCGACGATTCACGAGATGATCGCAATGGGTTTTACGCCGACCGAGGTCGACCAGATGACCGGCAAAGCGATCGGGCATGCATCATCGGCGACCTTCAGGACGTCAGACCTCGTTGGCCTCGATGTGACTGCCCACGTCACCAATAATCTGTATCCTGCAGTTCCGGATGATGAAGACCGTGACGTCTTTAGGCTGCCTGAGTTGATCCAGACGCTGCTCGACAAAAACCTGCTAGGCGACAAGACCAAGGGCGGATTTTTCAAGAAATCGACCGACGCCGAAGGAAAACGCCAGATACTTGAGCTCGATCTGACGACCTTTGAATACAAGCCTCAGGTCAAGACGAAATTTCCTTCGCTCGATGCGGCGAAGGCGATCGACGACAGGGCTCAGCGAGTGAAGAAGCTCGTTTGGGGAGAAGACCGTGTCGGAGAATTCCTTTGGAAAACGACTTCACGAATATCACGCTATGCGGCAAACCGAATTCCAGAGATCGCAGACACGATCGTCGAGATCGACAACGCGATAAAATGGGGATTTGGATGGGAGATCGGGGTCTTTGAGGCCTGGGACGCGATCGGCCTGAGGAAATCGGTCGAGCGGATGAGGGCCGAAGGCCAGGCTGTGCCCGCGAACGTCGAAAGAATGCTCGATACGGGAGCCGAGACGTTCTATAAGAATGAGAACGGGGTCGCGTGGTATTTCGATCTCGTTGCTGGTGGGTACAAAGAGATACCGGCTCGACCTGGGGTCATTGTTCTAAGGTCGGTGAAGGAGCGGACGGGCGTTATCAAATCGAACCCGGGTGCGTCGCTCGTAGATCTCGGCGACGGCGTCGCATGTCTTGAGTTTCATTCTAAGATGAATTCGATCGGCGGCGACACGGTCTCGATGCTCAACTTTGCCATCGATGAGGTCGAAAAGAATTTCAAAGGCCTTGTCGTCGGTAATCAAGGCGGTAATTTCTCGGCCGGTGCGAACATCATGATGCTCCTGCTAGCCGCTCAGGAAGAAGAGTGGGACGACATCAACATGATGGTCCATGCGCTTCAGCAGGCGATAATGCGGCTGCGATATTCGTCGAAACCGGTCGTGACCGCGCCGTACGGCCTCACATTGGGCGGCGGATGCGAGATAGCTATCCACGGAAACCGTGTGCGGGCGGCGGCAGAAACATATATCGGCCTTGTCGAGGTCGGTGTCGGGGTAATCCCGGCCGGCGGCGGCACCAAGGAAATGACGATGCGTTCGATGGACGCTGCGGCGAGAACACCCGACGCCGATCCGCTGACGTTTTTGAAGAAAACATTCGAAATGATCGGCATGGGCAAGGTCGCAACGTCGGCCCAGGAGGGCAAGGCCTGGGGATTTTTCAGGGATATCGATTCGATATCGATGAACGGCGACCGCTTGATCGCAGATGCCAAACAGGAAGTGCTTTGTCTCGATTCTGCCGGCTTCGTTGCTCCGATTCCGCGTACCGACATTATGGTGATGGGCGAGTCGGCCGAGGCCGCGATGAAGCTTGCACTGCATATGATGAAGCGAGGCGGATTTATCTCGGAGCATGACGAATTGATCGGCAAAAGGCTTGCACACATCATGAGCGGCGGTAATATCAATCACACTGCCTTCGTAAGCGAACAATATCTGCTTGATCTTGAACGCGAAGCATTTGTGTCACTTTGCGGTGAACGAAAGACACAGGAACGAATTGCTGCGATGTTGAAGACAGGAAAGCCGTTAAGAAATTAAGCGTACAAGCAGGGTGAGTTTTTCGCGTTTGAATAGCAGGAGGCGAAAAATGGACGATCGAATAAACTTCATCACAAAGGAAATGCGGCGCGTCGCCGAAGACGCTAGAGAGTCGTTCGGTTCGCTTTCGGGCGAGCAACTTAACTGGAAACCAGCTGAAAACAGCTGGAGCATTGCCCAATGCCTAGACCACATAATCAAGACCAACTTATCGTTTTACCCCGAGTTTGACCGTCTCGCTTCCGGAAACAGAAAAAACTCGTTTTGGGAAAATTGGTCACCGTTCACAGGATGGGGCGGTCGGTTTCTGGTGAATGCCGTCTTGGTCGATTCGAAAAAAGCAAAGGCCCCGTCTAAATCGATAGTTCCGCCAAGCGAAATAGAAGGCGACATCGTGAATCGCTTCATCGACCATATTGCCGAGGTAAACGGCAAGGTTGAGGCTTGTGCAGAGGCGGATCGGCAAAAGACAGTCGTCACGTCACCCTTCCTCGCGGTTTTCACATACAAACTCGACGATGCGTTCACTGTGTTGATCGAACATTCAAAGCGGCACATCCGTCAGGCAAAACGTGTGATGGAGGCTGACGGTTTTCCGAAGTAGCCGTTTCAGAAGATGCCGGAGAGTTTCGAAAGCAAACGGTTCAGGTGGGGATTCAACCTTTTCCCTGCATATCGCGGCACCGGTGGGCGGGTAACATACATTGCTGACGATTGGAAAGAGGTCCGGGTAAAATTGCCGCTGAACTGGCGAACTCGAAACTACGTCGGCACCATCTTTGGCGGAAGTATCTACGGAGCGGTCGATCCGATCTACATGCTGATGCTGATAAAGATCCTCGGCCGAGGTTACACTGTTTGGGATAAGGCCGCGACCATCAGATTTCGAAAGCCCGGAAAGGAAACGCTGTATGTCGATCTTACATTGAGCGAAGACGAAGTGGACGAGATCAAACGCCTCGCTGAGGACGCAAGATCGATCGACCGGATCTACGAGCTTGAATTGAAGGATAGGTCAGGCGATGTCTGTGCCCGGATCGAAAAGACGATCTACATCGCAAAAAAACGCGAGGGCAATCTATGAAAACGATTTCGTTTCTTATAGTGCGACACTGACGCTCGTTGCGTCGTCGTGCGACACAGTCGGCGAGCCGGTGGAATTTTCAAAGGCTTGCTGTCCGCAATATGAGAAGGAGACGGTCGAGATGAGCGGTTTCCAAAGCGACAAGTGCCGCGTCTTTTACTTGAATAACGGTTGTGGGCCGGTAAAATGCGGGCTCAAACTGACCGGAACCCCAGGTGGCGAAAAGAACATTTCGGCGGATAATGTTCAGGGAACGTCCGTGCACAACTTCGAGAAAATTGAACCCGGTTTCAAGAAAAAAAGACATAAGGGTTCGCGATAACGGCCGCAATTTCGTCAATCTGGCTGATAGGTAAAGATCACAGGCGAACCCAAGACGACCGACGATCCGAATAGGTGCTTTGTTAAAATGGCAAGGATAACCAAATGAAGCGGTGCGATTGGGCAAAGAACGAGCTTGCTATCCATTATCACGACACCGAATGGGGCGTGCCGGTGCACGATGATCGTTTGCTCTTTGAATTTCTGATCCTTGAGGGTGCACAGGCCGGATTAAGCTGGGATACGATACTTGCCAAGCGTGAGAACTATCGGAAAGCGTTCGATAACTTCGACCCGGCGAAGGTCGCAAGGTATTCCGAGGCAAAGCAGGCGAAGCTGCTCGAGAATCCGGGCATCATCCGCAACCGACTGAAGATCGCATCAGCAATTTCAAACGCGAAGGCCTTTCTTAAAGTGCAGAAGGAGTTCGGCTCGTTCGACGTCCACATCTGGTCGTTCGTTGGCGGAAAGCCCATCGACGGTAAGCGGAAGGTGCTGGGTGACATCCCCGCAAAAACCGAGATCTCAGACGCCCTCGCAAAGGACTTAAAGAAACGCGGATTCAATTTCGTCGGCTCGACGATAATGTACGCGTTCATGCAGGCGACTGGGATGGCGAACGATCACGTTGCGTCGTGTTTTCGCTATAGGCAATGTCGAACGATCACCCGATAACACCAGCGATTCGGTTTCTTCGCGAGAAGAAGGTCGAGTTTGTTCCCCACCTATACGATTACGTAGAGAAAGGCGGGGCGAGGGAATCGGCGAGGCAGCTGGGTGTGGATGTCCACGCGGTGGTGAAGACGCTGGTATTTGAAACGAACGAGAGGAAACCGCTGATCGTGCTGATGCACGGCGATCGCGAGGTCTCGACAAAGAATCTTGCACGGTTTCTCGGGGTCAAATCCGTCGAGTCCGTAACGCCGAAAAAGGCAACGAAATTGACCGGTTATCTGGTCGGCGGAACATCACCATTCGGGACGAAAACGAAGATGCCGGTTTACGCCGAGCGAACCATATTCGATATTAAGCGAATCTATATCAACGGCGGCAAACGTGGGTTTTTGGTTGAGATCGATCCAGTCGTTTTGCGTTCCGTGGAGGTCGTCGAAGTTGAGGTCGCGATATGACGGACTGGCGTTTACTGGTGGACGAAGGGCGATTTGAAGAGGCGGAACCGGTAATGCTTGAAGCGACGAGCAAGCCGGATCCATACGGCGATCTTCTGATCCAGAAAGCCGCATTCTACGAATCGTGGGGCGATGCTCTGGGGCATACTGAAGAAGCCGTTCGGAAATATTGGCTCTCACATGCCGAGTGGGCTTGGTTCGCCTCTGGGGCCACAAGCGGCGGCGAGGGAACGGCGAGGATGTTGGACGTGAACCGCGTGTTGAAAAAGATCGAGAATGTATCAAGTAGATAGAAAAGATAAAGTACTCAATCTCGAAAACGTACCGCAATCTTCGGTCGGTGCCCCTATGCCCGTTGTCTTGAGCGACGAAGGAAAAGTTGTTTTGGCCTACTACATTCAGGACACCCCTGAAGGCTGGGATGGAAGTTCCGTGCGGATAGTAGACGAGGCGTCGGACGAACCCGTGGCGATTCTTGAAATCGAAATTTGCTATCACTACATGTTTGGTTGGCCAAATGACGAAGCCTTTAGTGGACATCCTTTGGCAAAACGAGGTCTGACGCCTTACGGCGCGTTCGAGGTACTTGATTCTTCCTGGATACGACAGCTTGAAAGATTGAATTCTGCTCACCCGTATCATAAACCGGAAACGTATTGGCGTCGCCATCACTACGTTTTCTCCTTCCACGATTCAACATTTGAGTGTGTGGCGGACGGTTTTAACGTTACGGAGTCACGCGGATCACTGACCTCGATATTGCCGTTGATGGCGGAAAAGCTTTGGACTAGATAAGGAAAAATTATGAAAGAAGCAGTTATCGTATCGGCCGTGCGGACGGCTGTGGGAAAGGCGCCGAAGGGCACGTTGAAGAACACGCGTTCGGATGAAATGGGCGCGGCCGCTATCAAAGATGCGGTGGCTCGGGCAGGCGTGGATGCATCGCTGATCGAGGACGTGATAATGGGCTGCGCATTTCCGGAGGCTTCGCAGGGAATGAACGTCGCACGGACCTCGGCAATATTGGCCGGGCTTCCGGTCGAAACGTCTGCGATGACGGTCAACCGTTATTGCTCGTCGGGCTTGCAGACTATCGCGCTTGCGGCTGACCGCATCGCGACGGGCGGCGCCGATGTGATCGTTGCCGGCGGGCTCGAATCGATGACGGCGATCCCGATGGGCGGGAACACGTTTCGCCCGAACCCGCATCTCGCCGACAGCTATCCCGACTATTACCTGAATATGGGACTGACCGCCGAGAACCTCGCCAAGAAATACGAGATAACCCGCGAGCAGGCGGACGAATTCTCTTACAATTCGCACCAGAAAGCTCTTGCCGCGATCAAGGAAGGCAAGTTCCGCGACGAGATCGTGCCGATGACGATCAGCGTCGATGAATTCGACGAAAAAGGCCGCGTGCGCCGAAAGGAAGTCGTGTTTGAAACGGACGAAGGCCCGCGTGCCGATACATCGCTCGAAGGCCTTGCGAAGTTACGAGCCGTCTTTCATGCGAAAGGAACAGTCACCGCCGGCAACTCGTCGCAGATGTCGGACGGTGCGGCTGCGGCTGTCGTGATGTCCGCTGACAAAGCAAAGGAACTCGGCCTGACTCCGATGGCTCGCTTCGTTTCATTCGCCACCGCCGGATGCCTGCCCGAAGAGATGGGGATCGGCCCGGTCTATGCGATTCCGAAAGCGCTGAAACTCGCGGGACTTACCCTCGATCAGATCGACGTTATCGAACTAAACGAAGCATTTGCCGCACAAGGATTGTCGGTAATGAAGGTGCTGGAAATGGATCCGTCAAAGGTCAACGTCAACGGCGGTGCCGTCGCTCTCGGCCACCCGCTCGGCTGTACAGGTGCGAAACTGACTGCGACGATCCTGCAGGAAATGAAACGCCGCAATGCCCGCTACGGCATGGTCACAATGTGCGTCGGCGGCGGCATGGGAGCGGCCGGGATCTTCGAGCGGATCGATTAGAGTCACTCATCGACAGACCAAGCACGTCGTCAATGGAGTTAATCAGGTTACGGTGAGCGTTGAAATCGACGAAAGGACGGCCCAGTTGCTGGCAGAAAGGCATTTCGCCAATGAGCCTGCTTACGATTGGGCCGTCAAGTGTCTCGAGGCTGGCTTTGATAGTTCGAGTCTTCGAATGCTTGCTTCAATGACGGCAGCCGATTCGCCATCGGAAATCGACAACATGGTCGGGCGGGTGTTTCGGGAGAATGGCTGGAATGAGATCGACCCCTATCTCTACCTTATGCGATATGCCAGGACTGTCGCAGAGGGTATTTTGAGTTCGAAAACAGATCCGATCCAAGGTTCGCACGAAATTTACCGGATCCTACGGGCCACCGACGGGCACAGTGAACTTTCGGCATGGTGGGACATCGATGAGATGATCTCTGCCCGGGATCATTTTGCTAAGACGGGTACAACAGACTACTACTACCGCGGGGATGCCCAGCTTTTCGCTGAGATCAAGAATGCGTGTGCAGACTTTCTTGTGCGTTCTAGATCAAGCGTTGGAGTCCTGCCCGAAACATCGTTTGACGAGGCGGAGGCACTGTTCAGAAGATTTCTGAGCGAGAACGGGCATCCGCCAAAATTGAAATGGGTATTTGCCGAAGATGTCTTGCTTGATGGTCGAAGCGTTATTATTCGCGTCCCATTGCCCGACGAAAATCACGCGAGGGCGAGGGAGTGCTACGAGTTGGGAATTGCGCGCAATCTAGGAATCAATATCCACGGTCTTTGCCTATCGGACGGAGAAATTTGCTGCTATGTCCAACTGCCCGAAGATGACGTCGACGCTCAGTACAAGCTACTTGATCCGAAGTTCGTAAGGTTTTCCGTCGTTATCGATCCCAACGAGGCTATTCCGTGCCGGAGCGGCATTATCTGGAAGTTTTGGAAGATTAAGTTTTCCAACAAGGACACAGGCTACGAAGGTCTGATTCCGTCACGGAAAACTCTCTTGCCCTTGACATATAAGACTCAAGTCTAGTGGACCAATATGAAAGATGGAAAGATGTTGTGGAAATTTAGGTTGACTGAATGAACGTTCATTCAGTATTATAAGGAGACCAAATCCACCTAGGAGCCTAAGTTAAAATGGACGCGAAAATGGAAAAAGAATATATGAAAGGCGGCGAGTTTTTGATCGCTGAACAGACCACTGCCGAGGTGTTTACGCCGGAAGATTTTACCGACGAACATCGAATGATCGGCGAAACCTGCCGCGAATATATCGATAATGAAGTGGTTCCGAATCTCCCGGAACTTGAAAAGCACAATTGGGAGATCGCTCGAGGACTTTTGAAAAAAGCGGGCGAACTTGGTCTTCTTGGTGCGAACATTCCCGAAGAACTTGGCGGAATGGAGCTCGATCAAACGACCGGTGCGATCATTGCCGAAATGGTCGGCCGCGGCAGCGGTTTTGGTTCGACCTACGGTGCTCAGACCTCGATCGGACTGTTGCCGATCCTCTATTGGGGCAGCGAAGAACTAAAGAAGGAATGGATTCCGGGTATTATTTCCGGCGAGATCGTTTCGGCGTATTGCCTGACGGAATCGAGTTCGGGCTCGGACGCTCTCGGTGCAAAATGCGTCGCAAAGCTTACGGAAGACGGCCAGCATTACATCCTGAACGGCGAGAAGATGTGGATCACGAACGGCGGATTCGCCGACGTGTATCTCGTCTTCGCAAAGGTCGACGGAGAGAAAGATAAGTTCTCGTGCTTCCTTGTTCCGCGTTCGGAAAATTGTCGTCCGGGAGCAGAAGAGCACAAGCTCGGGATCAAATCCTCATCGACCACGGCGGTTATCTTGTCGGATGCGAAGATCCCTGTTGGCAACCTCATTGGAAATGTCGGCGACGGTGCGAAGATCGCATTTAATGTTTTGAATGTTGGCCGGTTCAAGCTCGGTGCATCGGTCACCGGCGGAGCAAAACTCGCCATTCATGAGGCCGTCCGATACGCCAACGAGCGTCACCAGTTCAACAAGCCGATCTCGTCGTTCGGCGCGATCAAACACAAACTTGCCGAGATGGCGATCCGAACCTGGGTTGCCGAATCGATCACATACCGAACGGTCGGGATGATCGATGCCTTGATCGGCGATGGTGCCGATGGCGCAAAAAAACTTCAGTCGATAGAAGAATATGCGGTCGAATCTTCAATAAACAAAGTCGCCTGCTCTGAAGCCCTCGATTACGTGGTTGACGAGATGGTCCAGATCTACGGCGGATATGGATATTCGGCCGATTATCCGGCGGAGAAGGCATATCGCGATTCGCGCATTAACCGTATCTTCGAAGGGACGAATGAGATCAATCGAATGTTGATTCCGGGGCAGCTCATGAAGCGAGCGATGAAAGGAAAGCTCGGCTTGCTGCAGGCCGCAAAGGCACTACAGGATGAGATACTTAATCCGCAGATGTCATTCGATGAGGACACAGGGTTGCTGGCCGCCGAAAAGAAGCTTGCCCAGAATGCGAAGAAGATCGCACTGATGACGCTCGGTACCGCCGCGCAAAAGTACATGATGGCTCTAAGCGACGAGCAGGAAGTATTGATCAACTGTGCGGACATCATTATGGATGCGTATCAGATGGAAACGGCGATTCTAAGGGCCCAGAAGTATGCCGAGAAGAACGGTGAAGTTGCTGCCGGGCGACACGTCGATATGGCTGCCGTGTTCTGCAATGATGCCATTCAGCGAATCGAAGCCAAGGCGAAGAATACCATCGCCGCCATCGCTGAAGGGGACGAGGGCCGCACGCTGTTGGTCGCCTTGAAAAGGTTTACCAAGAACAATTCGCCGGTCAACACCATTTCCGCAAGGCAGCGGATCGCCGACGCGATGATCGATGCCAACACATACGTATATTGAATGCGGTGAAGCTTGGTAAGTTCTGCAACCGGCAAGCTCGGGCCCATGCGATCATGCGGCCCGGGCTTTCTTTTGTTTCGGTGTACTTTCGCGAGCAGAAATTCTCAGTTGCTCAGCCTGCCAGAGTTCGAATTTCTTTCGCGCGACCACTTGCTAAGGTAGAATCGTTGCTATGAATAAGTCGTATCGAGTCGATCGCTGGCTGCAACCTTACGCGCCGAATCGTGCGATGCTGCGGTTCGAAATGACGTCAGAGGGATATACGGTCTTTCAATGGTCAGATCGACCCGAAACGGTTTATGGCCCCCATTCCCATCCGGAAGATCAATCGCATTGGGTGATATCAGGTTCGCTCGAATTGACTATCGAACGGGTCGGGACATTTGTCCTCTCAGCCGGAGACCGCGATTTCATGCCGGCCAACACGATGCACTCCGCACGTGTTGTCGGGGACGAACCGGTACTCTATCTTATTGGCGCATTGAAGTAGAAGCCGCTTGGCAACAAACGATCGACAGGCTGCCGTAATATGAACAAATCACGAACATTGGGCGAACTACGAACAAGCGGATACGCGGCACGTTCCGTGAAGGACGAGATGCGGGCGAATCTGATCGCGAAACTGCAGAACGGTGAAAGGTTGTTTCCGGGAATTCTGGGATACGACGAGTCGGTCGTTCCGCAGATCGTGAATGCGGTTCTTGCCAAACATAATTTCATTTTGCTTGGCCTTCGCGGCCAGGCTAAATCGAGAATAATTCGTCAACTGACCGACCTACTCGACCCGGAGATCCCGATCATCGCCGGATCGGAGATCAATGACGACCCGTTTGAGCCGCTGAGCGCTTACGGCCGGCGGCAGATCGAACTGCATGGCGACGAGACCAAGATCGATTGGATTCACCGGGACAACCGATTTGTAGAAAAACTCGCGACACCCGACGTTACGATCGCCGACATCATCGGCGACGTCGATCCGATCAAAGCCGCGAAGGGGGGCCATTTACTGTCGGACGAACTGACCATTCATTTTGGCCTTTTGCCGAGAGCGAATCGAGGCATTTTTGCGATCAATGAACTGCCCGACCTTGCAGGAAAAATACAGGTCGGCCTTTTCAACGTGATGCAGGAAGGCGACGTACAGATAAAAGGGTATCCGATACGCTTACCGCTCGACGTGATGCTTGTTTTCTCGGCCAACCCGGAGGACTATACCGCCCGTGGCAAGATAATCACACCGCTTAAGGACCGCATCGGTGCCGAGATAATGACTCATTATCCCGAAAGCGTCCTTCTTAGCTCCGAGATCACAAAGCAAGAGGCCTGGATCCAGAGGGAAGGTACAAAGGTCGCGGTTCCGGATTTTATCGCCGAGATCATCGAGCAGATCGCATTCGATGCTCGCGACGATCAGCGGATCGATAAGCGCAGCGGCGTTTCACAGCGTTTTTCGATCACCGCTCTCGAACTTGCGATCTCGAACGCCGAGCGGCGAGCCCTGATCACCGGTGAGCCTGAAGCTGTGCCACGAATATCTGATATTTACGCAGCGATCCCGGCAATGACCGGAAAAATGGAGCTCGAATATGAAGGCGAGCAGATGGGCGCGGCCAAAGTGACCCGTGATCTGATCAAGCGCGCGACTGGCGTGGTCTTCGACGGCTATTTTCTAGGGATCGACTTTGGACCGGCGGTCAAGTGGTTCGATCAAGGGAACAAACTACTGTTGTCCGATACAGCGTCGGCATCGGAATGCGCGATCCTCCTCGACGCAGTCCCCGAATTGATCGAGACCACTCTCGTCCCTTTGGAATTCGATCGTAGCGAAACGGCAGTGCTCATTGCTGCCTGTGAGTTCGTTCTCGAAGGACTGTACGCTCAGAACAAGATCTCGCGAAATGAGGACGGCGGATTTGAGGCAGTCACGAAAGCAAAGCAGGACAGGCGCGGAATGATCTACGAAGACCTGACGGATCTTGAAGGACTGAACTAAAAAAGAAACCGTGACGGGCCTTTCGACCCCTCACGGCTTTCTCCTCCCCGGCTCGACTCGTTTTTAACGGTAGTACACTCGCTCGTAGCGTTTCGTTTTCGGATTCAGCTTGTAGGTGTAGAGTGCCGAACCACCGGCACCGACGGCCGCTCCGATAAGTGCACCTTTCTTTCCGCCCAAGAGGCCACCGATCAGTGCTCCGGCACCTGTTCCGATCCCGATATTTATCAAATTGCGGTGTCTCTGATAAACGTTGCGGTCGTCATAGCGTTCCGAGTACTGATCACGTGTACGATAACGTCGCGTTTGGGCATCTGCCGATCCGGCGAAGATCGGAATCATTACCGCCATCATTGCCATCATCAAAAATGCTGTTAGATATCTTTTCATTGTTCCTTTCCCCCCAATTACTTGTTCTTTGCCTTTTGGGCCTTCCAATCGGCTGCATTGAACATGGCAATGAGCGTGCCACAAACAGTAAATATCAGTAAACAGGAACTTTAGTGCTATGTTGTTGTGAAATGCCGAAACCATGGTTTCACGATTTCGGCGCCAACCAAACGCTTTGGTGTGTTTGAAGGCAATGCAATTCTTTGGGGGGCGGTTTCTCGTGTGTTAGATTGAGTTGAACGAATGAAATTCATCCGCTATTCCAGGTTCCGGGGTTTCGACGTCTTCTGCGTCGATCTCGGCGAACTTATGGAATCTTTATCTGATCGGATGCTCGATTCCGGGTTTCATGACGATTATTGGTGGACCCGGCGACGGTCCGAAACGGACGACTCGCTCGACGCATTGCGTAAAGCGATATTGCAGGCGTTGCTCGACAAAGAGATTATTACCGAGCACGATGTTGAGAAAATGCTCGCCGAAAACGACGGAAAGTTTCGCGGGTCGCTGCTCGAAGAACTTCTCAATCAGCTTATCGAACGTCTTGTTGAACATGGCTATCTGACGCTTAAAGATGAACCTGAAGAACGACGCCCCGAACTTCGGCACGGCGGCCGAGGCGATGTGG
>JACDJC010002297.1_pt1 | contig 15244 bp, 13 predicted proteins | sample 7454191 | NCBI WGS metagenome assembly JACDJC01 (sample SAMN14253291, study PRJNA609438) | sludge metagenome | isolation source: sludge after 25d culture with pyrite and EDTA | collected 2018-12-20 | reverse complement strand
TTAAGACCTCAAAAAGGCGTTGAATTGTTCATCCCAGTCGGTGACTGACATGCCCTGAATTCAAAGGGATTAAGACATACGGAGCACCGCCGATCATCGCTTGCGAGACGTGACTGACATGCCCTGAATTCAAAGGGATTAAGACGGCCTGAGCCTGGCGCCGATGGGAGGCCTGCTTGTGACTGACATGCCCTGAATTCAAAGGGATTAAGACTCGCGGATCACGTGGTCTGGCACCGTGCTGAAGCGTGACTGACATGCCCTGAATTCAAAGGGATTAAGACTGCATCTCACGTGCGTATGCGCACGTGCGCATGTGACTGACATGCCCTGAATTCAAAGGGATTAAGACAATCCAAGCACTGCATTGTTCTTCAAGCATGGCGTGACTGACATGCCCTGAATTCAAAGGGATTGGGACTCTGCTTCTTTCTTGATGACTTGTATCAAGGTGTTTGTGTCTTCTGCTGAAGTGCCGTGGAGGGGTGATACATGCGTCCGTCGGCTTTTAGTAGCTGACTGCGATCCGAGATAAAACGGCGCCTCTGGCGCCGTTTTATGATGACAGGTTTAACCGTGGTTCTCGGTAGCTTGACTGGCAGATTTTATGCATGGCGGCCTGGGCTTTTCACTACAAGCCTGTGTTTGGTCGGCTCGGTGCAGGTCTTGTTGTGACGTGCGAAGTCTTTCTGCGACGCAGAATGCGTGAGGCGCGTGCAGTATGACCGGTACCCGTTCTGCTCGCGGGTCAGTCAGTCTTTTGGCCGAGACGCCAGGCCGCAATGAGCCAGCTTGCGAAGACGGTGGTAGTCGTGGAAATTCCTGCCAGTACGGATGAATCCCAGGCGATCAAACAAATGAATACGGAAGCGGCAAGCATACCTACAGTTAGGATCAAGATGACCCCTATCGCTACAGAGGCTACACCAATTGCCCAGAGCACCAATGTTGCAAAGAGAACAAGTATTATCAATTTGAGTGCCTTGATGTTTGGTCTCGAGGCAGCAACTGAAACGATGCTGCTGCGCAACTATGTAGTCCAGTTCCTGAACGTATCAACTGCTCGATCGTAGTGTTCTTTCTTTGTGTGTGCTGGTATTGCAGTCAACGCTGATAGTATGATTGCGAGATCGTCCGGGTAACCTGTTACCGGAAGGCGCGCCTGCCGGTCGAGATAAACGCGGTTCTTATTTTGCCAAAAATCTTTGCTCGGCAGATGGTCTGGATTACCTTCTTGCGGAAACGTATGCCCTGACATTTTGTGGCTTCCTTTGACCGTATCGATTCAGCGCCGTCCATGCCCAGGTGGCACAACCCGCACCGCGGCCTTAAGCTTGCTGAAGCGGGCCGTAACTTGCGCCTTGGGAAAGATCTGCGGCAATCTTCCAGCCCACTGCCTCAATCAGTATGATGCTGAGGGTGGGAGCAACAATTTGGCCCAACAAAGGCACGAGCTTGGACAGTTCCTTGGTCAGTGTCTTTATAGGTTCTTTAAGCATTTCGTCCTTGAGGGCTGCGACAGCCAAGCCTCGGGCCACTTGTTCGGTTAACTCGCCATCGAACACCAAGCAGAGCCCTGCGACCATGGCCGTCGCTGTCACCACATCAGCAGCGAGACCTGTGCCGGGGACCGGAGCCAAGTTACCGGCGGCCGAGGCGACTGCGGCTGTATGGATGATCAGATGGCATTTGTCCTTTTGTTCGGGGGTCATGGCTGTAGTTCTTTTCTCATGAATACTGTGAGGAGAATTGTGACCCAATACCTCATCACAAGGGGATCCGGCAAGCTTGCCAACGCAAAACGGCACCGTAGCGCCCATTCTGCATTGACAAGTGCGTTATCGGAAGTACAGGTAGCAGCAGCTCAGAGTGCGTCTATTCCAGCGTGTAGCGACCCAGTCCAAAAACAGTCTCCTTGCCGACATGGACCCATTGGCCTAGGTGCAGTGCCGGCAAGAACGGGGCAAGGTCACCCTGCAGGGTCCAGCGTCCGGTGACGCCGCCGAGTTGCATGGTTTGCCGCTGGCGCGAGGAGTAGCGGGTCCAGTCCAGCCATTTCAATTCTGTTTGACTGTCGATCTTCGCGGCGCTCTGTTTGAGCAAGGTGAAATCCCAGCCAGGGGCGCCACTGCCGTGAAATTCTGCAAGCAGGCTCAGGCGCCTGACAAGACTCATCAGGAGCCTGACCGCATCGAGCTGCCCCTGGGGCACGACGCGGCCATTGTCCTGCAGGCGCAGTGGGGTGAGAAAGTGCAGGGTGATTGCCTGCGGATCCTCGCAGCCGACAGGCAGGACGTCTGCAGGGGCCAGAATCGTGTGCTCGTCAATCGCCTCGCGGGGCCCATGGAGTATTCGTTGGTTGGTGCCGTCGGGGGCCAGGTAATCGATCGCGGCAATTTCCGATTGGCCGCCGCCAGGGCCCAGGCCGCGTTCAGCAGCGCGCTGCCATGCCGCACGGATGAGCGGAAGTTCGTGCAGGGCACGGCCAAGCAGAACCATGTCGAAATGCCAGGTCTCGCCGACCCGCACACACCGATCACCCCAGCCAGCAGGTTCAAAGAGATAAGGTGCAGGGGGTTGGGAGAAGCGTTGCAGGGCATGCTCCACCCGGGGCGGGGCAAAAATGGCCGGGTAGGGACAGGTCAGCAACAGAGGGCAGCCCTTGCATTCCGTTTGGCGGGTCATGCAGGCAAGCTGGCGCAGAGCGTGACCGAAACCGCCACGCAGCACTGAGCCCGCCCAATCGGGAAAACGTACCGGCGTGATGGCGGTCCAGTGAAAGCGGTAGCGAGCCAGTGGAAGCCTGCCTGTCAGTTGCTCATCCATTCCCGGATCCATCCTGCAAGTCGATGCAGGCGCTTGCCGTCCAGGACATCAATGTGGTGATCCTTGGCGCGGGCAGCGCTGACATCATCCAAAGGTCGGGCGGCAAGCAGCAGCCCTTGATGCATCAGGCCGCCGGTCCGTTGAGACAAGCTGTCAAGTTTGTACATGATGTCGGCGTCCTTGCTGCCGTCGCGTCCAAATCGGCTGGTTTTACATTCGATGGCCAGCAGGCGGTTACGATGCACGACGAACGCATCCATTTCGTTGGTGGTCTTGCCATCCGGGGCGATCAACTGGGCACTGATGACGAAGTCCTTGGGGCGGCAACCTCGCAATTTGAAAAATAGGTATTCCTCGATCCAGCCACCACCGAAATAGCGGGCGGCGTCTTCGTTGGCAAACTCGAGGGTGATGTCACCATCCCAGTGTATAAGCTGGGCCTTGTCCGCCTGACGCAGAATGTTTCCATACCGCGGGTCAGGCGCGTACTCCAGAAGCTGGCGCAGCTGCGGGCTGTTCCGGTCACGCAGGGCCCTTTGTGCCAGATTGTTCAGGGCACCAATCAGCCCACCCAGTCGCTCGACATTTTCTCCGAGCTCACTGGTCATCTGGCTGCGATCTTCAACCTGAGCTCTCCAGTCATCCTGGCGGCTTTTGACGTCGCCCAGGCGATATCCCTGGGCGCCCAGGATGTCCTCCAGAGTCAGCAGGTCGTGCATGGCTTCGCTGCCCCGCCCGACAGGACGCAGCCAGTCGATACGCTGGTGCTGGGTGTCCGCATAAATGACCCCTTGAACATCCTGCCCCAGGACTTCAAGTGCGTTGTCAGCCATGATGAAGGCCATCTGCTTGGTGCCGCCAGTAGCATTGAAGACGATGGGTTGGCCGTCCAGCTTTTCAGCAATGCGCAGGGATTCGCTTTGCAGGGTGGCAATGTTGCCATCGGAAAAAGCCTCGATCTCGGCGGTCAGACCATGCCGCTCGAGCAATTTTTTCAGCCTCCTGGCTTGCTGTGCCATGGCCGGCGTGGCAAGTATCCAGACCACTTCTGGCCGCAGTTGCAAGGCCGGGATGAGATTGGCCAGGTTCTGTCCGGTGGCAAAGCAAAGCAGGATAAGCGGGGACATCATGGTAGGCATGCTCTGGGCTCCGCTCACGGATTCGTGGTTGTGCCGTCATGTAGCAGGGTGAGCTTCAGTTTTTTTCTCAGATCCTTGATGTCCATGGCAACGATTTGTGGCAGCCAGGTTTCGATGGCGTCCGCTGCTGCCGCCTTTTCCTCCCGACTCCAGTCAGGGGCCTCCAGGGCCTGGTTGGCGAGTGCGCGGGCCTTGACGTAGTAGGTCGTGTGGGGTCGGTCTTTCCCGCCGAGCAGCTGTTCCTGACGCTTGCGGCAGTCATCGATAAATGACTCGACCTCCTGCAGGGCTGGGCTCAGGGTAGCCAGTCGGGCCAGGCGGTCGGCCTCGGCGAGTTCTCGCGCCTGCTCTGCTGCCTCAACTGCAGCTTTCTCGGTTCGGGCACGCTCGGTCTGTTCCGCAGCCCGGGCTTTCGCTGCGTCAAAACGGGCGCGAACCCCGTTCATGTCAGGGCGGCCGGTCTTGGCCTGATCACACCAAGCCCGCAAACGGGGAAGCTCGCCCTGCGGGTCGACTTCCACCAGGGCCCAGCCGAAGGGCAGCAGGTGTTGTCGGCCGTTGCGGGTGTCCGAGGCCATCCAGACGGTCTTGGTATGACTCTGGAAAGGTGACCGTCCGTCCGGACCTTTACCTTCCTTGATCTCTATTGAAGCGACGCCTTCGCCCGAAAGCGTCTTGTGCTCTGCGCCGCCATAGCGACCCAGGCGAACCAGCAGGGCGCCGCCGGCTTGGAGCAGAGGTTCGATTTCCGCTGCCAGCAGTGTTTCAATGGCTTTCTTCCAGCCGGGATTGAGCAGGCCGCGCTGATCGAGGCGGGTGAGCTCTTCGCGCAGACGCGGCAGATGGTACCGGTTGACGTCGCGAACCAAGTGGGTGAATTCGCGCAGGCGTGCTGCACGCGCAGGTGTATTGTTGCTGTCCTCGTGTGCACCCAGATCATACTGGGTCAGGCTGCCGGTAAAGGCTCGGTACTGACCTGGCAGGATGCACTCTTTGCGGGCTGCGATGCCGCGTGCCTGACGTTCGCGGCCTTCTTTGTCCAGTACCCGGTCTTTCTTGAGATTGACCGCGTAAAGCACTTGGCGCGCAACATCCCCCTGAGGCATGAAATCAGCGGGCTTCACAAGGCGCAACGGGCTGGTGGCGAAATCGCCCTGCAGCAAGCGTTGTTCGATTTTTGCCGAATCCCAGGAGTTGCGCTGCTTTCCCCTTTCTGAGCTTAGCGGCAATTTGGAATCATTGAGTCGATCCACCCATGCGGTGCGCAGTGCACCCTTGAAACTGCTGCCAGGTATATAGGGCTGGCCGTTGGTGTGGCTGGCTCGTTCGATAAAAAGCTGGTTGAAGACGCGATTGCCACTGCTTTCTCGCTGTACGGCCTTCCCTACTTGGCGTTGATAATCTTCAGCAAGGCCTTTGGCGACAGGGATCAGGGTGTCGGCATGGACGGTGAAATAGGCTGAATGTTCTCGGAAAAAACGCTGGATACCCAGGAGGTCCGCCTGGTCACCCAGTTCTCCCAGACGGTTTCTCAGGTTTTCTGGCAATCGTGCCAGCGCTGGTTCGAAGCCATAGAGGATGGCCTCGTCGATGACGTAGTTGGTCGGCTCGAAGTCCTCGTCGCATCCGATATGGATGGGTGAGAGCGGGGTGAGCACGAGCTGTCGATTGTGTAGAAAGTCCATGACCATTCCTCACTCGATGGGGAGCCAGATGCCCACGACCGGGGCATAGCCTTGGTGCACGGTTTCGGGCTGGCTGGCGGAAACGCCCTCCAGTCCTTGGCCGATGAAGCACTGCAGCGGATTGAACTGGCTCGGGGTGAAGACGCTACCGCTTTTTGCCAACAGTACCGGGCGCTTGAAGGGGTTGCTGCTGTGCACGGCCAAGTCCCCATGGCGCCCGAAGCGCGACAGCGGCTGATAGTAGCTGTGGGCGGCCAGAAAGCCCTGGTCCTGCGGCGCGCAGGGACCCAGGGTGAGCCAGGCGTTTGCCTGTGCGGGAGCCTGCGGCAGCGCAGGTTCCGGGTCGCTGCAGATACTGAACTTTCCCAGGCCAATGCTGGCATCGCGCCCGTAACCGCTGGTGCCCAGAGCGTTCAGGGCATGCAGGAGTTCTTCCAGAGTCAGCCGGTGCGGATCGATGCAGACGTAAACGTGAAACCGCATGGCCGGATGAAACCAGATCTGTGGCTGGCTGTAGGGAGCGAATGGCCCTGTGCCGGTAGTGCCGGTCTGGCGATTGATGCTGTTGTGGGGCTGCGGCCGTACGCGCGTGGCCTGGGCTTCGGGGCCGGCAATCGCCCGGGTGGCTTCATCATCATTGTGAGCACAAGCCTGCCATTCTGGCAGGGCGCGTGTCCATGCGGAAAGCGGCAGCCAGCGTTTTTTCTTCAGGATCTTGCGCTCGACCGCAGTTTCTTGCCAAAAGCGGCCGGGCAGGCTCGGCAAGGGCCGATAACCTTGCGGCATGGCGTCGCTCAGGATGGCAAAAGGCCGGCCCTCGCCATATCCTTCGAGCAGGGCCGTGAGCCGGGTATTACCATGCTGATGGCGCAAGGTCCAGCATAGTTGTCCGAATAAGGTATCCCCGGCCAACGGCGTGCCAAAGGCAGACAGCGGTCGTAAAGAAAGGCGGTGAACTTGCATCATAGCGTTCATGCCTCGGGGAAGCCCTGCACCTGGTCAAAACGGCTCTGCTGATCCTGGCCGTTGATCCGGATGCCAGTAAAGCGGACCTTGCCGTAGCCCCGCGAGCCCGATCCGCCGAGACTGTCGTGCTCGATCAGCTTCATGCCCTGCAACACCATATCCAGCAGGTCGTCGCTGTCCCCCTCGAGGCGCTTGACGGAGAGACGGAAATCGAAGCTGGCGCCGGCCGGAACCCGCTCGGTGTTGCGCGGGTGTTCGGCCACGCCGGATATGCGGTTGATGCGATTTTCGCTTTTCACCTCGGTGAGCAACTGGTTGTTTTCGCGCACGCGCCTTTCCCATTCACCATCCAGGGCGCAATCCCAGAAGGCGAGGCGCGAAGGGCCGATTGCCCGGGCGAATTCCGGATCGTCCTTGAATTCGCCACCACCGGTGCCAAACAGACTGAGAATGCGTTTGATTTCTGCCTGTACGGTACCGCTGGCGCGATCGTGGGCCTTTTTGTCAAGCGGCCCTTCCTGCACAGCGCCGCTGCGCCATTCGAGCAGGCTGCGCATCTTGCCCTTGATACTGGAGCCAGGGATGTAAGGCGCCTGGGTGATGGGGTGCTTGATCACGGTATTGTCCACGCCGCCAATATGCATTTCGGCGTCGCCCGCACCGATACGCAGGCCAGTCATGACCTCGAGTCGGGCTTCAATCGTGGTGATGGCAGTCAGTTGCATGGCTTATTTCTCCTCAGCCTTATAGAAACCCATGAATGCTTCCATGAATAATTTGGCGTGTCTGAGCGTTGCGGGCCCATCGATTTGCCGAATGACGTGGGTGAACAGTTTTTCGAAGCAAGGATCTACATGGTCGCGGCCGCGAGCATAGGCGACTTTGGCTGTCAGCATCTTGATGTAAGGCGCCAACTCCCTGTAACGCTGACTTTGCGCCACCTCACCCTGCTGCAGAGCAATTTTTTCTTGCCACATCACGAGTTCATCGTAGAACTTGCGCAACTGCGAGGATCGATTGGTTTTGGTTTTGCCTTTGCCTTTGCTCGCTTCCGCGATGATGCGGGCCTTGTCCTGTGCAATATCGGCAAAGAGCAGCTCGGGCATATCGTTGCCGAATCGGACCGTACTCACGTCGATCGAAAATTCGGATCGTTCGCCGTGCCCGTTGTCTGGACTCCGGCTTTCGTTTCGTGGCTGTGGGTGATTCATCTACGGACTCCTGTTTATCGCTGGCGGTAGAAGTAATTGAAAACCGGAATGCGAAACTTGCCTTGCAACCGGGCGATGCCGCGCTCGCCCAGTGCATCTGCCAGGCGAGTCTGTGCTGTCGTGCGCTCCTCTGCTTTGAGCTTGTCCACCACGTAGCGCCGGGTGCGGTAGGCGAAGCGACTGCGCCACATGCCGGCTTCCGGATTTCTCTTGTCAGTCGCGAGATCGATCAGGTGCAATAGACTGTAGACATAGGCGGTGCTCAAGGCATAATCGGCCGCCAGTTCGTCCAGAGCCTGCTGGGCGTTGCGAATTTCCGGCCACTCTGCCCAAGGCACATGCTGGCCGAACAGGGTAATTGCATTCTTGCCTTTGCGCTTTGCCGCGTCCAGGGCCTCTTCAGCCTGCGCTGCCAGAGTGTGGATGGGCAGGCCGGGCTTGCTCATGACCATGCCGACTGAAAAGTGGATGTCCGGGTTTTCAGCAACAAAGGTCTTGAAGTGCTCGGCCACTTCGGCGGCGAGCTTCTGTGTGCTGTACCAGGGACCGATCAGAAAGAAATCATCGCCGCCGGCAAAGACCGTGTACGTATCGCGATAATTGCTGGCGCAATAGGCAGGCAGCCAGACGGCGAAGAATGCGTTGATCTGGCGCGAGAGGGCGGCCATCTTGGCAAAAGTGGGCTCGTGCAGACCTTTCTGGAAAATCCGGCCGAGATTGTCGACATCGCCTTTCAGGGTCATCAGTGCAACCTGGCCTTGCCAGCCGTGCTTTTCCTGCAAAGGAAGCCGGTCTTCGCAGGCAATGTGATTGAGGCTTTTGCTTGCCCCGGGCTCGATGGGGAAGTCCTGATCCTTGGCCAGTTCACCATAGCGTTCGACGGCCCAGAGATTGATGTCGTCAAATCGTGGTACGTAGGCGTTGATATTGCGGCGGGCATAACCGTGCCAGAGGGTTTCTTCCAGCGTCTGGGGCAGGCTGAAATCCCAGCAACGCAACAAATGACGCTGGCTGGCGAGCTGGCTGAACTTGCCGCTGGCATCCTCATGGCCCGTGAGACCGACACGGTAGCCGAATATTGAGGTCTCCAGCAGGCTGACGCTGCCGGCACGCAACTCGGACTCGCCCTCTGCGATCAACAGGCGGCCCTGCCGGGCCAATTGGGTACCCAGGGTGATCTGGTCGCGCGAGAGTGCAGCGGAGCCTTTGTCGTCAGCCGGCAGCTTGTCGTTGTAGCGGCAGACCCCTTTTGGGTAGCTTGCCGGGAAGACGGCCTTGCCTCGGGTAAGGTCGAATCGCTTGAGCTTGATATCTTCCAGGTCGGCAAACAGCGATGTCATCAGCGTGCCAAAGCGGCCTTTCAGGAAATCGTTGCAACTGGCTGCTTTTTCCACCAGGCCCAGGCCCGCCAGGCCGAAGCTGTGCTGCAGGAACCAGGCGTCAAGTTCCTGTCGCAAGGTGCGCAGGCGTTCACGGATGGCCTCGGTATTGGGCGCAACAATCAGGAATTTTCCGGCCGCATTGATGATTTGCGAAGTGGGTGGCAATTCACAGGCTTGCAAGACCTTCAGGGCAGCCAGTTCAGTGAACAGCGAGACCTGAAAAGAGCGGCCGCGTAGCAGTCGGGCAGCAGACCGATTGGTCTGGCTGCCGTCGGCAAAGATGAAATCCTGGATGCCGAAGAAATCACCCTGGATCAGCAGGAATTTCTGCTCGTCCCAGTCGGTCCGCGTCTGCAGCGCGCTCGCCGCCTTACTGCCAGTATTCTGGTGCGCAGCGTGCCAGCGCCAAAGTGCAACAGCCAGTGCCGCCGTGGTCTTGCTGTGATCGTAGAGCGAGACTTCTGGCTTGACGCCAAAGGCAGTGGCGGCTGGAATGGCGTGGGTGAAACACTGCCAGGCGGTGTCAAAGTGGTCCAGCCACAGCGGCCATTGCTGACGATGCGATACGGGGATGGCGTCGAGCGCGGTAAGGAATTGCTGCCATAGCGCTTGGTATTCGGCCTGGGCGGGGTGGTCCTGCTGAGGTTCGTAGCCCTGGCGACGCACGGGAAACAGCGCCTGAGCACTCAGGGGCTTGAGGGCTTGACGCCATTCCAGACCGGCTGCACTGTCGACCCGGCTGGCCGTGTCGCCCAGCCGGATCTGTTCGAGCAGGCTCAGTTGCCGGGCCTGGTAGTGGTTGCGGCCGGTGTCGGTCTTGTCCTCGCCGGTGTTGTATTTCTCGAATTCATCCCGTTCGAAGCCTGAAGACACCCGATCGGCCGTCGCAATAATCCATTGCAGGAAAGTGTCCGGTTTGTGGTGCATCGCGGCGGCGTTGATCAGCGAATCAGTAATGTCCTGGCCGCCGTCGCGTCGGGCAAAGGGGCTGACGTCACCACGAATCAGATCGGGTGCATGCGTTTCGATGGAGTCGAGCATCAGCGCCGTCCAGGCTGCATGACGATGGCTGTGGTAACGTCCCTCACGAAACGGACAGTACAGGGTGAGGTGGGCAGCCAATCGCTCGCCATCGATATCGGGAAGCGCCGCACGCTCAGCGAACTTGCCCAGATCGTGCATCAGCGCGGCAAAAGCGACCCGGCAGGACGCATCGAGCATTTCGTGATACTTGGGCATATGTCTGGCTCCTTGGTGTGACACGCATATCCTGTCACTTTATCTATGGACTTTGGACCGTGGCAAGCTTGGCGCCGCGGCTTGTTGGCGCCGCGGCTGACGCTTCCGGGTCAATGGGTTGTCAGGGCAGCAGCTCGATCGCTTGGGTGGGCAGTGTGAGGCTGTGCATGGTATGCGGACGTTTCCCGGTGGAGGCAAGCAAGTAGGGCGCAGCCGCAAAGCCAAGCTGATCCCTGAGCCGGCCCCCCAGCTTTGAATTGTTCTCTCCAAAAAACGCTTTTTCCATCCCGTCTTTGAGACGCTTTGCCGTATTTTCGTAGGCCACCGCATCGGGACCGACAACGGCGCGATAAATGTCCAGGAATTCCCTGACGTTGGCCGTGCGCCAGCTCTGCATGCCCGAACCCCTCAGCGCTTGTTCGGCCCACCAGGCGAACCAGGCAAACAAGATTGGTGGCAGGTGCACGCACGTGCCGCCGCAGTCTGCGATCTTTGCCTGGATCTGGATGCGCAAGTGCGGCCGAGCAAGGCTTCTCTGAATGGCAGCCACGGTATCGCTGAAGCTCGCGTGGCCAGCCAGCAAAGCTTGTGGTTGGCCATGGCGCAGGCGTACAACAGGAATGCGGGCGAGCGTGATGATCGCGTCAGAGGTATCGACGTGCTGGGCTGAATGCGTGACCAGGCGTCTGGGCGTGGCTGGTGGGTAGAAGAATTCCGGGTGGTTTTCAAACGGGCTTGAGACGAGTACATGTGAGAGTTCGTCCTGAGGCCGCGCGAAGAGGGAAAATGCGTATCCCAGGTAAAACCCCATGGTTTTTCGCCCTCCGGCGATCGAGACATGCAGGGATGCGTCAAGATCACGGGTGAGTTCTGCCATCAATGCCGTGATGGTATCGGCTGCGCTGGAGTTTTCTTCGGGTGTCCGGATGTCCGATAGGGGCTGGCCCTGGGCATCGCGGATCACGTGAATCAGCCTGTCATTGAAGGTGGGGCGCCCCAACTGGGGGTAATCTGCCAGCAGTGCATGGAAATGACCGTCGTCGGGGTTCAGCAACGCGTCGCGAGCGAGTTCCGCGCCACGGCTGGTGGTGAGCAGGTGAATCTCGGTTGGAACAAAGCCGGGCTTGCCGGCCTCGGTGGTCACCCCAAGGGCGTATAGAGTTTCAGTGACAATCTGGGGTGACAAGCCAGTGACCACCAGCAAGATACGGCGTGGGTAATGTGGATCGCGGGAGTCTTCCATGTCGTTCCGTCTGCTGTCATTTGAGGGGTATCATCGTACGCAGGCCTAGTGTAAGCGACCTGTGACAAACTTTATCACCGATTGCAGATCGGGTGGCTGCTCAGCAAGTTTGTCGGCGCTCAACCACATACTCTTCGAGACGAGCGGCTCGTTTGGATAACTCCTCGAGGCTCAGCTCTCGGCCCCGATCCTCATGGTTCAGATGTATGGTCAGGTGCAGATAACGTGCGCCACGGGCACACACGGTCGCGGCCAGGTTGATGGGCAGAGATCCGATGACGATGTCACCAGGGGCGATGTCGTCCGGGTCCAGATGGTCGACATGATGGTCGTAGGCAATCCCGGCATGTTCGATCCATGCACGTGCACCGGGATGACGGGTAACCAGCCAGCGGGTCATGCGGATTCTTCCTCACCAAGATTTCAATCAGGCAATTATTCCAGTGTTGTGCGCAGTGAGGTCAACTGGCAAGCTTGTCGCTGCGAGTTGGCAAGGCCTGAGTTGGCTGAGGCGGACACGGCGCTCGCACGGCACACGCTGCTTTCTTGTGTGCCATCCGCTGGCGGGCGATTGGCCGGGACTCAGTAATGAAGCGATCCGGGCGACTCCCGTGAAAGTAGTCGCTTGCTTAAGCCCGTCCACCTTTCGATGGGACGCCAGCAAGCATTTCGCGTATGGCGTCAATCAGTCCATAATAAAGCAGCGATGAAGAGCATCTGGCTTCTGGATGAGAATATGCCATTACGAATTTCCCGCGTACATATTCATGAAACCACACACTCCTGTGAGCCTGTTCCCACTTTGGATCATCGCATGGTCCAACAAGGCTTTCGAATAAATCGCTTGTGCCGCAACATATCGTGACATCGAGTCTGTAAAGTCGGAATTGTTTGCTCAAGAGGGTCTTGTCCTCTGAGGATGTGCTTGCGAGCAGCGATGGATCTGTGGTATTGCCGCCTGGAGTTTTTTCAGGTTGATGGCCGCTATTGTTTTTAGAGCGCGACGCCGCCTTTCCTCGTCAATATTTTCAAGCTCTGCCCACGGGATGTCTTCCTGGATTCGTCGAATTCACCAAGATAGTGCCGTTCTTGGTGGAAGATATGCTGAAAAAGAGCGATGGCAACTACAGCAAATCCGGCGATTGACGCTGCCAACGGCGAGGCTGTAGAAACCGACCACCACGTCACCGTGGCAGCAGACATAGGTCTGTGCGCTATTGGCCTTCTGGTTGACAAGCGCGTAGCGCCGCAGGAACTGGTTCAGCGCGGCATGGCCGCAATCGAACGCATCGGTCAGATCTGTCGCGGTCAGTTTCCGAACGGCTGTGTAGCCATGGCTCAACCGAGCCCCCCGGGCTCTCGCAGCAATCTTTTCAGACGCGGCTTGCTTTGCACGGGACGATCCAACGCTTCCTGGAATGCCTGCCACTGCGGCTCGTCCAGCAGGAATTGACGACGATCCGCCAGCGTTTGGGCAGCTGCGGTCACGCCCGCATCGAGCAGGAATTCACTGACATTCTTGTGGCTGGCGCGTGCGGCGTCCTGCAGCAATTGCTTGACCCGCGTGCTTGCGCGAACGTCGATGCGCTCGGTCTTGGAAAGATTGGAAGCGCTGATCATTCGCCCTCCATGTTTTTGGTACGGTCATTGTATCGGTCCGGACGATATCAGGACAATTTTCATTGTCTCTGCCAGCACCAGGGAGCCAGCGCTTCGGGCACGGAGGTCTGCAGATGGCATTGGGCGACAAGCTCTTCGAGTGCGCACTTGTTGCGCACACGCTAAAAGCGCATGCACTCACGTCAGTCCAGGGAAGAACGCCTGCAGGCTTTTGACGATCATCTGCATGGCGATGGCGGCAAGAATCATGCCCATGAGCCGCTGGGCGATCGCGGTCACCTTGGGCGACAGGTAATGGCCAAGGGTCGGGGCCACTTCACAATGCCATGAACACTTTGACGGCGAAGGGGAAATCAAGCATTCAGGATGCTCCTGTGTGGCGGACTCTACCCGAAAACTCGGGCAACAGAACGTGCGCGTTTTCTACCCGCTTGAGACCGTACCAGACACCCACACGCGCGACGATGGTACTGTACACGATAGTGTCGTACACAATCTTCTGGCGGGCGAGTGGTGGGCGAATGGTGGACGAACCGCCAGAGAATGGTGGACGAATCGCCACAAATTTGTGCTGAAACAATCAAGGAGACCCCTCATGAAAGCAGTCGCTTACCAGACTCCGGGCGGGATCGACCGGTCCGACGCCCTGGTGGACATCGAGTTGCCCAGGCCTGTACCACACGGGCGCGACCTCTTGGTCGAAGTGAAAGCCGTGTCGGTGAATCCGGTGGATACCAAGGTGCGCATGAACGTTGCGCCGCAGGCTGGCGCCTGGAAGGTGCTGGGCTGGGATGCCGCCGGCGTGGTTGTCGCCACGGGCCCGGAGGCCGCTCTGTTCCATGTGGGCGACACCGTGTTTTATGCCGGTGCGATCACACGCGACGGCACCAACAGCGAATACCATCTGGTCGACGAGCGGATCGTCGGGCGCAAGCCGGCCAATCTGGACTGGGCGCACGCCGCTGCTCTGCCCTTGACCTCCATCACCGCCTGGGAGGCGATGTTCGACCGGCTGGACGTCAAACGTCCGGTGTCCGGGGCCGCACCGGCCATCGTCATCATCGGTGGTGCGGGTGGGGTCGGATCCATTGCCATTCAGCTTGCACGCGCGCTCACCGATTTGACCGTCATCACCACAGCGTCACGTCCCGAGACGACCGCCTGGGTGCAGGATCTGGGGGCCCACCACGTCCTTGATCATCGCAAACCATTGGCGGCACAAGTCGCTGCACTCGATCTGGGCGCTCCTGCGTTCGTCTTCTCGACCACCCACACGGGAGACCATCTGGCCGATATTCTGGCGATGATTGCCCCACAAGGTCGTTTTGCGCTGATCGACAGTCCCCCTGTTCTGGACATCAACCCCTTCAAGCAAAAATCGGTCTCGGTCCATTGGGAGTACATGTTCACGCGATCCAGTCACAACACGCCCGACCAGATCGAACAGGGCAGGCTGTTGAACGAGGTCGCCCGTCTGGTCGAAGCCGGTGTCGTACGCTCGACACTGACTGAGCGCGTCGCAGGCATCCATGCCGCCAATCTGAAGCGCGTCCATAAGCAGATTGAAAGCGGTCGCACACGCGGGAAGATTGTGCTGGAGGGGTTCGAGTGACCCTTTGCGGTGCTCCGCAATGACGCAGCAGCCCGCGTGGTGCAGGAATTCCGGCAGGCCCACGGTCAGAATGCGGCCGGAACACGGCCAAAACAATCCTGACGAGCACGGCATGTTCAAGCGTAAGATGCGGCAACAGACAAGAAAAAAGGAGACAGACGATGTGTGAACTGTGTGTGGTCAAAACGGCGCCGGACGATGCGCCGGCATCGCCATCCAGGCGCGCTGTTCTGGGCTTGGTCGGGGCGGCTTCCTTGCTGGGGCTGTCGGCAGTGGTTCCGGTGGCCTACGCCAAATCACCGCCCAAGCCGGCCAATGTCC
>JACDJC010002295.1_pt1 | contig 15257 bp, 11 predicted proteins | sample 7454191 | NCBI WGS metagenome assembly JACDJC01 (sample SAMN14253291, study PRJNA609438) | sludge metagenome | isolation source: sludge after 25d culture with pyrite and EDTA | collected 2018-12-20 | reverse complement strand
CGATGCCGGCCTGTGGTCCCTCGACCACCTTCGTCAAGGCCTCATACATAAATGCAGCCAGTGCTTTCCTGCCCACACAGCGGTTGACACCAGGGGCGAGTCCATACATAGGGCGGGCACTGCCCGCCGGCCCTTCTGCATTAATACAGGATGTGATCAAGAGACAGCCCGCCGCGAGGGAAGGAAAGCAACCAAAATGTCGAAATCGCTGAATCTCCACGAATTGTCTGGAACCTCACCTGGCCGAATCAGCCAACTTCCCACCGAACCCACCACGTACCTTGTCCCGACTGCCTGGCGAGGCTTTCGTTACGGCGATTGAATCTTTCACAGGCTCTGAGGCCATGACTACAATGCGCAGATGAAAGCCATCCCGTCTTTCCCGATCGAAGTACGCGGCAGCACCAGGCACCCGCTGGGCATGAGCCCGGTTCGTTTCCTGCGCGACTACTGGCAGAAGCGCCCGCTGCTGATCCGCAACGCCTTCGCTGATTTCCAGCCGCCGTTACAACCGGATGACCTGGCCGGCCTGGCCTGCGAGCCCGCCGCGCTGGCGCGGTTGATCGTGCATGACGAAAAGCGCGAGCACTGGCAGGTCAACTCCGGCCCGTTGAGCGAGGCGGATTTTGCCCGCACGCCCGACGCCAACTGGACCCTGCTGGTGCAGGACGTCGACAAGTGGGACGCCGACGTGACCGGCCTGCTGCAGCACTTCAGCTTCGTCCCGAGCTGGCGACTGGATGATGTGATGGTCTCCTACGCCGAACCCGGCGGCGGAGTGGGTGCGCATGTCGACCAGTACGACGTGTTCCTGTTGCAGGGGCTGGGCCAGCGGCACTGGGCGATCAGCGATGATCCGCTGGCGCCGAAGGCCTTCCGCCCCGACGTCGAGCTCAAACAGCTGGCGCAATTCGAGCCGACCCACGAATGGCTGCTGGACCCGGGCGACATGCTCTATCTGCCGCCGGGTGTGCCGCACGATGGCGTGGCCTTCGGTGGCCCGTGCATGACGTTCTCGATCGGCATGCGTGCGCCCTCGCAGGCAGAGCTGACCGGCGATCTGGCCGACTACATCGCCGAACAACTGCCGGATGAACTGCGCTATGCCGACCCCGACCTGAAGCCCGCCAGAGCCACCGGCGAAATCGATCACGCCGCGCTGGAGCGCATACGGCAGGCGTTGCCGTTCGCGGCGGTCCTGCGCGAGGACCTGTTGCGCGACTGGTTCGGCCGATTCATCACCCGTTATCGCAACGCCCAGACGCCGGCGCCACTGGAAAAACCGCTGGACACCGACAAGTTTGCCGCGAGGCTGGCCGCGGGTGCGCGGTTGTTGCGTCATCCGTGGTCACGACTGGCGTGGTCACGCGGCAAGACGGGCTGCGTGCTGTACGCCTGCGGCCAGGCCTATGCGGCCACGCCAGCGTTGGCGCAGCAACTGTGCGAACAGCCCGAACTGGTCACCGATCGCACCCCCGACGCCATCGACCAGGCCACGCTGCTGGCCTTGGTCAATGACGGCCACCTGCTGTTACGCAAAGGACGTCGCCGATGAAACTGCAGAACTTCCATGTCGAGATCGCCGACTGGTCACGCGACGACCAGCGTGCGGCGCTGCTCGACTTGCGCGACGCCGTATTTATCCAGGAACAGGGCGTACCCGAACCGCGCGAGCGCGATGGCCTCGACGCCGATTGCTGGCATGTGCTGGCGCGTGACGATGCCGGCCAGCCGATCGGCTGCGGCCGGCTCGCCCCGACGCACAGGATCGGGCGCATGGCGGTGCTGCCGGACTGGCGTGGCCAGGGCGTGGGTACGGCCTTGTTGCACGAGCTGGTCGGCCGCGCCCGCGCGCAGGGTTGGCCCGAGGTGGCGCTGGATGCGCAGGTCAGCGCCATCGGCTTCTACGAACGCGCTGGCTTCGTGGCGCACGGCGAGGAATTCGAGGATGCAGGGCTGGCACACCGGGCGATGCGGCTGACGATTCCGGATGCCAACGAAGATCCGCAACCGTCCACACGCGATATCGGCGTACTGCCGGCCGGCACCGGCAGTGACATTGCCGCGTCGCGACTGCAGTTGCTGCGCGACGCGCGCCATCGACTGGCGATCCGGCTTCCCATGCTGGGCAACGAGAGTTACGCCAGCGCCGAGGAACTGGATGAATTGCAGCGGATTGCCACCTCCGGCCGCAGCGCGCTGATCCGCATCCTGCTGCACGACCCCGAAGCTGCCCTGCGCAACGATCACCGGCTGATCACCCTGGCCCAGCGTCTGCCCAGTGCGTTCCAGATCCGCATGCCGGTCGATGAGGTCGACCTGGCCTGGCGCTCCGCCTGTCTGCTCAACGATGTCGGAGGCTATCTGTTCCTGCCCGAGGCGGAACGGCCCCAAGGGCGCGCCGCACGCAGTGACCGCGCCAACGCCAGGCCGTTGCAGCAACATTTCAACGAGGTATGGGACCGTTCCGAACGGGCCAGCATGCTGCAGACCCTGGATATCTGAGGTGTGCATGAACAGCAGTTGGCGCGCGAATGACTCCTTCCCGCCGGCCCTGCAGCCACATGCAACCGCTGAAATCGACACGCGCGAGCCTCGAAGGATGCACTGACGCCGTCATTCCCGCGAAAACGGGCATCGACTTTGCGCCTGTGTGACCGCAACCTGGATTCCCGCTTTTGCGGGAATGACGACAAATTGCGGATCTTTCGAGATCCTTGCCCGCGCTTCCTCACATGATCGCGACGACGTCTTCTGCAACTTGCCGCAAGCGCGTTGTGGACGGCCCATGGGTTGCCGCTCCGTGGCACGCGAAGGGTATAATTCAGCGGATTACCCCCAGTCATCTGCATGAGCAGCCGGTCGGACTTGAAAACTTGCCGGAAGTCGCGACGTTCTTGCTCACACGGATGGCTGCAAGCCTCCCTTCCATGCTGGTGGTGACGTGAGTACAAACCTGATCCGCGAGTTCTTCGATTCCTCCCAACTCGCTGGCGGCAACGCCGAATACGTGGAATCGCTCTACGACGCCTGGCTGGCCGACGCCGCGGCCGTTCCCGCCGAATGGGCGAGCTATTTCGAGACATTCAAGGGGCGCGAGTCGGGCGATGTCCCGCACGGCGCCGCCATCGCGCGGATCGAAGCGGCGCAGAAACAGCGCCACGACGGCACCATCGCGGCGCCGATGAGCGACGAGTACGCACGCAAGCAGGCTGGCGTGCTGCGCCTGCTGACCGCCTACCGCTCGCGCGGCCACCTCGCCGCCGACCTCGATCCACTCGGGCTGGCCGAGAAGATGCCGGCGCCCGACCTGGGTCTGCCCTTCCACGGGCTCAGCGACGCCGATCTCGACACCGAGTTCGATACCGGCAACTACGACGGGGGCGGCAAGCGCATGAAGTTGCGCGAACTGCTGGGCCGCTTGCAGAAGACCTACGCGAGCACCATCGGCGCCGAGTTCATGCATATCAGCAACCACGAGCAGCGCAACTGGATCTACAGCCGACTGGAACAATATGCCGGCGAGAGCGGGCTGGACAAGGCTGGCAAGCAACGCGTGCTGGACGGCCTGACCGCTGCCGAGGGTCTCGAGCGTTACCTGCACACGAAATATGTCGGCCAGAAGCGCTTCTCGCTGGAAGGCGGCGACAGCCTGATCCCGATGATCGATGACGTGGTGCGCGCCGCTGGCGACAACGGCATCAAGGAACTGGTGATCGGCATGGCCCATCGCGGCCGCCTCAACGTGCTGGTCAACATCCTGGGCAAGCCGCCGAAGATCCTGTTCGATGAATTCGAGGGCAAGTTCGACAACGCCGACGATCCGGCCTATTCCGGCGACGTGAAGTACCACATGGGCTTTTCCGCCGACGTCAAGACGCCCAAAGGTGGCGTGCACGTGGCGCTGGCGTTCAACCCGTCGCACCTGGAGGTCGTCAACCCGGTGGTCAGCGGGTCGGTGCACGCGCGCCAGACCCGTCGCCGCGACACCTTGCATACCCAGTCGATGGCGGTGCTGATCCATGGCGACGCTGCCTTTGCCGGCCAGGGCGTGAACATGGAGTTGTTCAACATGTCACAGGCCCGCGGTTTCAAGATCGGCGGCAGCCTGCATATCGTGATCAACAACCAGGTCGGCTTCACCATCTCCAACCCGCAGGACGCCCGTTCCACCCTGTACTGCACCGACCTGGCCAAGATGGTCAACGCGCCGGTGCTACACGTGAATGGCGACGACCCGGAAGCGGTCATCCTGGTGACCCGTCTCGCCTACGCCTTCCGCAAGCAGTTCCGCCGCGACGTGGTGATCGACCTGGTCTGCTACCGCCGCCACGGCCACAACGAGGCTGACGAGCCGGCGGCCACCCAGCCGGTGATGTACCAGATCATCCGCAAGCGTCCGACCGCACGCGACCTGTATCAGCAGCAGTTGGTCAAGCAGGGCGTGCTGGCCGAGGGCGAGGCGAAGAAGCAGTTCGATGCCTACCGCGACCGGCTGGAGGCCGGCGAATCGCTGACTACCCTGGACCCGGAGCCCGCCCGCGCTGGTCGCGTGGACTGGATCCGTTTCCTTGGCGGCAAGCTGTCGATGCCGGTCGACACCACGGTACCGAAAAAGAAACTGCTGGAACTCGCGGACAAGATCCTCACCCTTCCCGCCGACATGACCTTGCAGGCGCGCGTAGCCAAGATCTACGAGGATCGTCGCAAGATGGCCGCGGGCGAGCATCCGGCTGACTGGGGCTTTGCCGAAAACCTGGCCTACGCCACCCTGATCGACGCCGGCTACGACATGCGCCTGGTCGGCCAGGATACCGGTCGCGGTACCTTCTTCCACCGTCACGCGGTGCTGCACGACCAGAAGAGCGGTCATACCCACATGCCGCTGGCCACCATACGCGCCGGTGCCGATGTGGAAGTGATCGACTCGCTGCTCAGCGAGCTGGCCGTGATGGCCTTCGAGTACGGTCACTCCACCACCGACCCGGACACGCTCAACATCTGGGAGGCCCAGTTCGGTGATTTCGCCAACGGCGCCCAGGTGGTGATCGATCAGTTCATCAGCTCCGGGGAGGCCAAGTGGAACCGTCTGTGCGGCCTGGTGCTGCTGCTGCCGCATGGTTACGAAGGCCAGGGTCCGGAGCACTCCTCCGCCCGCCTCGAGCGCTTCCTGCAGCTGTGCGCGATGGACAACATGCAGGTGTGCGTGCCGACCACGCCAGCGCAGGACTTCCACATGATCCGCCGGCAGATGCTGCGCGACGTGCGCAAGCCGCTGATCGTGATGACGCCAAAGTCGCTATTGCGCCACAAGTTGGCCGTGTCTTCGCTGGATGATCTCGCCAACGGCAGCTTCCAACTGGTGATCGGCGAGCATCGCAAGCAGGCAGCGAAGAAGGTCAAGCGCGTGGTGCTGTGCTCGGGCAAGGTCTATTACGACCTGCTGGAAGACGCCGAGAAGCGCGAGCTGTCGGATGTCGCCATTGTCCGCGTCGAGCAGTTGTATCCATTCCCGCGTCCCGAAGTCACGGCCGAGCTGGCCAAGTATCCGTCAGGGAAGGAAGTGATCTGGTGCCAGGAAGAGCCGATGAACCAGGGCGCCTGGTTCCAGATCCGCCATCACCTGCAGGCCTGTACCGGGCCCAAACACAGCCTTTCGTACGCTGGCCGTGCGCGCTCGCCGGCGCCGGCTGCCGGTCATCACAACACCCACGTTGCCGAACAGGTCGCGCTGGTCGAACAGGCGCTGGTCGGGCCGGTCGGCACGGATTATTCGGCTGAGTAAGTTTTCACGCACCGGGCAGCCGGAAAGGCTGCCTCGTCGATTTTCGCATTCACGCGCGAGCAAACAAACCCCAAGGGCCGTCATGTCCATCGAACTCAAAGTCCCCGTCCTGCCTGAATCCGTCTCCGACGCCACCATCGCCAGCTGGCACAAGAAAGCCGGTGAGGCGGTCACGCGCGACGAGAACCTGGTCGATCTCGAAACCGACAAGGTGGTGCTGGAGGTTCCCTCGCCGGTCGATGGTGTGCTGAAGGAAATCAAGCACCAGGTCGGCGACACGGTGAACGGCGAACAGGTGATTGCGATCATCGAGGAAGGTGCGGCCGCGGCTCCGGCCAAGGACGAGCCCCAGGCTGAGGCCAAGGCGCCCGCCAAGGATGAGCCAGCCAAGGCCGAGGCGTCGAAGGTATCGTCGAAGGGCAACGAGGATCTGTCGCCGGCTGGCCTGCGCGTCGCCACCGAGGAAAAGATCGACGCCAGCAAGGTTGCCGGTACCGGCCGTGATGGCCGCGTCACCAAGGAAGACCTGGTCAACTACGGCAAGGTCGGCGCTGCCGCACCGGCGGCGAAGCCGACGCCCGGCTCGCGTCCGGAAGAGCGTGTGCCGATGACCCGCATGCGCGCGCGCATCGCCGAGCGCCTGATGCAGTCGAAGAACTCGATTGCCATGCTCACCTCGTTCAACGAAGTGAACCTGGCCGAAGTGGTGAAGATGCGCAAGTCGCTTGGCGAGGCGTTCCAGAAGGAGCACGGCATCAAGCTCGGCTTCATGAGCTTCTTCGTCAAGGCCGCCGCCGAAGCGCTCAAGCGCTACCCGTACGTCAACGCCTCGGTCGATGGCAACGACGTGATCTACCACGGCTATCAGGACATCTCGATCGCGGTATCCACCGAAAGAGGCCTGGTCACGCCGGTGCTGCGCGACGTGCAGGACATGAGTTTCGCGGACGTCGAGAAGGGCATCGCCGATTACGCCGCCAAGGCGCGTACCAACAAGCTGTCGCTGGATGACCTGCAGGGTGGCACCTTCACAATCACGAATGGTGGGACTTTCGGATCGTTGCTATCCACCCCGATCGTCAACCCGCCACAGAGCGCGATCCTGGGCATGCACACGATCAAGGAGCGCGCGATCGTCGAGAACGGCCAGATCATCGCCGCACCGATGATGTACATCGCGATCAGCTACGACCATCGCATCATCGACGGCAAGGATGCGGTGCTGTTCCTGGTCGACATCAAGAACCAGTTGGAGAACCCGCAGCGGATGCTGCTGGGCCTTTGATCGCGTTGCGCTCAAAGGCAGGGGCGAGAGGCGGGTAGCGATGGCACGACCATGGAGCACCTCGCCATCGGATCGCAACCGGATTTGCGCCCTCGCCATTCGTCCCCCGCCCCTTTCACCAAAACGCTGCCATCTGCATGGCACGACACGCTCCAAAGGAACCCGCAACCATGAGCGACAAATTCGATGTCATCGTCATCGGCGGCGGCCCCGCCGGTTACCACGCCGCGATCCGCGCCGCGCAGCTGGGCCTGAAGACCGCCGTGGTCGATGCGTTCGCCGGCAAGGACGGCAAGGCCGCGCTGGGTGGAACCTGCCTCAACGTGGGCTGCATCCCCTCCAAGGCCCTGCTCGATTCGTCCAAGCAGTTCTTCAATTTGTCGCACAACCTGCCCGCACATGGCATCAGTGTGGAAAACGCCAAGGTCGACATGGCGACGTTCATCGGCCGCAAGGACAAGATCGTCAAGCAGTTCACCGGCGGCGTGGACCAGCTGTTCAAGGCCAACAAGATCACCAGCTTTTTCGGGAAAGGGAAATTATTGAAGGGCAATCAGGTCGAGATCACCAGCAACGATGGTGCCAAGCAGACTATCGCCGCCACCAACGTGATCCTCGCTTCCGGCTCGGTACCGATCGAACTGCCATTTGCCAAATTTGACGGCAAGCACATCATCGACAATGCCGGCGCCCTGGACATCACCGAAGTGCCCAAGCGACTGGGCGTGATCGGCGCCGGCGTGATCGGACTTGAACTCGGCAGCGTATGGAACCGGCTCGGCGCGCAGGTAACCATCATCGAAGCATTGCCGGACTTCCTCGGCACGGCCGATGCGGACATCTCCAAGGTAGCCCAGCGCGAGCTCAAGAAGCAGGGCCTGGACATCAAACTCGGCGCCAAGCTCGGCAAGGCCGAAGTAAAAAAGGATGGCGTGCATCTGGCCTACACCGACAAGGATGGCGAGCAGAAGCTCACTGTCGACAAGCTCCTCGTCGCCGTGGGTCGCCGTGCCTACACCGAGGGTCTGCTGGCCGACGACACCGGCGTGAAGCTGGATGAACGCGGTCGCATCGTGGTCGACGAACACTGCCACACCGGCGTGGACGGCGTATGGGCTGTCGGCGATGCAGTGCGTGGCCCGATGCTGGCGCACAAGGGTTTCGAGGAAGGCATGGCGGTAGCCGAGTGGATCGCCGGCAAGGCCGGTCACGTCAACTACGACACGATCCCGTGGGTGATCTACACCGAACCGGAAATTGCCTGGGCCGGCAAGACCGAGAAGCAACTCAAGGAAGAAGGCGTGCCGTACCGAACCGGCAGCTTCCCGTTCGCGGCGATCGGTCGCGCCGTGGCGATGAACGAGGCCATCGGCCAGGTGAAGATGATCGCGCACGCCGAGACCGATCGCATCCTCGGCGTGCACATGGTCGGCCCGGGCGTCTCCGAGCTGATCGCCGAGTGCGTGGTGGCGATGGAGTTCAAGGGTTCGTCCGAGGACCTGGCGCGCATCGTCCACGCCCATCCGACGCTGTCCGAAGCGGTGCATGAGGCCGCGCTGTCGGTCGACAAGCGCGCCATCCACAAGGGCAACTGATCGCCACGGCCCCTGGGCGACGGCCCGCTCGTGGAGACATGGGCGGGCCTTCGCATTCGCGCTTTTTCGTAGTGGACCGCTTGCGCGCGATGTTTTTGATTTGATCTACGTTGTGCATCAGAGCAGGCGCATCGCCCACGAGCCGGCTCCCGCCCAACTCATCTGACACGGATACTTCATGCCCCAACCCACCGCCATCTGCGTCTACTGCGGTTCCAACACTGGCAGACATCCCGAATACGCGGAACAGACGCGCGCTTTTGGCGCCGAGATGGCCCGACGCAACATCACGCTGGTCTTCGGCGGTGGCAAGGTCGGCCTGATGGGCATCCTGGCCGACGCGGTGCTGGCCGGCGGCGGCAAGGTGATCGGGGTGATCCCGCGCCAGCTGGTGGAGCTTGAAGTCGCCCACCCGCAGCTGAGCGAGCTGGTGGTGGTCGAAACCATGCATCAGCGCAAGACGCGCATGTACGAACTTTCCCACGCCTTCGTCGCCCTGCCCGGCGGCTTCGGCACCATGGACGAGATGTTCGAGATGCTGACCTGGGCGCAGCTCGGCCTGCATCGCTGTCCGTGTGCCTTCCTCGACGTGCGCGGCTACTACCGCGACCTGCGCGCGATGATGGAGCACATGGTCGACGAAGCCTTCGTGCGGGCGGTGCAGCGCGACAGTATCTGGTTCGGTGACGATATCGCGGCGCTGTTCGAGTGGATGCAACACTACGAGGGCGACTACACCTCCAAGTGGATCGACCCCAGCAGCGTCAGTGCCTGAATACCCCGGGAGACCGAGATGAACCGCTTCCAAGCCTTCCGCATCCATGACGACGACGCCGGCTACCGCGCCGGCATCGAGACGATTGCGACCGACGCGCTGACGCCGGGCGAAGTGCTGATCAAGGTCGCCTACTCATCGATCAACTACAAGGACGCCTTGGCCGGTACCGGCAAGGGCCGCATCCTGCGTCGCTATCCGCTCAACGGCGGCATCGACGTGGCCGGTCATGTGGTGGCCTCCACCGACCCGGCGTTCAAGGAAGGCGATGCCGTGCTGTGCACGGGCAGCGGGCTGTCGGAGACCCGCGACGGCGGCTTTGCGCAGTACGCACGGCTGGATGCGCGCTGGACGATTCCGCTACCGCCAGGCCTGAGCCTGCGCGAAAGCATGATCCTGGGCACCGCCGGCTTCACCGCCGCGCTGGGCTTGCGGCGCATGCAGGACAATCGGCAGACGCCGGAACTGGGGCCGATCGCGATCACCGGCGCCAGTGGTGGCGTAGGCCAGCTCGCGATCGACATCTTCAGCCGCGCCGGCTACACGGTGCACGCGATCAGCGGCAAGGCCGAGCACTTCGACTTCCTGCGCGAGCTGGGCGCCAGCGAGTGCATCGACCGCCACCAGCTCACCTTCAGCGGCAAACCGATGGACTCGGCGCGGTTCGGTGGCGCGCTGGACACAGTCGGCGGCACCATGCTTGCTGGCCTGCTGCCTCTGGTCAGCCCGTACGGTAACGTGGCCCTGTGCGGCAACGCTGGTGGCATCGCGTTCGACAGTACGGTGATGCCCTTCATCATCCGCGGGGTGAGCCTGCTCGGCGTAGCGTCGGCGGGTACCGCCCGGGATATCCGTGACGACGTCTGGCGCCACCTCGCTGGCGACTGGAAGCCACGGTGGCTGGATCGCATCGCCACCCGGGAAGTCGGCCTGGACGAACTTCCTGGCGTGTTCGAGCGCATGCTTGCCGGCGACTCGTTCGGGCGTACTCTGGTGCGCATCGACCGCGCGCTTTGACGCCAGCGTGCTTGGAAGTACCATCGTCACGCCTTAGAATCACTGAAACTCGCAGGGAACCTTCAATTTATGGCACGCATCCTGATCGTCGACGACTCCCCCTCGCAATTGTTGGGCATCAAGCGAATCGTCGAGAAACTCGGGCATGAAACCCTCTCTGCCGAAGACGGCGCCGCGGGTGTGGAAGTGGCCAAGGCGGAGAAGCCCGACCTGATCCTGATGGACGTGGTGATGCCGAACCTCAACGGCTTCCAGGCCACCCGCACGATCAGCAAGAACGCCGACACCGCGCACATTCCGATCATCCTGGTGACCACCAAGGACCAGGAAACCGACAAGGTCTGGGGCATGCGCCAGGGCGCCAAGGCCTACGTGACCAAGCCGATCAAGGAAGAGGAACTGATCAAGACGCTCAAGGAATTCCTGCCCGGCTGAGCCAGCCACTCCGAATCAAGCAGAACGGCGCCCACGGGCGCCGTTCTTTTTGCTGCGTCGAGCGAGGCGGATCTATCCGGCGCGGTAGTCCTGGTACGACTTTTCCTCGACGAGTTGCGAACCCAGCTTGAGGTTGATCGCGCGCTTGAACGCCGCACGCTCATCGTTGCGGAAATACACCGCTCGGGCCAGCTCGATAAACTCGTGGTCGAAGGCTTGCGCGCGTTCCTTCAACCGAATCTTGTCCTCGATCTCCCACAACTTCTCGTTGACTGCCAGCAGGCTGGCGCGCTCGGCACCGATGTCAGTCTGCGAGGCCGCATCGTTGGCCCAGGTGGCGTTGAGCAGATCCAGCTCGTTGCGCACGTTGGCCAGCTTGGCTTCGTCGGTCATCCGCCGCGACTTGATTTCGAGGATGGTGATCTTGTCGATCAACTCACCGTAGGACACGGGGGTCTGTATCAGGCTCATGCTTGGCTCCCTTGGATATGCGTCAAATCACCGGACGAAATGCGTCCTGTTGCACCAGCGTGCAGGCACTGGCCACGTCCGCGTCCAGCGCGCGGTCGCGGCGCATGAAATCGACCTGCCGGCGCAGGATCGCGTGCGCCTCGCGCACGCGATCACCGGCATGGAAATCGTCCGCGCCGGCCAATGCAGCGGTGAGTTGCTGCACCTCGGCCACAAACTGCTCGTAATGCGGCTGTCCTTCGCGCGGCGCATTGGCGACCTTCGCGGCCAGCGCCTGCCAACCGCCGCGGCTGGCCAGCCGGCGTGCGGCGTTGAGCATCTCCTGGCGGTAGTCCAGTGCCTGCGCGGCGGTGTACAGCTCCAGCGCGAGCACGTGCCCCAGGTCCTCCAGCATGGCCAGCACATGGCGCGCCTCGTTGGCACCCATCGAGACGTGATCCTCGGCATTTGCGCTGGTCGGAATCGAGTACACGCTGGCCGGATGCGCGCGGGTAGCCAGGTCGTTGACCAGGGCCGCGGCGGTGTACTGCACGATCATGAAGCCCGAGTCGGTGCCGTCCTCGTTGCCGGTGAGAAAGCCTGGCAAGCCGTCGTTGGTGGCTGCATCGACCAGTTTGTTGAGGCGCCGCTCGGAAATCGAGGCCAGCACCGGCAGCGCCGCTTTCACGTAACTCATCGCCAATGCCAGCGGCATGCCGTGGAAATGACCGGCTGAGATCACCTGCTCCTCGATGAACTGCGCACCCTCGTTGTCGGGGAAGATCAGCGGATTGTCGGTGACCGAGTTCAGCTCGATGTCGAACACGCGACAGGCCTGACGCCAGGCATCACGCACCGCACCATGTACCTGCGGCATGCAGCGCAGGCTGTAGGCATCCTGCGGTTGATGCTTCTTGCCGCCCTTGAACGGCAGGAAGCGGCTGTAGAAGGCTTCGCGGCCGTGGCGCTGGTTGGCCGGCACCCAGTCCCAGCTGATGTCGAAGCTGAGCGACTGGTCATCCGGCTCGCTCCACGCACCAGCGCTCCACGGCTTGAAGCGCGGCACCAGATGATAGGGAATATCCAGCAAGGTAGACCCATCCAGCAACTCACATACGCGCGCCGCCGTGTCGACCTGCCCCGGGTGTGGGCGCAGGGCATGCACTTCGGGACGCAGGGCACCACTGCGTCCGGCAAACGCATCAAGCGTCATCGCCGCGGCCAGGTCGGCGGTATCCAGCAACCGTTCCAGGACATCCAGCGCCAGCGTACCGGTAGCCAGCATCTGCGCGGTACCATTGTTGAGCGCCAGGCCCTCCTTGAAGGACAGCCGGATCGGTACCAGTCCGGCGCGCTTCAACGCCTCGGCGCCGCTCATCCGCTGGCCCTGATAAAACGCCTCGCCGCCACCGAGCAACACGATCGCCAGATGCGACAGCGGCGCCAGGTCGCCGCTGGCCCCGACCGAGCCCTTCTCCGGCACCACCGGCACCACGTCGGCATTGAGCATCGCCGTCAGTGCTTCGAGCGTGCTCACTCGGATGCCGGAATGACCGCGCATCAGCGTGTTGATCCGGATCACCAGCATGGCCCGCACCACCTCGGCGGCGAGCGGCTTGCCGACACAAACCGCGTGGGTGATGATCAGGTTGTGCTGCAACTCCTCCAGCAGCGTACCTTCGGGCTGGTGTGGATTGCCCCCGGGCAATTCGTCGCGCAGCCGATGCGCACCGAGCAGTTTGTCCGCATTGCTGCCGAAGCCGGTGGTGACGCCATAGATAGGCTCGCCGCAGCTGACCTTCCCGGCCAGGAAATCGGCAGCGCGCTGCACGCGCGCCAGCCCGGCCGGATCCAGCGAAACCCTGCTGCCGTTGCGCGCCACCGCCACCAGCTGCGCGCGGGTGAGGCTGTTTCCGTCAAGAACCATGCTTTCGCTCACCGCAGAATGCTCCGTTTCATTGTTGTCATTTCCGCGCACGCGGGAGTCGACTTCGTCTTGGCTTGTGGTCAACTGTGATGACCGCTCCAGAGAGCCTCGAAACCCCGCCTCTCCGCCATCATTCCCGCGAAAGCAGCAATGGTGACACCTGAACTTCGCTCAGCCCATCGCCGCGGCCTGCTCCAGCTCCACCCGCAGCGTCTTGACCAGATCGTCGCGTGACACCTCGAACTGATCCGCCCGGCGCAGGTCCTTCACCGTCACCACGCCCTTGGCGATCTCGTTCTCGCCCAGCACGATCACGAAGCGGATGCCGGCGCGGTCGGCGTACTTGAACTGCTTGCCAAGCTTGCTGCCTTCGAGCACCACCTCGGTGGCGATGCCGGCGCCGCGCAGTTCGCCAGCCAGGGCCAGGTAGGCCGGCAACTGCGCTTCGTCCATATGGGTCACCAGCACATCGACCGTGCTGGTACCCGTGTTGATCAGGCCGGCGTCGCGCAACTGCCAGTACAGCCGGGTCAGACCGATCGAGATGCCCACCCCGGGCAAATGGGATTTGGTGTACTGGCCGGCCAGATTTTCGTAGCGTCCGCCCGAGCAGATCGAACCGATCTGTGGATGCTCGTTGAGCGTGGTCTCGTAGACTGTGCCGGTGTAATAGTCCAGGCCACGCGCGATCGACAGGTTCAATACGTAGTGGGTTTCCGGCACGCCGAACGCATGGATCAGGCCAAGTACTTCCTTCAATTCGTCACGGCCCTGCTCCAGCGCCGCCGGACCGGCACCCAGTGCGTCGAGCTTGTCCAGCGCATCCTGCAGCGAGGTCGAGCGTACCTGCACGAAGGCCAGGATCTTCGCCGCCACCTCGGCGCTCAGGCCGAACGCCTCGCCAATCAAGGTGTTGTACACGTAGTCCGCGCCACGTTTGTCCAGTTTGTCCACCTCGCGCAGCACCAGCATCTGCTGCTCGGCGTCGACGATGCCGAGGCTCTCGAAATAGCCGCGCATCAACTTGCGGTTGTTGAGCTGGATGGTGAACGGGCCGATCGCCAACTCGCGGAAAACGCTGTAGATCACTGCAGGGATCTCGGCGTCGTAGCGCACCGACAGCGAGTCCTTGCCGATCACGTCGATATCGCACTGATAGAACTCGCGGAAGCGCCCACGCTGCGCACGTTCGCCGCGGTACACCCGCTGCATCTGGTAACGGCGGAACGGGAAGCTCAGGTCACGCTCGTGCTCGGCCACGTAACGCGCCAGCGGCACGGTCAGGTCGAAGCGCAAGGCCAGCTCCGGCGTGCCCTCGTCAGCCTTGCCCAGCGCCCCGGTCGACTGCACGAAATACACCTGCCGCTCGGTCTCGCCGCCGGTCTTGGTCAGCAGCACGTCGGCATACTCGATCACCGGCGTCTCCACCGCGAGAAAGCCGAAACGCTCGTAATTGCGGCGGATCACATCGAGCATGCGCTGGAACGCGATCTGGTCGAGCGGCAACAGCTCGAGCACGCCGGGCATGGTGCGGGCCGGGGTAAGCGCCATGGAATCCTCTGCTGACAATGGAGACGTTTCGCCGCGCCGCAAACCGCGCTGCGGCAGCCGTCAAGAGTAGCAGAATGGTGTGCGTCAGCCGCAGCCATGCGCCTGTCCTGACGCCCGGGCCAACTGCCTACCGGCGAACGTAAACACTTGGCGAACCGCCCCGCACGCTGCTAATATCCGCCGTTCACGTGGGGCGGTAGCTCAGCTGGGAGAGCGCTACGTTCGCATCGTAGAGGTCGTGGGTTCGATCCCCATCCGCTCCACCACGAACAACAAGATACCTCCGGTACCGCCCTGTCTTTTGATCAGACCTCGATCGAATGCTGCGGCAAGAGCCGGGGGGGGGGGGCCCCCCCCCCGCCGGGGCGCGGGTGGGGGGGGGCAGCCCCCCCCCCCCGCGGCCAAAAAGAAACTCCGGCTGATAAAAAAAACGAAGG
>JACDJC010002294.1_pt1 | contig 15261 bp, 20 predicted proteins | sample 7454191 | NCBI WGS metagenome assembly JACDJC01 (sample SAMN14253291, study PRJNA609438) | sludge metagenome | isolation source: sludge after 25d culture with pyrite and EDTA | collected 2018-12-20 | reverse complement strand
CGGCTTTGCGATGAAGCACCCCCATCCCGAGTCACAGACGTGGTGGCTGGCGGTCAACCAGACGGAAGTGATATGGCGCCGAGATCACGAATCGATGACTTACTCTGCGGAAAATTGGTAGCCACGTCAGTTGCGCGAGCGCCGCTCTCGATACCATCCAAAGTCTCCGGCCGCCAAAATCCGCCTTTACGACTTTATTAGTTGGGAACAGCGGCGCCAGCCTGTGGCGCAGAAATTGGTACGCCCGTGCATTGAAAAACCCCAGGCCGACGATGTCGCGCGCTGGGGTGGGTGGGGGTACTTCAGGATGCCATCCGCATGCCGGGGGCATGGCGGTCAACGATGAGTTGGGCGATCTCCGCGAACGTACTTCCGGAGTCGGACAGCTTCTCGATGAACTCGGCTTCGGCCGCATCGATGCCGAGCAGCTTCAGGAATGCCTTCGGCAAGGTCGTGTAGCTGCCCAGGATGCCGGCGACACGAGGCATGTGACGCCAGGTGATCCCGTGACGCTTGCCAATCACGTCGCACGCAACACCCATCGCAGAGAATCCCTTGCGATCGCGTAGACAGTGCCGCGTTTGCGCGTATTCACCGCCACGAAGGGCGTCGATCCACAGCATGCGGATCGTGTCGATTTGTTGAGGCAGAACTGCGGGATACCATTCCCAGACAGCGGCCGCTCCAGAAGGGCCGGGGATCTCCTCGACCTTCTTCAGCTCCTCGACCGGGACCGACACAGACACGGATGCCATGAAACGGACAGCGCTGAGGATTTCCGCGGTTGCGGTTGCGGGGCGTGGGCCGTGCAGGCGGGTGAACGTGACCGCCGCTGTTTCGGGCGTCCGTGACGTCACGACACCCCATGCACCGTAATGGGGGCCGTTGTCGCAGAACCCCCGGTTGACAATCAGGTCTTGAGTTTTCATTCCTGTCTCCTGCAATGGCCGAGGTTCACCATGAACCCCTTCGAAACCGTTGCAGGAAGGAAAGTCATTGCGGCATGCCGGAAAACTTATAGCGGCGCTGCTGGCACAATTACCGCGTCGTTCAGCTTCAGGAGCCGCTTATGCAACCGTCTGATATTGGGCTTGCCGTGTACCGCCATTTCACCCGTCACGAGAGTGGCGAGTGGATCAAGGGGCAGTTCGTTCTGGCAATTCCGCCAGACACCGACCCGACGCTGAATCGTTATGAGCGCACGGACAACGAAACGGACGGGGAGGGCGGGGCGGGGGTTTACCTCTTCGACACGCCCTCTCAGCGCCAGGCGTTCATGCAGGGGCTTCTTGCGGCCGGCGATGACATGAGGCAATACGAGATGTACTCGACCAACCTCGGGTGTCCGGCGCTGATCCGCCAGATCACCGCGGTGGCGCTTGTCCTGGTGTTCGATCTCAGGGGACAAGACGAGATGTTTCAGGAGAAGCCCGCATCCGCGGGCGGTGCCGTTCCTGTCTACCACCGGCAGGCGAAGCAATATGGGGGCAACGTCGTTGCTTCTCCGGAGTTCATGCTGTCTGTCGCCGATCGCCGGATTGAGCGTGGAGAGGCCGCTATCACGCTTTCCCGCGGTGAGGATGCCGATCCCTCGAAGGAGCGGATCGATGTGGAGGCCGCACTGGAGACCTATCCGGGTGGCGCGCGCACGGTGCCGTGCCTGTCGATTTCACATGGCGCCGATCAACAGCGCCTTTTTCGGATCTACGCGCAAGCGAGGCAGGAACACTTGCTGCTGCCTGGGGCGGGTGTGAAGTTCAAGCCGCACCTCCTGCCAAGCGGGACAATGGGTTTCATCGTCTCACGCGAAGAGCAGAACCAGCACGCTTGAGCGGGCGGACGCGTTGAGGACGCCGTCCACTGCGGCCTGCGTGCTGGTTCTTTTGCTGGGCGCGGCATGGTTGCCGGCCGCGGCGAAAGCGGCAGCGCTCAAGGGACAGGTTGTTGCCATTTCCGACGGCGACACGATCACCGTCCTCGATGCAGACAGGCGACAGCATCGTATTCGTCTTGCTGGAATCGATGCGCCGGAGAAAGGCCAGCCATTCGGGTGGCGATCCAGACAGTCGCTTGCCGGCATGGTTTTCGGCAAGGCCGTCATAGTGCAATGGGAAAAACGAGACCAATACGATCGCGTCCTTGGTCGTATCAAGGTCGAGGCGACGCAGATGGATGTCAACCTTGAACAGATCAAGTCTGGCATGGCGTGGCACTATCGGCACTATGCGAAGGACCAGCCGGATGCCGAGCGGACCGCCTATGCTCAGGCCGAGCAGCAGGCAAGAAAGCAGAACGTCGGATTATGGGCCGACAAGAATCCCGTGCCACCGTGGGAGTGGCGACGGTTGAGGCGCTGAACGAAGTTCAACTGCCGTTTAGCCCGGCAACCGGGCGGTCACAATCGCCGGGCGAGTCGCACCTGGATTTCACGCTATCGCTCGCGCGCTTTCGTTCGCGCGACACGAGTTCCTCGGCGACATCCCGGGACAGGATCATCCGCAACACCGCTGCCGACGCCAGATCGTAGCCGCGCATGTCGAGCACGCGGAGCTTCAGTTTGGGTGAGGGCATCTCGCCCCCAAGAACATCGCCAATATAGGTTGCCGACATGCCGACCTTGGCCGCGAGCTCTCGCTGCGTCCAATTCCGGTCCTGCATCAGCGTCCGAATTTCAGTAGGCCAGTCCATTCGTGCAGAGTCCTTATAACGCCTTGACTTCAACGGGAGTCAAGAATAAGCTTATACTTGATTTGTGAAACAAGCGAAGCATCAGTCTACCCTTGTCGTATAGATGATGCTTTTCTTATAGTGGGCTGCGTTGCACAGGGAAACGGACTCTCGAACATCGGACTGCAAAAGGGATAACCCGGATGTCACCATCCGGGTTTTTTTCGGCCTGCCCCCCCGCAAACAGGCAAAAACATCGCCCTGGCCAGAAAAACTGGACGCAGGGCGAGGGGGGAGGGAGCCAGGCTAGACGCCCAACTCCTTGCGGACAGCCTGTTTCCGTTGCGGATACGGCAGGCCGCCGGGATGGCGGCAGGTCAGTATTCGCAGGCAGGCCAACCTCGACAGCACGGGAACGTCTGGGTCCTTCAGCACGGCGGTCAGCCACGGTGAGGATTGATCGTATGCTGCACGGACCAGAGAGTGGAATTTCCTGATGCGGGGACTCAACATGCTGCGGCTCCTTTCTCGATAGCGATACGGAGAACAGGGCCGTTGTGCCCGAACGAACGGTAGATCTTCACCAGGCCACGCCGAACCAGCTTCACCAGGGCAGCCTGGTGCTGGCGGGACATCGTGTCGAAGGCTTTCGCGAATAGCAGGGCGCGACGCACATCCGGCATTGTCTGTCCGTTCCATGCTGCGAGCTTCTTCAGCGCCTCAATCTCGGCTTTTCCCAGTTGCATGGGCAACCTGGTATCGCAAGCCTTGATCGCCGTGTCGTACTGGGGGTAACCACAGAGTCGTACCTCGTGCACGAGACGATCATTGACGAGTTCGCCGGCATGCAAGTGGCGCTCCTCGATCAGGCCAAGACTGAAGGCCGTGGGTGGATCGATCTCCCTGCCATTCCGCCCTAAACCGTAGAAAAACCCGGTATCGGACACGGCACAGCGTGGAGAGGACACAAAACCTCCAATGACCCCTTGTCGCATGTAGGTTTCCCCGCACGCGTTGTCGGGAACCTGATGCGGCTGACTGACCCACAGGCCTTCGGCAGTCATTTCGCGATAGTGAAAGGTGATTGCGGGTGACGTCATCACATTTCCTCCGACCGAACCGGACTGATGTGCCGTGTGCCGCAAGACCCGCAGTCATCGTCGCACATGGCCGACCACTCGTCCAACCACTCGTGACCGCAATTCGGGCAGACGTAAAAGTTGCGGAAAGTCGTGTTGTCATCTTCAACCAGGTGACGTTTGCCACAGGCCAGGCAACGCTCAATCCAGCGTTCTTCCGCGTCTTTCGGGCCGACCTGTTCGGTACGAGCGCCGCAATCGACGCAGGTGAACGGTTGATCCGACAGCAGGTAAACCTCATCCGCCTCCCTGGAGTCCGGTGATGTCTCATCCTGCGCGTTCTCGACCCAGATCCACGCGAGCACGTAGGCACCGCTACCATCGCCGCCTCGGGATACCACAGTGACATCGTCGATCTCGATTTCACCATCCCTGTGATGGGACTTGCGTGCCGCCAGCACGAACGGATCCGTCTGGTCAGCACCGAAGACGGCGATGCAATCGCCAAAAGTGAGTCCCTCTTTCCGCATGTGGCGGAGTAGCGAGACAAGGGTGGTTGTTTCCATGATTCATCCTCCAACAAAGGCTTTCTCACCATGAGAGCTGGCCTTGTCTTGCTGAAAGAGGTTGCAGGGGAATGGAAAGAGCCACCGCACTCGTGAAGAGTGAACGGTGGCAAGGGGTAGTGGTCATGATGCGGCACTGAGATCACAAATGGCATCCCAGTCGAACCAGGTGCACGAGATGACCTCGCAACCCGGATAGGCCGCTTCAGCAAGCTCTGCGGCATGATCGCTGTCGAGCGCATCGCAGTCATAGGCCGTGCGGAACTTGTCACCACGATGCTCGTAGAGCATCACCCGGAAGGGCTTGAGCCCGGCCTGCTCGTGACATCGTTGCCGTTGCCTTTCGACGGCTGCACGAAACGGGACGACATATTGCTCGCCGATACGCTGAAACGCGGAACCGAGATCGCGCGCTTCCAGTGACGCGCCAAGCGAGGACGCGGTTTCCCATGGGGACTGACCGAACGTCCCTGGCCAGGAAAAACGCTTCACCTCCGTCCAGAATACCTTGAGCTGGTCTTCGCTTGCGCCGGCTGCCACCAGGGCATCCATAAGCGTGTCGATGGGTTTGTCGAGCCCGCCAAGGGCAGCATCGGTGAACTTCCGCCACTTGACGAGCACGACTTCCCGGCAGGGGCAGTTGAGTTGTGTTTCCATGTTGCTCTCCTCATCGTCTTCAAGGGCCTTCACCACGAAGGTTTGCCTTGTATGGAAAGCAAGCGGTTGCCTGATGCACGAAAAAACCACCGTGAATCGTTTGATTCAACGGTGGTTGGGGGTTAGCCGTAACGCACGGCGAAAGCGTCGGCCATGTCGGCCACAATCAGGTCCTCGATCTGATCACCGGCATAGAGACTTCCATTGGCCCAGCACAGGTCGTCATCAGGTGTCGGACCGGGCTTCGCAGCGATGGCGTCAAGCAATGCATCCAGGCTCACGGCGCGTGTTTCAAGAACTGGCGCGTCGTCACCCACATGCATCTCCAGCCAGAACTGATCCTGGCACAACCGAACAGCGCTTTGCGCCGGCGCCCAGCATTCTTCACCGGCTTGCCAATAAGGTGAGGCGTCGGTATCCACCGTCAACACTTGGGTCGGGAGGTCCCGGCCGAACAGGGAAGTCTGTTCGGACAAACGCTTGTGCGCTGCCAAGCGCTCGATCAACTCCGGAGTGACATGCACCACGGCGAAACCGGGCACCTGGGTGTGTGGCACAAGCGCCTCCACGACAAGACGTACAGATTGCTCATTCATTACGTGCTCCTTGGCAAGGCAGCCTTCCACTGTGGAAGGGCATCACTCCTTGCCTATGAGCAAGAGGTTGCGTGCGAGCCGAAATCGGAACCGTGGACCAAAAAAACCACCGTGAATCATTCGATTCAGCGGTGGTTGGGGGGGCGACTCAGGTATCGCGGTCACTGCTCATATCGACAAGACCGACAATGGCAGCGGGATCGGCTGCGTAGTAGAGCGTACCGTCAACCCAACGAAAATACTCGTCGGCTGGGGCGGCATCGGGTCCTGCTTCGATGACATGGCGAAGCATCGCAATGTCAATTCCGCGCGTCTCGCACGTATAGTCGCTGTGCTTCGGTTGCGCAGTGAACCAGAAGCGACCGTCACACCAGACGTTGAGCGAATTACCGCGCAGATTCAGCTCGTCCAGATCGCCCCATTCGTCCGGGGACATCGAAACGGCAACCGACTCCAGATCGTAGATCCTGCAGAGGGATTCCATCTCCTCGAGCCGCGTGATGAACTCCTTGGTGATCGTGATGACGGCGTAGCCGGGGCCGTCGCCGTATTCGTTGAGGGCATACGCTTCGACCACAAGCTTGAACGGCCGCATCGCCGCCTCGTCGGTCGTGCCGACTACACGACAACCTGGATAGGCGTTTTCAGCCTGCTCGCAAGCGTGTTCAATGGATTCTGCCCAGCAATCGAAAAGGATTGGCTCGGCGCCGGGTTCCAGTTCGACCTGCAGTACCGTGTAGGAAAGACCGTACGGAGCCCGCATCCAGACGGCATCATTGCCGGCGCTCAGAGGCAGCAGGCCACCCGCTTCGTCGAACTTCGTGGCGCCGTCGAGCGTTGTCCAGCCATCCTGGTTGGACCAGAAGCCTGCGGTGTCGTCACTGGCGCGCGCCTCGCTGGCTGAAAAAACCACGAATTCCGGCACATCGAAAACGGGGTGGAGCATGTCGGTTCTGACGACTTGCCGGGGTGGAAAGCTTAGCCCGGTGCCAACCGGCATGATCAGAACGCGGCCACCGTCCTCGTCTTCGCAGGCAATCCAGAGTAGCGTTTCGTCTCCTGGATCGCGCCACTCAAGCTTGATTTTCACCCGATCACCCTTGCGGATCGGGCGTGTTTGAGGTGTTTCTGACATTTCCATTCTCCTCGCAAGGACCAGTACCCACCGTGGGTGCTGAAAAGCCCTTGCAGAGGAAGGAAGCAATTGCGTCCGCGACGGTTTAAGTGGTTTCCGCGCCGTTCGAGCCGGGAAGCCTGTGTTTTTCCGCCATTTCGGAATGACGCTCTTCCTCGTCCGTGTGGACGTAACGGTTGGTCGTCGAAAGGTTTGCGTGGCGCATTACATCCCGCACCTGGGCGATATTCATGCCTTCCCGCACCAGGTTGGTTCCGAGCGAATGTCGGAGCCAGTGCGCGGATACGCTGCGCAGGAGCATGGCTTCGTCGCCGCGATCGGCACGTTCCAGTCTTCCGGCGACATTCTCGAACACCTCGTCCTTGAGGATGCGGTGCAACGTCTGCCGGGTGAGTCGCGCGCGACTCGGGCCAAGCGAGAAGATCAATGGTGTCGTTTCGTTGGATCGGGGCAGGGCGGACAGGCCGAATGCTTCTCGATAGATAGCCAGCTCCCGCATCAATTCCGGCGTCACCGGGATCTCGCCTTCGCTGGAGCCCTTGCCGGTAATCACAAGCCACCATTGGCGTGTGCCCGCGGGGCCTGGGCGCTGAATGAACCCGCCCATAGTGTTCGATACGGCCTCCGAGATTCGCAGCCCGGACAGATAGAGCAGAACGATCGCCCAGCGCCTCCTGGCCATCTTGCGAAACTCGGCCTCCCCCTCGCCAGCCGACGTCGCCAGCGTATCCAGCACAAGCGCAACCTGATCGGGGAGCAGATACCGGTGCAACCGCACCTTGCCTGCGGTCTGTTTTTTCCTGCGCATCAGGGACAAGGGATTGCCATGCAGGTAGTTCGCGCCGACCAGCCAGTTGAAGAGCCCGTTGATGATGTTCATGGCCTGCTTCTGGCTTGCTTCCGACAGGGGCCCATAGAAAGGCCGCCAGTCGGGATGCGTAATGGGAAGCTTGCGTTTTGGTGAAATCCACTTGCGGGCCGGCTCGGGATTCCCCAGAAAACGCGGGTATTCAAGAACATCCGCGTGAGTCAGGGCAGAAAGTGTTTTCTTGCGCTCATGCGCAGCCCAGAGTACGAAACGGATTGCCTCCTTGCGATAGGACACGAAGGTTTCAGGCGAATCGAGATACCCTTTGAGCCACTCATTGACGGCGGAGAGATCGTCGGTCGCGTCGAGCTGGCAAACCTTGTCGCGGGCCCGGTTGTATCCGTTTTGCAGGGCGATCGATGCCGGAATGCTGAAAATGGCCGGCAATTCTCCCGCAAGGATCAACTGGGTCGACATCAACCGAGACGCACCGCGCCGATGTCGGAGAAGCGGGGGAACTCGGCCAGCGGCTTGTCGGACTGGAAGAGCAGGCGCCAGAACTCGGTGGCGCTACGATCGCGTCCGACTGGCCGCCAGTGAGGGCCGGCAAATGCACCGCCAGTCCAGTTGAGAGCAACGAAGTCGAAGGTTTCACCGGTCGTTTCCCCGGCGCGGGTGCCGTACTCGTACCGCTCGATCCAGATGATGTTTTCGGGGGAGACGCCACCAAGGAATGCCCGCCGAACCTTCGTCGCGATGACGTCAACGGCGTTGGTCACGGACATGCCGGGGTTGTGCTGAAACTCGGTCAGAACCACCACGGCCATGTCCGGCGCGGCCTGGAAAATCGACACCCCACACAGGCCTTCGGCCGCATTCCATGGGGTCTTGTAGCTTACGATGTGATGGCGAGATTGCACGATGACTGCTCCATTTTTTCTTGCCCAATGTCGAGGGCAAGTTCAAGCTGATCCAGGCTGTACAGCGATTCCCAATTCGCGCGCCGATAGACGATACCGTTCCGCCCGATTTCTCGGTTGAAAACCTGGTGGTGGGCACGCGCGCCCCGCACCAGTTGTCTGACTTCGAGTTGACAGGCTGCGCTCACGATCGCTCCCGGTTGAGCATATCGGTAATCGATTCGGAGATCGGCCCCGCAATCACCGTGGTCGTCCGCGGCCCGAGTGCAAGCTTCAGCCTGGCAATCGCAGGGCGATATCTTTTTTCAGCCATGTCGGCAAGCTGGCGCCGGACGGCATCGGAAGCCCCGAGCGCGCGCTCCTCGTTGGTGTTGTCGTAAAGATCAGCAAGCTTGATCCGCATGGCGCTCGTTGAGCGTGAGGAGATGATGCGCTCGATGAAGGATGGATAGGTTTCACCTTGTCCGCGGCAGAGGAGCTGGCACAACCTGATCACAGTTTCAGGATATCCACGCTCGCGCAGGGCGTTGGCTGTCGCGCCGGCGACATCCTCGAGGACGTCGTGGAGAAGGGCGGCATGCTTCTCCACGACGTCCGCATCCGGCCCCAGCCGCATCATCACGCGCAACGGGTGGAAGTAGTAGGGTGCACCGAGCTTGTCCACCTGGTCCGCATGCAGATCGCAGACGAGCATGATGGTTTCGTTGATCGTCGGGCGCGTCATGCGGCCCCCTTCGCTCGCGGCGAAACCGAGATCCAGACCGCATAGCTGCCCAGTGCCTGGCGCAGGGACAGTGAACAAACGACGGCTTTGGAGTCGTCCGGGATAAATCCGCTGTAGCGCAGGCCATCGATCGGCGCCTTGGGAATGATTGCGTCGGGATCGATCTCTCTCGGGCCGCGACGAACAAGGGTCAGGTTGACCGCTTCGAAGCCCGGCGGCCGGCAGCCGTACTCAACGAGCGCCGTGTCGTGGATGAGCTTGTGCCAGGCCTTTCGGTAGCGGCGCCGCTCCTGCACGGACATCGCCAGGAGATCGTTGAGCGTGGCCAGACGCGCGCCGTCGAATCGCAGTTCGAGGCCGCGGCGAGAACTGGTCACGTTGCCGGTGGCCGTTGAAACCGCACGGATGATTTCCGAGGCTTGGCGAACTTTGGCTTGTTTAGGCGTGGAATTACCGTTTTGAGCGGCAAAAAAGCCAGGTTTTCGCTCCACGATCTCCTGAAACGCCTTTTTTGACATGCGTAAACCGCGTTTCATGCGCTACTCCTGCTGTTGCGGGCCGGTGGCGACGTATTTCTCGCCATATTGACGCTGTTTTGTGCTACGAATTGGCATTTCGCCACGCATCATTGCGCGGGCGTCCCGTACAAATTCTTTTGGAGTCAGGTGCCAGGAGTTCGGCCAGGCCTGCCACCACTCAATGACCTTGATGGCATCTTCCTCGGTCGGCGCGCAGTGAATGTCGCGCATTTCGGCAAGAATCCCGGGCAGGCGAGGGTCGTCGTCCGAGATTGGATCGTCCGGGCACAACGCCTCGTAGATTTTCAGGTATTTGCTCAATTCAAACCTCCCTGTTGACGCCTACAGCGGAGAGCCTGCTGCCGGAGCGCGGCACCATCACAACCCCAGCTCCTTCAGCGCGCTGTCAAACGCGGCCTCGACTTCCGGGATCTCTATCTTGTAAGTCCCGAAGAGAGACAGCCCGCGTTCCATCATATCCGTGAAGACCTTCTGAATCTGACCGTGAGGTGTCAGGTAGGTCACGCCGGCGCCGTCGGCATTGCTCACCGGCTCGCCATCGCAGAGCAGCGAGAAGAGGATCGAAAACATGCCGCCGCCCCGCATCAAGAACCACAGCCAGTGCGGCCACGCCTGGTTGAGCGTGCGGAAGAAGGCGGATACTTCCGGGATCTGCGCGAGCTCGCGCGGATCGTCGTTGTAACCGTCGACCATGAAGGCGAGCGACTCGCGGTAACGGATGACGTTTTCCCGTGAGTCGGTCAGAACATGCAAGCGCTCGATGGCGCTTGCGATATGGCCCGACTCGATTTCCCGCCGGGTGATCATGAGCACGACCAGGGCGTCCGCGCTGTTGTCGGCCAGCCCATCGGCGTCGAGCATCCGTACCGGAATTTCGCGATCCTTGTGCAACATCTTGTTTTGCCTCCTTTGGCAGCCAAAGCGGAGACCGGTGCTGACCATGATTTTAGCCTGCCGCTCCGATAGCGTAAGGTGACAGTATATGCATTATGTGAGAAAAAACAAGGGGAGGATAGCAAAAACGCCTAATTACATATTATTTCTTGACCTTGTGGAGATGCTCGATTACCATGCAGATGCCTGTAAAAGGTCATGGGAAGGAGGCATCTTGAATGGAAGAAGCGCTGTCATTGGCCGGGAACCTCGGAACCGAGCCAGAGATGAGATACACCGCCGACGGCAAGTCGGTGGTGACGTTCAGTCTTGCCGCCCATGAGCAGACGGCCCGCTCGGGCGTCTGCGAAATCCGGACGACCTGGTACCGGTGCGTCGTCGCCGGCGAGCCGGAGCTGGTCGATATGGCCGCCACGTTGCACAAAGGCGCGCGCGTGGAGATCGAGGGGGTGGTGCGAACCCGGTCGTGGCGACGCTACGGGCGGGAGGAGTCCATCGCGGAACTGCACGTTACTCGCCTTGTGCCCCGTTTTCGGCCGGGCGCCCACGAACGCAACGCCGGCGCCGTGGCGCCAACACCCCGCTCCCCTCTGGAGGCCGCTAAGGCTGCCGGCCTCTTCGAGGCTGATCGGCAGGACGGCACGGACAACTGAAAGGACACGATATGGCCGAACGGGAGCGGGACAGTGTGGCGCTGCTGCAGGAAGTGGCTGATCTGTGCGAACGGATCAGCGACACCAGGGAATTGACGCGAGAAGTGGCAAACCTGCTGTTTCAGCGTGGCGAACGCCCCAATGCAGGGCGGGTGCACCAGTTGACCCGCCGGGGTTCGATGGTGACCGTCCATGACGAGATGAACAAATGGTGGGACGATTTGCGGGCGAAGCTTGAGGTTCGGCTCGTGAACCCGAACCTGCCTGACGCCCTGCTTGAAAAGCAGAGCGGTCTGCTTGGCGAACTCTGGGATCTCGCCATCACCCGCGCGCGAGAGGAAATGCAGGCATATCGGGATGCGGCCGATGCGAAGGTGAGCGAAGCAGAGGTCGCCCGCGCGGCGGCGGAGGCGAGCGCCACAGAACACCTACGGGCCGCACAGACCGCCAACGCCAGCCGCGAGGAAACCGAGCGCCACCTAGCGGCCGAGCGTGCGGCCCGTGCGGCAGCCGAGGCCGACGTCGAGGCCTGGCGGACGCAGGCGGAAGCGTCCGCCCGGGAAATGGAAAACAATCGCATCACCCTGGAAGCGCAACTCGATGCCCAGCGTGCTGCGGCCGAGCGCGCGGAGCAGCAGTTCAACGAGCAGCGCCGCCACACGCTGCTGGAGATCGACACCTTGCGCACCAGCAATGCGGAGCTGCGGGATCACCTCAAAAAAGCCGAGCACCAGATTGCCCGCCTGCAGGAATCCGAGCGCACCCTGAAGGAGTCCGAACGGGATCTGCATGACCGCCTCACCCGGCAAAGCGAAACGGTCGCACGTCTCACCGGCGAAGTTTCCGCGCTCACCGCGCGCCTCGATGCCATTGTGAGCGAACGGGACAATCTGGTGCTGGACAGACAGCGGGATCGCGAGGCGCACCAGGAAGCAATCGCCAGCCGGGACAGCACGGTGACATCACTGCAGGAATCGTTGCAGCTCATGAAGGCCAATGCGGAACTGTTGACGGCCGAAGCAGCCCGGCTGCGCCAGGCAAACAGCGACCTCAACCTTGCGTTGAAGCGGAAGGACGCGACGCCGGCGACCCCCGAACCGGACCCGAAGGATGAACATGATGAATGTTGAACGCACACTTGCCGAGCCGATGAAGGCCCTTGCCAGGATCGGTCTCAAACGAGCGGAGGATGCCCTACTGACGGTTCCGCGCCGGTTCGTCGACTATACCCTGCAGCCGGCCCCGGACCGACTTGCTGACCACATCGGCGAGAAGGTCTCCATCGAGCTCAAGATCATGGCGCCGCCCAAAGCGGACGGCAGCCAGCCGCGGTTCATCGTCGAAGCAATGGACCGCACACGCCGCGTGCACCGGATGACCGTGTTCGGCGCACTGAAGTGGTCGCCATGGAAGGCGGTCAAGGCCGGTGACGTCGTGAAGATCCAGGCCAAAGTGACCGACTTCAAGGGGACGCCGTATCTCAACAATCCGGAGTTGATCCGGGACGAGGACTGGGGGCGGGTCATTCCGGTCTACCGGGCCGTTCCCGGCCGCCTTTCCGGCGACAAACTGGCCGCCGGCATACGCGAGGCCCTTCGCATGCCGCACGCCATCGACGACGCGGTGCTCGCAATCCGGCAGGCGTTCGGCGGGCAAACCGAAGCCGAAATCCGTCTCATGACGGGCCTCAAGTGGCCGCTGGCCGGACTGGTTCGTGTGCTCCACCAACCCGCGGATATGCAACAGGCTGAACGCGCCGTTCTTGCGGCACGACGGCTTGCGGTTCATGCGATCCGGCACCGCGCGACCAAGGCGGTGAGCCGTGCCTTCGAGAAGGACTCGGTAATCCGGATCGATGAAGAAATGATCGATGCCATGATCATCGATCTGCCCTTTCGCCCGACCACAGGCGAACTCTCCCAGGAAGAGGCCATCCAGAAAATCGTCGAGCTGCTTGCGTTGCCCTACCCCATGGCGGCGCTCCTTTCGGCGGACGTGGGTGTGGGCAAAACCCTGGTGTATGCGGTACCCGCGGTCGCCAGCCAGCGCCTGGGGCGCAAGGTGGCGGTGATGATTCCGAACAGCATCCTGGTGGAGCAGGTCGCTGCAGAGTTTCGTGAATGCTTTCCGGGAGTCCCGGTGACGACGGTTGGCGATGCGGCATCTGCGCGTAACCTCGATCTGACGGCCAACCCGATCCTTGTCGGCACGACCGGCCTCATCGGCGTGGCGCGGGCGCGGGCTTGGGTGCCTGACCTTCTCGTTATCGACGAATCCCAAAAAACCAGCCGGGAACAGCGGGAAGCGCTGTGCGGCCCGCACACGAACGTGCTGGAGGCGACCGCCACCGCCCTGCCCCGTACGCTTGCGCTCGTCATGCACGGTGGCAAGCAGTTGATCCAGGTGGCCCGCCATCACGCTCGCAAGACCATCCATACCCGCGTTGTGACGCCGGCGGAACGGAAGATCGTCATGAACAAGATCCGGGAAATGATCGGTGCTGGCGCTCAGGTAGCCCTCATTTATCCGCGCGTGACCGGCGAAGAGGCAGGCGATCGTCTGAGCGTGGAGGAAGCCGGCAAGCTTTGGGAACAGCGGTTTCCCGGACAGGTGGCGGTGCTGCATGGGAAAATGAAGGATGTGGAGAAGGCGAGCGTGATGGCCGACATGAAGGCTGGACGCAAGGCCTTGCTCTGTGCATCGAGCATCATCGAGATCGGCACGACCATCCGGAACCTCAAGTTGCTGATGGTGGTGAGTGCCGACCGTTACGGCGTCTCCACTTTGCACCAGATGCGCGGGCGCCTGGTTCGTCACGGAGGAGAGGGTTTCTGCTTCCTGTATCTCACCGGAGAGGTCGACGAAGAAACGATGGCGCGCCTGAAGCTCATGGAGAACGCGACAGACGGTTTCGAGCTGGCCAACATGGACCTCCAGCTGCGCGGCTTCGGAGATGTCGGCGAAGACTCCGGTGAGCAATCCGGTGCGAGTCTTACCTTGTTCAGGGATCTGGTGCTGATGCCGGGGGACTTTGAATCTTGAGTCTCGAGCAATCTGGACTTATATCCCGACCAAAAAACGACTGACAGAGACCAACATGACAGAAATCAAGCCTTCCCTGCTGCCGCAAGGCAACGTCCTGATTTATGAATACGGTGTGCGCCTGGACAAGGATTGCATCCAGGCGGCCGGCGATCAGATCATCAAATCCCGTCGCCTGTACAACGATTTGGTGGCCGCGATCCGTGGCATCGTCACGGAGTTGACGGCTTTCGTGCTGGAGAAGTCTGGTCCGGATGCGCGGCGCTGCCAGGAAGAAATTGACACGCTCAACGCTGCGTTCGCCGCGGCGCGCGCTGAGAACAACGAAGACGCGATGAAGCACGTAGCCGCAGCAAGGCGGGAGAAGTGGCGTGAGCTGGCTGCCCTTGTCAAGGAAGCCAGAACGAATCACCGGTCTGAGATCCAGTCCTTGTACCTATCCAGGATTGGCAAAAACAGCGCCTGCGACACGTACAAGATCCGCAGCAAAGCGGTGGCCGATGGCCTTGGATGGGCGACCGCCAACCAAGTCCTCGACGCCTCGCTCATCGCGTTCAAGAAATCCTTTGCGCGCGGCAACGCCCCGCGTTTTGCAGTCGGCGAGGAGAAGATCCAGGATGCCCTGACGCTTCAGTTCACCATGGCAGGAGGCTTGCCGGTCGACGCGATTCTTGCCGGAAAGCATGGAGAGGTGGCCTTGTTGCCAACAAACGGCTGCGGCCCGCGCAAATACGGTGAGTTTCGCTTCCGGTTGGGGGCGGCCAAGTCTGCTACGGATGCGACGGGCACTTGGCAATACCACCGGCCGCTGCCGGAAGGTGCTCACGTGGGCCTGTGCCGGCTTGTTCGTAGGCGGGTCGGCAAGGATTACAAGTGGGCCATCCAGTTACAAGTGAAGCGCCCGACCATTGAGCATGAGGTGCTGGCCGGGAGAAAACCGCTGGTTGCCGTTCACTTCGGTTGGGCAGCGAATGATGACGG
>JACDJC010002292.1_pt1 | contig 15273 bp, 12 predicted proteins | sample 7454191 | NCBI WGS metagenome assembly JACDJC01 (sample SAMN14253291, study PRJNA609438) | sludge metagenome | isolation source: sludge after 25d culture with pyrite and EDTA | collected 2018-12-20 | reverse complement strand
TCGATCGGTTCGGTGGACGCCGTCACCACGGCGTTGCGGCAGAAGCGTTGCGAAGCGACGGCGGCTCCCATGTCCATCAGCTCGAGGACGTGACCCCCGAAGAGCGTCCCGAGGGGGTTGGCCATGTTGGGGAAGGCGGTGTGGACGGAGATCACCCAGTCGGACGACCTCGGGGTGGAGGGATCGTTTGGCACCTGGCGAGTATATGCGCTGGTATCCTGCGGTCTCGCCCGAGGAGGCCAAGAACATGACAAGCTCCAACCGCCACTCCACGCTAGTGAGTACCCTGCTCTCCACCCCGGCCTCCAACACCCGGGGCGGGCTCCGCACCGTGGCCCTCGTCGCGACCGGCGTGGCGCTGCTGGCGTTGCTGGCGCAGGTGCGCTTGCAGCTCGGCCCGGTGCCCTTCACGGGACAGACCCTGGGCGTGCTCCTGCTGGGCGCCGCTTACGGCGCGCGGCTAGGCGCCATGACTACCGGCGCGTACCTGCTGTTGGGCGCCGTCGGGTTGCCGCTCTTCACGGGTGGCCATGCGGGCGTGGCCTACGTGTTGGGGCCGACCGGCGGTTACCTGCTCGGCTTCGTGGCGGCCGCGGCGCTCCTCGGCGCCCTGGCCGAGCGCGGCTGGGACCGCTCGCTGTTGGGGGCGGCAGCCGGCATGCTCATCGCGAGCGTCGTCATCTACGCCTTCGGCCTGGTGTGGTTGCACGCCGCCGTCGGTGGGTCGTGGCTGAGCGCGGTGCAGGTGGGGGTCCTGCCGTTCCTGCTGGGCGACGTCGTCAAGCTGGGCTTGGCTACGGCGCTCCTGCCGGCGGCCTGGAGGTTCGTCGGTAGGCGCTGAGGGGACTTCGCCGGCTGCTTCGTACCCGGGTCCGCCGGTTGCTCACTGCCCGGATGCGCCGGCCGCTTCCGGCTCGAAACAGAACTCGCCCCCGGCCCGAAGGTCGGGGGCGAGTCGGTGCCAGCCTGGAATTCGGGGAACCTCACGTTCCGACTCATCCAGGAGGCGGCTCTGGGCTACCCTAGGCGGGCACCTCCACCGGTCATTTCTATGCGTTGAATAAGACCACCTCCTTTCCGTGGTAGCGCCATGTTAGACCTAAGCGGCGACGGATGTGGCGACTACGCTACGCAAGCGCGTACACCGTTCTTTCACCGTGCGCTCCAAGCCGTGTCAGACGTGACTTGTACGCGCCCACCCCGTTCCGGGTCCGTCCCCTGGCAGCCGCATATAGACTGAGCCTAGACTGCGACGCCGAGCGGCCCCGCCCGCTGGCGCGGGAGGACGCCCGAATGCTGAGCATCCCTGAGAAGATCCTCTTCGTACTACTCGCCGCCGTTTCCCTCTACTTCACGTACTTGGGGTTCAGGCGGGTCGTGCGGGTCATCGCTCGGGGGCAGACGGGGCCCGTTCCCCGCCTCAACCAACTGCCGCGGCGCCTCTTCGACGGCATCATGCGCGCCGCGGGCCAGACCACGGTGTTCCGCGCCCGGCCAGTTGCCAGCTTCTTCCACTCGTTCATCTTCTACGGCTTCATCCTCTACCTCGCCGTCAACGCGGTCGACGCACTGAACGGCCTGCTGCCCGTCGGCCTCACCTCTCGCCTCCACTTCGGCGTGGTGGGCGACGTGTACCGGCTGGTGGCCGACATCCTCACCTTCTTGATCCTCGTGGGGATGGTGTACTTCCTGATCAGGCGCTTCCTCGTGAAGCCCAAGACCATCGAACACGGTCGCCGGGTGAAGCTCCACGAGGACGTGGCTGCGGGTGGCGTGCAGCGCGACAGCCTGATCGTGGGGGGCTTCATCCTCCTTCACGTTGGGTCGCGGCTGCTGGCCGAGTCGTTCCTCCTCGCCTCGCACGCACATGCCGACGCGTTCCAACCGATCACGAGCCTCGTGGCGGGGCTCATCGGCCCGGGTGACGCGCGGATCTTCGGCTGGCACGTGTTCTGGTGGCTGGCCCTCGGCATCATCCTCGCGTTCCTGCCGTACTTCCCGCGTTCCAAGCACATCCACCTCTTCGCCGCGCCCGTCAACTTCGCGTTCGAGCGCCGCACCGAGGCGCTGGCGAAGGTGCCCCTCGGCGTGCTCGAGCCGGTCGACCTGGAGGACGAGGAGGCCGAGCAGTTCGGGGCGGCAAGGCTCGAAGACCTGCGCTTCCCGCAGATCCTCGACGCCTACGCCTGCATCCAGTGCAACCGCTGCGCGAACGTGTGCCCTGCGAACCAGACGGGCAAGGCCCTCAGTCCGGCGGCGCTCGAGATCAACAAGCGCTACGAGCTGAACGCGAACGTGGACGCGTTCGCCGCGGGCGAGCAGAGCCCACGCCCGCTCCTCGAGTTCGCCATCCCGGCCGAGGCCGTGTGGGCTTGTACTGCCTGCGGCGCCTGCATCGAGGTGTGCCCGGTGGGCTGCGAGCAGATGATCGACATCATCGACATCCGCCGCGATCTGGTGATGATGCAAGGCGAGTTCCCCGCCGAGTTGCAGACCGCCTTTCGCGGCATGGAGCGCAGCGGCAACCCGTGGGGCATCGGCCAGGACAAGCGCATGGAGTGGGCCGATGACCTTGCCGTGCCTACCGTGGAGGAGAACCCGGACTTCGAGGTGCTCTTCTGGGTGGGCTGCGCGGGGGCGTACGACCCCGCGGCGCAGAAGACCACGAGGGCCATGGCGCGGATCCTCGACCAGGCCAAGGTGAACTACGCCGTGCTGGGCAAGGCCGAGAAGTGCACGGGCGATCCCGCGCGCCGCGCCGGCAACGAGTACCTCTACTACCAGTTGGCCACCGAGAACGTGGAGACCCTGAACTCGGTCCTCATAGACGAGAAGCTCGACGAGAGCAAGCGCAAGCTGGTGTTGACCACCTGCCCGCACTGCTACAACGCGCTCCTGAACGACTACCCGCAGTTGGGTGGCGATTACAGCGTGGTGCACCACACGCAACTGATCGAGCAGCTCATGGCCGAGCAGCGTATCCCGGCCTTCAAGCTGGACGGATCGATCACCTTCCACGACCCCTGCTACCTGGGACGACACAACGGCGTGTACGACGCGCCTCGTAACGTGCTGGCTAGTGGCGGCAACACGCTACTGGAGATGCCGCGCAACCGCAACAACTCGTTCTGCTGCGGTGCCGGCGGGGCACAGTTCTGGAAGGAAGAGGAAGAGGGCGACGAGCGCGTTTCGAACGTTCGTTTCGACGAGGCCGCCGCCACCGGCGCCCAGGTAATCGCCACGGGCTGCCCCTTCTGCAAGGTGATGCTGTCGTCGAGCGACGGCGCCGACGAGAAGAACGCGCCCCAGGTGCTCGACGTGGCCCAGATAGTGGCCGCCAGGCTGGACGGGATCCAGGCCTTCTTCGACCACCACGCCCCACCCCCGCAACAAGGGGCGGGGTCCGGCAGCGGCTCGACGGGTGTAAGCGGCGACTGACACGCATATACACGCGGAGTGGCATCTTCATCAGCCGCGGATCGACCGCAGCCCATATCCTTATGGGGTTGCGGGCGCCGGTGGACTAGGGTGCCCCCGGCGTCCAGGAGGCGACGCGAGCAGTGGGTCGTAACCGTTCTTCCCCCATCCTCAACGAACCCACCAAGTTCAGTGGCGCGGGAGGCGCCATGGGCGCGGAGAGTCGGGACGATGACCAGCCGCATAGGGAGCTAGGTTCGCTGCTTCTGGCCGAGGTGTTCGAGCGGGTGAAGGACGGCGTCATCGTCCTCGACGCCAGTGACCAGGTGGTGGCCGTCAACGAGGCCGCCGAGGTTCTCATGCAGGTGCGGCCCGGCGCGCTGCTCGGGATCCCGCTCGTCAACCTCCTTCCCGTGTCGGCGCCGCTCCTGGCGCTGGTGGTGGCGCCCGACAGGCTCGGCCCACTGGAGCTGGAGGTCGAGCTCGTGAGGCCACAGGGCGGGCTAGTACCAGCCTCCGTCAGCGCGTTCAGGGTGGACGACGGCCGCACGGTTCTCATTTGCCGCGCCCTCAGCGCACGGCCGGCCGAGGCCCGCCTGCCCCGCACGGAGCGGCGCTACCGGGCGATCCTCGAGAGGTCTCCCGACGTCTACTTCGTCGTCGATTCCCATGGCCGTATCGACTACGCGTCACCCATGGCGGCCGCGTTGGGCTTGGTGGCCGGCGAACACCGCGAACTCGACCTGTGGCGGCTCGTTCACCCGCGCGACAGGGCGGCCGCTCAGTCTGCACTCGCGCCCCGCTATCAGGCCGGTAGCGGCCCGCTGCGGAACGTGAACCTGGCCGTTCGGGTGCGCATGCCGGGCGGTTGGCGCTGGTTCGAGTTGACGGTCACAGACCTGTCCGACGACCCGGACGTGCGCGGCCTGCTCGTGCAGGCCAGGGACGCCACTGAACGCCTGCGCGAGGCTCGTCGGCTTCGTGCCAGCGAGGCTTACTACCGGGCGATCTTCGAGCGCAGCAACGAGGGGCTCGTGTTGCTGAACCGGCGCCGGCGCATGGTCCGTTTGGCGGACCGCCAACCGAACCGCCTGGGTTACGCGGCGGCCGACCTGCTCGGTACGCCTCTTCTCGACATCGTCCACCCCGACGATGCCGGCGCGCTCTCGGACGCCTTCGACATGGTGGAGGCTCGCGCCGGGGCCACCGAAGCGGTGCGACTTCGCGTGCGCGACGCCGCCGGTGAATACCACTGGATCGAGGGTTCCGTCTCCAACCTGCTCCACGACCCGCACGTGGGGGCGTACGTCCTCACTTACCGGCTGGTTGGTGACCGGGCGCCGGTGGTCGAGAAGACGCGGGCATTGAACGAGGAACTGAGAAGGCGCCTGGCGCACCTACAGTCTCTGAGGCGCATCGACATGGCCATCAACAACAGCGTGGACGTGAAGTTGATCTTCGACATCTTCATGGGTCAGGTCATGCAGGATCTGGACATAGACGCCGTGGCGGTCCTCCTGTACGAGCCGCAGCTCCACGCCCTGCGGCCGGCGATGGGCCTGGGCTTCAGCAGCGAGCTGCGCGCGAGGGCCCGCGTGGACCTCGGCAAGGGCGCGGCCGGCCGCGCGGCCGAGGATCAACGCTCCTTGTACATCCCGGAACTGCGCAACGGTGAGCTGTGGGGGGCGGCAATCGAGCCCGAGCAGCAGCAGGAGTACGCGTCGTACATGGCCGTGCCGATGGTGGCCAAGGGCCAGCTCCAGGGCGTCATCGAGCTTTACTCGAGGCGGCCGATGGATCCGACGGAGGAGTGGCTGGAGTTCTTGGAGACGTACGCCGACCAGGGCGCCATCGCGGTGGAGAACTCGCAACTCGTGCGCTCGCTTGAGCGCAGCAACCAGGAGCTGCAACGCGCTTATGACCGCACCATCGAGGGTTGGGCAAACGCGCTGGACCTCAAGGACGAGGAGACGGCGGGCCACAGCAAGCGCGTGACCGACATGACGGTGAGGCTGGCACGCCGGTTGGGGGTGGGCTCCGAAGAGTTGGTGCACGTCCAGCGCGGCGCGCTGCTCCACGACATCGGCAAGATGGGCATACCGGATCAGATCCTGCTGAAGCGCGGCCCTCTGACCTCCGAGGAGTTCGAGTTCATGCGCAAGCACCCGGTGTTCGCCTACGAGCTGCTCTCGCCCATCGAGTTCTTGCGGCCCGCGCTCGACATCCCCTACTGCCATCACGAGAAGTGGGACGGCACCGGTTACCCGCGTCAACTCAGCGGCGAGCAGATCCCGTTATCGGCGCGGATATTCGCCGTCGTGGACGTGTATGACGCGCTGATGTCGGACCGGCCGTACCGCGATGCCTGGCCGAGCGAGCGCGCGGAGCAGTACATCCGCGAGGGCAGCGGCTCGCACTTCGACCCGAGAGTGGTCGAGGCGTTCTTCGAGATGCTGCAGCACGAATCCAAGCGCTGAGCCTCGTATAGTTGGCCCCATGAAGGGTGCCGTGAAGTTCGTTTGGGGTTTGGCGGCCCTGGTGGTGTTGGGCTCCGCCGCTTTCTGGCTCGGAGCACGCCTGAGCTCGCGGACGGCGGTGGCGGGCACGGAACTGAAGAACCCGGTGAAGGTCTCGGGCTACGACCTGGTGGACACTGCGGGTAAGCCCGTGGATCTGGCAGCGGACTTCCGCGGCTCCGTGACGCTGGTCTTCTTCGGTTATACGCGCTGCCCCGACGTGTGCCCGTTGACGATGGCCCGCCTGGCACGGGCGTACGAGCTGGCCGGCGCACCGCCTGACCTCGACGTCGTGATGGTGACGGTCGACCCCGGTTTCGACACGCCTGCGGTGTTGGCCGAGTACCTCGGGCGTTACAACCCCGCCTTCGTCGGTCTCAGCGGCTCGAACTCGCAGGTGGCCGCGGCCGCGCGCGCTTTCTTCGTGGGCTACTCGGGTGCCGGTTCGAGCGTGGCGCACACGGACGTGGTGGCGGTGGTGGACCGCCAGGGCTTCTTGCGCTACATCTACGGTCAGGATGCGGTGGTGCAACTGGGTGAGGACCTGCCGGCCCTGTTGCGCACCTTGTGAGCTTGAAGGCCGTTAAGCCCGGTCAGCGCCCTGCCGCCAACGCGGCTTCCAAAGCGAACTCGGCCAGCTGGGCGGGCCTTATGCGGTAGCTGCCGCGGGTGCCGTCTACCAGGTGCGCTTCGCGTAGCTGCGAGACGACTGCGGTGGTGGTCTCGCGCGCGGCGCCGACCATGGCGGCCAGGGTGTCGTGCGTGAGGGGGAGCGTGAGGCGCACGGTGCCGTCTGCCATGGTCTGACCGAAGCGCGTTCCGAGCCGGAGCAGCGCACGGGCGACGCGCGCCGGCACCGGCTCCTCGCCGTCCTCCAGCGCGTGCGTGAGCGTGGCCACCCTCGCGGCGGCGGCACCCAGCAGCAGGGCGGAGAGTTCGGACGCCGAGAGTTCAGCCTGAGCCCGCTCGTCCAGCACTCGGACGGCAACCTCGCCGCTGAGCGCCGTGGCGTTGTCGAGGTAGACGCCATGGCCCGGCGCGAGGGCCCCGACCACGTCTCCGGGGCCGGCCAGCGCGACGATGCGGGGCCTGGGTGCGTTCAGTTCCAGCGCGACGAGCCCGGCCTCGACGATGTAGGTGGCCTCCGCCGTGGCCTCGGCTTCGTACAGCCTGTCGCCGCGCGAGTAGGCCCTTACCGGAAGCCGCCAGACACCCGCGAACGACCCTTCTCCCTGCCGGTGTTCCTCCGGCGGCGTAACGAAATCGAGAATGACGGGAGCCGCGGTAAGACCGGTGGGCGCCTCCGGTGGGGTGGGGGGAAGGGCGCCGTCATGCAGCGCGGTACGCGAGTCTGCAATGCCGCCGGGCCCCAGGGGGTGGTTTGGGGCGCGGTGGTGGGCGTCCGCGGCTGCCGTCATGGTCACATTGTAGGCATTACCGACAGTAGGGGGGAGAAATCCCCATCACTTGCCCAGCCCGACTGGGTTTGGGCCTATGGCGCCGGCTCGAAAACCAGGCTCTTTCCCAGGGCTCCAGCGTTGACCCAGGCTCTGGGTTACGGCTCCCGCTCGAAGCAGACGCGGCCCCTCACCATCGTCATGCGGGGCCACCCCTTGAGAACGCGGCCCTCCCACGGTCCGTGCTTGGCCTTGCTCCTGAAGGTGTCGCCGCGCACCGCGCGTTCGCTCTCCAGGTCCAGCACGGTCAGGTCGGCGGCTGCGCCGGGCGCCAGGCTTGGTGCGGACCAGCCCATCACCGCGGCCGGTCCGGCCTGCAGTAGGTGCAGCAGTTGCGAGAGGGGGAGTTCGCCCGTGGCGACCAGCTCCGTGTAGAGCAGCGCGAAGGCGACCTCCAGGTTGGCTATCCCGAAGGGCGCCTCGAGCAGGTCGCGCTCCTTCTCGGCCCTGGTATGCGGGGCGTGATCGGTGCCGATGCTGTCAATGGCGCCGCGCCTCAGCGCGTCTCTGAGGTAGGCCACGTCGGCGGCCGTGCGCAGCGGTGGGGCCACCTTGAACAGCGGGTCGAAGCCGCGCAGCGCCTCGTCCGTCAGGGTCAGGTGCTGGGGCGTGACCTCCACCGTGATGGGCGCCCCGCTGCCCTTGAGCCACTCGGCGACCCGCAGCGCGCGCTCGCTGCTGACGTGGGCTATGTGCACGCGAGCGCCGGTCATGCGGGCTATCTCGCCGTCACGGAAGACCATTATGGCCTCCGCCGAGGTGGGGTTGCCGGGCAGGCCCAGGGCGCGGCTCACGTGGCCCTCGTTCATGACGCCGTCGTTGCGCAGGCCTGGCTCCTCCGAGTGGGTCTGGATGACGAGGCCCAGCTCGGCGGCGTACTCGCAGGCGCGGCGCATGAGGTGGCCGTCGGCGAGCGGGACGCCGTCGTCGGTGAGCATGACGGCGCCGGCCGCCTGCAGCGCCGCGAAGTCCGTGAGCTGCTCGCCGCGCAGGCCCACGCTGATGGTGGCGGCCGGGCGAAGCCGCGCCTGGCCGACTTGTTCCGAGCGGCGCACGAGGTCGGCCACGAGCCCCGGATCGTCCACCACGGGGGTCGTGTTGGCCATGCTGACGACCGTGCCGAAGCCGCCTGCCGCTGCCGCCGCCAGGCCGGTCGTGAGGTCCTCCTTGACTTCCTGGCCCGGGTCGCGCAGGTGGGCGTGCAGGTCGACGAACGCCGGGGTGACGAGCTGGCCCGCGGCATCGAACTCGTGATCCACGGGCCCGCCAAGGTCGAAGCCCTCGACCCTCTCGCCGCGCACGTAGATGTCGACGGCCGCGGAGAGCCCGCCTTTTTCAGCCAGCCGGGCGCTGCGGATCGCCGTGCGCGGGCCGTTGCCGGCGCTCACTGGCGGCCCACCAGCAGCGAGTAGAGGACCGCCATGCGCACCGGCACGCCGTTGGCGACCTGCTCCTCGATGACGCTGCGGGGGCCGTCAGCCAGGTCGCTGGCGACCTCTAGGTCGCGGACGATGGGGCCCGGGTGCATGAGGATGGCGTCGGGGTGGGCGTGTTGCATCGTCTTCTCCGTGATCTGGTAGCGGGCGACGTACTCGCTGCGCGACGGGAGCAGGCCAGCGGTCATGCGCTCCTGCTGGAGCCGCAGCGCCATGACGGCGTGGGCCTCCTCGACCGCCTCCTCGAGCCGCGAGGCGAGGCGAACGCCCGGAAGGTCGGCGAACTCGTTCGGGACCAGGGTGGAGGGTCCGCACAGGGTGACCTCGCCCCCGAGCTTGGTGAAGAGCTCGATGTTGGAGCGCGCCACGCGCGAGTGATCGATGTCGCCGACGATGGTGAGGCGCTTGCCGGCGAAGGGAAGACCGCCCTCGGCAACACCGAAGTGTGCCCGAAACGTGTACGCGTCGAGCAGCGCCTGCGTGGGGTGGGCGCGCCGACCGTCGCCGGCGTTGACGATGGCGGCGTCCGTCCAGCGCGCCAGTTGGTAAGGCACGCCGCTGACCGGGTGCCTGACGACGTAGAGGTCGACGAGCAGGCGGTCGACGGTGCGCAGCGTGTCGTGCAGGCTCTCGCCCTTCTTCAGCGACGAGCCCCCCGCCGCGAACCCGATCAGGTCGGCGCTCTGGGCCCGCGCGGCGCGCTCGAAGCTGAGGCGCGTGCGGGTGCTGTCCTCGAAGAAGAGCGTGGCGACCGTGAAGCCCTGCAGCGCCGGGACCTTCTTGATGGTGCGGGTGAGGACCTGCGCCATGACGTCCGCCGTGTTCAACAGGCCCATGATGTGAAGCGCCGACCAGTCGGCGAAGTCGAGAAGGTGCTTGGGGCGGGGGGTGGCCTGGTCGGCAGGGGCGGCAACGGCCGCCATCAGACGCGCTCCCAGAGCTCGACCGCGTCTTTGCCGTCGATCTCGACCAGCTTCACCAGCACGACTTCCGAGGACGAGGTGGGCACGTTCTTGCCCACGTAGTCGGCGCGGATCGGCAACTCGCGGTGGCCGCGGTCGATCACCACCGCGTACTGGATGGCGGCCGGCCGGCCCATGTCGACGAGCGCGTCCAGCGCGGCGCGCGCAGTGCGGCCGGTGAACAACACGTCGTCGCACAGCACGATGCGCATGCCGTGAACGTCGAAGTCGACCTCGGTCTTCTTGACAACCGGCTGCAGCGCGATCTCGGTCAGGTCGTCGCGGTAGAGCGTGATGTCGAGCTTGCCGATGGGCGGCCGGGTCCCCTCGAACTCCTCGATGTAGGTGGCCAAGCGCTCGGCGATGGGCACTCCGCGCGTGTGAATACCCACCAACGCCAGGCGCTCGGCGCCCTTGTTGCGCTCCATGATCTCGTGCGCCACGCGCTTCAGAGCGCGCTCGAGATCGGCGGCCCCCATGAGGGTCGCCTTCATGCTCAGGTTGGGCGGTAGGGACTGTTCGTTGGGCATGCAGTTCTCCTTTCCGGCCTCGCTGGACCGGTTAAAAGGTCGCGAGGAGCATACCGCGTCCGGGCCGGCCTCGGGCTTTCGGCCTCGTTGGTGCGACGTGCGCGGCCGCGCGAACCCCCCGCCTCGCGAGTGTCGCTCGCGCACCCGGGCCTAGTGAGCGCGCACACCCCGGACCTCCTCGAGGGCATAATCGGGCATGACCTCTGCCGATACCGACGAACTCACCGGCGGCCACGTGATGGCGAACCGCGCCTACTGGAACGACCGGGCCTCCGACTGGGTGGCGGCGGGCGAGCGCGCCTGGGGCGCCCCCGAGCCTTACTGGGGCATCTGGTCAGTTGCCAACAGCGACCTTGGCCTGTTGCCGGCCGACATGGGTGGCGTGCGCGCCGTGGAACTAGGCTGCGGCACAGGTTACGTGTCCGGCTGGATGGCGCGCCTCGGGGCCTCCGTGACGGGCATCGACATATCCGAGGAGCAACTCGCGACCGCCCGCAGGCTGGCGGCGGCCCACGGCGCCGAGACCGAGTTCGTGCTGGGGAGCGCCGAGGCGACGCCTTTCCCCGACGCGGCCTTCGACTTCGCGATCAGCGAGTACGGCGCCGCCATCTGGTGCGACCCGTACGTCTGGCTTCCCGAGGCGCACCGCATCCTCAATCCCGGGGGACTGCTGCGGTTCCTCGGCAACCATCCGTTCGTGCCGGCCTTCACCCCGCTCGATGGAAGCGCACTGGTGCGCGAGCTGCAGCGGCCGTACTTCGGGGCCCACCGCTTCGACTGGTCGGACGCGGCTCAGGACCCCGGCGGGATCGAGTTCAACCTCACGTTCGAGGCCTGGATCGAGCTATTCCTGAGCACGGGTTTCGTCGTCGAGGGCTTCAAGGAGCCGCGGCCCGCAGCAGGCGTGAGCGAGACGCGGTTCTTCGTTTCGGGCGAGTGGGCCGCGTCCTGGCCCAGTGAGCACGTCTGGTTCTTGCGGAAAGAGGGCCGCTCGAGGCGAGCGCCTTAGTGGGTAGGGAGGGCAAGGCTGAAGCCGCAGGCTCCGTGTTGTAATGACCTCATGAGCAGCAAGAAGACCTACCCACACTTGTACGGAGGGCGCGAGGTAACGGGCACGCGCACCTTCGAGAGCCGCAACTCCAGCAACACGAGTGACCTCCTCGGCAGCTTCTACGAGGCCACCAAGGAGCAAGTGCAGGAGGCGGCTCGGGCCGCCAAGGCCGCCGCGAAGTCGTGGGCCAAGACGCCCGCCCCCATCCGCGGCCAGATCATCGGCCTCATCGGCCAGGCTATAGAGCGCGAGAAGGAGTCGCTTTCTCGCCTCATCACGCGCGAGATGGGCAAGACGTTGAAGGAGGCCCGCGGCGACGTCCAGGAGGCCATAGACACGTGCTCTTTCTTCCAGAGCGAGGGCCGGCGCCTGTACGGCCAGACCGTCCCCAGCGAGATGCCCAACAAGGACCTCACCACCTACCGGCGCCCGCTGGGCGTCGTGGGCATAGTCACCGCCGGCAACTTCCCGATCGCGGTGCCGAGCTGGAAGATCATGCCGGCCCTGGTCACGGGCAACACCATCGTCTGGAAGCCGTCCGAGGACGTGCCGGCGTGCGCTTACGCCCTGGCCAAGATCGTGCAGGGCGCGGGCCTGCCCGCGGGCGTGTTCAACGTGGTTTTCGGCGGCGGCAAGGACGCTGCCGGCCAGTACATGATCGAGCTGATGGACGACGGCTTGGTCGACAAGCTGGCCTTCACCGGTTCCAGCGCCGTCGGGCGCTACGTGGGCGAGGTCGCCGGCCGTAACCTCCAACACCCCACCCTCGAGCTGGGTGGCAAGAACCCCCTGGTAATCATGCGCGACGCCGACCTGGACAACGCCGTTCAGGGCGCCATCTTCTCGGCCTACGCCACGGGCGGGCAACGCTGCACGAGCGCCGGGAACCTGATCGTCGACGCTCCCATCTACGACGAGTTCAAGAAGCGGTTCCTCGCCGCCGTCGAGGGCATCCGCATCGGAGATCCCCTCAAGACCGAGGACGTGCTTTACGGGCCCTTCATCAACGAGCGCTTCTTCCAGCGCTGGCAGCAGCAGTACGAGTGGGGCAAGGCCGACGGGGCCACGCTCCTGTACGGCAAGGGGCGCATCACCGACGACTCCAAGCCGGCCGGCTTCGTGGGCGACCCCAACACCGGCATCTTCGGCTGGCCCACCGTGTGGGAGGGCGTGAAGCCGGGCATGAAGCTGTTCCAGGAGGAGATCTTCGGGCCCACCATCAACCTCGTGAAGGTCGACGGCATCGACGAGGCCATCGAGGTCGCCAACGCCGTGGACTACGGCCTCTCGAGCGCCATCTACACGAACGACCGCGAGTTCGCCTTCGCCTTCAAGGACAACATCGAAGCGGGCATGACCAGCATCAACAACACCACCAACGGCGCCGAGGCGCACATGCCGTTCGGCGGCGTGAAGGCGAGCGGCAACGGCACGCGCGAGAGCGGCATGTGGGTGATAGAGAGCTACACCTACTGGCACGGCGTGAACGACGACGTGTCTGGCAAGCTGCAGTTGGCGCAGATGGACACGGCGTACGTCGAGCCGCAGGCGCCCGTTACGGTGGGCGACCTGTTCTAGCGCTTGGGCGCGGGGGTTTGTAGGGCGTATTACTGGCCGTTCAAGGCCCTCGCGCCAGCCCCAGGACTCCGCGCAGGCCTCAAGTCTCCTCGCCGGCACCGATGAGCTCCGCGAGGCGCTCGTCGGCGAGGAGCGTCTTCAGTTCCTGGACCCTGTCCTTGTGCACCAGCAGGACGGCGTTGCCGCGCTTGACGATCACCAGGTCGTGAACGCCCAAGGTGACGATCACGTCGTCGGGGTCGTCGGTGTAGACGATGTTGCGCGAGGTGTCGAGTCCTACGTGGCGCCCGACGACCGTGTTGGCGCCGCCGGGGCCGTCCTCGGGAACTAGCAGGCGCTCGAGCGCCACCCAGTCGCCGATGTCGTCCCACGCGAAGTCGCCGGGCACGACCACCGCCTTGTCGGTGCGCTCCATGAGGGCGAAGTCGATGCTGATCTTCTTGAGCGTCGGGAAGACCTCGACCACCCGTCCGCCGCTGAAGGCGCTCCTCAGCGGGACCATCAGCTCGGGATCGTGCGCGTCGAGCTCGGCCAGCACGGCGCCGACGCGCCACACGAAGATGCCGGCGTTCCACAGGTGGCGGCCGCCCTTGACGTACGCCTGGGCCGTGCGCAGGTTGGGCTTCTCGACGAAACGAACCACCCGGTTCCCCCCGCCGACGGACTCACCCACCTCGATGTAGCCGTACCCCGTGGCCGCCCGCGTGGGGGTGATGCCGATCGTCACCAGGGCACGCCTGGCGTCCGCCAACTCCGCCGCCGTCTTGGCCACGGCGTGGAACGCCGCGGCGTCGCCAATCTCGTGGTCGGAGGAGAAGAACCCCGCCACCACGTCGCCGAAGCGGTCCTCGATGCTCAGGCAGGCGTAGGCGATGGCCGGCGCCGAGTCGCGCGGGGTGGGCTCGATCAGCAGGTTACCTACGGGCACCTCGGGTAGTTGCTCACGCACCAACGGCACGTAGCGCTCTGCGGTGGCTACCAACACGCGGCCCGGGCTCCCGGCGAGCGGCAGCACCCGGTCGTACGTCGCTTGCAACAGGGTGCGCCCCTTGTGGCTCAGGTCGAGGAACTGCTTGGGCCGCGAGGCCGTGGAGAGCGGCCAGAACCGCTGGCCCTGGCCGCCGGCCATGATGACTGCAACGAAGGGTGTTTCGCTCACCCGACCCCCCTTACTTACTTGCCGAAGCGACGCTCGCGCGCCTGGAACGACCTCACCGCGCGGAGGAAGTCGACCTTGCGGAACTCGGGCCAGTTGGCGTCGCAGAAGTAGAACTCGCTATATGCCGTCTGCCACAGCAGGAAGCCCGACAGGCGGACCTCGCCCGAGGTGCGGATGACGAAATCGGGATCGGGCAGGCCGGCCGTGTAGAGGTGGCGCGTGATCTGCTCGGCGGTGAGCGACTCCGCCAGCCCCTCGAGCGTCAGTCCATGGCCGGCCTCCTCGGCGGCCAGTCGCTTGACCGCGTCGACGATTTCCTCGCGTCCGCCGTAACCCAGGGCCACGTTCACGTGCATGCCGTCGTAGTCGCGAGTAGCTTCCTCCATCTCTGACAGGGCGGCCTTGGCCTCGTCCGGGAAGTCGGCGATGTCGCCGATGACGCGCACCCGCACGTGGTTCGCGTGCAGCCGCTCGTCGTTGAGGAGGCTCCTCGCCTGCTCCGCGAACAGGTGGTGGAGGTGGCTCACCTCCTCGGTGGTCCGTGAGCGGTTCTCGGTGCTGAACCCCCAGAGCGTGACGTGTGGGATGCCGAGCTCGAGGCACCAGTCGAGCACCTCGCGCGCCTTGCCGGCGCCGTAGTCGTGCCCGGCCTTAACGTCCAGCCCCGCCGCGCGCGCGAACCGGCGGTTACCGTCCATGATGATGCCGATGTGCCGGGGCAGATGCTCCGCCGCTCGCACGGCCCGGAGCAGCCGCTGCTCGTACAGCCAGTAGAGCGGCTTCGTCACGGCGGACACGGCGCCGAATGCGCGCATGGCGCCGTTCTGGTGGGGCGTGGGGGGCACGGGGTACTTTACCGTGAGACGCTGCGCCCGGCCCCACGACCTTGTTGCGTCATTTGCCGGTCTTGCCGATGATGGCGCTGGGCGTCCTTAGCAGGATGTCGATATCCCACCAGATCGACCAGTTCCTTACGTAGTGGGCCTCCATCGACTGCCGCTCCTCGAAGCTTACGTCGTTGCGCGCCTCGGTTTGCCAGTAGCCGGTCATGCCTGGGCGGGCGAGGAAGATGAGGTCCTTGTCGCTACCCATGAGCCCGAGTTCGCGAACCATGTAAGGCCTCGGCCCGACCAGGCTCATCTGGCCGAGAAGGACGTTGAGGAGCTG
>JACDJC010002291.1_pt1 | contig 15274 bp, 7 predicted proteins | sample 7454191 | NCBI WGS metagenome assembly JACDJC01 (sample SAMN14253291, study PRJNA609438) | sludge metagenome | isolation source: sludge after 25d culture with pyrite and EDTA | collected 2018-12-20 | reverse complement strand
TTGCCAGTTACCTCGAACCATTAGTGGGGCATTGCGCTTGGACAAAAGGTAGTTGGGTATTTGGCGATGATTACACTCGACCGTGGAATAGCCTGCAGTTCGTACCCCGTGATTATCTGGAGCTAAGTCAATATTTATTGCGGAAACTAAAGCGTTCCTCGCAACCGGCTTCATCTTTGAAGTGAACCGCCTACCGGGGCCTGGCCGGCATCGACTCTTCTCAGAGTACGCTAGACGAAGCGCTAGTGCGCTTACTGCACCGTTGCGAGTTCTTGGAGAATGCCCAGAACGTGGTCGTTGCAGGTGGTCCGGGGACCGGAAAGACCCACCTGGCCACAGCCGTAGGCGTGTAGGCCATCCAGCATCACCATGACCGGGTGCGTTCCCTGTCTACCATCGAACTGGTCAACCAGTTGGAACAGGAGCAGCAAGCCGGCACCCGGGACCACCTGACCTGCTGATACACACGGACCTGGTGATCCTCGATTATCTGGGTTCCCTACCGTTCAGCCAGGCCGGCGGGGCCTTACTGTTCCACCTGATCGGCAAACTTTACGAGAAGACCATCGTCATCATGACCACGAACCTGAGTTTCTCGGAATGGTCTTCTGTGTCCGGTGATCCCAAAGATGACAACAGCACTGCTGGATAGGCTAACTCCTCGTTGCCACATCATAGAAACCGGCAACGACGGCTACCGATTCAAGCACGCTACTAGCAATCAGAAGGAGATAAAAACTGGAAAAATACAACTTCTTAGGGCATAATGCTAGGTTGATTTGGCTGGTATATCTTCCTGGGCAAATACGCAGTCTATAAAAAAATGCAATATGCTGATATTTAGAGAAAAAAAGCACACACCCCCTCCTCTCCACCAACGTGACCGCACGTGTGGGACGGCCGACTTTGCCGGTAACAGCCTCCGTTCAGCATCAATTTCGAAGTCGACTAACCGATACTCCCACTTTTCGCGGGGGCATCTAAAACTATCTTTCGAGGGACTCTCGATGCCGCAGCAGTTGCGCACAGCCTCATTGTTGGCGCGGTGCCGTTTATTTGCGGTAGAACCCGTTCCTCATAGGAATAGGAATCGCGCGCAGACTGGGCGGAACTTCGCGGTTCCTTTGCTAGGAATGCTGGAGGAGGTTATTTGTTGAAAGGATTCGTACGCGCGAAGGATCATCCTTGTTCGGCGTGGGGTGTAGGCAAAATCATCGATACTCAAGATGCAGAGGCAAGCGTTTCGTGGTTCGACTCTCCCCTTACTGAACCACGAGTCGAACAAATCGCCGTCAACAAGTTGGTGCCAGTAATCCTTGAGCGGCAGACTCGTGTTTACTGGCTAGACCGCAATGCAGATACTTGGCGGGTGGGACGCGTCCTCGACGCCGACGACTTACAAACAGAGGTGCGTTTCGCTAATCGACAAGACCTCTTTCTGCCCGTTACGGACCTTGAGGTGCGCTGGGACCACCCCGTCAATGAACCCAGCGCATTTCTTGCTGCACAAATCAACGAGTCACCTCAGTTTGCGCAAGCACGGACACGCTTCGCCCGGTCATTGATAACTCAACGAGGTGCGTGCTCCGGCATGTCGGGGCTGATCTCGTCGATCATTGATTTGGAGCAGCACCAGTATGAGGTCGTGAAAAAGGTCCTCCAAGATCCGGTACAGCGCTACCTACTAGCTGATGAGGTTGGGCTTGGCAAGACGATTGAAGCGGGCGTGCTAATTCGTCAATACGTACTGGACAATCCCGACCAGCACCGAGTTTTAGTAATAGCACCCCCGGCATTAGTCGTGCAATGGCGACGCGAGTTGCGCAAACGCTTTCTACTTGGCGATCTACTAGATGAAAGCCTCCATGTCATCGCCACAGATGCCGAACCGGAGCAACTGATCGACGCTCTTTGCAGCGCCGGCATGGTAGTTGTTGATGAAGCGCACCACCTCAGTAGAGACCGGGATCTGTACGATACGCTTCGTGAGTGGATAATCGCAGTACCACGTCTGCTATTGCTATCTGCGACGCCAGTGCTGCACAACGAACGCGGCTTTCTGGAGATGCTGCACTTATTGGATCCAGAGGTCTATCGGCTAGATCGAGCGGCGGAATTCAAGCAACGAATCGAGCATCGGCAAGCCCTTGCTGAATCGGTAGCAGGGCTAATTCCCGAGAATCTACTGCAGATAGAAGATTTCATCGACGATCTCACACAACGTTTTCCCGATGACACATTACTGAGTCAACATGCCGACTCGCTGCGCAGTATTGTTCTGGAATTTCCGGACGAGTCTGACCCTCAGTTCAATGAGGCCATAACGAAACTTCGTGCCCATCTCACCGAAACCTATAGGCTAGATCGCCGGATTCTCCGCAATCGGCGGCGAGATCTCCCTTTCTTGACCCCGGATCGCGCGGGAGTTGAAAGTGTAGGTTACTCATCCCCAGAGGCCGCGCGCTTAATTCAGGCAGTTGAAGTGTGGCGCAGTCGCGCTGCCGGGGAAATATATGCAAACGAAGATAGTCAGTACGCTCACTCCCTAGCGCAGTGGTTCGCTGTATTGCTGGAAACTGTACTCGTCAATCCACTGCAGGTCGCCGCGTTAGTTCGAATCCGCCTTCAAGACCTTGCGAGCACACCAATTGGTGTTCGATGGGAACACGAACCCCTTGTCGAACTTGAACACATTGCCAAGCAATTGTCAGCGGACAGAGAGCGCTTGAACGCCCTGACAACGCTCCTTGATAGACAACTACAGGGCGGCAAAAAGGTCGTGGTTTTTTGCACCAATACCAGCGTTGCAGATAGTGTCAGCGAGAGTTTGCAGCGTACTTTGTCACAAACCGTCGAACGTCACGTACCAAACGACGATCCCGAAGATGATTACACCGAACAGGAATGGGAGCGTTTCTTATCCGCCTCCACTCCATGCGTCTTGGTTTGTGACGCAGAGGCAGAAGAAGGACTCAATCTCCAAGGAGGCGCCAAAGTTATCGTTCATTTCGACCTACCTTTGGCGCCGAATCGCGTCGAGCAACGCCTAGGACGTGCAGACAGATACGGTAGCGGCGAATCAATCCAGTCTTTCGCCTTGTGCTGTACTGACGATCCATATACTCGCGCATGGCTAAGGTACCTTGACCAGGGATTGCGAATATTCAACCGCTCAGTGGCCAGCCTTCAGTACCTCATAGAAGAAGAAATGCAAGGCTTGGCTCCGACTTTATTAATAGAAGGGGTGGACGCACTAAACGCTCTCACTGACCGTACCGGTGGTGAGCATGGCACTGCCGAGCGCGAACTTCGTCGTATCGATGACCAGGATGCACTGGATGCGTTGACCTTGCCGGATGAGGAATCTCAATTCGATTCCTTGACGGATATAGATAGCGACTGGCGCGACATCACCGAAAGCGTTCAGCAATGGATGATTGATATTCTCCAAATTGAGGAGGAGGCTGCGGCAACTGCTCATCCCACTCCCTTTGGCTTTGGCACGTTTCGATTCTGTTTCTCTTACCAAGTTCGTGGCTCCAACACCCTCATTCCTCTCAAGCGGATACTGACTGCGTTAATGCAGTTGCTTGACCTAGATGCACGAGGGGCCCACTCAAAGTTACTCAAAACAGGCTGGTATACCTGTCGTCGTGATACAGCCATAGGCGCATCCGCGCCAGCAGAGGGCATTCGGCTTGTGCGCTGGGGCGAGACGTTGGTGGAGCGCATTCAACAAATTACCGACCTTGATGACCGAGGCCGAGCAGTGGCAATGTGGCGGCAACACCGCAACTACCATCTACGCTCGGACGGTCCGGCTGACCTATTTCTGCGCTTCGACTTCATCGTTGAGGTGGATATTGCCAAAGCGCTTCGCGAAATCGGCGACCATGCTGATTCAGTGAAAAAGGCAATTAGTCGCCGAGGAGATATGGCGCTTGCCCCGTTCTACAAGACGATATGGGTTGACGAGGAATTGTCCGTGGTGACAAACGCCGACGTCTTGGAAGTCCTGGAGGCTCCTTATCAGAGAGCACCGAACGAAGGCAGCCATCAGGACTGGAATATCAATTCGGACCGATGGCCCTCCGTCAACGGACTGGATATGCCGGTTGTAAAAGCGTGGCGGCAATGGATCCCGGAAGCCCGCGATATCGCAGAGCAGTTACTACGCAAGGAAACTGCTCTGGAGCAACTATGCCGAGAGGCGATTGAACGGTTGCGGGAGTCAGACGAGGGACGTTTCGCACAGTTGCGGGTTCGCATTCAGCATGCAGATCCGGAGACCGCGAGAGAAATCACAGCCCTTTTGGCTAGAGAAGAGCGAATAGCTAAGTCCCTCTACTCTGCGATCCGAGAGCCTCGCATTACCCTCGGCACGGTGCTTGCCGTTTTCGTGTCGCCGTATGCACTACCGGGACTGGGCTCGGCCCATGGATGATTTCGACTTCACGACCCTCAGGCAGGCATTGCTGGACTGGCCTTCGCGGGCGCTACCCGAGTCCGACGCAGCAGCGTCTCCCCTGCTTGGGCGCCTACGGCAGATCCTCAAAGCCGCGCGCTCCAGCGCCTCCTTTGCAAGCCAGCCGGACTTTATGGTGCTGATCCGTCAACTCCTGATCTCGAGATCCAAGGAGGGCCTAAGCGACACCCTCACGGTACCGCAGGACCAGCGTTGGCCCGATGCGGCTACCTGGGAGACCTATGGATTCCACCTGACGAAGACAGGAACACGATTGCTACTCGAGGCCAAGCCATGGCGTCCTGATTGGCTCGGCGCGACAGCCAATCAGCCGGGCGATCTCTTCGAGCAAGAGCACCAGGCAAACATGGTCCGGTGCGATGCACGATTGCCGATGGACCCCTTCCTTCGTGAGGTCACGGGATTCGAGCACTATGTCTGCCCCGGCCAAAAAGAGGCGCTATTGAGTGCGCTGCTGATGCCCGCGGGCGCATCACTGATCGTCAATCTTCCAACGGGGTCTGGTAAGAGCCTCGTAGCTCAAGCGCCAATGCTGGTGCACGGGTTGGATGCCGGCCTGACCCTGTTCATCGTCCCCACGAATGCTTTGGCCCTGGACCTCGAGCGGCGAACTCACGAGTTGCTGAAGACGCGGGATCCCGCGCGCGAACCGCACCCACTAGCCTGGATCGGGGGCCGCGGTGACGGCAACCGCGAGGCCATCAAGCAGCGTATCCGCTCCGCCAACCAAGGCATTTTGTTCGCATCTCCCGAGGCTGTCTGCGGCCCCCTTTTGCACTCACTGTACGCAGCCGCAGAGCATGGCCTGATCTCCTATCTGGTTGTCGACGAGGCCCACCTGATCGCCCAATGGGGTGACGCCTTCAGGCCCGCATTCCAGCAACTTTCCGGGGTGAGGCGGGGACTGCTCAAGGCTTCCCCAGATCAAGGCTTTCGCACCCTACTACTCTCCGCCACCTTCAGCCCGCAGGTCATCGAGACGCTCGAGTCCCTATTCGGACCGAAGGACAGCCTGCAAACAGTCTCCGCCGTCCATTTGCGACCAGAGCCACGCTATCTCAGCTACAGGGCCACCTCGCCGAATGATAAAGAGGCACGGGTGGACGAACTTTTGCGCCATGTCCCGCGGCCCTTCATTCTCTACACTACGAAACGCCAGGACGCCAAGGCATGGTTCAATCGCCTTCGGCAGGCCGGCTATCGGCGCATCGCTTGTGTGCACGGCGAGACCCCGAACGACGCGCGCGAACGCGTCATCCAAGACTGGGTAGAGGACCGACTCGATGGGGTGGTCGCCACCTCGGCATTCGGAGTCGGCATGGACAAGTCAGACGTTCGCACCGTGATTCATGCGGCTCTGCCCGAGACACTGGACCGCTTTTACCAGGAGGTCGGTCGCGGAGGACGCGACGGACGGGCCAGCCTATCGATTTGCCTATTCGACGATGATGACATCGGCGTCGCTCGCGGACTGAGCGCCCCGACGCTGATCGGAGATGACAAGGGATTCGAACGCTGGAGCACACTCTACCGAGAGTCCCAACAAGACCCGGTGGATCCGGACGTACGTTTGGTCGACCTGCGAATGCGCCCTGTTCACCAGACTCAGGAGAACGACCGCAACCGAGACTGGAACATACGCACCTTGATCCTGCTGGCGCGCGCGGGACTCATCCGCCTCGAATCGACCCGACCACGACGCGCCGAGCGTGCCGATGGAGAGGACGAGGCGACCTTCGAGGCCCGGACCGAAGCAGAACAAGAGGCCTACTTCGCCCAGGTCCCGATACGCACCCTCGATCCACGACTCATGGACCGCGCCTATTTCGAGCGGCAGGTCGGCGGTGAACGCAAGCGGGGCATGGAAGCGGCCAACAGGGCCTTCAAGCACATGCTCTCGGCACTGAACGGTGAGCGAGAGATGGCCGACGTGCTGGTTGAACTCTTCGCGAGCGAGAGCGTGGTCGTGTCACCCGCCTGCCGTGGATGTCCCGCCAGCGGCGGTGCCCAGCACGACGACGGAGGCTTGTACCAGATCCCACCCGGCATCGGGATTTCCCGGCTAGTGCCTCACGACAACCAAGCCTGGCAAAAGCGCTTCGGCCATCTGGATTCGTCGATGGTGGTGGTGCTCTGCCCGGGCGTTGAGCCAGATAAAAACCTATTTGAAGCGGTGCGCGCCTCCGTAGCTTCTTTCGGTATTCGCGAATTAGCGCTGCAACCGACTCTCAGAGAGACACAGCCCTTGCTCTCGGAGCTGCACCGCTCAGCACCCGATCGGCTACTGGTGTTTCGCGATCTCTTGGGCGCACCAGGGGCTCCCGATACATTGCCCCTGGCGCGCGCGACCATCCTGCTGCCCTGGGGTGACCGGCCATTCCCCGAGGGTCTTCTACTGCTCGAACGCCCATTGCACCTCGTGTTCGCACCGGAGGACATTCGCGATGCCAGCCACCCGTTGCGACAATATCGGGACACGGCGACCAACTGTATCGAGCTTCAGGAATTTCTACGCAGGGCCACGCAATGACCATCCTCAACACCGCCAGCGACGGCTTCTTCAACGTACTGATCGTGCTGCATCGGACCCTCGCAACACATGCCCCGACGGATGAGGACCGGCTCATCCGACTCTGCTCGCCTGGACCTGATCACGATACTACCAGGCTTCGCCAAACCCTGCTCCGCTGGACACAATTCGGGCTGTTCAAGACGACGGAGAACGACAAGCTCACGCTAGACAAGGTGGACAAGGACCCCGAGCGATTACCGGCGATCTGCCGGCGCCTGCTGTTCAGCGATGCGAATAACCAGGGCTTCTGGGACAATGAGGGAACGCGCGCGGCAGATTTCTCGCGTGCCTTGGCGTTCATTCTGGCTCAAGACATCTACACCAGCGAGTTCGGTGCCCACGCTCAGGTGCAGGCGCTGGAGCAACGTCAAATTCGCAACGAGGCTCGCAGGATTCTGCAGAATGACGTGCGCTGGAACGGCCTGCGGTTCTGGGGCGACTATCTCGGCTTCTTTTGGGTGGACCACCGCCGCTGGCCAGACCCTACCGAAGCCATTCGAGAAGAACTGCCGGAGGTCTTCGGCAAACAGAATGAACTCCCCGCCCAGGACTTGATCACGCGACTCGGCGAACGCCTGCCGGTCTTGGACGGTGGGCGTTACCGTCTCGAGATCGAAGCCGCCTTGGAACCTTCTGAGTGGCAACCGCCAGTTCGCCCGGACCTGCTCTCGACCTCGCTTTCGCGTGCCCTATGGCGGCTATCTCGGCCCGGCGGTCCGCTCCGGCTCGAGAGACGCGCAGATGCGGGCGATGGTCGCACCCTCCAGCGCGCCGGTGGTCGAGACTGGCAGACCTTTACCCATGTCTCGCTCGCGCAAGGAGTCTGAGCATGTCCCTGAGTAGCTACTGGCCTACCCGCGACGAGATCAACCGGTGCATCAAAGCCGAGGCCGAGGCGGCATCGGATGCCGTGTTGCTGGCGGCGCATCAGCCCATGCCACTGCTACGGCGTGACGAGGGGTCCGATGTGGAGTCCCGGGTGTGGGAGCACGATCTGCTGGAAGCATTTCTCTCCAACGACCTGCCCCAAGGCACGCTGCTGATGCCGATTACAGGGCCATCAGGTGCTGGGAAATCGCACCTGATCCGATGGCTCGCCGCACAACTCGGACGCGACCCGCGCGCCCGTCAGATGCACGTGATCCGCATTCCCAAGAGTGCCAGCCTACGAGATGTCGTCGAACAAGTACTGGAGCCACTTTCCGACGATCCCCGCTACGCCGCAGTCCGTAAGAGCCTAGACAATGCCATTGCCCAGGTGACTCCATTCGAGGCCGCAGTTCGTTTCTCCGGGGAATTGGCAATCTCGCTCAACGAACTCACGAACCGGCTCATGGCTGCCCTGAAAAGCAACCCATCTGCCGATGAAGCCCGAGCGCTGAAGGTTCGCGCGAACCATGCCACGAAGCTCCCCGGATTCCTGCGTGATGCCGCCCTCAGTGATCACATGACCAATCATGTGCTCGCCCCCATTGTCCAGCGTGCCGTCTCCGGACGGGCCGAGCCCGAGCCAGAAGCCGATGAACTGCTGCCCCAGTTCCGTGCCGATGATCTGCGCATCCCCGATGAGCTGCGCAGCGCGCTCGGCCAAGCGGCCAGACCAGTCCAGAGCTACTACCAGACTGGTCTGAATCGGGCCGATGGCGCCGGGTACGAGGAGGCGGCCAAGGTCCTCAACGAGGTCGTCGACGAGGCGATCCAGCGGGTGTTCCAACTCGACAAGGCCACTGGAGGCATCACGCTGGACTCGATCATCCTGCGGGTGCGCGAGCTACTATTGGAGCAGGAACGCGAACTCGTGCTGCTCGTCGAGGATTTTGCAGCCTTGTCCGGTATCCAGCAAGTGCTGCTCAACGTCTGCATTCAGGAGGCCGAACGCGACGGTCGCCGGGTGCGCTCGCGCATGCGCACGGCCCTCGCCCTAACCGATGGCTACTTGGTGGGTCGGGACACCATTGCGACGCGGGCAAAGCACGAATGGGTGATCCAGCCAGGCACTGAAAATGACGATGTACTCGCCCGCACCGTCGAACTCACGGGTGCCTACCTCAATGCCGCCCGCTGGGGGGAGAAAGCGCTGAGGCGCCAATACGACCAGGGCAAACATGAGAGCGAGGCAGACCTCACGGCCTGGATCACGATCTTCGAGGACGAGCCGGACGATCGACTCGGGGCGTTTGGCACCAGCGATCGCGGCGTTCCGCTGTTCCCCTACAATCGCCAAGCTATCGCCGAGCTTGCAAAGCGCCACCTGCGAACGGCCGGCCAGATACGCTTCAATCCACGCAAGATCATCAACTTCATCCTACACGATATCCTACTCGACGGGCGCGACGCCTTCGAGCAGGGAGGCTTTCCACCAGCCGGATTCCAGGATGCCAGGGTTTCGGCGCCAATCGCGAGTTGGCTTGCTGCCCAAGGCATACCAGACCAAGAGCGTCAGCGCTTGCAGACCCTGCTGTTCTATTGGGGAGGAAATCCTGGGGATCCCACGCAAGCACAGTTGCCCCAGGGGATCTTCGACGCCTTTGGATTGCAGCGGCCGACAGGTCTTGCGGCAGGCGAACCAGCAACTCCGCTACCACCCAAGACACCCAATCCGACGCCACCGACCGTGCCACCGCAACCTTCAACAGAAGACCCACGAGTCGCTCAGTGGCGCGAGAAATTGGAGGCCTGGACTGGCGGTTCCGAGCTCGGGCAACAAGATGCCAACAAGCTACGTTCGGTGCTGCGGAGCGCCATCGAGAAGGCAATCCCATGGAACCGCCTGCGACTGGCCGTTAGACGAAACATCAACCTAGCGCTGATGATCCCGAATGCTCGGGGCAACCCAACTGCAGGCATTCAAGTCTCCGTCGCGAAGGACCATCGCGATCCAGATGGCGAGCTAAGGCACAGTCTCCTAGCTGCGATTCGAATCGACATGTTCAACGGTCGACTCGACTACCCAGAGGCAGACGAAGACAGCGCCCGGGTTGCGACCCTGGTCGAACACCTCGTCACCGACATCATTCCCCAGATCGAGCAGCAGCGGCAACGGGAGGCTGGTGTGCTTGCCTGGATCTTGCGTAAACAGGGGCGCCTATTGGGACTCTTTCGGCGAGAACGCCTGCCTGCTTTCGATCTGGAACTGAATGCACTGCGGGCTCGAACCGCCGGGGAAGACCAAGCACCCCTGCAACAAGCCACCGAGCAATCCCGCTGGCAGCAACTGCGACGGGAGGCCGTGGGGCTGCGGCCGGATCTCCAACAGGCCCTGTGGGAACGGATCGGTTGCTTTCAAGGCGCCGGCAACACCGTCTTCGCCATCGATTCCACGCTAATCGAACTCCCAGACAGCGCGGACGACCTTGATCCGAGTTTCCTAAGCAACAACAACCGCGAGCACCTCACCCAACTAAAATCCCAGCGCCTGGCCGTGACCACACGACCACTCATTGAGAAGCTGCGAGCGCTGGCAAACAGATTCGATGACCTGCTTGGCGAGGAGCGAGATAAGCAGGGCCTGCTCTCCGAACTTGCCAAGCTATTTGATGCCTTGGAGCCGGTCGGCGTCTGGCCGGATGGCTTCAATCGCACCGCGATGCGACGTGAGATTGATGCCTTCCGGAGCTTCGATCTGATGGCCCAATTGCAGGAGGCCGGCCCTCTACTGGATGGGGAAGCACAGATGCATGCCGCCTCAGACGAGACCCTCGAACGACTTGGCCGTTTGAACCTGTCCGTGATCGAGCAAGCCGGTGAACTTCTCAATCGTATTGAGGCCTTCATCGTGGCGGTAGAGCGAGCAATGGAGGCAAAGACTGGGGCCTTGGAGGGCATCGATCCCGAAGCCGATGCGAAAGCACTGGAACACCTCCTCGCGCAGATGGATCGGGACCTCCTTACAATCGCAGGAGACATAAGCGAATGACACTGATCGATCGCATCGAAGCCTTGAGCGAGCGTGCAAGCGGCCTGGTGGCGCTCGATCGCCGGCGCGCCGAAAGCGCGAAGCTACAGCAATTGCTCGCAAAGGCCAGCCCGATGAACGATAAGCTCGGTACAGAGATCCAGCAGATGCGGCTACTGCATGACGAGGGCATCAATGTGGCTCCCGACAGTACCAGCGCAGAAGCGACACGCAAGACACTCGCCAGACTCATCAACCGCTTCAACCAGAACCGCACCGCCGATAGCCTCACAAAAGGACGAGACTGGAAGCTCCTTGAAGACCAAACCCAAACGACCTGTAAAGAGCTTACCGACGCTCTCAAAACTGCGTGGAGTCAGTTCATCGCGACGGCCTATACAGGCGAGAGTCCGAGTCACCTGGAACGGTCCCTCGCCGTCACCGATCGCAACGTCGATCAGCTGAGGCTCTACAAGCAGACCTACACACAACTCAACGGCCTCACGCGCAACCGCCCGCAGGAGCGCGGCGATTTCGCCCGGGCACGAGAACTGGCACGACAACTCGGCGAGATTTATCAACGCTTCGACTTCGATGTGCCAGAGGCCGTCAAACGGTTCCTTCAGGCCGTCGCCGATGGAGGGGCCGACCTCGACCTGCTGACCGAGGAGGTGCTCGGCTGGCTCCAGCAGCAGGGCTCCAATGGCCACTACCGCATCATCGCCAGGACAGGCCCAAGATGACGACGACCCAAGCGATCGAGAGCTTTCTGCGCAGCGTGCTCGATGTCATAGAGCAGCGGGAGGCGCGCCTGCTGGTCTGGGGACTCGTCGACGGCAGAATCGGACGCGACGAACTCGGCGAACTGATCGAGCCGCTGCTCGACCAGGCCTATGAGCAGGGTATCGAGGCGTTCTACAACGTTGACAACGTTATCCAAGCGCTCGCCGAGCGAGGTTTGTTGTTCAACAGCGACGACAACCCGTACCCCGGCTACCGCTCGCGCATGGCAGAGACCGTGCGCCTCGCTTTTCGACTCCGTCAACTTTTCCCACAACATGGCGGCGTAGATGGCTGGCAGCAGGGGCGCACGCTGGTCGCAGACTTTCGTTTCACCCGCCGACGCCGTCGCTATCCGCGGCGGGACCTCCAACCTTCGGATATCGTCAACGAGTTGGGTCGCCGACTGGAAGATCCGACAGTCAGCAGCGTGCTTCAGGATTTGCTGGCCGGGCGCGGTGACGCGTACCGACTGGCCGAGTTCCAGGCACGGGCGACTAGCCGCATCCTCGAAGGCCTAGCGGCCCGACGCTCCAACGGCACATTGGTCAGTGCCGGCACAGGTAGCGGCAAGACCCTGGCTTTTTATTTGCCCGCCATGGCCCGTATCGGGGCTTTGCGGATTCGCCAGGGCACCGGTGCAAACTGGGTCAAACTCCTCGCGATCTATCCGAGGACCGAATTGCTGCGGGATCAGTTTGCGGAAGTCTATACGGAAGCGCGCCGACTCGACGGACTGCTTCGAGCTCGTGGCAGCGGCAAGATCCGAATCGGAGCACTATTCGGCGAAACGCCAGAGAAATCTGCCTGGCTGCAGCAGTACGGACACCAGGGCTGGCGGGAAACCTCGGACAGGCAAGGCCTGATCTCCAGTTATATGACCTGCACGCAAAGTGGCTGCGACGGTGAACTCGTGTGGCGCAAGGAAGATATGGAAAGCGCCCGGGAGCGACTGTCCTGCGCCCGTTGCGGCCATACCATTCCCCCTGACGAACTCGTACTCACGCGGGAAAGGCTACGGACCGATCCGCCGGATATCTTGTTCACTACGACCGAAATGCTGAACCAACGGCTATCCGACACAGCCACCCGACACCTTTTCGGTCTGCGTCCCGGTGCCACTCGCCCACCTGAGATGGTGCTTCTGGACGAGGTACACACCTACTCAGGTAATCACGGCGCCCAGGTCGGTTACCTCCTGCGCCGCTGGCGGCATCTAGTCCACGCCCCCATCACCTTCGTAGGGCTGTCGGCTACGCTCCAGGATGGTGTGCGCTTCTTCGCACGCCTCACTGGTCTCAGGGAACACCAGGTGGAAGAGGTCACCCCCCGCCCTCGGGACATGGTTGCCGAGGGCGCCGAGTACCTCCTAGCGCTGCGCGGCGACCCGGTATCGCGGGCGTCGCTTCTTTCATCGACCATACAGAGCGCCATGCTCATGATGCGCGTTATGGACCGCCCCAACAATCAACCCAGTCATGGCCTGTACGGCCAAAGAGTGTTCGCCTTTACCGACGACATTGACGTCACCAACCGCCTCTATTTCGGCATTCAGGATGCCGAGGGGCGTAACGATCGCGGCGAACCCGACATGGCGCGACATCCGAACGGCCCCCTCGCGGTGCTGCGAAGAACCATCCCCTCCGCTAGCCGTGAACGCGCGGGCCAGAACTGGTCCATGCCGGAGTCGATAGGCCACCGCCTTGATGAGCGCAAGCACATCGGACGCACGAGCTCCCAGGACCCCGGAGTAGCCCGAGGTCTCGACCTGATCGTCGCCACGGCATCGCTCGAGGTTGGATACAACGATCCTGGAGTCGGCTGCGTCATCCAGCACAAGGCGCCACGGGAAGCCGCCCAGTTCCTGCAACGCAAGGGGCGTGCCGGCCGCCCGCGCGGCATGCGGCCCTGGACCGTAGTCGTGCTATCGGACTACGGCCGCGATCGTCTCGCTTACCAAGGCTACGAGCACCTCTTCGACCCAGAACTGCGCCCACGCCACCTGCCGTTCGCGAGTCGCTACATCCAGCGCATGCAGGCCACCTACGCGCTGATCGACTTCCTCGCGCAGCAACTTGGACCAACCTTGGCTAATGGCAGCGTCTGGGCGACTCTGAGCCGGCCGGTTGAATTGGATGGTGCGAACGATCCAAGGAAACGCAAACGCATAGCCACCGAGCGAAATCGTCAAGGCGTGATCGTCGACCTACTTGCACGACTTCTGGAGGACCCCCAGGCCCTGATCGAACTGACGGACGAGTTGCAGCAGTCACTTCAACTTCCGGCCGGGGAGATTCAGGCCCTCCTGTGGGAATACCCGCGGCCAATCCTGGGTGCCGTCATCCCCACTGCTTTGCGACGACTCAGCAGCAACTGGCGCGTAGGGGACCAACCAGTCGCTGACTTCGCCATCAACAACAATCCGCTACCTGAGTTCGTACCGTCCAACCTTTTTAGCGACCTCAATCTGCCCGAAGTCCAAGTCACCCTGCCACCGGCATGGCAAGGTGACGAACCTGCCTCCGCGTCTATGAGCATTGCACAAGGACTCCGTACCTTCGCACCAGGGCGCGTCTCCCGCCGTTTCGGCGTGAGGTACTCCCGAATCCGGCACTGGGTTGCGTCCGAAGATGCCGGGCGCACCCAGAGTCAACTGGAAATTGCGGACTTCTACTCCGCGGATCGGCTCGGAGACTGGGAAATCCGCGACGGCGAAGGATCGTACAGGATTCCCGTCTTCCGGCCTTTCGAAGTGCGCCCCGTAAGTCCGGGGAATGAAATCGGCGACACATCAAACGCCTTTTTGATCTGGCACAGCCAAATCGTCGCCAGCGAACCCGGAATCCCATTGACGGTGCCGCCAGGCAATCCATGGCAGGATCTTTTCGATTCATTGACCTGCTTCCGACATGCCGAGCATGCGGCGGTCCAGGTACGCCGTTTCGCGGTCGGCTCCAATGCCGACATCCGAATTCGGCATGGCGAGAGTTACCGGGCGCGTTTCGAGTTCGCGGACCAGGGGCAACCCGCGGCGATCGGCTACGCCTTGAGCGTAGATGCCATGCGGATCGGCTTGCGCATCCCAGACGGACTCTGGCGCAAGGTCTGCTCAAATCCCGAACTGGAACGCGCTATCCGCACGGAACGGTTCTTTGATGACGCAACTGCTGCCACCACACTGCTCGCCGTCGACAACCCCTTCATGCGCGTCTGGCTAATGAACGTCTACTTCGCTGCGCTGACCCAGCACGCACTGGCGCGCGGCGTCGGGCTAGCCGAGGCTGATGCCGCATTGGCCGCTGGTCGCAGCGAGATCGCGTTGTCTGAGGTGCTCGAATCCCTGTTTCAATCGCCACCGATCGATGACAACGCCCCGGAGGCTGCTAACGAAGAGGGGGCAGACCATCTGAGGCGCGACCTGGCGGTTTTGCTGGCGCGCGACGACGTACTCAGAGGTCTGCGTTCCCAAGCGCAATACTTGTGGGAACCAATCGACGCATCCTGGGAGCCACTGCTCAGGCGCCGATTCGTCGGGACCGTT
>JACDJC010002287.1_pt1 | contig 15296 bp, 13 predicted proteins | sample 7454191 | NCBI WGS metagenome assembly JACDJC01 (sample SAMN14253291, study PRJNA609438) | sludge metagenome | isolation source: sludge after 25d culture with pyrite and EDTA | collected 2018-12-20 | reverse complement strand
TCGACGACGAAGACGAAATCGTGTTCGAGGATGAAATCGGTGACTTCCTGCGCGAACGGGAAACCGCGCACGCGGAGCGAATTGAGGTGCTTGCCTTCGGCTTCGAGTCGAAGGCTCGCTTCGTCCATCGCGGGCGCGGTGGAGCCGAAATAGATGACGCCATGCGTGGCCGGCTTCTTCGCCTGGTGGCGGATCGCCGGCGGAACCAGTTTCTTCGCGGTCTCGAACTTGCGAAGCAGACGCATCACGTTGTCGACGTAGACGTGACCTTCCTCGCTGTAGCGCGCGTAACGGTCGCGCGAGGTGCCGCGGGTAAAGAACGCGCCCTTGGTGGGGTGCGTGCCGGGATAGGTGCGGAACGGGATGCCGTCGCCATCGACGTCCAGGTAGCGGCCAAAGTCCTTGCCGGCCTCCAGATCGGCAGCGGTCATCACCTTGCCGCGGTCGTACTGGCGGCTGTCGTCCCACTGCAGCGGCGCGGAGAGGTGGTGGTTCATGCCGATCTCGAGATCGAGCATGACGAAGATCGGCGTCTGCAGACGATCCGCGAGATCGAAGGCGAGCGCGCCGAACTCGAACGCCTCCGTCGGGTTCTTCGGGAAGAGCAGGACGTGCTTGGTGTCGCCGTGCGACGCGTAGGCGCAGGAGAGCAGATCGCATTGCTGTGTGCGCGTCGGCATGCCGGTGGAGGGGCCGGCGCGCTGGATGTTGAACAGCACGGACGGAATCTCCGCGAAATAGGCAAGGCCGATGAACTCCGTCATCAGCGAGATGCCAGGGCCGGAGGTGGCCGTGAAGGCGCGCGCGCCGTTCCACCCCGCGCCGATCACCATGCCGATCGAAGCGAGCTCGTCCTCGGCCTGCACGATGGCGAATTTCGCCTCGCCGGTTTCCTTGTCCATGCGGAAGCGGCGGCAATAGCTGGTGAAGGCTTCGGCGACCGACGACGAGGGCGTGATGGGGTACCACGCGCACACCGTCGCGCCGCCATAGACGGCGCCGAGCGCGGCCGCCGCGTTGCCCTCGATGAAGATGCGGTCGCCGACCGCATCCGCCTTCCGCACCGTCAGGCCGATCGGGCAGCGCAGGTTCTTCAGCGCCCAGTCGCGACCGAGATGCAGCGCATGCACGTTGGGCGCGATCAGCTTGTCCTTGCCCTTGAACTGCTCGCCGAGCAGCTTGACGATCGCCGACACGTCCATGTCGAGCAGCGCGGAGAGGGCGCCGATATAGATGATGTTCTTGAAGAGCTGGCGTTGGCGCGGCTCCTTGTATTCCGCATTGGTGATGGCGGTGAGCGGCACGCCGATCACCGTGATGTCGGGGCGGAATTTCGAGGCCAGCATCGGTTTCGTCGAGTCGTAGAGGAGGTAGCCTCCGGGCTCGATCGACGCGACGTCCTTGTCCCAGGTCTGCGGGTTCATCGCGACCATGAAGTCGACGCCGCCACGCGCGCCGAGATGGCCGTCGCCCGAGATGCGGACCTCGTACCATGTCGGCAGGCCCTGGATGTTCGACGGGAAGATGTTGCGCGGCGCGACCGGCACGCCCATTCGTATCACGGCGCGGGCAAACAGCTCGTTGGCGCTCGCCGAGCCCGAGCCGTTGACATTGGCGAAGCGGACGACGAAGTCGTTGACGCTGACGAGCGGCTTGATTTCAGGATTGGTCATAGTCATGACGATCAAGCCCTTGCGCCGCAGGCGTGGCCCGCATGCGTCATGTTGACGAGATATTTGTGCATGTCCCACGCCCCGGTCGGGCAGCGCTCGGCGCACAGGCCGCAGTGCAGGCACACGTCCTCGTCCTTCACCATCACGCGGCCGGTCTTGAGATTGTCGGCGACGTAAAGATCCTGGGAGAGATTGTTGGCGGGCGCCTTGAGATGCTGACGCAACTCGTGCTCCTCACGGTTCTCCGTGAAGGTGATGCAATCCATCGGGCAGATGTCGACGCAGGCATCGCACTCGATGCAGACCGCGCCGGTGAACACCGTCTGCACGTCGCAATTGAGGCAGCGCTCGGCTTCCTTCAACGCAAGGACCGGATCGTAGCCGAGTTCGACCTCGGTGCGCAGATCCTTAAGCGCAATTTCCTTCTCGCGCAGCGGTACCTTGTAGCGCTCGTCGAGCGCGATCTCGTTGTCGTAGGACCACTCGTGAATGCCCATCTTCTGGCTCACGATGGTAACGCCGGGCGCGGGCCGCGCCGCGATATCCTCGTTCTGACAGTACTTGTGGATCGAGATCGCGGCTTCATGCCCGTGCGCGACGGCCCAGATGATGTTCTTCGGCCCGAAGGCAGCGTCGCCGCCGAAGAACACGCCGGGACGGGTCGATTGCATGGTCTTCTCGTCGACCACCGGCATGTTCCACTTGTCGAACACAATGCCGATGTCGCGCTCGATCCACGGGAAGGCGTTCTCCTGGCCCACCGCGACGAGCACGTCGTCGCACGGGATATGCTGGTCCGGCTCGCCGGTCGGCACCAGGTTGCGGCGGCCCTTCTCGTCGCGCTCCGCCTTCACCTTCTCGAAGACGATGCCGGTGAGCTTGCCGTTCGCGTGGGTGAATTCTTTCGGCACCATGAAGTTGAGGATCGGGATGTCCTCGTGCATGGCGTCTTCCTTCTCCCAGGGAGACGCCTTCATTTCCTCGAAGCCGGAGCGAACCACGACGGTGACTTGCTCGCCGCCGAGGCGGCGCGCCGTGCGACAGCAGTCCATCGCGGTGTTGCCGCCACCGAGCACGACGACGCGCCTGCCGATTTGCGTCGTATGGCCGAACGAGACGTTGGAGAGCCATTCGATGCCGATATGTACGTTCTCCGCGCTTTCCTTGCGGCCCGGAATGTCGAGGTCGCGACCGCGCGGCGCGCCGGAGCCGACGAACACCGCGTCATAACCTTCGGCGAGCAGAGCCTTCAGGCTATCGATGCGCCTGCCGCCGACGAAATTGACCCCGAGGCTGAGAACATATCCGGTCTCTTCGTCTACCACGCTGTCGGGCAGGCGGAATTTCGGTATCTGCGTCCGCATCATGCCGCCGGCCTTCGGATCACGGTCGAAGACCGTGCATTCGTAACCGAGCGGGGCGAGGTCGCGCGCCACGGTCAATGAGGCCGGGCCGCCGCCGATGAAAGCAATGCGTTTGCCATTCGATGTCGCCGCACGCGACGGCAGGCGATGGTGGATGTCTTCCTTGTGGTCGGCGGCGACGCGCTTGAGCCGGCAGATCGCGACCGGCTCGTCCTCGACGCGCCCGCGCCGGCAAGCCGGCTCGCAGGGGCGATCGCACGTGCGCCCGAGAATTCCCGGGAAGACGTTCGCCTCCCAATTGATCATGTAGGCGTCGCTATAGCGGCCGGCGGCGATCAAGCGGATATATTCGGGAACGGGCGTATGGGCGGGGCAGGCCCATTGGCAGTCGACCACTTTGTGAAAGTAGTTCGGCTGCGCGATATCTGTCAGTTTCATCGATCTCTAATTTCTCGCCTCCGGCCGCGGAGCCGCAAAAACGCTTCTTGCGAGCGGTCGGCGTCTCCTCGGCGCTCAAGCGTTCCATCGCTCAAGTCATTGTCTCAGGTTCTAGTTTAGAAAAAAACCAAGTTCAATGTAAGTCGTCATATGGCCGCGATGTGAAGACGATTCTCGTCACTGCGGTGCAATATCCGGCGCCCGACTGCTGCGATGCAGCGAAACGATCTCCTGCGGGAATGCTACGCGCAGCGCCTGCGGGCACGGGCGGCCTGTAGCGAGCCGCTTTCGCGGCCGTCCACGCGGCACTTGCAGCCTCGCCTGCCGCCACAAGCAAATCGTTCGCGTTCTCACATCAAGCGGGGGATCGCCGCTTTGGGCTGCTCGATCTCTTACCGATTGCAGTACACAGAGCTGACTTTGAGATTTCCAGCGCGTCGGCGACAGCTCACGGAGTCCAAATGCTCAACGTTGTTCTGGGTCCCCTCTCATTGTCGCTCGCTATGCGGCGGTTCCAGATCGTCTGCTGCCGGATTCACGCCGGCCATACCGCGCCTGGGTGTCATCGACGCAGTGGCCGGCTACCGCCGCAACTACATCGCCCGCTCCGACAGTCGTCTTCCGATCAGCAATAAATTGGTGACGGAACAGATATGACGTCACTATCGCTTTCGCCCTGAGAAAAATCTTTCGGCGGGTCAGGCTAAAGTTTTTCTGACCGCATTTTTGGAGCTCACAGAAATAGTCATGCGACCTCCCCGGCGGAGGTTCGTCTTTTGCGCCGCTTTCTATCCATGACGCGCTCGGGGAAGCTGGAGAGTTTGCAACCGATTGCATCGTATCGCGGTGCGCAAATTAATCAGGCATCATTACGCAGATCGATGCCGGTTGTGATGGAACGAATACGGTTTGACCGCACTTGTTGGTCGAATCGATTGGGTATTTCCATGCGACAGAAGCTTCGCGAGCCCTATATCCCGCATCTTGTTGTGGATTTGGCGATGGGATGTCTTCTCGGGATATTTGGATCACTATCGGCCTTGTTCGTTAGTCCCGTTCTCTTCCGGATCATAGTCACTAGCCCAAATCCCGAAATTCTGGCGTTGGTGCTTATCGTTGGGGCAGCCGCCACGATAGCGATCGGCTCGGCAATTACCGGATTCATTTTGCATTCGGTCGAGAACGATTAGCGGGACCTGACCCGGCTACTTCCCGATCGGAACATCAAGCTAGATATGCGGGCGGATGCGACTGATCGTGAGGCGAGATGCGCAAATCAATCGAGCTTGATGACGATGCGTTTCATCAGCTCCAGCAACTTGGCCGCGATCGTATGGCCACTTTGCAGGAACTGATGGACGAGGCTGTAGCCGACCTGTTGCGAAAACATGGCGTACCGCGCGATCTCCGCGAAGCGCTACGCCGCAGCATCAAACCAGGATCTCGGGCAAGCGCCGACAAACCGATAAAAGGCGCCTTGCGCTCAGCGCGCAAATCTCGAGCCTGACCGCAGGGCCCACAAGGCTGAGTGGGCATTTCTCGCCGATTGGCGGCATACCCAAAAAGATGTGATCGGAAGCGCCCTATCGGCGACGGCTATAGTTCCGCACGCAAATTGCGGCCGTTCCCGAAGCTGATGCCATGCACTGTCTGTAGCTTGCATACTTGCAGTCTCCCGGACCTGGAGAGTTTTTCAAGCAATATCGGGAACCGCGAGCAGCTTCGGCCGAAGTCGAACCAGCCCAAGCAAGTCCAACAAGTGCGATCGCTATTGCAAGTCCGCGCATACTTTCCTCCCATTTGTCAGATGAACTTTTCAACAATGTCATAGTTCCATAAGAGCAGCCGCATGCTCGCACCTCACCCGGATCAAAACCCGCGCAATGAATGAAGAGCTGTGTTTTTGATGATAGCGAGTGCTTCGACGCTCGAATCTGGTGCGCACGATGAGCGCGGTTTTCGTTCAAGCAACAGCGGGATATGTCAGCTTCCCCGACGCATCCAATCGAGCCCCCTTGGTGAGGTGTGCCGGCTCGACAGAGCCCGGCCCGAGAATATGGCAGACGGTTTCACCGGACGCCAAAAGCCAGTCCGCGATAATCCGTCGGTGGCACCGCCACCATAATGCTTCGGCGCACATGACGGCGCAGCATTGCCGGCGACCGCGTTCGATCAGACACGCCAGACCCGCTTGAAACGAATCGCCCATCGCGTAGTCGGCATAGTTGTGAAAACTCTCGTTGCGCCACAGGGCGTTGACGCTTCGCGGCAGGTCGCGATCGCGACGGCGCAGACCGCCGAGCGACGCAAAATGCTCGTAACCGATCTGATGCCGGGCGAGCGATTCGGGCAACACGTCGCGATTATACTGCGGGTTGGCGCGTGAGCGCGGCACCGTTCGCACGTCCGCGACCAGCGTTACTCCGACGCTCCGTAACAAGTCTACGAATTCTTCGAGAGGACGTGTTGAATGTCCTATGGTGTAGAACGGATACGACATCGGCCCTGTCGTCTTGCCAATCGCGACGAAGCGAAGCGGCGTGGGCGCTGACCCGTCCTGGCACTCGGCGCAGGATCACGTCGCCGAGATGGGATTCAACGCCGCGCCTAGGCGGATCTTGAAATCCGCAAGGCAGCGCCCCCGCCCGCTGCCCTGCGGCAGCTCTTCAAAATCGCCTCGCAGCGCATGCTGTAATATCAGACCCGCCGCTCCGTTTCGCGCAAGATTTGCTCGTTGACCGAGTCGCCGGCATGGGCCGCGACACGTTCTCTCGTGGGGGCATCAAAAGCCTCCGGACGAATACCACGAACAACGCCTCAAATCGATTGTGGTTGCATCATACGATCCCGCCCGTCGGTCGTGCGGTCTTCTCCATTGCTCGGCGAGCAGTCCGTGTTCGCCCGGGAAGACGGTCTGGCGACGGAGAAGCGTGCCGACACCCATGACGCGCTCGCGGGGCCAGCGAGCGAATCCCGCAGGATCAGCCCGGCTGGAGCGGACATCAACAGGTTCCGGACGGCAGTTCGGCGGCTTGGCAAACCTCTTCACGCCGCGTCCGGCAGGGACGCCGCGAACTGCGGATATGTCTCTGCGAGTTCGGTCCTGATCTGCCCTCGCATGAGCGCGAGCGTCTCGGCGTCCGGGCCTGGCGTCTCCATCTCGCAATGATCGTTGTCGAACGAAAATCCGGTCATGTTCCGGATCTCTTGCGCGCTACGGCCCGGATGCACGCTTTCCAGCCGAAACCGGCCGACGTCGCGCTGGAAGGAAAACAGCGCGGCGTTGGTCAGCAGCGCATGGGGGCCGCCGCGCCTGTAAACCCCATCCTCGCTGATGCCCGGAGCCGAGATGAAGTCGACCTGATCCACCAGCACGCGCGGACTGTGTTCTTCGCGGAACAGGATCACCCGCGGCACCAGGAAGTAAAGATAGGCCGACCCATAGGAGCCCGGCCACCGCACCTGGGAGTTCGGATACCCGCCCGCTCCGACAAGATTGACGTTGCCCTTGCCGTCGATCTGGCCGCCGCCCAGGAAGAAGGCGTCGATCCGGCCCTGCGCCGCGCAATCGAACAGCTCCTCGGCGCCGCCGGTGAAGGCGTTGTGTCTGATCGAGCCCAGAACGGAGACCTGCACGTCCTCGCGCCCGTGCGTCCTGTTCAGCGCGCGCAGAAGCATCGCGCCCGCCGCGGGCATCGGCGACGACATCCCGACGGCGACGTGGCGCACGCCGGCCAACAGGCGCGCGATCGTATAGATGAGCAGCTCGCGGTTGGTGCATTCGATCATCATGCCGCACTCCGGGTGCCGGTCATGTAGGCCTGGAATCCCTCGGGCGTGCGCGCGGCGCGAGCGTAATTCTCGACTTCGCGGTCGTCCAGATCGTATTCGGCGTAGAGGCCGGTCGGCCAGGCCGCGTTTTTGAATTCCGCCACGGCGGAGACATACATCGCCGGAAGGACGCCGGCCGCCAGCTTCTCGTCGTCGAGCAGGGAGGTCTCCGAGATGCGCTCGACCGTGACGAAGGTCTTCTTCGAGGCGTGGGCCAGGAGCATGATTTCCCGGCGCCGCCCGAGGCGGACGTTGCCGAAGCGGTCGGCTTCGGGCGCATGGATCAGCGTGATGTCGGGCTGGATCGCCGAGACCACCACGATCTTCTCGCTGTCATCGAACGGGTTTGTCGTCACCTTCCAGTCGGTGCGGTTCTTCAGGACGTCGCTTCCGATGATCCCGCGGATCGGCATGAACGGAACGCCCTTCTCGGCCGCCGTGAGTCCCGCGAACACCGCAGGACAGGTCGCGTCGAGCAGGCGGATCTCGCCGTTCCGCACCGCCCGCCCGAAGCAGGGCGCGCCACCGGCCTCGCCGAGGCTGACGGCGCTGGTCTCCAGCACCGCGACTGCGCCGGCACCGATCAGCATATCGACCTGCATGCCGCCGATCGGCGCGCACACGACGTGAAGATCGCGAATTCCACGGTCGATCAGAAGCCGGACCATGGCGGGACACGATCCCGAGCCATCCGGAGCCAGACCGAGCTTGATGCCGGACGGGATCATCTCCACCATCGCCTCGGGCGATACGAAAGCAGTCATGCGTTGCCTCCCTTCGGCCTGTTCGCTCGCGGCCCGTTCATCCAAGTCGATCGAGCGAACCGGGAAGATCATCGCGCAGATCATCGTATTCTTCCAGCCCGGCTGAAATCCGGATCAGGCCGTCGATAAAGCCATGTCTGGCTCACCCAGCAGTTGCCCGGCTCTACCGGCACGAGCCACGATCGATTATCGCTGCGGAGCGAAGTGATCGGCGCTAGGATGCCAAGTCTGCCGCCGAAACGGAGCGTCGATTATAGTTCGAACGGTCCGGACAGATATCGAGTTCAATGATGAATGCTCCCGCGCGCGGTCCGCGAGATGGAAATATCATTCGGGCAGGCGCGCAAGAGAGGAGACTTCCACACCGTGCTGCACAAGCCGTTAGCGCGCTATGCCCTGGCAGCGGCTGGCCTCGTCGGAGCCGTTATCGTTGCCGCTTTCGTCTACGCCAACCGTCCGGTTGACGTTCAGGTGGCGACAGTCGAACGGAATGTTCCGGTCCGGGTATTCGGCCTCGGCACCACCGAGGCCCGCGTCGTCTCGAAGGTGGGATTCGAGGTCGGCGCCACGCTTGCCGAGCTTCGCGTCGATCACGGCGATCGTGTCGAGAAAGGGCAAATGCTTGCCAGGCTCAACACCGGCGAGCAGGACGCCAAGGTGGCCAAGGCACGCGCCGCATTGCTGATCGCCGAGGCCAATGTCGCCAAGAGCGCCGCCAATCTGGAGAAGGCGCGCGCGGTGTTCATCCAGAAGCTGGAGACCAACCGGCGCAAGCAAGCCCTGGCCGGCCGGGACGTCGTATCGCAGCAGGCAGCGGAGGAAGCGGTCCGCGACGAGGCCGTCGCCAAGGCCGACGTCTCGGTTGCGGAGAGCGAGGTGGAGAGCGTCAAGGCGCAACTGACCGACGCTCGCGCCCAGCTTCAGTACGAGGGGACGATGCTGCGGCACCGCACGCTCGTCGCGCCTTTCGATGCCGTGGTCATCGAGCGCCACAAGGAGACCGGCTCGGTCATCAAGGCCGGCGATCCGATCTTCACCCTCATCGCGGTCGGCAGCTATTGGGGGTTGGCCCATGTCGACGAAGCGCGCGCCGGGTTCATCGAGGAGGGACAGCCGGTGGAAGCGCGGCTGCGCTCCCGGCCGCTTGAATCCTTCACCGGCCGCGTGGTCCGCATCGGGCTTGAGAGCGATCGGGTGACGGAGGAGCGGCGCGTCTATCTCAGAGGCGAGAATCCGCCGGCGCGCGTCTATCTCGGCGAGCAGGTCGAGTTCTGGATCACGGTGGCCACGCTCGACAAGGCCGTGCTCGTGCCTTCGGCTGCGGTGCACGGCTACGACGGCCGGCAGGGCACGGTGTGGACGGTCGAAGATGGGCGTCTGCGGCGCCGCCTGGTCCGGTTCCGTCATTACACCGAAGACGCGCGACTCGAGATCGTCGACGGCCTTCCGGCAGACGCCCGCGTCGTGACCCGGCTGGAGAACGGGCTGCGGGAAGGCCGCGCGGCGCGCGCGACCGAGGCAGCATCCAAATGAACCTCGCCTATCGCGATATAAGGCATAATCTCGGCCGCTTTCTGCTTACCTGCATGGGGCTTGGTCTTCTGCTCGGCGTCGTGCTGGCGATGATCGGCATCTACCGCGGCCTGGTTATCGACGCCCTGACGATCGCCCGGGCGCCGGCCGTTGATCTGTGGGTGGTCGAGGCCAATACGCGCGGCCCTTTCGCCGAAGCCTCGCGAATTCCCGGCGACGTCCGCGAAGCGGTGGCGCGCATCGCTGGTGTGACCGCCGCCGGCAGCGTCACCTATCAAACCGTCGAGACCGAGCATCAGGGCGGCAAGTTGAGGCTCTATGTCATCGGCTATGAACTGACGCGTCCGGGCGGGCCGCCGGATATCGCGGAAGGCCGCGACATCGCGCGCAGCCGTTACGAGATGGTCGCCGACCGCTCGTCAGGATTGACCTTGGGCGACCGAATCCGGCTCGGCCGCCGAACGTTCACCGTGGTGGGGCTAACAAGACACCAGGTTAATTCGGGCGGCGACCCGGCCGTTTACATCACTTTGGGCGATGCACAGAAGCTGCAGTTCGAGCTCGCGCCGCCGGCCGCACGGGTGCAGCTCGCCCGTGGCACGGGCGGCCCGAGCCTGGACACCGTCAATGCCGTAATCGCCCGCCTGCATCCCAATGCCTCTTCCGAGGCCGCCGCGGCAACGATACGGCGCTGGAAACATCTGGCCGCGATCACGCAGGAGGACCAGGAGCTCATCCTGTCGCGCTCGCTCGTCGACCGCGCGCGGCGGCAGATCGGGCTTTTCACCTCGCTCCTGCTGGCCGTTTCGGCCGTCATCATCGCTCTCATCATCTATACGATGACGATGGAGAAGCTGAAGCAGATCGCCACCCTGAAGCTGATCGGCGCGCCCGATCGCACCATCATCGGCATGATCGTGCAGCAGGCGATGGCGCTCGGGCTGACCGGTTTCGCCATCGGCGCCACGCTCATGATCGGCATCAAGGATTACTTCCCGCGGCGGGTCCTGCTGGAGCCGGACAACGTGGCCGCGCTCGGCCTGACCGTGTTCGCGGTATGCCTGCTTTCCAGCGGCCTCGGGGTCCGCGCAGCACTGCGGGTCGACCCGGCGACGGCGCTCGGAGGCTGACATGGCTGACCCGATGGCGGCTCGGCCGCTCGTGCGGCTCGATGGCATCTCGAAGCATTTCGGCGAAGGCGAAGCGCGCGTGGACGCGCTTCGGGATGTCGCGCTGGAGGTTTTTCCCCGTCAGGTGGTGGCGCTGCTCGGTCCCTCCGGCTCCGGCAAGACCACGCTTCTCAACGTGATCGGCTGCATTCTCGACCCATCGGCGGGCTCGATGGAGCTCGACGGCGAGCTGGTGCTGAGCGACGGCGCATGGCAGCGCCGCGACCTGCGGCGCTTGAGGCTCGACAAGATCGGCTTCATCTTCCAGTTTCATAACTTGTTGCCGTTCCTCGACGCCACCGATAACGTGGCGGTCATCCTGCAGCTCGCGGGCGCAGACATCGCGGCGGCGCGCAAGCGGGCGACCGAACTTTTGGACGACCTCGAGGTCGGTCACCGCAAGCACGTCATGCCGGCCAAGCTCTCGGGCGGGGAGGCGCAGCGCGTCGCCATCGCGCGCGCGCTGGCCAACAGCCCACGCATCATTCTGGCCGACGAGCCGACCGCCGCACTCGATTCCAAGCGAGCCGGCATCGTCATGGACCTGTTGCGCAAGCTTGCCGTCGAGCACGACGCGGCCATCATCGCCGTCACGCACGACGAGAAGATTTTCGACCGCTTCGACCGCATATTCCACTTGCGCGACGGCCGCCTGGCCGACGCCTAGCCTCGGGAACATCATGGCCGGCGGTCCGGCTGACATCGGTCCAAGCCCGTCGCGATGAACCGTGGTTTACCTGGGCCGCGGGGATCATCTGCTTGGCGCCGTCAGTGTGGCCGACAGGCCCGCGCGAAACCTCCGCGCCGGCGCTCGCGGCCCTGCGTGCCGGCGGAGTCACGGCGATCCTGATGGTGGCGGGCGACAGGCGTCCGGTCGCCCTGCGCATCGGGCGCGAACCGGGCCTGTGGACCGACGGGATCCACGCCGAGATGCTGCCCGGGGACAAGGTCCGGCTAATCGCGGACGCGGCGAAAGAGCGAAACATCGCATTCGCCGGCGACGGGGTGAACGACGCGGCCGCCCTGGCGCGGGCCGACGTCGGCGTCGCGATGGGAGTGGCGGGTTCCGCGAGGTGGCGCTTCAGGCGGCCGGCGTGGCGCTCCTCTCGGAGGACCTGGGCCGGCTGGCAGCCGCTCATCGTCTGTCGAAGCGTACCGCGACCGTCATCCGTCAGAACCTGATGTTCGCGATCGGCGCAATGCTGGTTCTTGTAATCGGCGCCGCCATGTTCGACCTCCCTCTTCCGCTTGCGGTCGTCGGGCACGAGGGCGGAACGGTCCTCGTCGTCCTCAACGGCTTGCGTTTGCTGCACGATCCGATCCGCGACGTGTCGCATCCGGTCGCGCAGACAGTCACCGGGTCGCCATTCACCCCGGACGCAATTGGGCTGTGGAAGAAAGAAGCATCGACCTCACTGACTCGATGTGATTCCGCCATCGACATAGAGAGTTTGCCCCGTCACGAAGCCGGAAGCTTTGGCTGAAAAGAAAATCACTGGCCCGACGATGTCTTTCGGATCCGCAATCCGCCCGAGCGGGATGCGAGACTCAAGCTGCTTCCGGAATTCCGGATTATTCATCACATGACGGATCATCTCGGTGTAGACGAATGTCGGCGCCACCCCATTGACCGTGATGTTGTGCGGCGCCAGCTCCATCGCATGCTGTTTGACCAGCATCACAAGCCCGCCCCGTGTCGCGCAATAGGCTGAATATCCGCGGTTGCGGAGGCCCAATGTCGAGCGCACCGACAACAGGTGGACCTGCCGCCCGCCGTTTCCCGCCTCGATCTGGCGCTTCGCCACCGCCTGCGCGATGAACATCGCAGCCTTCAGGCTGCTCTCATACACCCGATCGAAAGCTTCTTCCGTGACTTCCAGGATCGGCTGCTCGATCTGCGTGCCAACGCAGTTGACGAGAATATCGATGCGGCCCAACTGCGCGACGACATCCGCGACGGCACGCTCGATCGTCGGAACGTCGGTGGCGTCCATTCCCACCGCAATCGACCGGTGCCCCGCCCCGGTCAGGGCATCCGCGAGCGCGCCGGCTCTGGCGCGGTCGCGACCGCCGATCGCGACGGCCGCCCCCTGCGTTGCCAGGCCCCAGGCGATCGCTTCGCCGAGCCCGCCCGCACCGCCCGGAACGAAAGCGACCTGACCGGACAGATCGAACAGGCCGGACAGATCATGGGCGGCGATCGTCGGCGTGATCCGATCCGGCACGTGCGCCGCGTCAGTCAAACTGCAAGCCCCCGTTGAGATCGAGAATCTCACCGGTGATGAAGCCGGCAAGCGGCGACACGAAAAATGCGACGCAATAGGCAAACTCTTCCGGCTCGCAAAAACGCCCGACCGGGATCTGCGCGATCAACGCCTGACGCTGGGCCTCGGTGAGCTGCTCGGTGACCATCGGCGTCTTCACATAGGCGGGCGCGATACCGTTCACCGTGACTCCGAAAGCCGCGAATTCCCGCGCCAGCGAAAACGTCAGCGCCTGCAGCGCGCCCTTTGAAACCGTGTAAGCGGTACCGGCCGTCAGCCCGCCGGATTTCATCGCGTAAGAGCAGGTGTTCACGATGCGGCCGAACCGCCGCTCCTTCATGCCCGGCAGCACCGCGCGGCTGAGATGAAATGCGCCGTCCAGGTTGATGGCGAGCACGCGTCGCCATTCCTCCTGCGTCGTCTCGGCGATCTTGTTGTTCGACAGGATGCCGGCGTTGTTGATCAGGATATCCACCGGGCCGAGCGCACGCTCGGTGGCCGCGACAGCCTGCAATGCCCCCTCCGCCGTCGACAGATCCGCGGCAACCGGCACGGCGGCATCGCCGATCCGTTTCGCAAGTGCCGAAACGCCCTCCGCAGCGACGTCCACCAGCGCCACGCGATGGCCGTCGGCCGCAAGCCGGACCGCTGTCGCCGCTCCCATCGTTCCGGCAGCGCCGGTCACCAGGGCAATGCGCCCGCTCCCGTTCGTACCGCTCATCCCTGCATGCTCACAATAGTGTCTCCGCTTTCGTCAGCATATCGCCGCCGAGATACGTCCTGACCGCCGGCTCGGCGATCAGGCTCGCATAGTCGGGGCTGCGGCTGACACGCCCGCCGGTCACCGTCAGGAATTCTTCGGCGATCTCTTTCAAGATCTCGAAGTGGTAGACCGTCGTCGGGTGAACCGACATGAACACCAGCCGCCCTTCCGCCCGCAGCTTTCTGAAGAACTTAAGCATGAAACCGATATAGCCGTCCTGCGTATTGAACTGCGGCTCGTCGAAAAGATGCACGATCGGCGCGTCGCTACCCGCCGATTGCATCAGCGCGGGCGGCTTGAACGTGGTGAAGCGGCGCACCTGATACGACTGATGATAATGGATCGCCAGCCGGTCGCGCTCGTTCGGCTTGATGTGCTGGATGTCGCGTCCAGCCACCACGATCCGGCCTTCGGTCGGAGTGTTGCTGCCGGTGATCATCTCGAACAGCGTGGTCTTGCCGGCGCCGTTCGGCCCGATCACGCCGACGATCCGGGGCTCCGCAAACACGAGGTCCGCCGAAAGCGAAAACGTCTGGCGCCGCTTGAGCAAGCCGCGCGTATAGGTCTTGCGGACGTTTTCAACGACAAGCAGCGGCGCGCTCGAAAAAGCCATCGTCACTCTCCAAGCAACTGTCGGCGCAGCGCCTTGTCCTCGCGCAGGACGGCGGCAGGACCAGCCCAGGCGACCCGGCCATTGTCAAGAACGACGGCCCGGTCGGCGACCGACAGCGCCACGTCGGCATTCTGCTCGACGATGATGGACGCGATGCCTTCGTCCTTGAGCCGGCCGATGGTGGCCAGCACGTCGAGCACGATCTTCGGTGCAAGCCCCTGGCTCGGCTCGTCAAACAGCACGAGACCCGGCGAGCCGAGCAGCGCGCGGGAGATTGCCACCATCTGCATCTCACCGCCGGACAGCGTTTCCGCTTCCCGGTCCATCAGATACTCCAGCGCCGAGAAGATGCCGCTGACATCCTTGACCGACCACCGGCGAAAGCGCGTGCGCTTTTCCGCGATCGACAGATTGCGAGCAACCGTCAGCGTCGGACAGAGGCGACGGTCGTCGGGCACCCACCCGATCCCGAGCCGCGCAATCTCATGGGTCGGCTTGCGCGTGACGTCGACGCCTTCGAAGTGGACGCGTCCGCGCCTGGCTTGATTGAGTCCGAGAATGGCGCGCAGCGTCGTGGTCTTGCCCGCGCCATTGGCGCCGAGCAACGCCAGCACCTCGCCGGGCTCGACATTCAGCGACACCCCGAACAGCGCCTGGGTCTCGCCGTAAAAGACATCGATGCCGGACACCTCGAGGATCATTGCAGCTTTCCGAGATTGGATCGACGCACCCATGGATCGGATTTCAGTTCTTCGGGCGAGCCCTGCGCGATGACCTGGCCCCACTGAATGACCGAGATGCGATCCGCCAGCGAAAACAGCAGATCGAGATCGTGCTCGATGGCGACGATGGTGACCTTCCGCTTCAATGCACCCAGCAACGTC
>JACDJC010002284.1_pt1 | contig 15307 bp, 13 predicted proteins | sample 7454191 | NCBI WGS metagenome assembly JACDJC01 (sample SAMN14253291, study PRJNA609438) | sludge metagenome | isolation source: sludge after 25d culture with pyrite and EDTA | collected 2018-12-20 | reverse complement strand
TTACCCATGAACTAAAATCTCCGGTTGCATCGTTACAACTCCATCTCGAAACCATCGAACGCCACCACCCTCCTGATGCACAACTGGATGAATTTATCGCCACCATGATCAGCGACACCCGGCGTCTCGACGAATTGATCTCTAAAATGCTTACCGCCAACCGTCTGGAGCAGAGTAGGTGGAGACTGACCCTGCAGCCGCACGACTTGTCGAACTTCGTGGAGAACTTTGTCACCACGTGGGAGAAACAACAGCAACACGAGCTCAATCTCACCTGCGATCTTGAATCTTCTATCCGTGTACGCCTGGATCCGGAAACATTCAGCGTTGTGCTGCGCAACCTGTTGGAAAACGCCCTGAAATATTCCAACCCTCCAGCCCGCATCCATGTCAAACTCCGCCGCGCCGGTATCGTTGCTCTCCTGCAGGTGTGCGATCAAGGGCGAGGAATCCCAACCGAAGAACAACGTCGGGTCTTTCGCATGTTCTACCGCCGCCCTCAAGGGGAATACAACGTCAAGGGCACCGGATTGGGATTGTTTATTGTGAAAGCACTGGTGAAGAGGCACAAAGGGCAGATAAGTCTGGACAGTGCCGGGCGCGACCGGGGCTGTTGTGTCAGCATAAAACTCCCGTTGCTGCAAACCCGTGAAGGGGAATAGCCATGCTACAAAAAAGTATTCTACTGGTTGAAGATGAGCACCACATCGCGAAGGGGATTATCTTTAACCTCGAGCACGAGAACTATCATGTGGTGCACGTGGAAACCGCCAGGGCTGCCATAGCGCAGCTGCGTCAAAATCATTTCGATCTAGTGATTCTCGACCGCATGTTGCCCGATTCCCCGGACGGTCTGGAGGTATGCGCGCAGATCCGCGCGTTGGATGCGCAACTGCCGATCCTCATGCTCACCGCCATGGGACGCGAACAAGACAAAATCGACGGACTTCAATATGGTGCTGACGATTACCTGACCAAACCGTTCAACCTATCCGAACTGCTCTTGCGTGTAAGTGGCATGTTGCGCCGTGCTCAGTGGTATCGCAGCAGACCCATTGGAGAATTTTTTCGCCTCGGGCAATGGCATATCAATCTTGCCACGGGCGAAACCTCAGATAACGCGACCACCTTTATCCTTACCGAGCTTGAGCTGCGCATGTTGCGCCTGTTTATTGAACACCAGGGTGAAATCCTGCCGCGCTCTTTTTTACTTAAAGCGGTGTGGGGGATGGCGCCGGACACGGAAACTCGCACCCTGGATAATTTCATAGTGCGCCTGCGTAAATATTTTGAACCTGACCCCGCCCGTCCAGTTCATTTCATCACCATGCGCGGCAGGGGCTATCTGTTTCGCGAGTAACGTCAAACAACGTAACGCGAAATCTGTTGCATAACAGCGCATGTCCCCTATAATTGGCCCTGTAACTGACACAGTGTTCTATTTTATTTTTGAATTCAGCGACAGGAGGTTTACTAAATGAAAGCCGTATTAATGGATGGATTTGGCGGCCCTGAGGTGTTGTCCGTTGGCGAAATCGCTAAGCCGAGCCCAAAAGCCGGTGAAGTCCTGATAAAGGTAGCAGCTACAAGTATCAACCGCCCCGATCTGGTGCAGCGCGCCGGTAAATATCCACCCCCTCCGGGTGATTCGGAAATTCTGGGGCTGGAGGTCGCCGGAGTTATCGAAGAGATTGGAGCCGGAGTTGACAGCTGGAAGCCGGGTGAGCGCGTCATGGCGCTGGTTGGTGGCGGCGGCTATGCCGAGTACGCCGTAGCCTATGCCGAGCATGTTATGCCTATTCCGCAGAGCATGAGTTTTTCTGAAGCAGCCTGTGTGTGTGAGAGCTATATCACCGCATTCCTGAATGTATTTATGCTTGGCGAGCTTCAGGATGGGCAGACCGCCATTCTGCATGGTGGTGGAGGCGGGGTTAATACCGCTGCCATTCAACTGGCCAAGGCTCTGACCCCGAACGCCAAATTGATTGTAACCGCAAGCCCCGGAAAACTGGAGCGGGTCAAGCAGCTAGGGGTGGATCTGGTCATTGACTACACCCAAACACCTGACTTTTCTGACATCGTCAAGGAGTTTACCGGCAAAAAAGGGGTGGATGTAATTCTCGACCATGTCGGCGCCAAGTATCTGGATCCGAACATGAAATCCCTGGGCTACCAGGGGAAGCTCATCATTATCGGCATTATCAGCGGCATCAAGGCGGAGCTGAACCTCGCTTTGATGATGGTCAAGCGCCAGCAGATTATCGGCTCGGTATTACGTTCACGCCCGGTGAAGGAAAAAGGGGAAATCATTGCTGAATTCACCCGCCGGGCGCTACCCAGGTTTGCCGACCGCAGTATTGTCCCGATCATTGAGCAGGAGTTCGATATCGATGCGGTGGTAGATGCGCAGCAGATGATGGAAGACGACAAACATTTCGGCAAGATTGTGCTGAAAATCGCAGATCTATAGGCAGTCAATCTGCGGCTAAAATCTGAAGTGCGCAGCAACAAGTACTTAAGCGGGCTGCCTGTTACGGGCAGCCCGTTTTTTCTCTGCTAAACCTGTTCTCTCTCTTAAAGCCTCGTCAGCGCCTCTCTTCAGCGCAGCTCAGGTTTAAACGCATGGGGCAGAAGTATCCACATGCGCCCGGAATGTTTCATAGCTCCGGCTTGCCAGCCCGCACCTTCTCCTACGCCCCAGAAAAAATCAGCCCTCACCCTCCCCTTGATCGCCCCGCCGCTATCCTGCGCTACCATAAGGCGTTGCAGGGGTTTATCGACGCGGGGCCAACGTGTATCGATAAATACCGGTGCTCCCATAGGGACATAGCGGCGATCCACCGCCAGACTGCGCTCCGGTGTCAAGGGAACTCCCTGGGCTCCCGGCGGGGTCGAAGCGATCATCGGCTGCGGGGCAAAAAATACATAGCTGGGATTTTCATTGAGCAGTTGAGCAATCTTATCTGGATTATCCCGTCCCCAGCGTGCGATATTTTGCATCGACATTTGATCGCGGGTCATTTCGTTACGCTCCAGCAGAAGCTTTCCGATGGAGCGATACGGGTGGCCGTTCTGATCCGCATAATTGATCATAACCTGGCTGCCATCGGCCAGGTTCACCCGCCCGGAACCCTGAATATGGAGAAAAAACAGCTCAACCGGATCCCGCACCCAAAACAAGGGATCGGCGTCAATGCGCTTCCAATCGGCCTCAATTGCGGCCCGATCCCAGTATGGCACCACCCGGCCATCGTCCACCCGCCCCCGCAGGCGATATTTGCCGAGTTCGGGATACACGGAAGTCAAATCGATGACCAGCATATCTGCAGGGCGTTGCAGAACAGGATAGCGATAGAGTGTATCCGGCTCGCGCCTGGCATCAATATCCGGCACATAGTAGCCGGTTATGCTGCCCTCCGTACTGCCATCGGCATTCTGCAACAACCACGGGGTAAAATTGTGCTGAAAAAAGGCTCTAACGGCGGCGTCATCCTCCCCGACCTCAAGCGCATGTGCGCACACCTCCGCCCAACCCGGCTGGTGTTTGAGTACCGTGCAGCTGCGCGTAAATGCCTCCATCACTGCAGAAATATTATCGCTATCCCAGCCGGGGATATGCTCCCAATCACTTTCACACAAGGGGGGAAGATCTTCCACCACTGCAGGAGGAGGCGGTGGTGCACAACCCCCTAGCAGCAGTATTGCCACAATCGCAGCAGCGATAAGGGATATAACACCGTCTGCCGTTTTAACCTTTTCGAATTTAGCTCTGTGCATATGTGCAATTCACCTCGACAAACCTTAGATTGTTACCAACAACGCTACATCATATCCAACGGATCAACATCTACCATAAGACTGACCCGCGCTGGTAACGCTGCGTTAAACTCCGGCAGGCGCGTAAGTACCTGGTGGAGGGGCAGGCGCGTCGCTGCCTTCAACAAAATCTGCACGCGATAGCGGTTACGCAGACGAAACAGCGGGCACGGTGCCGGCCCTAAAACTTCCACCTGCGCATGGGGCTGCAATAGTCGACTGAGCTTCTCCGCACCCTGCTCCACCTCCACCCGATTCAACCCCGAGCAGATCATATTGAGCAGATACCCGTAGGGAGGATAGCCGAGCAATTCGCGCATGGGCAATTCCTGCGCACAAAAGGCATGATAATCGTGGTTGAGGGCGCATTCCAGCACGGGATTTTCCGGCGTGCGTGTCTGCACCAATACGCGCCCCGGCACCGATCCGCGTCCGGCACGTCCGGCAACCTGGGCCAGAAGGGAAAAGCAGCGCTCCGCCGCCCTGAAGTCCGGAAAATTCAGCGCCGCGTCCGCATCCACTACCCCCACCAGGGTGACGGCGGCAAAATCGTGTCCTTTGGCAACCATCTGGGTTCCAACCAGAATATCCACCTCGCGTTTTTCCATCTGATCCACCAGGCGCTGCTGTGAGCCTTTGGTGCGGGTGGAATCCCGATCCATACGCGCAATAGCCGCAGTGGGAAAATATTGGCGCAGGGTGTGTTCCAGTTGTTCGGTACCAACCCCTTGGGGTTCGATGGTGGCTCCTCCACACCCGGGGCAGATCTCTTCCGGGGCTTGGGTGTAATCGCAATAGTTGCACTTAAGACGGGCTTTGCTTTTATACCAGGTCAGGGTGATGTCACAGTTGGGGCAGCGAAACGCAGCGCCACAGTCGCGGCAAAGAAGATACGGCGAAAATCCACGCCGGTTCAGAAGCAGCACCGCCTGTTCCCCGGCTTCCAGCGTTTGCTTCAGAGCGCTGAGCATCTGTTCTCCCAACACACAGGGCTCCTTTATCCCGCTTAAGTCTACTATTTCAACTGCGGGCATAGGGCGCGACAGGGCGCGCCGGGTGAGGCTAAGCAGGGTCATGTGGCCGGCGCGGGCACGTTCGAAACTGGTCAGAGCCGGGGTCGCGCTCCCGAGTACCACCGGAATCTGCAGCATCTGCCCACGCAGCAAAGCCAGATCTCGCGCATTATAGCGCAACCCTTCCCCCTGCTTGTAGCTTTCGTCGTGTTCCTCATCGACCACCACCATGCCGAGGTTTTGTAGCGGCGCAAACACCGCAGAACGTGCCCCGATCACGATCTCGATGCGATTGTGGTTGATCTCACGCCAGATATCGTGGCGTTCAGCCACACTCATTCCTGAATGAAGAATTCCGATACGCACCCCCTGGTGCTCAAAACGGGCACGAAAACGTTTGACCAGTTGCGGCGTGAGGGCAATCTCCGGCACCAGCACCAGTGCCTGGCGCCGTTGGGTCTGTACCACATGCGCGATGACGTGCAGATAGACCTCGGTCTTGCCGCTACCGGTCACCCCATGGAGTAAAAAAGGGGCAAAGACAGGGGGTTGTTTCGAATCGGGGCAGATTGCGGCAACGGCCTGTTTCTGTTCGGGAGCGAGCACAGGGGGAATATCGGAGCCGATATCCAGACCGACAAAGGGGTCGCGGCTGGAGACACGTTCGGTACGTGTGACGAGGCCCAACGCCTCCAGACGCTTCAGTGCTGCGTGCGGATGGGGAACGTTTGCGCGGATCTCCTCCATTGCGACATCTTGCCCTGAGGCGATAAAAGTATACAGCGCCTGCTGCGTTGCCCCGCGTAACATGGCTTCTTTTCCGGTTGAGCGATAGTGTACCTGCTGGATGGCAGCCGGTGCCTTCTGCCGGGTCAGCCCCGCCGGTAGAGCTGTCTTTATGGTCAGCCCCGGCGGATAGGAGTAATAGGCGCTGACGCGCTGCAAAAACGCGACACTGGCGCCATCGAGCGCTGCGACCTCTTCATCCAGACACGCACTTACGGGCTTCAGTTGCCATTGTTCGTCACCCGAAGGGCGCAGCCTGACCACAACTCCGATAGCGCTGCGCCGCCCAAGTGGTACCCGTACTCGCATCCCGGGATGGAGGATTTCCTCCATGTGCGTGGGAACAACATAGCTCAGGGGTTGGAGCAACGGCGCAAATACAGCGACTTCAGCACACAACTGCGGAGGGGGCGGAGGGGTTAATTTTTGTTCAGAACTGTGCTGGCAGGTCACAGTCTGAGCTCCTCCTGTTTGAAGTGGCGCTGCGCCAGACGTACTATCAACCCGCAGAGATCCCCCACAAATCCGTTTCTATTTCCGAGCAACTCCTGCAGTTCAACCATTCCATTCTTCCTGCTTCAGCAAATCTTCAGTACCCCAAATGCACAACAAGGTCAGGAACCAGCACCAGATCTTCCTGCATTCGAGGCAGAACCGGTATCGCGCTTAACCCCAACAATTAGAATTAGAAGTTTAGTTGTCCCAACTCCAACATCAACTGTGCAAACCCTGCTTCATCCAGACTCTGAGCTCCATCACACAGCGCATGATCGGGGTCGTTATGCACCTCTATCATCAATCCCTGCGCCCCGCTCACCACCGCAGCTTTTGCCATAATCGGCACCAACTCCCGCCGCCCGGTGGCATGACTAGGGTCGACAATAATGGGCAGATGGCTCATCTGCTGCACCAGCGGCACCACAGTGAGGTCGAGGGTATTGCGCGTGGCGGTTTCAAAGGTGCGGATTCCGCGCTCACACAAAATAACCTGGCCGTTGCCCTCGGCCACTATGTATTCTGCCGCCGCCAAAAACTCTTCGATGGTGGCGCTCATGCCCCGTTTCAGCAATACCGGAAATTTCAGTCTTCCCACCTCTTTGAGCAAATCAAAGTTCTGCATGTTGCGCGCCCCGATCTGAATCAGGTCGGCATAGCGACATACATCATCGAGCTGTCCAATGCGCATCACCTCTGTAACTACCGGCATATCGACCTCATCCCCAGCCTGGCGCAGCAACTTCAGCCCTTCGATTCCAAGCCCCTGAAACGAGTGCGGCCCGGTGCGTGGCTTGAATGCTCCACCACGCAATATAGTGGCACCTGCCTGTTTAACGATGCGCGCACTGGCGTGCATCTGAGCTTCACTCTCCACCGAGCATGGCCCGGCCATAACCACCAGCGGCAATTCGCCCCCGATCTCAACCTTCCCCACCTTTACAATGGTGGAATCGGGATGAAAATCACGCGAGACCAACTTATACGGCTTGCTCACATGGATAATCTCGCGCACGCCAGCCAGATTGCGGATAGCACTGTCATCTATATAGCCTTGGTTTCCGAGGACGCCGATGGCGGTGCGTTGACTTCCCGGAATGGGCTCAGGACGCAATCCCATTTTTTTCACACTTTCTCTGACTGCATTGATCTGAGCAGCGGTAGCAGCATGATGCATAACGATGAGCATATAATTCTCCTTTGTGCGCACGTCTTTATGGCGCTGGCTTAATTTCGGCATGTTTAATTTCAACATAAATCAGGCATATATCCAGGCAATACTAACATAACCAAAGTTAGGAACTGCAGTGGAAAGAAGAGGCGTACTCTATGCGCACGCTGCTGCGTCAATGCGCATTGAATTCAGCAGGGGCATGTGATAGTTTCATCGCGTTTTTCACTGCTCTCACCCCGGCAGTGTGGCCAGCATGAGGCGAACATACCCCAAACATGCAGCGAAGTTGCGCTGAATGCCCGGTGAATATTCAAGCCGCCTGCACTTTTATGCTGCTGTGTCGGCCAGCCTCTGAATGGCGGACATTCGCTACTGAAATACCCACTTTACTAATGGAATCCCTCACCATGACCCAGCGCATTATCGAAATCACCTCTCCAGTCTTTATGGAGCCCACCGCCCTGGCCCAGTGCGACACCCTGGACAGCCTGTTTGCACATAAACGTCCATTGGCGCTGGAAATTGGTTGCGGCACCGGCGATTTCATCGTGCAGAGGGCAAGCCAGTTCCCGGATATCAACCATATCGTCATCGACATCTACAATAAGGGGTGCCTGAAGACCTGCAAGCGCGTGGAGCGCTACAACCTCGATAATGTCCGGGTTATCCGCATCGAAGCGCGCTACCTGCTGAGTCAGTTTGGCGCCACTGATGCGTTATGCGCGGTATATATAAACTGCCCCGATCCCTGGCCCAAGAAGCGCCATCGGCGCCGCCGCCTGGTGAGCCGTAAATTTTTAACCCAGTTGGCGCACTATCTGGAACCTGGCGGCAAGCTGTATTTCACCACCGATGTGGCAGATTACGCACTTGAGGTCGCCATGACCCTGGAAGAGATGCCGGAGTTTATCAATCAGCTCGAAGCACCCCTCGCCTATGAGCTCGAGGGGTATCCGATATCACGCTATATGCGCCGGTTTAAGGAACAGAACCTGCCGATCCACTACATTCATCAGCAGCTTGATCCCACAGTCAAATTGCAGCGTGCCCACATGCCTGCGCTGGAGCTGAGTTTTCGCTGCCGCCACGCAGAGGCGCCACATATCGATGAGGCACAACCATGCAGCAATATCTAACCAGCCGTTTTGCCGGAACCGGTGGCAATATAAAACTTACCCCGGAGGATTTTTACGTAGAAGAGATCCCCGCCTACCTCCCTTCCGGAGAGGGGGAGCACCTGTACCTGTGGATAGAAAAACGCAACTGCAACACTCTGCACCTCGTGCAGCAACTGGCGGCTAAACTGCAACGCAAACCGGCTGACTTTGGCTATGCCGGTCTCAAAGACAAGCGAGCCACCACCAGACAGTGGATTTCAGTATCTGCTCCAGCTGCCACACCTGAAATAAACGAAGATGCGCTATCTGCGCTGGATTTGGGCGCCGACATAAAGATTCTCGCGCTGAAACGCCATTCCAACAAGCTGCGTCTCGGCCACCTGCGCGGCAACAGATTCAAACTCAATGTCCACGCCGTTGTCCCCGATGGACTGGAGCGGGCACAAAACATTATCCATCTCCTTGAGCACACCGGGATACCCAATTTATTTGGCGCCCAACGTTATGGAGTTCGCGTCAACAATCACATCATCGGGGATGCCATACTCCGCGCCGACTTCGCGCGTGCTGCCCGGGAAATTATCGGCACACCTGCCACAATCAGCAACGTTCACTGGCAAAAAGCAGCTCAGGCTTTCGCCGAGGGTGATATAGACACCGCCGTTACAGTAATGCCACGTCAAATGCGTGACGAACGCCGTCTGCTCCAGGCCCTTCGCGGCGGTGCCAGCCCCAAAAAAGCGGTCCTCAGCATGGGAAAAAAATCCTACGCCTGTATCTAAGTGCATACCAGGCACATATCTTTGATCGCCAGGTGCAGATGCGCCTTGATTCACTCGGCACCCTCTGGCCTGGCGATATTGCCTGCATTCACGCCAGCGGTGCCTGCTTCAGGGTGAACAACCCGGAAATAGAACAGGCACGGGCGGATGCGTTTGAGATCAGCCCCACCGGATTGATGCCCGGGAAGAAGGCCATGCTCGCCCACGGCCAGACGGGGGTGCTTGAAACCGCACTACTGGAGAAAGAAGCGCTGCCCGCAGAAAATTACACTGCCCTTAACGGTCTGCAGGTCAGTGCCGAACGCCGCCCCCTGCGCGTGCACGCTGCAGGACTCTCCTGCAGCATGAAAGATGATATCCTGACCCTGAAATTTTCTCTTCCCGCCGGCAGCTATGCCACCAGTCTATTGCGCGAAATAATAAAAGCGCAATAATCACATTCACTGAATAAAACACCATCACAACCTATCCACGTAAAAAATAGTTCAGCGTTGCTTTAAGCTATATCTACTTACTATGCCAGCGTGTTGCAACCTCTCCGCCATATCACTGATACGTGCTCCAATACCCGCTAAAAGGCAGGTTGCCTAATTCTACTCCGATTGTAGTTCGAATCCATCCTATTAGCTTGACAATTATAGAACATCATTTTATATTCCCTGAAAAGACTGCTCCTTTTCCAGGGATCGTCACACCGCACATACGTTACCCACACCAGTTCAGATGCTGGCATCACCGGGAGTGGTAACATGCGAAAGAGGGTAGAGACAGAAAAACTGCTCTTCACATAAATACATATGTCGCAAAAACTATCATGACACTTGACAATGTCGTGCTGGTTTAATACATAGGCGCTTTGAATCTGTCTATAGGTTTACATATTTACTATTAAATACGTTTATTTACACCCTGTATTCATTGAGTTATATCAGCGCCACTTATCATATAAACGTCCAGCAGGCCAATGTCGGTAATACGCATATTGTACGGCCATACACCGCGACAGGCGACACACACAACCCCGCTGCCTTATAAATGAAGGACAAATCAATATGCCCGTAAAAAAACAAAAATCTGAGTACATCATTCAGGCAGTTTCCCACGCACTCGATCTGCTCGAACAATTTCACGACGACATCGACGAGTTGGGGGTAACGGAGCTGAGCAAACGGCTGAAACTGCACAAAAACAACGTTTTTCGGCTGTTGGCGACCCTGGAATCACGGGGCTACATAGAGCAGAACAAGGCTACGGAAAATTACCGCCTGGGGTTAAAGGCACTTGAACTCGGGCAGACCTTTATCCATCAGATGGGGCTGCTGCGCCAGGCCAAGCTAACCCTGGAACAGCTGGTTGAGGCCTGTAATGAAACCGCCTATGTCGCCATCTTCAAGGAAAACCACGTAGTGTACCTGGATGTGGTGGAAACGAACATGACCGTGCGCGTCGTATCCCGGGTTGGCTCGCGTCTGCCTGCTTACTGCACCGCTTCGGGCAAGGTTCATCTGGCATATATGTCGGACGAGGATCTGGATAACTCGCTACCGCGTAAGTTCACTGCCTACACCGATACCACCATCACCACCCTGGACGCCCTCAAACAAGAGCTCAAGCAGATAGCCGAGCAGGGCTATGCTATTGACAACGAGGAGATGGATACCGGAGTCCGCTGTGTGGCGGCCCCCATCCGCGACTACACCCGCAGAATTGTCGGTGCCATCAGCCTTTCCGGCCCATCTATGCGTTTTACCGAGGCGCGGATAGATGACGAACTCACGCCACTGGTGATAGAAGCGGCCAGCACCCTCTCCACCAGGCTGGGATATAATCTGTAGCCAAAAAAGGCCTGGCTATTTCTACGCAGCAGTGCCCGGGCGCAGCTCTATGGCCAGCTCCACCTGATAGAACTGGTCAATTTTAGCCTTGAGAGCATCAAAATCGGCGGAGTTGTCAACAACATAGTCTGACAGCTCCGCCTTTTTCTGTTGTGGCATCTGCGCTTCAACCTGCGCCTGCGCCTGCGCCAGGGTACAACCGTCACGCTGCTGCAGACGTTCAAGCTGAACCACCGGGTCCACCGTAATACATAGCACCTTATCCACACGCTTGTGCGCTCCGGCCTCAAACAACAAAGGGGCTTCGTACACCACCAGTGCGTATTTTTCCGCTGCACTGCGCAGTTGTTGGCTGGACAGCTCAGCAATCGCCGGGTGCATGACCGCTTCAAGGCGTTTACGCGCCTGCGGATCGGCGAAAACCAATTCCCCCAGCCGTTTTCGCGCCAGGCTCTTATCTGCAGCGAGGATCCCTTCTCCAAACATCTGTACCAGACGGGCGAGCACCTCCGAACCCGGCTCTACCACTTCGCGCGCTACCTGATCTGCGCTGATTACATACGCGCCATGCTGCGCCAGCAAAGATGTGGCGGTGCTTTTACCACTCGCTATTCCCCCCGTGACTCCAAGTATCACTTAATCCTCCTGTTTTTACATGAATACGCAAAGCACTGCTGGCGTCTGTACGAATCTACTTGCCGCAGCGTCAGCAGCAGCCCGTAGATTAATGAAAAAACAAAGCATAACATGGAGCAGTGGCACCCAGGCTGCAGCCCGACTCCCCCAGCATAACTCCCCAATAATAGGGGATTTATCTATATCCTCCGTTGCCACAGCTTTATTGACATTCCCGTGCTGAACATGCTAGCGTTTGCGCTTTGTGTACCAGACCGATGGCGCAAAGTACAAAGAAAATATCTGGAAAAATACCTGGCTCTGCGCCACCGCGCTACTGCGTGGGTCAACTTGGCACATAATGCCATTAAACCGCTACCCGCCCAAGGGAGGTTCATCATGCAACACACACGTTCTACTGAACTGTTCAAGCAAGCCAAACAGGTTATTCCCGGGGGAGTTAACAGCCCGGTGCGCGCATTTAAATCAGTCGGGCGCGACCCGATTTTTATTGAAAAGTCGGCTGGCTCCAAAATCTACGATGCCGATGGCAACAGCTACATCGACTATGTCGGCTCCTGGGGGCCCATGATTATGGGGCACACCCATCCTAAGGTGGTCGAAGCTATAAAACAGGCCGCTCAAAACGGCTCATCTTTTGGTGCTCCCACCGCATCGGAGGTGGAGTTGGCGCAGATGGTTTGTGATGCCTACGCCGCGATTGAAAAGGTGCGCATGGTCTCTTCCGGCACCGAAGCTGCCATGAGTGCTATCCGCCTGGCGCGGGGTTGTACCGGGCGCGATAAAATCCTCAAATTTGATGGCTGCTATCATGGCCACGGCGATTCTCTGCTGGTAAAGGCAGGCAGCGGCGCTGCCACGTTCGGTGTTCCCACCTCCCCGGGAATTCCAGCCGATTTTGCCAAACTCACCCTCACTGCCACCTACAACGATCTGGAAGAGGTCAAACAGATCGTTGCCGCCAACCAAGGTGAAATCGCCTGCATTATCCTCGAAGCCATTGCCGGGAATATGGGTCTAGTCCCGCCCGAGCCGGGTTTTCTCGCAGGCTTACGCGCCCTGTGCGACAAGGAAGGGATTATCCTGATTATTGATGAGGTTATGTCCGGCTTTCGTGTTGCCTATGGCGGCGCGCAGGAGCGCTTCAAGGTAAAGGCTGATCTGGTATGTCTGGGCAAGATCATCGGTGGCGGTCTACCCGTGGGCGCATTCGGCGGCAAGAAAGAACTGATGGATCAGCTTTCTCCTGAAGGGGGCATCTACCAAGCGGGAACCCTGTCAGGCAACCCCCTGGCCATGCATGCCGGTATAGCCGCCCTTAAACTGCTGCAGGAGGAGGGGTTCTACGCGCAGATTGAAGAAAAAAGCGCCTACCTGGAAAAAGGGCTACGTGAAGCGGCGACCGCTGCCTCCATCCCCACCTGCGTCCAACGCGTCGGCGGCATGTTCTGCACCTACTTCTGCGCCGGACCGGTCAAAAACTTTGCCGATGCGAGTCAGAGCGATACCGCCGCATTCTCGCGCTATTTTTGCGCCATGCTTGATCAGGGGATCAATCTGGCTCCGTCACAGTTCGAAGCAGGATTTATGAGTATTGCTCACTCGAGCGAGGATCTGGATAAAACCATTGAAGCGGCACATAAAGCATTTAAATCAGTCTGATTTCCAGCTACTTGGTCTCTGACCATGTGCCGATTTTCAGTTTAAGAACCGCATAAGAACCGCACGGCAGGTTAAATCTTCCATGCGGTTCTTGTTTATAACTTGAATATATCAATAAATAAATTGTATTCTGAGCATAACACTCGGCAATCACTTTCCGACAGCCAATTCCAGGGTGATCACCATGCTGACCTTTGAAGAAAACATGCTTGAGCAGGCCCTTGTAAGCCTTAACCGCCTGACCAAAGCAGTCAACTACTACCCAGACGCCCACCCCTCTGTAACGCAGGCAGCGCGCACCTGTACGGAAAAATTCAATCTCGGTCTCAGAGGCAGTCAGGAAGGGTTTATCTTCATCGAAATCAGACGCCAGGGCTTCATGCAGCATGATGTATGGCTTAAGCGGGATAGCAAGATTCTGCCACAACTGGCACAACGGTTTTTTTTCCATCAGATCAAAACCATGGTTATTTTTCCCAACCTGTGTGAACAACATCTACTGACCCTTGCCCACTGCCTGGTACTGGAACCGCAACAACTTGAGGCCAGGGGTGGTGCGGCACATGTGCTGGCACAACAGCAAGCCAGCAGTATCCTGCTGAATGAAACGGATCCAGGCGCTATCGACAGCTACAGACGTCACCTCGGCACCCGTACCCCTGCACGCCAGGCCGGCGCTTCAATCAACGTTTCAGCTCAAACTAGCGCAAGCAACAGCCCCAAAGAAAATCGCTTTCCTCTTGCCGTTCTTCCCGATCAGCCCCTTGCAGATGCTCTGCACTCCGCCCAACGACTCATGGAGCGGGAACAACCGGAACAGCTCCCAGAATTTCAAACTTGCCTGAAAAAAATAAAACGTCACCTCTACTCCGCCATGACCGAAACGCAGCAATATCCCGCTGCGATGCAAACCCTGACCCATCTTGATCGCTGGATTTACACCGGTTCAAACGAATACAGCAGTGCCTGCCGAATGTGCCTGGAGGATCTTGACCAAAACAGGGTGGTGACATTGTTGCTGGAAAACGCTCGCACGAGCCATGCGCAGCAGGATATTGCCCTGCGCCTCATAAAAATCCTCGATTCAAGCGTAAGCCACAGCGTGTGGCAGTATCTGGTGCGCGAATCTGATCCCAAAATGCGCAGATTTCTTGCAGAATTAATGGAAGAAATCGGCCCCAGTGCCGACAGCGTTATGCTTGCGTACTTGGACGATTCACGCTGGTATGTGGTGCGCAATGCTCTGAAAATTCTGGGCTCTCGCCGCAATCCCGCATACATCCAGGTATTTAGTTCCCAACTATTTCACAAGGATGACCGGGTTGTGAAGGAGGCCCTGTCCGCCCTGGCTGGAATCAGGGATGAAAAAGCGGTAGATGCGCTGCTGAGCTATCTCGATTCCCCCGCCTGCACCCTCACGGATCTTGCAGTTTATGCTCTTGGGGCGCAGAAAAGTTCCCGCGCAGTCAAGACATTGTGTCATTTTGGATTACGTCGTGACCCACTGTTGAAAAACAAAAAAACCACCCTCAAGGTGATCGAAGCCCTCGGCGATATCCGGAGCCCCGCAGCAAACAGCACCCTGATAGCCATCATAAAAAAAGGGAAAGTGATTAAGCGCAAGGAATATAACGAATTGCGCCTGGCGGCCATAAATGCTCTCGGGAAAACCGCCACCCCGGCAGAGCAGAAGGTTTTGCAGCATCTAGCGACATCGCGGGACAAAAGCGTAGCCGCGTATGCTAGACAGGCCGCCCACACGGGTAAGAAGGGGTGAATCCTGCATGGGCATATCCACTCAGGATCTTCTCCATAGTTTCATTGCCTATTATCGCGGTCTGCGCCGCTACCCGCCCCAACATCCATCGAGCACCCAACTGGCAGAATGTTACGGGGGACGCCCCCCAAAATCCGCTCCAGCCATGCCGATAAATAAGGGGTCGACCTATTGGCGACCCCTTATTTATCAACGCCAAGCGCTGCTGCACTT
>JACDJC010002282.1_pt1 | contig 15315 bp, 10 predicted proteins | sample 7454191 | NCBI WGS metagenome assembly JACDJC01 (sample SAMN14253291, study PRJNA609438) | sludge metagenome | isolation source: sludge after 25d culture with pyrite and EDTA | collected 2018-12-20 | reverse complement strand
GCTTGCCCGCGATCTGGGCGATCGCCCGGTTGTGGTCCAGTCGGGTAATGGCTGTGAAGCTACCCGGATCCAGGTCCGCCGCGATGAGCTGGGCGATCAGCGCGTTGGTGTTGGCCGGGTTGCCGACGACGAGGACCTTGATGTCCTTCTTGGCCGAGCGGCTGAGCGCCTCACCCTGCGGCTTGAAGATGCCGCCGTTGGCCGACAGCAGGTCCGCGCGCTCCATGCCGGCCTTGCGGGGCATGGCGCCGACGAGCAGGGCCACGCCGGCGTCACCGAAGGCGACGTCCGCGTCGTCGGTCTCGACGACATCTGCGAGGAGCGGGAAGGCGCAGTCCTCGAGCTCCATCGCCACGCCGTGCAGCGCCCCGAGAGCGGGGGTGATCTCCAGCAGCTGCAGGATGACCGGCTGGTCCTCGCCGAGCATCGCACCGCTGGCGATGCGGAACAGCAGGGAGTAGCCGATCTGTCCGGCTGCTCCGGTGACGGCGACGCGGATGGGCTCGTTGGCCACTGGGGGGTCCTCCCGGTTCAGGGGTTCGATTGGTCAAAGTGGGTTCGAGTGCGTTGCCCGACGGCGCTCGGCCGAACGGGTTCGCAGGTACCTCGCCACGTTAGGACCGCCTCGCGATCGGGTCGAAACCGGAGGACCCGACGAGTCGTGTCGGCGACGCTCGTCGGTCAGGGCAGGCCGTCGGACCGGGCAGGCCGTCGGCCCGGGCAGGCCGTCGGCCCGGGCAGGCCGTCGGACAGTGCAGGCCGTCGGACCCGTTGTGCGACCCGTTTCTCAAGACTGCGACGGGGCGCTCCGATCCACTCTCTCGATCCCGTGCCCGGGAGACCCAGAACGGGAGAGGAAGCTCCGATGTCCGCACAGATGCCCGACGCCGCGCGACCCGAGGCCACGTGGCAGGCAGCCAAGCGGCCGATACGGCGGCTGCGCGGCGCACGTGCTGTCGCGGCGGCCGCCGTGCTGGTGTCGTTGGCCGCTGTCGCCGCCGCCTGCGCTCCGACGCCGCCCGTGAGCTCGTCGGTCGCCGACCCGGACCCGTTCGAGACGCTGTCGCGCTACTGGGGTGGTGACCTGGTGCCGTCAGAGCGGAACATCGACTACATCACCGACGACGCGAGCTGCGGCTGGTGGTGCGATGCGTCGCACATGCTCGACATCCACCGTTCCCGCGCCGGCGAGGACCGGGGCACGATCGTGTTCGTCCACGGCGGCGGCTTCAGCGCCGGCGACAAGACCAGCGTGTCCAACATGGCCCCGATCCTGCGCCAGATCGATCACGGCTGGGGCGTCGTGCCGGTCAACTACCGACTCGCGGTTCCGTCGATCGGCCAGAACCTGTTCCCGGCCGCACTGCACGACGTGGCCGCCGCGGTCGCCTGGGTGCGGGCACACGGCGCCGAGCACGGGCTGGATCCGTCACGGATCGTCCTGGCGGGTGAGTCCGCGGGCGCCACCATCGCTGCGCTCGTCGGCACGGTCTGGAACTCCGGGCGAAGCGACCTCCCGGCCGGCGCTCGGGTGGACGGCATCGTGAGCTTCGCCGGCGTGTTGGACGCCGACGCCGGTCGCAACAGCCTGGGGTACCTGGCGGGCTGGGCTGGTGCGGAACCGCTGTCGGCGTTGATGCCGAGCACGTACCTCGACGCCGACGACCCGCCGATGTGGCTGATCCACGGCGACCAGGACGGATTCGTCGAGCTGACCGGCGCCACCCGACTGCGCGACGTGGCCATGAGCAGCGGTCTCGGCGGTCGGGTGCACCTCGACGTGGTGGACCGGTTCCGCAGCGGTGCGCCGATCGCGGCGGCGGACCGCAACCACGTGCCCGCCGGCGGAGCGAACCTGGCCGCGCTCCAGAACTGGCTCGACACGCTCTGACCCGCTCGGCCTGACCCCGCTCGCCCTGATCCCGCTCGATCTGACCCCGCGGGTCAGGCGCCCGCTCGCCTGACCCGCTCGCCCTGATCGGCGCAGGTCAGGCGGCGCGGGTGTTGCCGACCCAGCTCTCGTAGAGCCGGCCGTACACCCCGCCCTCAGCGACGAGCTCGGCGTGGGGGCCCATCTGCACGATCCGTCCCCCGTCGAACACGACGACCACGTCCGCTGCCTCGGCGGTCGACAGCCGGTGAGCGATCGACACCGTGGTGCGACCCGCCGCCAACTTGGCGAGCGCGTCGGCCAGCGCCCGCTCGGCCTCGGGGTCGACCGCCGAGGTCGCCTCGTCGAGGATGAGCAGGCCGGGATCCGCGAGCTGCGCCCGGGCCAGTGCGACCAGCTGGCGTTCCCCGACCGACAGCGCCTCGCCCCGCTCGCGCACCGAGGTGTCGAGGCCGTCGGGCAGCGTCGCCACCCACCAGTCGAGTCCGAGCGCCCGGAACGACTCGGCGATCTCGTCGTCGGAGGCGTCGGGGCGACCCATGCGGACGTTGTCGGCGACCGTCGTGTCGAAGAGGAACCCGTCCTGGGGCACCAGTCGGATGGCAGCCGCCCTTGACGATCGCGACACGTCGCGCAGGTCGACGCCGCCCAACAGCACCCGTCCCCGATCCGGGTCGGCCAGGCGGGTGAGCAGCTTCGCCATCGTGGTCTTGCCCGACCCGGTCTCGCCGACGATCGCGGCGTTGATCCCGGCGGGCAGGGCCAGCGACACGCCGTGCAGCACCGGGTGGCCGGGCTCGTAGGAGAACTCGACGTCGTCGACCGCCACATCGAGCGCGCCGTCGGGAAGGACCGCCGCAGTGGCGTCGTCGGGCTCGGCGACCTCGACCGGCTCGTCCATCAGCCGGAGGACCTTGCGCCAACCGGCGAGCGCCGTCTGGGTCTGGTCGAGCACCTCACCGAGCTCGGCGACCGGCTGCACGATGAGGTTCGTGAGGAAGAGGCAGGCGACGAGCGTGCCGGCCTGCAGCCCCCAACCGGGACCCCACCACACGCCGACGCCCACGACGGCGGCGAGCGCCATCCCGCTGAACAGGTCCGAGACCGGGAACATGATGGCGAAGAAGAACCGTGCCCGGACCTGGGCGCGGTACTGGTGGTCGATCCGTCGCATCAGCCGACGGCGGGCGGCGCCGACGTCGCCGTAGCCGCGGATCACCCGGATGCCGCCCACCGTCTCGGAGATCTCCGACAGCGTCTCGCCCACCGCGTTGCGCAGGTCGTCGTAGGCCACGAGCTGGCGACGCTGCACCAGGCGCATGATCGGGATCACCGGCAGCAGCACCGCCGCGATCACCAGAGCGAGCTGCCAGCTGTAGATCGCCGTCATCGCCAGGGCCACCACGATCATCGTCGTGTTGACCGCCCAGCTGACCGCCCCCCACGACGCGAACTGGGCGAGGGTCTCGATGTCGGAGGTGACTCGGGAGACGAGCACGCCCTTGCGGGCCTCGTTGTGGTGGCCGATCGACAGCTCGTGGACGTGGCCGAACGCCCGGGTCCGCAATCCGAACAGCACGTTCTCTGCGGTGCGCATCAGCCGGAAGTAGGTCAGCTTGTTGAGGACGGCGAGGCCCAGGATCGCCACCGCGGCCGCAGCGCACGTCCACATGACGAACGGCCAGTCGGGACCGTCGTTCGAGATCCCCTTGTCGAGGATCTGCTGGATGGCGATCGGTACGACCAGACGACCGAGGGCGATGACCATCGCGAAGCTCAGCGACGCGGCGAACCCCTTGCGGAGCTCGGGGGTGGCCCGCACGCCGACGCGCAGGACCTCCAGCGCCTTGATCGGAGCGTCGTCGTCGGGATCGTCGGGGGTGTTCGGCCGGATCGGCATCAGCGCTCACCCACCCCGTCCCCGTCGCCCCCGTCCCCACCCGGCCCGTTCTGTTCCTCAAAATCGACGGTTTTCAGTCGGTTTTGAGGAACAGAACGGGCTTGGTGGGGGTGGCGGTCGTCGAGGTCCTGCTCGACCGGCTCCAGCTCGGCCTCCTCCTCGTATGCCGTCACCAGCGCGGCGTACTCGGCATCGGCGAGCAGCTCATCGTGCGTGCCGACGCCGCGCACCCGGCCGTCGTCCAGGTGCACCACCCGGTCGGCCAGCAGGATCGTCGACAGGCGGTGGGCGACGACGACCATCGTGGTGTCACCACGGCGCAGGCCGTCGAGGATCTCGGCCTCGATGACGGGGTCGACGGCGGAGGTGGCGTCGTCGAGCACCAGCACCCGGGGCTCGCCGGCAAGCGCCCGGGCCAGCGCGACGCGTTGGCGCTGGCCGCCCGACAGCGTGACCCCGCGCTCGCCCACCACGGTCTGCTGACCCTGGGGCAACCGACCGACGAAGCGGGCGGCGCGGGCCCGATCGAGCGCGTCGGCGGTGCCGGCGGCGTCGACGTCGCGACCCAGCGTCACGTTCTCCTTCACCGGTGAGGCGAACAGGTACGACTCCTGGAACGCCAGCGAGACGGTGCCGCGCAGCTCGTCCGGGTCGAGCTCGGCGATCGGCACGCCGCCGACCAGCACCCGACCCGCCGACGGCTCGTCGAGGCGGACGAGCAGCTGCGCCAACGTCGACTTGCCCGCCCCCGTCGAGCCGACAAGCGCCACGACCTCGCCGGGGTCGACGGTGAACGACACGCCGTCGAGCACCGCCGCATCGCCGTAAGCGAAGGACACCCCGTCGAGCTGCACGCCGAGGGGACCGTCGGGAAGGTGGGCTCGAGCGATCGCTCCGTCGGCCTGCTCCGCGGCGGGGTCGACCGGCTCGGCGACCAGCGCGTCGACCCGGTCGATCGACACGACGGCCCTGGGGATCGACTCGAACATGAACCCGACGATCCGCATCGGGAACGCCAGCCAGCCGAACAGCGCCACGGCCTGGACCAGGTCGCCCGGGCTGGCCGCCCCGTGGTCGATGCGCCAGGCACCGGCGAGGAGCAGCGCGACCGTGCCCAGGTTGGGCAGCATGTCGAGCAGGGGCTCGAAGCTCGCGGTCAGCCGGGCGACACCCAGGCGCTCGGTGCGGAGTCGGTCCGCCGCGGCGTCGAAGCGCGCCTGTTCCTGCGCCTCGCGACCGAGCGTCTTGACGACGAGCACGCCGTCGAAGCTCTCGTGGGCGATCGCGCTGACGTCGCCGAGCCGGGCCTGCACCCGGGCGGCGGGTTCGTGGACCCGATCGGTGTACCAGCGGCTGATGAACGTGAGCGTGGGGAACAGCAGGAGCGCGACGACCCCGAACGCCGGGTCGGCCAGGAACAGGCTCACGAGCGAGATGGCGATCAGCGCCACCACGCCGAGGGAGAAGGGCAGCGGCATGAGCGCGTTGGATGCCGTGGTGACGTCGACGTCCGCGTTGGCCATCAGCTCGCCGGTGGGCCGCTTGCGGTAGCTCGCCAGCGGCATCGTCAGGAGGCGCTCGACCACGTCGGTGCGAAGGCTGCGCTGGGTGCGCGCCTCGGTGAGCGAGCCGAACCAGCGTCGGATGCCGACCGACACGCCGCGGGCCAGACCGACGAGGAACAGCGCGGCGACCGCCCACCACACCGTCGACGCGGGAACGCCCTCGTCGCTGAACGCGGGCGTGATCACCTCGTCGGTCACGCGGCCGAGCACGTAGCTGGCGGTGACCACGATCGCCGCCCAGCCCACGCCGCCGACGAGCGACAGGGCGAACGGCCCGGGGTGCATGGCGACGAACCGGCCGAGCACCCGGGCACCCCGGCGTGTGACCGACGGACCGCCCGCGCCGGAGCCGGTCGGATCGAGAGGCGCCTCGTCGCCGGGCGCGGCGTCGGGTTCGGGTACGAGGAGGGTCACCGGGTGCTGCAACGTCAGATGAACGGGCGGCCTCTCAACCTACTTCGCTCCTCGAAGCACCACCCACCGGTTTGCCCCACCCACCTGGTTCTGACCACCAAGAATGATGCGCTACGACCTTCTCGGTCATGAGAACGCTGGTCGGTGTGTCGCCGAGGGCCCGCAGACCGCGGAAGGGTCAGGTCGGGAGCTGGATCGACTTGGTCTCGAGGAACTCCTCGAGACCCCAACGCCCACGCTCACGGGTGTTGCCCGACTGCTTGTAGCCGCCGAACGGCGCTTCGGTGTTGAACGCGGCGCCGTTCACGTCGACCTGACCGGTCCGCAGCCGCCGGGCGACTGCGGTGGCCCGCTCGACATCAGCGGACTGGACGCCGCCGGCGAGGCCGAACACGGTTCCGTTGGCGATGCGCACGGCGTCGTCGTCGTCCTCGTAGGCGATGATCGACAGCACGGGTCCGAAGATCTCCTCCTGGGCGATCGTCATGTCCGGCGTCACTCCGGCGAACACGGTCGGCTTGACGTAGTAGCCCTTGTCGAAGCCCTCCGGGTCATCCGCGCCGCCGACGACGACGGTGGCTCCTTCGTCGATCCCCTTCTGGATGTAGTCCTGCACGGACCGCTTCTGGGAGAGCGACACCATCGGCCCGAGGGCGTGGAAGATGTCGGGCTCGTCCGGCGAGTGCGGGTCGACGAGGCGGACCTGGGAGGCCTCCGCCACGATCGCGTCGACGAACTCCTGCTCCCGGGAGCGGGGGACCAACAGCCGCGTGAGCGCCGAACACGTCTGGCCCGAGTTCAGGAACGAGGAGAACACCGCTCCCATGGCGACCGCGGTCGGATCCGCGTCGTCAAGGACGATGTTGGCGGACTTGCCGCCGAGCTCCAGGCCGACGCGCTTGACCGTATCGGCGGCGTCCTTGGAGACCTGCGCACCGACCTCGCCGGAGCCGGTCAGCGACACCATGTCCACGTCGGGGTGCTTGGCGATCGCTTCGCCGACCTCGCCGCCCGGGCCGACGACCAGGTTGAACACGCCGGCGGGGAGGCCGACCTCGTGCATGACCTCGGCGAGGATGTACGCGTTGAGCGGGGTGTAGCTGGCGGGCTTGAGGACGATCGTGCACCCGGCGGCCAGAGCGGGACCGACCTTGCAGACGATGAGGTACAGCGGGTAGTTCCACGGCGTCACCGCTCCCACCACGCCGATGGGCTCACGGACGACGAGGCTGTTGCCGAGTTGGGTCTCCCACTCGAACTCCTCGGCGACGCGTGCGTAGGTGTCCCAGTCGCCCACCGACAGCCCGGCCTGGACCATCTCGGCGAACACCTTGGGCGAGCCGACCTCGCCGGAGATCGTCGTCGCGATGTCCTCGAAGCGGGCGGTGAGCGCCGCTCCGATGTCACGCAGGTACTTCGCACGGACGTCCACCGGGGTCACCGACCAGGTCTCGAAGGCTGCCTTGGCGGCGGCGACCGCCTTGTCGACGTCGGCAGCGGTTCCTTGCGGGACCCGGCCGATCACCTCCTCGGTGGCGGAGTCGATGACGTCGATGCTGCCGGTTCCCGATGACGGAACCCATTCGCCGTCGATGTAGAGGTTCTCGTAGGCCTTCACGTGCTGTCCCCCTGGCTGGTGGTGGTTGGGTTGGTGGCTGAAGTGCGAACTGGCTCGAGTGCAGACTGGCTGCAGTGCGGCCTGGCTGGCGTCGATCGACGGTGGGATCACCTGTCGCTCGACGGACTTGACCGGACCGTCAAGTTCTGACGCCGATCGTACTCCCCGGCCGGGAGCCGCTGTCCGTCGGCCCGCGGCGCACTCGGCGGTGCCCGCGGCGGAGTCCGGGTCGAGAGCGACGAGGTGCGTCCGCTGAGCGCCGTGGAGCTCCAGCCGCGCACCGTCGGTACGCTCGCGGCCCGTGGGATCGGACGGCGTGGATGGAGACGGGGGCGGACCGGACTCCGACGACGAATTCGACGAGGCCGTCCGGCGGATGCTGGACATGGGCAGCCTCCCCGACGCGCCGCACGAACCCAGCCACGCCGAGCGCCAGCGTGCCGCCCGTCAGGCCGACCTGATGCGCCGGCTCGACGAGCAGGCACAGCACGAGGCCCACCTGGCCGAGCGCGACGAGCACGCGCAGACCCGACGCCATCGCCGGTCCAGGTGGATGGCGCCGATCGTCGTGATCGCGCTCGTCGCCACCGGGATCGTGCTCGCGTCGGGCCGCGGCGAGGAGCTGGTCCAGGGCACCCCCGAGCTGCGTCGGCCCGCCGACTGGCCACCGGCCGACACGACCGCGTCGGAGGCCCCGCTCGGGTCGCCGCCGCCCGTGCCCGCAGCGACCGGCCCGTACGAGTTCCTCAACCAGCAGGACGACGGATCGCCGGTGACGTGGGATCCGTGCCGACCGGTCCGCTACGTGGTGAACCCCACGGGCGCCCCGCCCGGTGGCGAGGGCTTCATCGACGAGGCCCTCGCCCGTACGTCGAGGGCCACGGGCCTGCAGTTCCAGTACGACGGCACCACCGACGAGACCTGGGACAAGCAGCGCGAGACCTACCAGCCCGATCGCTACGGCGAGAGGTGGGCGCCGGTGCTGTTCAGCTGGTCGACCGAGCAGCAGGTGCCGCCGCTCGGCGGCTACGTCGCCGGCCTGGGCGGACCCTCCAGCGTGGGGCTGGAGGAGGATGCGACCAGCCATGTCAGCGGCAGCGTGGTGCTCGACGCCGCCGACCTGGGCCTGCTGCTCGGCGCACCGAACGGCGCGGCGTCCGTGCAGGCGGTGGTCCAGCACGAGGTCGGCCACCTGGTCGGCCTGGACCACGTCGCCGACGAGACCCAGATCATGAACACCGAGGGCTCGCCGACGAGCGCCACCGACTGGGGCCCAGGCGACCTGGCCGGCCTCCACGAACTCGGAACCGGAGAGTGCCGCCCCGAGATCTGACGACTCAAAGGTGCCGGCGCACTCCGTCGGACGGGAGCACGTCTCGATGACGTACCGAGCGTTGCCCACCTACGATCCGGTCGTCGGCAGGACAAGGGGAGGACCATGACGAAGACGCTCAGGAAGTTGGCGCTCATCGTGGCCGGAGTCGCTGCGGCGGTCGCGGCGGCGTGCACGCCGCCCGTCACGCCCGAGCCCGAGCAGCCACCGCCGGCTCCGGCGATGCTGCTGCCCGAGGCGCTCGGTGCCGGCATCACCGTCCACCTGCTCCATCGGGGCCAGGGCTCGACCGACGAGTCGATCGTGACCAGGAGCGGGTCCCGACCGATCAGCGATCCGGCCGATGCGACCGACCAGGCGTTGCTCGCCCAGATGGACGGCCACCTCGATCCGGCGACAGGTCGGATTCTCGTCGGCGACACGGACGCGTGGTCGACCACCGCTGAGGTCGGCGTGTGCGCTGCGATCGGATCTCACGACTGCTCCGCGTTCCCGGGCACCGGATGGGCGCACGCGTTCAACTTCTCCCCTGACGGCACAAAGGTCGCCATCGTCACGCCGTACGGACCGTTCGGTGACAGCGTCGACGGCCGGCTGCAGATCTTCGACGTCGCCACCCGCTCCGAGATCACCAGGGCCGACGACGTGATCGCCGTCTTCGGCCCTCCCCGTTGGCGGCCGACCTCCGACGCCGTCGCGTTCAGCATCCTTCGAACGACCGACAACCCGTACGCCGGCGACCTCGCCGTCCTCCGCACCGCGACAGCCGCCACACCGGCGACGCTCGTCGCCGGGTCCGAGCATGCGTTGGTCACCCACGTGCTCGGTTGGGGCACCTCCGGCCGACTCACGTTCACCACGATCGATCCCGAGGCGACCTTCCCCGGTGGCACGAGTCTGCGCTCCGTCGCCGCAAGCGGCGGTCCGGTCCGCGACCTGATGACCGTCGAGTCGATGTACCCCGGGATCGCGCTGCGCGACGGGTCGGTGCTCGCCAACCATCCCGGCACCGTGGGGCTGGCGTCGGTGCCGCACCTGGTGCGCGACGTCGAAGGATCGACGCCTCAACCGCTGTCGACGCCGATCAGCTGGACCGAGGGCGTCCGCACCCGGTGGTCGAACACGTTGGTGCTCGGCGCCGTCGCCGGCTGACTCCGTCGGTTCCCCTTCTGTCATCGGATTCGATGGCCACCGAGTCGGTCACCGTGTCGGTCACGGAGTCGGTCACCGTGTCGCTCCGACCACCGAGCCCGCCAGCGGCTTCGCCGGAACGGTCGGAGCGCCGGGCACCGGTCGCACCCATGCCCGGTCGCCGGCGCGCATGCCGAGCTCCTGGAACTGCGGGCGCGTCTGGGTGACGAGCACCGTCGCGTCGCCCGTCGCGTCGCCCGTCGCGATCTCCAACCGGACCTCGAAGCCGATCCGCACGATCCGCTCCACCGTGCCGGCCACTGCACCGTGCTGGTCACCGGACACACCAGCGGGAGCACCGGGGTCCGCGGCCAGCACCTCGACGTCGTGCGGTCGGATCAGGTCGCCGCCGATCTGCGTGACCGGACCCAGGAACGACATCACGAACGAGCTGGCCGGCTCGTCGTAGAGCGCGTCGGGCGAGCCGACCTGCTCGACGCGACCCTCGTTGATCACGACGATCTCGTCCGCGACCTCGAGCGCCTCCTCCTGGTCGTGGGTGACGAACACGGTGGTGACGTGGACGTCGTCGTGGAGCTTGCGCAGCCAGTCCCGCAGCTCCTTGCGGACCTTCGCGTCGAGCGCGCCGAACGGCTCGTCGAGCAGGAGCACCTTGGGCTCGACGGCGAGGGCGCGGGCGAGGGCCATGCGCTGACGTTGACCCCCGGAGAGCTGCGCCGGCAGCCGGTCGGCGAACTGGTCGAGGTGCACGAGCTCGAGCAGCTCGTTCACCCGGGACCGGATCTCGTCCTTGGGTCGCTTGCGGATCTCCAGCCCGAACGCCACGTTGCGGAACACCGACAGGTGCTTGAACGCCGCGTAGTGCTGGAACACGAAGCCGACGTCTCGGCGCTGCGGGCTGAGCTCGGTGGCGTCGACGCCCTCGATGAACACCGAACCGGAGTCGGGCACCTCGAGTCCGGCGATGATGCGCAGCAGCGTGGACTTGCCGCCGCCCGACGGGCCCAGCAGCGCGGTGAGCTGGCCGCTCGGGATGGTGACCGAGACGTCGTCGAGCGCGACGAAGTCGCCGAAGCGCTTGTTGATGTTGGCGACCTCGATGCTCATGGGTCCTCCCTGTCGTCGGATGTGTCGGGCCGGATGATGGCGACGACCACGATGCAGGCCACGGCGACGAGGGCGAGGAGGAACGCCGTGGCGTACGCGCCGCCCTTGTCGAAGTTCAGGTACTTCTCCTCCACCACGAGCGTGGCGGTGCGGGTCTTGCCCAGCAGGTTCCCCGACACGACCTTGACGGCACCGAACTCGCCGAGCGAGCGGGCCAGGCTGAGCACGACGCCGTAGACGATCCCCCATCGGATCGCCGGGAACGTGATGCGCCAGAACGTCTGCCAGGTGTTGGCGCCGAGGGTCTGCGCGGCGCGCTCGGCGTCGGTCCCGACCTCCTCCAGGATCGGCACGACCTCGCGGATGACGAGCGGCAGGGCCACGAAGGTCGTGGCCAGGATGATGCCGGGCAGGGCGTAGATGACCTGGAACCCGGCGGCCTCGAGCGTGGGTCCGAACCAGCCCTCGCGTCCTCCGTAGACGAGCACGAGGGAGAGCCCGACGACGATCGGCGACACGGCGAGGGGCAGGTCGACCAGCGCGCTGAGCAGCCGCTTGCCGCGGAACTCGTAGCGCACCAGCAGGATCGACATGCTGACGCCGAACAGCGTGTTGATGATCACCGACACGACGGCGACGACGAGCGTGAGCCGCATCGCCGACATCACGTCAGGGTCCTGCAGCACGCCGCGCAGGTTGTCGAGTCCGCCCTCGAACGTGCGCTGGGCGACGAGCGACACGGGCCACGCCACCAGGAAGAAGAGGTAGACGATGACGAAGATCCGCAGCGCGTAGGTGCCGACGCCCTTGCGGGAGCGCGACCGTGCGCTGCTCCGAGCGCGGCGCTGGCGTCCGGCGCGGCTCGACGGCGACGACTCGTCGCCGCGCTCGTCGGAGCGCTGGTCGTCTGGGCGGTCGCGGGGAACGTCGATCAGCGAGATGTCACCCACGGCGCACCAGCCGTCGTTGGAGCAGGTCGATCGCCACGATCACGATGAGCGACACGATCAGCAGCACGGTCGCGACAGCGGCGGCGCCGGCGCGGTTGTCGTTCTCCAGGCTGGAGAGGATCCGCACCGAGGTGACCTCGGTGTCGTAGGGCAGGTTGCCCGACAACAGCACGAGCGAGCCGTACTCGCTCACGCCGCGGGCGAAGCTCAGCGCCGCGCCGGCCGCGATGGCCGGCGTGATGGCCGGCAGGATGATCCGCCGGAAGGTCGTCAGGCGACCGGCACCGAGCGATGCCGCGGCCTCCTCGACGTCGCGGTCCAGCTCCTGGAGCACCGGCTGCACCGTCCGCACGATGAACGGCAACGTCACGAACAGGAAGGCCAGGGCCACGGCGATGCGGGTGTTGGCGACGTCGACGCCCAGCGGGCTCGTCGGCCCGTAGAGCGACAGCAGCACCAGCCCGGCGACGATCGTGGGGAGGGCGAACGGGATGTCGATGAGGACGTCGAAGAACGACTTGCCCCAGAACCTGTCGCGCACCAGCACCCAGGCGATGGCCGTGCCGGTGAACACGTTGAGGACGGTGACGACCACGGCGGTGCCGAGCGTGAGTCGGATGGCGGCGAGGGTCTGCTCGTTGGTGATCGTCTGCCAGAACCGGTCCCACCCCCCGGCCACCGACACGCCGACCACCGCGGCGAGAGGGATCAGGACGAGCACGCTGAACCACAGCAGCGTCACGCCCAGACCGATGCCCGAGCCGAGCGTGAGCCGACCGTCGACCGACGGCCGACGCCAACGCGCCATCCGTCCGGATGGGTCCGCTGCCGGCCTGGTCCTGTCGGGTCCGACTGGGCCGGACTCGACGTGACCGGACTCGGCGGCGACCGTCGTCACTGGGCCTTGCCCGACTCGGCGATCACCTTGGTGATCGCACCTGTGTCCTCGGCGAAGAAGTCCTTGGACAGGTCTGCCCAGCCCCCGAAGGTGTCCTGCACCGTCATCAGGTGCTCGACCTCGGGGAACGGATCCGACGGGTCGGTCGCTCCCTGGACCTCGTCGACCTCGACGCCGGCGGACTCGAGCGGCCGGAAGCCCTTGAGCGCGAACTCCCTCTGACCGTCCTTGCTGAGCACGAAGTCCAGCCATGCCGTCGCCTTGGGGGTGGCGTCGACCAGCACCGCGCCGGGGTTCTCGATCTTCAGCGTGGTCGCAGGGATGACGTAGTCGAAGTCCTCGCCGTTCTGACGGGCCAGGATCGCCTCGTTCTCGTAGGTGAGGAACACGTTGCCGGTGCCGCTGGTGAACGCCGTCGTGGCGTCGCGACCGCTGTTGGGCAGCGAGACGACGTTGCCGTAGAGCTTGGTGACGTAGTCGAGCGCATCCGCTTCGGTGCCGCCCTCCGCGAGGACCTGTCCCCACGCCGCGAGCGCGTTCCAGCGTGCTGCGCCCGAGCTGGCCGGGTTGGGGGTGACGATCTCCACGCCGGGCTCGATGAGGTCGTCCCAGTCCTCGATGCCGTCCGGGTTGCCCTTCGGCACGGCGAACACCACGACCGACGTGGACACGACGCCCTTGTTGTCGCCCTGGTCCCAGTCCTTCGCCACGAGACCGGCGTCGACGAGGCGGGTGACGTCGCTCGGCACCGAGAAGTGCACGTAGTCGGCCTCGAGCCCGTCGGCGACGGCACGGCTCTGGTCGCCCGAGGCGCCGTAGGACGTGACGAACCCGACGTCCTCGCCTTCGGGCGTCGTGGCCCACTTCGCAGCGATGGCCTTGTTGGCCGCCTCGGGGACGGCGAAGCCGACCAGGTTGATGGTCCCGCCCGAGCTGGATGCACTTGAGCCCGACTCGCCCGGGCCCGACTGGCCCGAGCCGGATCCGCCCGAGCCCGATCCGCCCGAGCCCGATCCGCCCGCCGAGCTGTCGCCGCCGGTGCACGCCGCGAAGCCCAGCAGGACGGTCATCGCGACGGCGACGACGCCGAACGCGAGCAGACCCCTTCGCCGTGATCGTTGCTGCCGACTGCGTTGCTGCACGTGTGGACCTCCAGGCGTACCGATGCCGTGCTCGGCGTGCGGTCCTCTCAAGGTAGAGATACCCGACTATTCCCGTCAAGAATGTCTTTTCCATTGGTTTCCCTGGAGACGCCGCCAGCGTCCTCCAGCCGCGGAGCGCGCCCGGGCGCCCCATTCCGGCGGCAACGGCCCACTTGTCTGCAACATGTATGCTTTGACCGCTTCGCCGACCGCGTCGCTGCGGTGTGCGGAGCGAGCCGGTCGCCGACCCGCCCCCGCCGCGGGCCGGCGACGATCGTCCGACGAACAAGAGGTGCGAACCCCCATGGCGAAGATCAAGGTCCAGAACCCGGTCGTCGAGCTCGACGGCGACGAGATGACCCGCATCATCTGGGAGTTCATCAAGGGCAAGCTGATCCTCCCCTACCTCGACGTCGACCTGAAGTACTACGACCTCGGGATCGAGCAGCGCGACGCGACCGACGATCAGATCACCGTCGACGCCGCGAACGCGATCAAGGAGCACGGCGTCGGGGTGAAGTGCGCGACGATCACGCCCGACGAGGCGCGCGTCGAGGAGTTCGGCCTGAAGAGCATGTGGCGCTCCCCCAACGGGACGATCCGCAACATCCTCGGCGGCGTCATCTTCCGCGAGCCGATCGTCATCTCCAACGTCCCGCGCCTGGTCCCCGGCTGGACGAAGCCGATCGTCATCGGCCGTCACGCGTTCGGCGACCAGTACCGCGCGACGGACCTCGTCGTCCCGGGTGCCGGCACGCTGACGATGACCTACACGCCCAGGGACGGCGGTGAGCCGATCGAGCTCGACGTCTACGACTTCCCCGGCGGGGGCGTCGCGATGGCGATGTACAACCTCGACGACTCGATCCGCGACTTCGCCCGCGCGTCGCTGCGCTACGGCCTGGACCGCGGATTCCCCGTCTACCTGTCGACGAAGAACACGATCCTCAAGAAGTACGACGGCCGCTTCAAGGATCTCTTCGCCGAGGTCTACGAGGCCGAGTTCAAGGCCGACTTCGAGGCCGCGGGCATCACCTACGAGCACCGCCTGATCGACGACATGGTCGCCGCAGCGCTGAAGTGGGAGGGCGGCTACGTGTGGGCGTGCAAGAACTACGACGGCGACGTGCAGTCCGACACCGTCGCGCAGGGCTTCGGCTCGCTCGGCCTGATGACGAGCGTCCTGATGACGCCCGACGGCAAGACCGTCGAGGCCGAGGCCGCGCACGGGACCGTCACCCGCCACTACCGCGAGCACCAGAAGGGCAACCCGACCTCCACAAACCCGATCGCGTCGATCTTCGCGTGGACGCGCGGCCTGGCCGCGCGCGGGCGCATGGACGGG
>JACDJC010002280.1_pt1 | contig 15341 bp, 11 predicted proteins | sample 7454191 | NCBI WGS metagenome assembly JACDJC01 (sample SAMN14253291, study PRJNA609438) | sludge metagenome | isolation source: sludge after 25d culture with pyrite and EDTA | collected 2018-12-20 | reverse complement strand
CGATCGCTCCTTTGCCGCGCGAGCGCATCTGGGCGCCGAAGGCCTGAGTGCAAAGCAGATAGCCCGTGAGATTGACCGACAGCACGGCGTTCCATTCAGACAACGACAGCGTGTCGAGCGCGCCCGGCCGCAGCAGCCCCGCATTATTGACAAGCACATCGCACGGGCCGAGCGCACCGAGCGAGGCTTCCGCCGCTGCCGCCACGCCAGCGGCGTCGGATACGTCACACGCTATGACAAGCGTCTTGCAACCGGCGACGGCATTCACTTCCTTCTCAGTCCTGCTCGCATCCATCTGGCTCTTGTCAAGCAGCGCCAGGTTCGCACCGGCAAGCGCGAAACTGATCGCCATCGAACGGCCGATGCCGCCGCCGGCGCCTGTAATTGCGACGGTTCGGCCATTGAGGCCCAGCCATCCATATGCCTCCTGCATCCTCCAACTCCCGCCACCTGCCAAGCTCCGGGGGTCAAGCGAAACTCCGAACGACCGGCCGCATGCCTCGGGAGCCGCCACGTCTTGGGAGACGTCGACGCGCCCGAATGGCCTGCAATCACAGGGCTAGCGTCGAAGCCCGCTCCCGACGGCCCGAGCCTTTGTCTTCCGAGCGCGTCCCGATCTCCCCGCTTCTTCTAAAGTTCTCGACCGGGGCGTCTGCAACAAGCGACGAAATATCAGCAGACGGACGACATAATCTCATTTGACTCCGTGAAACGAAACGGGCTGGTGTGGCCGTCATCGAGGTCGGCGGCATCGTCACGCGCGTTGCCGATGTGCGAGCGGACGGTTCCGGGAAGGCCCGTGACGGGCCGGTTCCTGAAGCCCGACGTCGAGACCGCCGCATGGGTGGGCCGTGCTCAAAGCGCCTGGCGCAACTGGGCCCGCAGAATCTTGCCGACCGGCGACTTCGGCAATTGCGACACGAAGCGGATCTGCTTCGGGACCTTATAGGCGGTGAGTTGGGTGCGGCAGAAGGCAATCACCTCGTCCGCCATCAATCCCTCCCGGCGCGCGACGATGAATGCGCAGACGGCTTCGCCAGTGGTCTCGTCGGGCACGCCGATCACGCCGACTTCCGCCACATCGGGGTGCGCGGCAATAATGAACTCGACCTCGTTGGGGAAGACGTTGAAGCCGGAGACGAGCACCATGTCCTTGACGCGATCGACGATCGTGATGCGGCCGCCCGGGTCCATCGTGACCACGTCGCCGGTCCGCAGCCAGCCCTCCACGATCGCCATGGCATTCTCGTCCGGCCGGTTGAGATAGCCCGACGTAACGTGAGGTCCCCGCACGAGCAGTTCACCCGGCTCGCCCGGAGCCACAGGATGTCCCTGCGCATCGACGACGCGGACATCGCTGCCGGGCATCGGCAGGCCGACCGATCCCGGGGGGCAGTCGGCGCCCGGCGGGGTGAACGAAACGATGCAACTCGTCTCGGTCATTCCATAGCCCTCGAGGATCGGGCAGACCATCTGCCGCCAGCGCTCGCTGGTGGTCGGCTTTAGCGCGGCGCCCCCGGCCAGCGCGTGGCGCAGCTTGGGCGGATTTTCCCGGAACCAGGGTTCAGCCATCAGGCCGGCGTAGAGAGTGTCCACGCCCGTCATCCACGAGATCGGAAACTGCTCGAAAGCCGGCCGCAGATTGGCCAGCGGGCGCGGATCCGGCACCAGCACGTTGCGCGCGCCCTTCCGGAAGAACATCAGGAAGTTAACGACGAACGCGAAGATGTGATAGAGGGGGATGACTGTCAGTATGACGTCGCGCGCATCCGGTGACGCATCGTATGCCGCAGTGAAATCATCCGTCATTTGCAGCACCGAAGCGAGGTTGCGATGCGTCAGCACCGCGCCCTTGCTGCGCCCCGTGGTGCCACCCGTATATTGATAGAGTGCGACCGGATGCCGCCGAAAGGCCGGCGTAGCGCCGTATTGCCTCCCTTCGACAAGGGCGCGCGCGAAGCTCGCATGTTCCGCAAGCAATTCCGTGCTGCCGGATTCCATATCGGCAACGAGCTTCGCGCGAATGGTCTCGGCGAGCGGCCGGGGAAAGAACTCCCACTGTCCGGCCACGACGACGCGAATGCCGCACTCACGCGCCACCTTGGTTGCCGTGGTCAGAGCCAGACTGTGTACGACCAGCACTTTGGCGCCGCTGTCCCGCAGTTGCAGCCTCAGTTCGCGTTCCGTGTATAGCGGATTGACGTTCGTGACGATCAGACCCGCTTTCCATGCGCCGAACACCGCGATGGGATACTGCAACGCGTTCGGCAACTGAATTGCAATCACGTCGCCAGGCTCCAGCTCGAGCCCGCGCGAAAGATAGGCCGCGAAATCGTCGGAATGGCTGTCGACGGCTGCGAACGACAGGTCGGCGCTCAGCCCGCCGGGCAGCACGACAGTGAACGCCGCGTCCGCGCCGAATCGGGCGCGGGATTCGCCGGCAATCACGCTCACTGCTTCGGGCAGAGAGCCTTCGTCCAGCCTGTAGTTGCGCAGCGACGGAGGGTAGCTACGTTCCCAGGGGCGCGCGTCGCTCATGATTGAATCCCCACATTATGAAGTCGAAATGCACCCGGCTGCCTGGAGGCGCTCGTACAGGCGGCGCACACCGTATCGATGCCGGTCAACACGGAATGACCAAGACCTTGCCGAACGCGTCGCGTCGATCCAGCGACCTTAACGCCTCTGTCGCCGCCTCCAGAGGGAAGACACGATCGATGACGGGAGCGACCGTTCCGGATCGCGTGAGCGCGATGAGTTCGTCGAGATCGCTCCTTTCCCAGCCGCTCGATCCCCTGATATCCAACTCGAATGTCCAGATGAATCGGATGTCGTCCTTCGGGTCGTATCCGGCGGTGGAACCGCAGGTCAGCAGCCGCCCGCCCTTCTGAAGCGATCGCAGCGACGGCACCCACGTATCTCCGCCGGTCAGGTTGACGACGATGTTCACACCGCCGCCGCCCCAGATACGGGGCTTTCCGAACATGCGGTGAATTTCGGCCAGGAAGTCTTGCGTCTTGCAATCAACCAGATGATCGGCGCCGAGCGCCCGAAGCCGCGCGAGCTTTTCCGCGGCACCCGCCACGGCGATCACCTCCGCGCCCAAAGCCTTGGCCAACTGGACACAGCAGGTACCGACGCCTCCGTCGGCCCCGAGAATCAGAACCCTGTCACCGGCCTTGATCTCTCCACGCGTCGCCATCATCCGATAGGCGGTGCCGTAGGCCATCGGCAGGCTCGCCGCCTGCTCGAACGAAACATCGTCCGGCAGGTTGATGAGAGAATCCGCATCCACCATGCAACGCTCGGCGAGGCCGCCATCGCGCGTTTCGCCGAGCAGGCCGGCTGCGCCCTTGCGATCGACGGGATCGACCACGACCCGGTCGCCGGCCTTCCAATCCCCGCATCCAGGCCCGACGTCGTCGATGATGCCCGCAACGTCGATGCCGACCACCATCGGCAGCGGCGCCTCCACGCCAGGCGCACCGCGCATCGTGAGGATATCGCGGTGGTTCAGCGAGCAGGCTTTCACCCGCAGCACCACCTCACCTGGACCAGGTGAGGGATCGGGATAGTCGTCCCGCAGTTCAAGCGCATCGAATTCGCCATGATGGCGAAGGACCAGTGCTTTCATTCCGTAGTCTCTTCGTAGGAGAGCTGGTCGCAAGCTATTTCGCAACCGGCCGCGCAAAGCGCGCATCGGCAATTCTCATCAGCGCCTTGCGGTCGATCTTGTTGGTTCCGGCAAGCGGCAGTTCCGGCATGAGCCATATGGCACGCGGATGGGCATAGGCGGGGCCGTTGGCCAACGCGAAAGCCTTGATATCCGCCTCCGTCGGCGCTTCTCCCGACTTGGGCACGACAAAGGCGACCGGAAGAGCGTGCTTGATCTCGTCCTCGACGGGAACGACGGCCGCCTGCGCGACGGACGGGTGCTGCTCGATCAGCCTCTCTACCTCGCCCGGATAGATATTCTCGCCGGCGCAGACGAACATATCGTCGGCCCGGCCGACAAAGAAGAAAAAGCCGTCCTTGTCCCGCCGCATGACGTCGCCGGTATTGTACCAGCCATCGGCGATCCGCCTCGTCGTTTCGCCTTCGAGGTTCAGGTAACCCGACATCTGTGCCGGCGTGCGAATGTGGAATACGCCCTCGTTCTCGTCGCTGCCGCCTTCAAGGCGCCATTCGATATTCCCGCGCGGATAGCCGAGCGACAGGATCGGCGGCTGCCGCCCGTCGGGATGGGGACCGAATGCAACCGGGCCGGCCTCGGTCGTGCCCCAGCCGTTGGCGACGGCCGCGTTGGGAAACAAGCGCCGGATTTCTTCCAGCAACCCCTCGGTGGACGGCGCCGAGCTGCTCACGATCAATCTTACGCTCGCAAGATCTGCCTCGGCCAGGGCCGCCTTCTCGCGAGCGACGAGCGCAAGCATGGTCGGCACCGCCGTCAGCACCGCGACGCGATTGCGGCTGATGGCGCGAATGTAGCCGCCCGGCGTGAACTTGCGCATCAGCACGTTCGTCCCGCCAAAGCGGGCCAGCAGTTTCGAGAAGAACAGCGCGTTCATGTGGAAAAGCGGAGCGGCGACGATGGCCGGTCCCTCCAGCACGGCTTCGCGCATATTCTCGTACTGCTTCGTGGCCCACAGATAGCCGCCATGGGTGAGAGGCACGCCCTTCGGCAACCCGCTGGAGCCTGATGTGTACAGAACCATCGCCACATCCTCGGGTGCGGTGGGTTCGATGGGAATCGGCGAAGCATCGATCGCCACCATCTCTCCCTCCCCCAGCATGGCTGTCGGAATATCGGCGGGGACAAGGCTGGCGCAATCGGCATCCACCAACGCGAACCGCACCCCGGAATCCCGCAAGACGTGCCGCAAGGTTTCCAGCGAGGTCCTGTAATTGACCGGAACGGCGACCAGACCGGCCCACATGATCCCGAAATAGGCGAGCATGAAATCCGCGCTGTTTGCAGCAACGATCGCGACGGCATCGCCGGGATTGAGCCCCCTGGCGCGCAGCAGGGCGCCGATGCGCGGCACGGCATGGCGCGCCTGACCATACGTTACGGCGACCTCGCTCTCGTCCGGCTTGACGTTGATGATGAAAGGCCGGTCGGAAGGACTCGTCCCATCCAAGATACTCGCCAGATTGGTCGCTGTTGGCATGACTGCTATCCTGCGCTGGTGCCGTAAATTCCCCGGCCGATGATGCGAAGTCGCTCCTTGCCGCCCGGTCATCGGCTCGCTTTTTGCTGCCGGGACTTTGCCGAACGCTGCGGCTGCTCGAATTCCCAGAAGGCCAGGCGCCTGTGCAGCCAGCGGACGGTCAATCCGCCAATCGCTCCCATGATGCCGAGCGACAGGATCGTCGCGAACATCATCGCCACATCGAGATCGCCGGATAGCGACTTGACCAGCGCGCCCAGCCCGCTGGTTGAGGCAACGAACTCCGCCACGACGCAACCGATCAGGCTGAGAACGACGGAGATTTGCAGTCCGCCGAAGATAAAGCTCGCCGCAGCCGGCAACCGGACATTTCCGAGGGTATGCCACCGGCCGGCATCGAACGTCCGGTAGAGATCGAGCAGTTCCGGCCCGGCGGCACGCATGCCGGCAATCGTCGAAACGAATGTCGGAAAGAAGCAGAGCTGAGCGACCATGAAGATCTTCGACTCGATTCCGATGCCGAGCCACACCACCAGCAGCGGCGCGATGGCGATGAGAGGCATCGCCTGAATTCCGACCACGAGCGGGTAGAACATCTTTCCGATCGGCTCGATCTCGCCGGCGAGAATGCCGAGCGCCACGCCGAGGAAGCATCCGATGAACAGGCCGGCCATCGTCGCCTGAATGGTGAAAAGCGCCGGCGCATACAGGCGGCCATGCCCCCAGCCGAGCCAAAGAGCCCGAAGGGTTTCTTCGGGGCCGGGCAGGACATACGGCTCGATCTGAAGCAGCCGGACGGCGGCGCTCCATACCGCCAGCAGCCCGGCGCCGGCGACGATGGCAGGCATCCGGCGCGCCAGTGATGCGAGGATTGATCGGGTCCGGTTCATGAGGATACCGCCACCGCCGCCGCCTCGTTCGGATTACAATGCCAGAACACGACGCGCCGCTCGATGATCCTGACAAGCTGGGTGCCCAGAACTCCGATCGCACCGAGCACCACCATCGCTGCAACCGCGGTTTCCGCGTCCAGGGAATTCGAGGCATTTACGATCAGGAAACCCGCTCCGCGGGTGCCGGTGAGAAATTCCATGACGACGCAGCCGGTCAGCGAGAATGCGACCGCGATCTGCAGTCCGATGAAGATTTGCGGCGAGGCGGCCGGAAGACGCAGGTTTACGAAGGTGTGCAGCCGCCCGGCCGAGAATACCTTGTAGAGATCCAGCAGGTTGCGATCGACGCCGCTCAGGCCGAGATAGGAATTGAGAAACAGCGGGAAAAACACGATCAGAACCACCAGAATGACCTGGCTTTCAAGGCCGAAGCCGACCCAGATGAAGATGAGCGGAGCGATCGCGACCTTCGGGATGGCCTGAAACGCGAGAATATAGGGCTGTAGCGCGCGATCGAGGATCGGGAGCTCGACGAGAACCGCTGCGAGCACGAGGGCGGCCACGGCTCCGATCGTGTAGCCGGCCAAAGCGCCGGCGACCGTTGCGCCGATGTCCGGCCACATATCGCCGCCCATGAGGCCGCCTGACAATCGCCGGCCGACATTCACCGGCGAGGGCAGAAGATGCGACGGCAGCGCGAGATACCAGACGGCAAGCTGCCAGATCAGCACGACCGCTGCGACGGCTGCGGCCGGCCACAGCGCGCTTCTCGCCGCATTCATCGCTCCACTCCCTCGATGCCTTCCCGAAACATCGCGCGAAGCTCATTGGACAGCCGCACAAATTCCGGATCGCCCATCGTTTCCATCGACCGCGGCCGCGGAAGATCGACATGCACTTCCGTCGATACCGAGCCCGGACGGCCGCTCATCACCACGATGCGATCGGACAGAAACACCGCCTCCGGGATCGAGTGGGTAATGAAAAGCACGGACTTGCCGGTGCGAGACCAGATACGCTGAAGCTCGACCATCATGTGCTCGCGCGTCATCGCATCCAGAGCCGCGAACGGCTCGTCCATCAGCAGCAATGCCGGATCATGCACGAGGCCGCGTGCGACGCTGACGCGCTGCTGCATTCCGCCCGAAAGCTCGCGAGGATAGTGATTTCGAAACTTCTCCAGCCCGACCAGCCTGATCAGCGCTTCGGCCGGCCCGGTGTACTTCGACGCATCGCAGCGCATGGCGCGGATCGGCGCCATGACATTCTCGAACACGGTCTTCCATGGCAGCAGAGTAGGCTGCTGAAACACGATCCCGACATCGGAGCGGGGTTTGGTTACCGCCTCGCCGCTGAGCAAGACGATCCCCGATGTCGGCTGTATGAGGCCGCTCACCAGCTTGAGCAGCGTGGACTTCCCGCATCCCGACGGGCCGAGGACGCTGACGAACTCGCCGCGATCGATGCCGAGCGTGAGATCCTGCAGCGCCGTCAGGGGTCCCCGGCTGGTCGAATAGACCAGCGACACGCCATCGACCCGCAGGTGCGACGCGCGATCCGGCGTTGACGGAAAGTCGAGCCTGACGACCTTGGACGTGCTCATCTCAACCCGCCCGAACCGTCAGTTTGCCGCCTTGGCCCTGGCAATCACCGCATCGACGTCGAAATCATTCGCCGCCTTGATGAAGTCGTTCGTGTAGAGCTTGCCGACGTCGAGATCCGTCGACGCAATCTGGCCGCCCCGCTTCATGACCTCCAGGAGGGTCTTCCATGTTTCAGGCGGGAAGTAGCCGATTCTGCCAGGAGCGGACCTGTCGAAGACCAGGGCGAGCTCGACCTCGTTGAGTCTGACGTTTGCCGCAATCCATGCGGCCTCGTTGCCGGCCGCGGGCCTGCTTGCCGGGTCGAACTCCCAGTAGCTTTTGACGCACGCAACCGTATTGGCGCGGCAGGCGATCGCAGACTTCGCCATCGCCCTCAGCAATCCCGCAATCATCTGAGGCCGGCTCTTGATGTCGTCCTCATGAACGATGAAGCCGTTCGAAAAGACCTTCTCGAATTTCTCCGGCATCGGCAGGCGCCTGATCGGCGTGCCCGCCAGCGCCATTTGCTGATGGTGCATGGAGAACAGATTGAGCGCATCGACGTCTCCCGACTGGAGCCGCTTCCAGGCTGCGGGCCCCAACCCGACCGGCAGAATCTGCACATCCTCCTGCCACTTCACGCCGGCATCGGCGAGCATCACGCGGGACATCGGCAGGTTGCCCCACGTCAAGCCGCCGACGCCCAGTTTGCGGCCTTTCAGATCGGAGAGAGTCTTGACCGCGCTCTTTTCGAGCACGACGAACTCAAAAATCTGGCTTGGGAAAACATTGGAGACGAACTTCACCGGGTAGGGTTCGCCCTTCGCCAGAGCGAGAACGAGCAGATCGGGGTTCGGCAGCCCCATCGTGATTTGCTTGTTGGCCACCTGCGGAATCAGAACGGCGGAGCCCTGCACCGACACGAACTGGGGAGCCAACCCCTCTTCCTTGTAGAATCCCAGTTTCAAGCCGAAGGCCCGCGACGCCGAAGCGGGAGTATTCGGCGAGGCATAGCCAACGACCACCTTGGTCTCGGCGACCGCGACGCCCGACGTCACAACGGCAACGGACGCCGCGACGAACAGCTCTTTCAGCCAACCCTTCATGTTCGAATCCCCTGTTCCGCTTCTGCGCGCAACGACGTCACAGCCGGACTGACGGTTCAGCACGCGTGTCTGTCGGCGATGCCGATCCACAGATACCGTCACAGCAAGCAATGCACCGTTCTCCGGCAATGCATTTCCGAACGCGCGGCGCAGCAGCACTTGCGGCCTTGCTCTGCATTGATTGCGAATGCTATCATTCCGCTCCGGTAAGGCCGGTATAATTATGGTATAATCAATTCATGCCCGGCAGTGGCGCCCCGCTGGACCGCGCAGCAGCATCCTTCGGATGCTCACCTTTTCTTGACGTTGCCAACGGTCAAGTCGTGGTCGGCGGCAGGTCGCGTCCGATCCGTCCCAAGACGCTGGCGGTTCTTCAGCACCTGATCGCGCATGCCGGGCGGGCGGTGTCGCATGGCGAACTTCGCGACGTGGTCTGGAAAGCGCCGCACGGCGCCGACGGCGGCCCAAAGCAGTGCATCCGCGAACTGCGCGGCATTCTCGACGACGATGCCAAGGCTCCCCGCTTTATCGAAACCGTCGGCAGGTTCGGCTATCGGCTGATCGGTTCGGTCAGTATCCTGGCACAGACCGGCAAACCGCCGGAGTCCCGCCTGTTCTGCGTAGGACGCGGCGCCGAGCTCGATACGCTGTCCCGCCAACTGATCTCCGCGCAAAGCGGGCAGCGCACGATCTGTTTAGTGTCGGGGGCGGCCGGTGATGGAAAAACCACCCTGATCGATGCTTTCGTCGCCGCGCAGGCGAGCCAGCCGAGTTTGTGGAGCGCACTCGGGGTATGCACGCCGTCGGGCAGCGCGCGCGAGCCTTACGGTCCGCTTCTCGACATCGTCGGCAAGCTGATCGCCGGCCCGCTGTCGCAGCTTGTCATCGAACTGATGAGAACGGTTGCGCCGGCGTGGATACCGCAGTTTCCCGGTGTTTTCGGCAAGCGGGAGACCGATCGCGCCCATGGACAGTTGACGGGCTCGTCTCCCGAGCGCATGCGGCGCGAACTGACGGCGCTGTTCGAACGGCTCTCGCTCTACAGCCCGGGGCTGATCCTGCTCGAAGACATACACTGGGCCGATCCGAGTACGCTGACCTGGCTGGATAGCTGGATGCGGCGGCGCGACCCGGCGCACGTCATGATCGTCGCAACTCTCCGATCCGGCGAAGCAACCGAACCTGACCATCCGCTCGTTCCGCTGCTCGGCGCACTGCACGGCAGCAGCCAGATTTCCAGGATCAAGCTGGCCGGCTTAGACCTGGACGCCGTCAGGACCTACGTCGAACATCGTTGCCGCGGAAGCCGGCTTCCCCCGTCGCTGCCGGCCCTCATCGCCGAGCGCACCGGCGGACACCCGATTTTCGTATCGGCTTTGACGCACCATTGGCTGACCCTCGCCGAGCAGGCCGACGAAGCGCCGCGGCGGGACGCTCTCGATCGTTTTGTGGCCGATATCCCGACAAACGCACGGGCCTTCATCGACTCCCAGGTCGCTCTCCTGCCGCAGGACGATCGACGCATCCTTCACCTTGCGAGCATTGCCGGCATGGAGTTCGCCGCGGCGGCGCTGGCCGACCGCGCAGACGACGTCGTAGCCATGGAGATGGCTTGCGAGAGCCTCGCCAGCCGGCAGCTTTTTCTTCGCAGGGTCGGCATCGAGGAGTGGCCCGACGGCACCGTGTCGGCAAAATATGCGTTCCGCCATCTGATCTATCAGCAGTCGCTCCATGATGCCGTGCCGCCGGCAACGCGCATTGCGCAGCATCGCGGAATCGCGGTGCGTCTGGAGCGCGGTTTCGGCGGCGAGGCCGGCACCATTGCCCGGCAGTTGGCCCACCACTTCGAGTCCGGCCGCGATTATCTGCGGGCTGCGCGATACTGGCGTCTGCTCGGCGAACGCGCCTTGACCCGGCGGGCGGCCGCGAGCGCGCACGAGCAGCTCAGGCACGCACTGGAGCTGCTGACGAACGTCCCCGACAGCACGGCGCGCGCCACCGAGGAGCTTGCCATCCAGTTGAATATCGGCCTCGCGATGATGGTCGGGAGCGGCGTCGGCTCCGAGGAGGCCGACGATGCCTATGCGCGGTCGCACAAGCTCGCGGCAAGGCTTCGGGATCGGCGCGCGACCGCCCGCGCGCTTCGCGGATTATGGGAATTTAACCTGACGCACGGCAACACGGCGGCGATGACGCAGGTCGCGGCTGAAATCAAGGAGATGCTCCCGTTCGAGGACGACGAGGCGAGTATGTGGGCGCACAATATCGTCGGGCAGACATGGTGGGTGACCGGCGCGCCGGCGCGCGCCGGTCCGCACATCGAGGCCGTGGTATCGGCATACGATCCGGCGCGACATGCGGATTTTGCAGCCCTCACCGGATCTGATCCGGGCGTCCAGTGCCACGCTTACGCGACCATTACATGCCTTCTGCTGGGAAAGATCGACAATTCCAACCGTCATTTCGAGCAGGGCATGTCGATCGCCCGGCAGTTGCAGCGTCCTTTTGCCAAGGCCCAGATGCTGTGGACGGGTGCGATCGCCGCGCGCGAACTCGGGCTGGCCGATCTGGTGCGGCAACGCGCCGAGTCGCTTCTCGCCATATGCGATGCAATGGACATCAAGTTCTGGCGCCGCGCGACGCTGACGTTGCTCGGATGGGCCGAGGCCATCGACGGCTCGCCCGGCGGCATCGACACCATCCGCGCATCGCTGAAAGCCCCCGAAAGCTCGCGCACGCTGGGCTTCAGAGCCTACCGGCTGATGCTGTTGGCGGACGCCCTGGGATGCCGCGGCTACCGCGACGACGCGCTCGCGGCGATCACGGAAGCCTTTGCGATCAGGGAGCGAACGGGAGAGGAGTGGTATCTCGCCGATCTCCATCGGCTACGGGGCGAACTGCTACTTGAATCCGGAACGGATCCGTCTGACGAAAATCGACGCCGCGCGCATGGCGATCTCAAGGCGGCCCTGCGAATCGCGACACGTCAGAAAGCTTCACTGGCTGCGGATAAAGCCACAAAGCGCCTGATGCTCTTTGAATAGGGGCAATCATGGCCGACGCATTGATAGACGGCTCTCGAACCGGTTGCAGTTCGATTCGCGGTGACCTGCTCTGCACGCAATCCTGCAACTCATCGCGACAGGCATATATTTATTATACCCAAATTATACCGGCCTCACCGGGTTGGGCTGTTATCATTCACGCCGCGAGATCGGGATTCCGCGAAAGCCGGGATCGCTGAATTCGATTGCTTTCGCCGTGTTGCATGGCGGCCGCAGACCACCGCAGCGTGAGGGAGATCGGGGTTGAGGCGCGACGAAACGTCGATTGTTCACGCCGGACGCGAGTTCGGCCCTCATCCGCGCCCTGTCAATCCGCCGGTCTATCGTGCTTCGACAATTCTCTTCGACAGCCTTGATAGCTTTCTCGATGCGCATGGGCCGGACAGCAAGACACTCGCCTACGGCCGTCACGGAACGCCGACCGCCCGGTGTTTGAGCGATGCCGTGGCCGAACTGGAGCGCGGCTATCGCAGCGCGCTTTTCCCATCGGGGCTCGCGGCCATCACCTGTGCTCTGACAGCCTATCTCAAGCCTGGAGATCATCTGCTCTTGCCGAACAGTGTCTACGATCCTACGCGCCAGGCGGCGGAACGGACCCTGGCCCGGCTCGGCATCTCCGCCACCTACTACCCGCCGGAGGTTGGCGCCTCCCTCGATTCGCTGATGACGGACAGAACCGCGGTTGTCTTTATTGAATCGCCCGGGTCGCTGACGTTCGAGGTGCAGGACACCCCCGCGATCGCCGGCGCCGCGAAGCGTCGCGGCGCCATCACCATGATGGACAATACGTGGGCGACGCCGTTCTGCTTCAAGCCGCTTCTTCATGGCGTGGATGTCTCGATCCAGGCCGCGACAAAATACATTGTCGGCCACGCGGACGTCCTGATGGGCATTGTGACGACCACCGAAGCCGCATGGCCGGCGCTGCACACCGTCGTTCAGGATTTCGGACAATGTGTCAGCCCGGATGACGCCTATCTCGCCCAGCGGGGATTGAGAACATTGGCTGTGCGCCTGAAGCAGCAGGCGAAAACCGCTTTGCACCTGGCCGAGTGGCTCCGTCAGCGCCCGGAGGTGGAACGCGTTATGTATCCGGCGCTGCCGTCAGACCCCGGCCACGCGATCTGGCGCCGGGATTTCTCCGGCGCTTCGGGCCTGTTCGCATTCACGCTTCATGCGGCTTATGCGGGTCGTTTCGCCCGCCTGATCGAGGGCCTGTCCCTGTTCGGGCTGGGGGCCTCATGGGGAGGATTTGAGAGCCTCATAGTGCCGGGCAGGCTGCATATGCGACCATTGCCAACGGGTATTCCTCCCGATGTTCTTCTCGTCCGGATCCATGCCGGACTCGAGGAGCCGCGCGATCTGATCGCCGACCTCGAGGCAGGGTTCGCGCGCCTGCATGAACCGCGCCGATATCCATATCGGGCGTCACAGGGATAGCGATGATCCCCGGCCCGTTTCCTCGTCCGACATAACGGCGATCTGATTTATGCGCAGCTTGAAAAACGTTCATTCGGATGAGGTCGGGATAGCGAAGCGGCCCCTCGATCCCGATCAGACATTCATGACCGCAAACGCAGAACGCGAAAAGGCCGAACGGAAAAATTGAGAATGCAGCGGGAACATGCACTCGATCATGTTGGCGTCGTGGTTGATGACCTCGACGACGCCGAAAGTGTCTGGCGCAAGCTTGGCTTCCGACTGACGCCACGCAGCCAGCATTTCGGCTCGCGTACGCCGGGGGCCGCGATCGAGCCGTTCGGGACGAGCAATCACTGCGCCATGCTGCGCACCGGATACGTCGAGATCGTCGGCATCTCCGATCCGACGTTGTTTTCGCAAGTGCCGCCGGGTTTGGGGAAATATCAGGGCATCCATGTCGTGGCGCTCGATTGTACCGATGCTGATGCGACGCATCGCCGGCTGCGGGAAGCCGGAATTGCTGCGGCTGCGCCCGTCGCTCTTCAGCGCAACGTACCCTATGGCGAGGGCGGCTCGACGACGCGGCAGGTCGCATTCCGGAACATCAACGTGGAGAGGAACGCCTTCCTCGAGGCGAATTTCATTCTCATCGAGCATCTCACGCCTGATGTGATGTGGCAGCCTCATCTTCTGCTCCATGCCAACCGGGCCGTCTCGCTCGCGCAGCTCTGGATCGTCAATGACGATCGCGCGGCTTCATCGGCGCGACTCGCCGCACTGATCGATTGCCCGGCACAGAATCGCGGTGGCGTGATATCGCTCCATCTGCCGCACGGGCGACTGGATGTCTGCGACGAGAAAACGATCGCGCGTCTGTTCCCTGGCGAGCCGCTGCCGCGGCTCCCCTGGGTCGCCGCGATCGGCTTTGGCGTCTCCGACCTGTCGCAAACGAAAGCTCACCTCGATACGGAGGGCATCCCTTTCAGGCGTGTTGGCGACGCTATCTGGATCGATCAGTCGCTCACGCGGGGAGCAATCGTCGTCTTCATGCAGGACGGCAGGTTTATGGATGCGCCATGAGAGCAGCGGTCATTTACGAACACGGCGGTCCCGACAAGCTGATTCTGACCGATGGCTATCCGGACCCTGTCGCCGGGGCCGGAGATGTCATCATCCGCGTGCTGGCCACCGGGCTGAACTATCACGACGTGTTCACCCGCCGCGGAATGCCCGGGATCAGGGTGCCGCTGCCGATGATCATGGGCATCGATGTTGTCGGCGAAATCGTCGAGCTTGATTCCGAAGTTTCGGGGTTTGCGGTCGGCGATCGTGTTCTGGTCGACCCGATCAACCGGCGGAAAGGCGGGTTGATCGGCGAGATGTGGCCGGGCGGGCTGGCCGAATACTGTCGCGTTCCGGCCCACCAGTTGATGATGCTGCCTTCGGAGATCTCGCCGACCGATGCCGTTGCATTGCCGGTGGCCTACGGCACCGGCCACCGCATGATGGTGACGCGCGGCCAAATCCGGCCGGGCGAGAAGGTGCTCATTCTCGGCGCGAGTGGCGGCGTCGGTTCCTGCTGCGTTCAGCTTGCCAGGCTTATGGGAGCCGAGACCGTCGCCTGCGCAAGCTCGGACGACAAGCTGCGTCGATTGCGCGAACTGGGAGCGGATCATCTGATCAACTATCGTGAGAACGATTTCGTCGAGCGAACCTATGCGCTGTTCGGCGAACCGAGCCCGCATGGAAGAGAAGGCGGCGTCGATGTTGTCGTCAACTTCACCGGCGGAGATACCTGGGTCCCTTCGATGAAGTGCCTGCGTCGCGGCGGCCGGGTTCTGACATGCGGCGCCACGGCAGGCTTCGGTCCGAAAACGGATATTCGCCACATCTGCTCGCTTGAACTCAACATCATCGGATCGAACGGCTGGATGCGCGACGACCTTTTGTCTCTCCTCACCCTGTTGAAAGATGCAGCATTGAAACCTGAAATCGATCAAGTCCTCCCGCTCTCGCAAGTGCATGACGCCTTCGGACGGCTCGAGTCGCGGCAGATATCCGGGAAGATCCTGGTCGTTCCATAATCGACACTAATCGCCAT
>JACDJC010002278.1_pt1 | contig 15342 bp, 5 predicted proteins | sample 7454191 | NCBI WGS metagenome assembly JACDJC01 (sample SAMN14253291, study PRJNA609438) | sludge metagenome | isolation source: sludge after 25d culture with pyrite and EDTA | collected 2018-12-20 | reverse complement strand
GAGGTGTGCGGATTGATCAGCAGCAGCGCGTGCCCGTCGACAGTGAGTTTGGGCGCGATCGCGATGCCGTTGGAGCCGGTCGGTTCGACCCAACTGGGGCGCGTCTCGGCCAACGCCAGCGGTGCATCGGTCGAGGCGCCGTAGAACGCCTTGAGCGGCCCCAGTTCCACCCGTTCGATGTCGCCGCCGATGCTGCCTTCGGTGAACGAGAGCGCCATCCACGGCTCGAAATGCGTGATCACCCGTGGGTGCACCTCGGGATGGCTGGCCAGGTAATAGTTCAGCCCGTCCGCCCAGCTGTCCATCAAGGCGCGCAGCCAGCGTGGGCTTTGTCCGTACAGCTTCTTCAGCTCGGCCGGGTCGATGAACAGGCGTTGGCGCAGGTCCTGCCACAGCGCGGAGTCGTCCGCGTCCTTCGCTTCGGCAAGCCGGCCCAGCGACACCAGATAGTTGGTCTCGACCCGATTGAAGTCATCCTCGGCCTGCGCATAGGCCATGCCGAACACGGTGTCCGCGTCGGTCTTGCCGTGCACGTGGGCGATGCCCCAGTCGTCGCGGGTGATCGTCACCGCCTGCGCCTGGCGTTGCCAGCGTGCCTGTTCAGCCGGATTGGGCTGGGCCGTGCCGATCTGGCACAGCGTCAACAGGCCGGCCACGGCCAGTCCGATCAACTTGCCCGGAATCCGTGTGTTCATCTGCTGCCCCTGTTGCCCGGAAACGCTTCGGAAAGCTGAGCCATTCTGCACTTGTTCCTGCTGTTCACGCGAATCGCGACACCGCTGTCCATCCCGCCATGGTCGGGCGTTTCGCTAGGCGATATGCGGCCGCGACGCTCACGGGCGTTTCCGGGTATGCCCGGCAGCGGACCTGATCTCGCGATGGCCCGGTACCGCGCGACGGGTGTCGGGCGGGCGGTGTAGAGATCGGCGTGCGTGTGCATCCGCATTGTTGTCAGCTGAAGTGCCTGTTTCGCGCTTCGGAATCTGCGGCGCACGACGGAGCTTTCCCGGTTTTGCATAGTTGCTGGAGTCTGGACAGGAACACGCGATGGAGACACGGTGGGTCCGCCGTCACACAGTTGACGATGAATGCATCACAAATGCGAACAGCATCGCGGGAGAGGATGGTGTTGACGGTGACATCCTGATAAAAGAGCAAGAAAATGCGATAACGTAAAAAGTTACGAATCGATTGCAGGCATGAGGATCGGCCCGGTTGCGGCCAGAGCCGTAGATATTGGATTCAGGGAGCGACGCGCAGGTACTGCACATTTCGCCACTGCGCGCCGTTGAAGTCGACCCGTTTTGGAGACGGACATGGATGTAGCTGCAACTGCGGGAGTCATTGCCGACGGGGACGTTCTCGGCCGGCGAGCAACGGCGGATACTGCTGGAATCAGTGGAGATCAACCGCTGCAAGGTCTGGTGCTGCTCGCCCAGTTCCACGGCATCGCCGTGGATGCGGCGCAACTGCGCCATGAGGCCGGTCGTGGGACCGAACCCTTCGACCGTACGGCGTTGCTGCTAGCGGCGAGGAAACTAGGCCTGAAAGCTCGCATCATTGGCCAGCCCGCCGAGCGTCTCGATCGTGTAGCCCTTCCCGCGTTGGCATTGAGCGACGACGGCAGCGCTTTCGTAGTGGCCAAGGTCGACGATTCGAAGGTGCTGATCCACGACCTGGCACTGCAGCGTCCGGTGGTGCTTTCTCGTGAGGATTTTCTTGCCGGCTACGATGGTCGCCTGCTGACTGTCGCCTCGCGTGCCTCCCTGGTGGCCGAGCTGGCGAAGTTCGACTTCAGCTGGTTCGTTCCGGCACTGGTGAAGTACCGCAAACTGATTCTGGAAGCCCTGGTGGTGTCGTTCTTCCTGCAGTTGTTTGCGCTGGTCACGCCGCTGTTCTTCCAGGTGGTGATGGACAAGGTGCTGGTGCACCACGCGCTGACCACGCTCACTGTGATCACGGTGGGGTTAGTCGTCATCACTCTGTTCAACGTGGTGCTGGCGGGGCTGCGTACCTACGTGTTCGCCCATACCACCAGTCGTATCGACGTAGAGCTGGGTGCGCGCCTGTTCCGGCATATCCTGGCGTTGCCGTTGGCCTACTTCGAGGCACGCCGCGTCGGCGACACCATCGCCCGCGTCCGTGAGCTGGAGAACATTCGCAACTTCCTCACCGGACAGACGTTGACCTCGGTGCTGGACCTGTTGTTCACCTTTGTTTTCCTGGCCGTAATGTTTCTCTACAGCGGCTGGCTGACCTTGATCGTAGTGATCTCGCTGCCGTTGTACGCGATCTGGTCGGCGGCGATCACGCCGGCGCTGCGCGCCCGCCTCAACGAGAAATTCGTGCGCGGCGCGGACAATCAATCCTTCCTGGTAGAGACCATTGCCGGCATCGGTACGGTCAAGGCGACCGCGGTCGATCCGCGCATGGTGCGCACCTGGGACAATCAACTGGCCGGCTATGTGAGCGCCGGCTTCCGGGTGACCCATCTGGCCAACATCGGCCAGCAGGGCGTGCAGTTGCTGCAGAAGCTGGTCACGGTGGCGATCCTGTATTGGGGCGCGCAGATGGTGATCCACGGCACGCTTTCGGTCGGTCAGCTGATTGCCTTCACCATGCTGGCAGGTCAAGTCTCCACGCCAATCGTGCGACTGGCCCAGCTGTGGCAAGACTTCCAGCAGGTCGGTATCTCGATGGAGCGGATGGGCGATATTCTCAACACGCACACCGAAGCCGGCGGTAGCCGCATGGCCTTGCCGCCGATCAAGGGGCGGATCACCTTCGAGAACCTCAGCTTCCGCTATCGTCCCGACACTGCTGAAGTGCTCGCGGGCATCAATTTCGATATCCAGCCCGGCGAGATCGTCGGCATCGTCGGGCGCTCCGGCTCCGGCAAGAGCACGCTGACCAAGCTGGTGCAGCGCCTATATGTGCCCGAGCGTGGCCGCATCCTGGTGGACGGCACCGATCTGGCCCTGGCCGATCCCGCCTGGTTGCGGCGCCAGCTTGGTGTAGTGCTGCAGGAAAACTTCCTGTTCAACCGTAGCGTGCGCGAGAACATTGCGCTGATCGACCCCGGCATGCCGATGGAGCGGGTGATTCGTGCCGCCGAGCTTGCCGGTGCACACGAGTTTATCGTCGAGCTCCCCGAAGGCTACGACACCGTGGTTGGCGAACACGGCACCAGCCTGTCCGGCGGGCAGCGCCAGCGCATCGCGATCGCCCGCGCACTGGTCGCCGATCCGCGCATCCTGATTTTCGACGAGGCCACCAGTGCGCTCGATTACGAGTCCGAGCGCGCGGTGATGGCCAATATGCGCGCCATCTGCCGCGGGCGCACCGTGTTGATCATTGCCCACCGCCTGTCCACGGTGCGCCACGCCAACCGCATCGTGGTGGTGGACAAGGGCCGTATCGTGGAGTCGGGCGCGCCCGACGAATTGCTGCGCCGCGCCGACGGGCACTTCGCCCACCTCAACCGATTACAGCAAGGTTGACCGCCATGACCAGTCGAATCGCAGCGGTCGGGGATGTGCTCAAGCGCTATGGCCAGGTGTTTCGCGCTGCCTGGGTCGAGCGTCGTGCGCTGGAGCCCATTCGGCGCACCGGCGATGAATTGGCGTTTCTCCCGGCGCATCTGGAGTTGGCGGAGACGCCGCTGTCACCCGCGCCGCGCGTCAGCCTGTGGGTCATCATGGGATTGTTCAGCGCCGCCCTGTTGTGGGCATGGCTGGGCAAACTCGACGTGGTCGCCGTGGCGCCGGGGAAAACCGTCACCAGCAGCCGAACCAAGGTCGTTCAGCCCGCCGAGACCGCCGTAGTGCGCCGCATCCTGGTGCACGATGGTCAGCGTGTGAACAAGGGCGATTTGCTGGTCGAGCTGGACGCTACTGCCACCAGCGCCGACAGCAAGAAGGCCGAGCAAGCCTTGGTCAGCGCGCGGCTGGCGGCAGCGAGATCCAGCGCCCTGGTGGCAGCGATCGATGCGGGACAACCGCCAACGATGACCAACGACAGCGGCCTGCCCGTCGAGCGGTTTGATGCCACCCAGCGACTGGCATCCAGCGAGTTCGTGGCCTTCTCCGCCAAAAAACAGAGCCTTGAAGCCATGGTGACGCAAAAGCAGGCCGAGCTGCGCACGGTGGAATCCGCGATCAAGCCACTGGAGCAATATCTCGCGATCTCGCGTACTCGGTTGGCGGATTACGAAAAGCTGCTGGACAAGAGCTACGTGCCCCGACAGGACTACCTCCAGCGCAAGCAGGAAAGCATCAGCGCCGAGCGAGATCTGGCGGGACAACGCAGCCGGCGAGCAGAACTACGCTCAGCCATCACCGGCGCAAAAGAGGAGCTGGCGGTCACCGTGACCGACACCCGACGCCAATTGCTCGATGAATTGCGCCACGCACGCGAACAGATCCAGCAGTTCGAGCCGGAGGTGGCGAAAACTACCCAACGCAATGCCCTCATGCTGTTGCGTGCGCCAGTAGCGGGCACTGTGCAGCAACTGGCCGTGCACACCGTCGGCGGCGTGGTCACGCCTGCGCAACCCCTGCTATCCGTCGTGCCCGAGAACGAGCCGATGGAAGTGGAAGCCACCGTGCTCAACCGGGACATCGGCTTCGTGCACCCCGGACAGCGCGCCACCATCAAGGTCGAGAGTTTCCCCTATACGCGCTACGGCTACATCGAGGGCGTGGTGGAAAGCGTCTCGCACGACGCTATCCAGGACGAAAAGCTCGGGCTGGTGTATCAGGCACGGGTGAAGATGGCCACGACGGTCATGGAGGTGAATGGCGTCAAAGTGAATCTCACGTCGGGCATGGCGCTGACGGCGGAGATCAACACGGGAAAGAGGCGGGTGATCGATTACATCCTGGATCCGTTGAAGGCGGGGACGGCGGAGGCGATGCGGGAGCGGTAGATAAGTCGAAGGGCAGTCTTGCAACCAATCCAGGCTTTCCATTTCTAACTTTTGAAAGGAAATTCGTTCCAATGAAACCAGTGATTCTTGCAGCACTCATGATGGTGTCTGTCGTCGGTTGCAGTTCGAAGCCGCTGACAGAAGCCGAATGCCAGACTGTCGCCAACAAGGAAATCGACTTCGCGATGAGCAAGGCGCCACCTGGATCGGCGGAAGACCTTCGCGCCGTTCTCACCAAAAGAGCCGAGGATAGCAATCCGCAGTGTATGGCGGGGAAAAGTTATAGTCGAAGCGACTATCGCTGCATGGTGAGGGCAAATGATTCGGACAGCATCGGCGAGTGTATTGCGAAGGTGAACAAACGTTTGGGGAATTAGTCCTTTTGGAGGTCGACGTGTTTGCGTCGAAGTCGATCTCATCGTTCAACGTACTGACCAAACCGAATGATTGATATGAACGTTATCTGAAAACAGCATCGCTTTGGCAGAAGTCAGCTCGCATTGAAAGCGGGCACTCACCGCGACGAGCATGCGTCTGGTTATAAGAACTTCCTTTATTTTGCCAAAGATGGTGTGGCGCGCGGGAGAGGTGGTTCGTATGGCGCGCAGATTCGAAAAATCGTAGGCGGCTCGCGGCGACGGCGTTGTCAGTGTTACTAGATGGGATACGACAGATAGGCTCATTAAAGAAATCTACGCAACTAGCATGAGGCAAGAATGAGATATTACAGAATAATGTGTTTGATAATTGCTATTGATGTTGGATTATTTTCTCTAATCTCCTTATTTTACAAGCCCCATTCCGGAACGACTTTATTCACGTTCATGAAGTATTCTTTCTTTATACCCTTAATTACTGTTGCAATACTGCAATTGATTGGCTTGTTAGTGAACGTTACGCAGGGGCACGTCAACACAATCGCTGCAACTCGATTCGTTGTATACAAATATGACAACTCACCATTGCTATTTCTTCTTGGTGTGGTGTGGGAACTCATTCTATGGCTTCTGCCGACCTACGCAATTTGTAAGTTTCTCGTAGAGTAGCGTTACTTAATGTATTTATAGACAATCTGGAGTAATTATCATGGCTGATTTGGACTTGACACATCAGGAAGAGCTCGTATACGCGGAAGCTACAGCAGTGCTCAACGAGCTGATGGCTCGTAGGTATAATGAACTGAAGCAAAAGTACGATGCAGGTACATTGACTCCAAGTGAATTTTCTGCCTCGTTTGCGAACATGTTCGACGACATGGGCGATCTGTTGCAAAGGTATGCGCAGCAGGCTCGTGAGTCTGGCATGATTAATGTCGCAGACGCGCTGACTGCCTGGGGGGATGGTTACGAGGTGCGTGCTGCTCAAGCAAAGGCAGCACTATCCCAGGATGACATTGACGGAGCTGTTGGTTTGATTTTGGGTGTAGCAAACGAGTTGAAGGAGAATCAACAGGCACTCGAGCTCATCGAGGCTCGTCTCGGCACTGGTGCACGGGGAATGGTCGAGAGAGCGCTCGGTGCTGCTAAACCTCTAAGTATTGGCTACACAGCCACCGAGGCGATGGTTGATTTCTTTGACGGCAACAACAAATCCGCTAGTGCAAGGCTGTTCGGTCTTTCGGTTGGTATTGCGGCCGGAATGTTTGTCGCGGCAGGTGCAGCCGTGCCCGCCGTGATTGCTGTGACGATAGGCGCAACGGTAACTCTCCTTGGAACTGTCGCCGAGTCGGCCTTTAATGGTGTAGCGTCGATGTTCGGATGGGAGGATCCGAAAGACGCTCAAGCTGCGGTGTTGCGCGCTATCAAGGACGACAACAATGTCGCGCTTACCCACCTCGGTAACCATCTCTTCTGGGGGACCGACGAGAACGATGTTTTCATAGGATTTGATGACAAACCCAACGACATGGTTGGTGGTGGTGGCGACGACATTCTTGAGGGTAACGCCAACGCGGATTATTTGAATGGGGGGAACGGCAACGATAACCTTCAAGGCGATGCGGGAGACGATACGCTGAAAGGCGGGAGGGGCGATGACACGTTAAACGGTGGCGTTGGTAACGACAGCTTGAATGGTGGCGCAGGGTTTGATGTTTATAAGTTCAGCGTAGACGATTTTCAAGGCGGTGCCACGGAAGACACAATTGTTGATGAAGACGGACAAGGAAGAATTATTTTTGACGGTTTGAATATCAGCGGAACAGGTATCGGCTTCGACACAATCCATGATTCCAGCTTCGGCACCTGGCTCACCTCGGACGAGCAGTTTCGTCTGGCGGTCGTTGGTGCCGGCGAGGACCAAACGCTGACAATCACGCACCGTGCAAGCGGCTCTCGTATCGTGGTGAATCAGTGGAAGAATGGTGATCTTGGCATCGAGCTACCAGACTTTGAGGGCGTCAATCCGCACAACTCCGCACCATTGACGAACGACGACGATTTGTTCGGTGCGGGCGGGAGCAATGGCGGCAATGACGAGATCGACGGCTTGGCCGGTAGCGACGGTCTGGATGGCGGTGCCGGTAGCGATGTGATCGACGGAGGGTTTGATAACGACCTCATCCTGGGAGGCTCCGGCAATGATCGCCTGTTTGGCTCGTACGGCAACGACGTGATTCTTGATGGCTCCGAGCTGATCAATTTCGTGGATTGGAGCGATTCGATTGGCTCGGATGGCAAGAGTCAGCGGCAGCATATCGAGGAAGATATCGCACAGTGGGGCGCGTCGGTGGTAGCCCGTGGAAAGGGCTGGTATATCCATTTGAACGATGCGGATCTCGATAGTGGCTTCACCATTGTAACGGCGCAATCCAAGATCGATCTCGACCCGAACCTGTCGCCCAGCGGGGATGATTTCATCGATGCCGGAGAGGGTGTTGATCGCGTGTTTGCCGGTGAGGGCAACGATACGATCATTGGTGGGGCGGGTGACGATACGATCAGCGGTGGCCACGATGACGACACCATCAACGGTGGCGACGGAGACGACAGGATATACGGCGACCAAGCCGATGATGCGATACCGCACGTGCACTTTACCGCGCTGGTTTCCGATCTCGCGCGCAAGAACGGGAACGATCTGATCGATGCTGGCGCTGGAAACGACCAGGTCGCCGGGGGCGGCGGCAACGACATCATCTACGGTGGCGACGGTGACGACAGGCTCGCTGGTCGCGGTGGCTCCGGCCTTGTCGATAGTGACGACGAGGATCGTGACTACATTGATGGTGGTCTCGGCAATGACACCATTTCCGGCGACGATGGCGATGACACGTTGCTTGGGGGTGAGGGAAACGATGTGATTCGCGGTGACAATGCGTCACCGGATACGCGCAATGGCAACGACCGCCTTTTCGGCGGTGCCGGAGACGACCAGCTCGGAGGCGATGGTGGCGACGATGTCCTCTATGGCGAGGATGGCGCGGACACGCTGATTGGCGACGGGGCCGACATTGACGGTAGCCTGCACGGGACCGACCTGCTCTACGGTGGCGCCGGCAACGACATCTTGCTCGGGTTCGGTGGCGACGATTCGCTTGACGGCGGTGATGGTGATGATGTGCTGGTTGGCGATGCGAACGAGTCGGAGTTGGCGGCTGTCTACCATGGCAACGACTACCTCTCTGGCGGCGTGGGTAACGACGAACTCCAGGGCAACGGCGGCGACGACGTGCTGGTGGGTGGTCTGGGTGACGACAGGCTGTTCGGGGGCAACGGTAATGACGTGCTAGATGGCGGCGAAGGCAAGGACGAATTGGTTGGCGGCGAGGGTAACGACCGCTTGGCGGGTGGGGCCGACAACGACAAGCTCTGGGGCGAAGCCGGCGAAGATGAGTTGATCGGCGGCGATGGCACCGACGACCTCGCCGGCGGAGTTGGAGACGACCGGCTGTATGGCGACGCCGGAAACGATCTGCTGCATGGCGACGATGGCGCCGATGTGCTCGACGGGGGCGATGGTGACGATGCTCTTGCCGGCGATGCGGGTGACGACATCCTGTTTGGTGGTGCTGGCAACGATCTACTGCACGGTGGGGATGGCGCAGACGTGCTGGATGGTGGGGATGGCCATGACAGCATGGCTGGTGATGCAGGTAACGACACCATTACAGGCGGTTTAGGTGACGACCTTCTTGATGGCGGGGAAGGGGCGGATCAACTGAATGGCGGCGAGGGAGGCGATACCCTCTATGGGGGCGATGGCGGTGACGTGCTGACGGGTGGCAGCGGCAATGACGTTCTCATTGGTGGCATCGGGAACGATACCTATCAGTTTGGCAGCGGGTTTGGTCAAGACTGGGTCGCCCAGTTGGCGGGCGAAGACGCCGGGCAAGATATCATTTCCTTCGGATCGGATATCAACGCGGCAGATCTGAGGTACTCGGTGGTCGGTGATAGCCTCACCATCCGCAGCGTCTCCAGCGATGACGTGCTGACGGTCCGCAACTACTTCAATCCCGCCGTCTCCATCGACATTCATTTCGATGGCGGAGGGATCATCACGAAAGACGCCTTGGCGGCGCAAGTCGGATTGGGTGGCACGCCGATCCTCGGCAGCGGGAGCGTGATCAACGGCACCGACGGCAACGATAGAATCTACGGCGACGACGGCGATAATGAGATCCACGGGCTGTTCGGCAACGACTTCATCAGCGGCGGCGCTGGCGATGATCGTATTTATGGTGGCGCGGGGGAGAACGTACTGCAGGGTGATGCCGGCAACGACACCTACTTTGTCGGCATGGGTTACACCGAGATCATGGGGCTGGGCGATTTCGATTCCGGAACCGACACGATCAATCTCCCTTTTACGACCAACTCGATCGTCAATTTTCAGATTACTGGTGACACGCTGGCAATTTTTTCAGGCCCCCCGACCGGAGGATTTCAAGTGTTGCTTGACGGGTTTTTGGCGAATGGTGCGAGCCCGCATGTGTTGCATTTTTCCGACGGCACCGAGCTGACGGCGGCGTACTTCGCCGCAGGCGGCAGCAACGGGGTTGGCACCGAGAAAAGTGATTTGCTGGTCGGAGACGGCTCCGATGACCGTCTGTACGGAAAGGCTGGTGATGACACCCTTCTGGGTGGTGGCGGAGACGACTATCTGCAGGGAGATAGTGGTTTCGACGTGTTGGTGGGCGGTGACGGTAATGACACCCTCGTGGACAGCGACCGTGATGGAGAGATGCGTGGGGGACCAGGCGACGATGGCTACTATGTCGAGTACAACGAAGACCGATCACCGGGTTATGGTTTGCCGGACATCATCGAGAACGCCGGTGAAGGTACCGATACGATCTTCACCAACGCCTACCGTGCACAGCTACCCGATGGCATCGAAAACCTGGTGATCAAGCCATCCGCATGGCTCGAATGGACCGCCGTGCAGGATACCGGAAGCATCGTGGCGTATACCCCGAGAGCGTTTGGCGGCAACGATCTCGACAACGTAATGCGTGTTGACATTTCGGGAAGTGATGGAGGCTGGTCCATCCCTGCAAATACCATCTACAGGCTCGACGGTGGTCTGGGAGCCGATACGCTGATTGGCAGCACCTTTGACGAAATGTATGTCGTGGACCGGCCCGAAGACGTGATTGTCGAACCCGAAACCAGTCATTCGTTTGACATTGTGCAGGCGAGTTACTCCTATCACCTCGATTCGGTTCAGGGGATTGAGGAGGTGCAGTTGCTGGGCTCGGATGACATATCGGCATGGGGGACGGAGGCCGCGGATGTTCTGAACGGAAGCACATCCAATGGCAGCAATGAGTTGAACGGTGGCGCCGGCAACGACCGATACGTGGTGGATGATCATGACACTATCGTGGAAGGCATTGACGGCGGTACCGACACGGTGACGTTTACCTCCGCGCAGGGTGGAACAGCGAATCTCAACAATTACACCAATGTGGAAAATGCCGAGCTCGGCGACGATTTGATTTATGCGACATACCGCGCTTCGCTTCAGGGTAGCGACGGAAACAACATCTTGATCGGCAATCACAGTCGCAACGTGATCCATGGAGATGACGGCAACGACGTGATCTATGGCGAGAATAGTCTGCATCCCTATCGCACCAATCCGGACCGCGACGAGCTGTTTGGGGATGCTGGGAATGACACCATCTTTGCTGGCGCGGGTGGTGCAGGTTTGCACGGAGGCGTGGGTGACGATTTGCTCGTTGGTAACGTGGGTGCCGATCATTTCTATTACGACATTGGTGACGGCGGCGATACTCTACAGACGGGCTTTCATGGCGCGCCCGACAAGATCCTGTTCGGGCAGGGCATAGACCCAGATGATGTCGTGTACAGCCGCGATGGTAGTACGTTGGTTGTTCAGGTGGGGGCTGATCCGACTGATCAGCTGCGTGTGCTGAATTACTGGTCGACTTCCTCCGAGGATGCGGGGCTGACCGGGGCACTGGGCCAACTTCTGTTCGTGTTCGTGGACGGAAGCGTGCACAAAGGCAACCTCGAGCAATTGCCACTCGTCAACGATCCACCGGTGTCCCATGCCGGTCACTTCGAATTTGACGCGACCGAGGGACGTGAGGTCAGCTATGGAATTCCTGCAGGCACTTTTACTGACGAACCCGGCGACAGCTTGACGCTGAGTCTGCAGAATGCACCCGACTGGTTGACGTTCGATGCCGCTACCGGCGTTGTGTCCGGTACCGCTCCGCAGGGGGCTGGGGATACGCGGTTTGATGTAGTCGCGACCGACAGTTGGGGGCAAACAGCCAGTTCGTCGGTCACGATCAACGTGTTCCGAGTAGTCACCGGCACTGCCGGTGCCGACAACCTTGTCGGCACCGGGCGGCACGACGAGATTCACGGCGTCGGGGGCAACGATATCCTGGACGATGGCGGGCATCGCGATCGCCTGATCGGCGGCGAGGACGATGACACGTACGAGATCCACAACGGCACCACGGTGGTATTTGAGAATCCCGGTGAAGGTTTTGATGTCGTCAATGCGCACAGCGACTATACCCTTTCCGCAAATATCGAGAAGCTGGTACTGGTGGAAGGCAGCGGTGCCTGGCGTGGTACGGGCAACGGCGACAACAACACGATACTCGGCAACTCTGCCTCCAACCGACTGGACGGTGGTGCGGGTGCCGACACGTTGACCGGTGGCCTGGGCGACGACACCTATGTCATCGATAATGCGGGTGACCAGATCATCGAGGCGGCCGGCGAAGGCGAGGATACGGTCGAGTCGAGCATCGATTACGTGCTGGGTGCCACGCTGGAAAACCTCACCCTGCTGGGTACGGCCAACCTCAACGGCACCGGCAACGACCAGGACAACGTTCTGATCGGCAACGACGGCAGCAATCGCCTGGAAGGCGGCTTGGGTGCGGACTCGTTGTATGGCGGATCGGGCGACGACTATTTCATCGAGGAGTCGAGTGCCGATTGGGTCTACGAGAATACCGATGAGGGGCTGGACACGGTCGAGCGCCGCTACGAGACGAATCTCGTGCTCAAGGACAATGTCGAGAACCTGATCCTGGCCAGTGGCGTCACGACGGGCAACGGCAACGAGCTGGACAACGCCATCACCGGCAACGCCGACGCCAACACGCTCGGCGGCTGGGATGGCGATGACCTGCTGCAAGGTCTGGCCGGTGACGACGCGCTGTTTGGCGGCAACGGCAGCGACCAGTTGCTGGGTGGCACCGGCAACGATTACCTCGACGGTGGGACCGGTATCGACCAGATGGAAGGTGGTGCGGGCAATGACACCTACATCATCGATGACTCGGCTGACGTCGTGACCGAGGGCTCCAATGCAGGTACCGATGCGGTACAGACGACGGCCTCGTATACGCTCTCGGCCCATATCGAGAACCTGTTCCTGATGGAAGGTGCCGGCGCCATCGACGGTACCGGCAATGCGCTGGACAATTACCTTTCCGGCAATAGCGCGAACAATGTCCTGAACGGTATGGGCGGCAACGACACCATGGCGGCCGGTGGCGGCGACGACCTGCTTATCGGCGGCACCGGCGACGACAAGTACGTCTTCGACGCGACCACCGGCAGCGATGTGGTGGACAACACCGGCGGCGGTAACGATGGCGTCTTCTTCACCAACGGCGTGGATCGCGACCGCTTGTCCTTCGCTCGCGATGGCGATGACCTGTTGATCTTCCTGGATGCCGCCGCGACACCCTCGGTGCGGGTCACCAACCACTTCCTGGGCGGCGACGCGGCGATCGACTACGTACAGCCCGATGGTGGCTTCATGCTGACGACGGCTCAGATCAACCAGATCGTGGCCGGTGGCGGCACCGGCGGCCAGTACGACCAGATCATCGAGGGTACGGCTGCCGGCGAACAATTGGTGGGCAGCGTTGGCAAGGATTTGATCAAGGGGCTGGGCGGCGACGATCAGCTGTTCGGCATGGCCGGCGACGACACCTTGCAAGGCGGCGAGGGGGACGACTACCTGGCTGGTGGCAATGGCAGTGGAACAGGCTCCGGCGCGGATCGCCTCGAAGGCGGCGCCGGGAGCGATACGCTGTCCGGTGAGGACGGCGACAATATGCTGCTCGGCGGTTCGGGTGACGATAGCTACGTCTACGGCGGCGGTCGGGACACCATCGACAACACGGATGGTGGTTTCGATGGGGTGTACTTCAATGACGGCATCACTGCGTCGCAGTTGGGCTTCAGCCGTGACGGCGATGATCTTCTGATCACGGTGGATGGCGATACCAGCAGCACGGTGCGCGTCAGCAATCACTTCCTGGGGGGCGACTATGCGATCGACTATGTCCAGCCGGCAACTGGCTCGATGCTTGACACGGCCGCCATCAATGCGCTGATTGGTGGTGGCTCCGGCGGCGACAGTCCACCGGACAACACCGGCAACGATGGTGATTACACCAACGTCGTCGAGGGCACTTCGGCCGGCGAGCAACTGCTTGGCAGCAGTGGGCGTGATCTCGTTCACGGCCTGGGCGGCAACGACACCATCTTCGGCTTTGGCGGCGACGACAAGTTCGACGGTGGCGATGGCGATGACTACCTGTCTGGCGGCAATGGCTCGTTCAGCGGCTCGGGCAACGACATCCTGATCGGCGGCGCCGGTGTCGACACCCTCGTTGGCGAGGATGGCGATGACGTACTCATCGGTGGCAGCGGCAACGACAAGTACGTTTGGCAGGCAGGTTCCGGCAGCGACCTGATCGATAACACCGGAGGCGGCACCGATTGGCTGTTCTTCAATGGGGTCGACCGCACACGGTTGAGTTTTCATCAGGACGCCGATGATCTGGTCATCATGGTGGATGGCGATGCCAGCCAGCAGGTTCGGGTGCAGAACCAATTCCTGGGCGGCGATCTCGCGATCAGCTACGTCCAGCCCAGCGATGGCTACGCCATTCCTGCCTCGCAGTTCGGCAGCTTGCTCACGCCCATGCCTGCCGGGTTTGCCGCCAGTCAAACGACGTCTTCGATGTTTTCCAGTCGCCTCGTGGCCGATGACCCCATCGTGGAGCCGCAAGAGAGGACAGTGGCTGGCGCGACGGGTGCTCGCATGGTGCAGAGCGTTTCAGTCCAAAAGCCGGCGTATCTTGACGCCACATGGGACGACTGGGTCGCCGAAGCGGCCTTTGACTATCCCAGGTGGCGCAGAGCACCCATGGACGCCGGCGCGCGTTTCGGGCAGGGCATGCGCATGGGGCGCGAGACGCAGCAGCTGATTGAAGCGATGTCCCGTTTCCGGCCGCTATCAGGTGAGGCGGGATTGCTCCATCGGGAGTTCGACTTGTACGGTGCGCCGTTGGCCGCAAGCCATGATGCCGTTCACCGGTTCGGGGAGCAGCACGTGGCATCCATGTCAATGTTGTAACAATTCGAAGCTGGCGCATTGACCGTCGAGTGCCACTCTCTGCCCGGGAAGTGACGCTCGACGCCCATTCAGGAACCGGACTACGCCGTCCATTCCGGGTTGCCGAGTGGACAGCTTGACCCTGGACCTCGATCAATGGTCTAGACTCGCGTCATGAATACTTCCAGCAGCTCACTCACCATCGGTGTCGTCGCCAAGCGCGTCGGCGTGGCGATCGACACGATTCGTTACTACGAGCGCGAAGGCTTGCTGCCCGAGCCGACGCGGCGTGCTTCCGGCTATCGCAGTTACGGCGAAGGCGCGATTGCGCAACTGCGCTTCATCCGGCGGGCCAAGCTGCTGGGGTTCACGCTGGAGGAGATTCGCGAGCTGCTGGCGTTGTCGGCGGATCGCCAGCATGGGGTGAAGGCGGTGAAAAAGCGTGCACAGCAGCGGCTGGCGGCGATCGATGAGCGCATTGGCGAGCTGCAGCGTGTGCGTGACGGGCTGGCGCAGCTGGTCGAATCCTGTCCCGGGCACGGCGTACCGGAGCGCTGTCCGATCCT
>JACDJC010002277.1_pt1 | contig 15347 bp, 11 predicted proteins | sample 7454191 | NCBI WGS metagenome assembly JACDJC01 (sample SAMN14253291, study PRJNA609438) | sludge metagenome | isolation source: sludge after 25d culture with pyrite and EDTA | collected 2018-12-20 | reverse complement strand
AATGGGACAGGGATTCGAAAAAGAGTATCAGCCCATCCCGGGCAATACAAAAGCGTATGAGGCACTGTATGAAAAGTATGTGAAATTGGGGAGGTTTACCGAGGAGGAGAGGATGTGATTGAATCGCACCTCTCATTCCTCAACCCTTCAAATCTCTGAATACCCTGTAAATCGTTTTTGTTGCTGGAGCACGAATAGGAATTTATGGCTGGAGTGGGGGGCGGACAAGTGACTTTGAATTGTATGTTTCGGTTTCAGGAAATATATATATTGCCTGGTAAGATATTTTTTCCTATTTTTACCCTGATTAAAACCTGCCTCTTATGCGCCCTATCACAAAATATCACAACAACCTCTACCACCACTTCGGGCGCGGCCTTTACGAATGTTGGATAAACTGAGCTTTTTCCATTATGCCCACATTTTTTTATTCCATGCCTGCCCGCCTGCTACCCGGATGGTAGGTTTCACCCCATGTTCTGGAAACATCAACAAATCAACACCCTTCGACTACGAAAAGGGCGTACATCAGCGTATCAAAAAATCAGCACATCAACTCTTCAACCCATCACCACATGACCGGTATTGTATTCGATATCAAGCGTTTTGCCATTCACGACGGACCGGGTATTCGTACCACGGTTTTCCTGAAGGGATGTTCACTTTCCTGTTGGTGGTGCCACAACCCTGAGGGCATTGGTCCGGCCATTGAGTATGTACCAAAAACAGTTAAGATTGGCGCCAAATCGTTCGAAGAAACCGAGCAGGTGGGACGCAAGGTGCGTGTTGACGAATTGCTGGACGAGGTACTTAAGGATCGAATCTTCATGGAAGAGTCGGGGGGAGGCGTTACTTTTTCGGGCGGGGAGCCCCTTAGACAACCTGCTTTTTTGCTTGAAGCTTTGAAGGCCTGCAAAGGGGCTGGTTTGCATACCACCGTGGATACATCAGGGTACAGTTCCTGGAAGCCCCTGGAAAAGGTGGCCGGTTATACCGATCTGTTTCTCTTCGACCTTAAAATCATGGATGAGGAGCAACACCGCCACGTTACAGGTGTGTCCAATAAACTGATCAAAGAAAACCTGATACGACTTTTGTCAATGGGGAAGAATGTACGAATACGTATCCCTGTTATTCCGGGTTTTTCATTTTCGGAAGTAAACATCGCGCAGACTTTGGAGTTTTTGGAAGAACATACAGCGAAGCCCGAGGGGGTTGATCTGTTGCCCTATCATAATACCGCAACCCATAAATATACCCGCTTTGGGCAGGAAAACCGAATGAAAAATTTACAATCCCTGAAAAAAGAGGATTTGAACGATTTAAAAAACCGATTCGAAAAAGTCGGGTTTATAACTAACATTGGAGGATGAGACTATGAAACCACGCATAAAACGATTGCGCGAACAGAGTTTGAATGCCGTCAACCGGATTTCGGCCGAACGGGGCCTGTTGATCACCGAATTTTATCAGAAACACCTGGCCTTTGGCGATTCGGTGCCTGTGCAGAGGGCAAAAGCACTGCAATACATTCTGGCTCATAAACACATTTGCATCAATGCCGATGAGCTGGTCGTGGGGGAACGTGGCCCGGCACCCAAAGCCACGCCCACCTACCCCGAAATTACGGTGCATTCGTTAAAGGATTTGGAGATACTTAACTCGCGCGAGAAAGTCTGGTTTCGGGTGGATGAGGATACGCAAAAGGCCTTTAAAGAGATCATTATTCCTTTTTGGCAGGGACGTTCCAATCGCGACCGCATCATGCAACGCATGTCACCTCAATGGCAGGATGCCTACAAGGCGGGCATCTTTACCGAATTCATGGAACAACGGGCACCCGGGCATACCGTGGCGGGATACAAGATATTCCGCAGTGGAATGCTCGATTTGATAAGGGAGATCGATGACGCCCGTTCTGCACTTGACTGGCAAAGCGATGCCGAAGCCTTTGATAAGGATGAGGAGCTGAAAGCGATGAAGATCGCTGCAGAATCGTTGATAATGTATGCATCGCGTCATGCCGATAAGCTGGAACAATTGGCTGCTGAAGAGACCGACGAATCGCGAAAATCCGAATTGTTGGAGTTGGCCCGGATTTGTCGCAGGGTGCCTGCCCATGCGCCTGCCACCTTTCACGAGGCGTTGCAGCATTATTGGTTTGTGCATTTGGCTGTCATCACCGAACTCAACCCCTGGGACTCCTTTAATCCGGGTCGGCTCGATCAGCATCTTTTCCCTTTTTATCAGTCCGAAAAACAAGCTGGGACACTCACCGATGAGCAGGCCGTGGAGCTTTTGCAATCTTTCTGGGTTAAGTTCAACAACCATCCTGCACCCCCCAAAGTGGGCATTACGGCGCAAGAGAGCAATACCTACACCGACTTTACGCTCATCAATATGGGAGGCGTAAAACCGGATGGTTCGGATGCGGTAAACGAACTATCGTACATTTTGCTCGACGTGATTGAGGAGATGCGCATTTTGCAGCCCGGTACCATGGTGCAATTGAGCCGCAAAAACCCCGACAGCTTTATTGATCGTGCGGTAAAGGTGAGTAAGACCGGTTTTGGACAACCCTCCATATTTAATACCGATGCCATTGTTCAGGAGCTCACCGGACAGGGCAAGTCCATAATGGATGCCCGTAACGGTGGTGCCAGCGGTTGCGTGGAGAGCGGTGCTTTTGGTATGGAGAGCTACATCCTCTGCGGTTATTTCAACCTGCCCAAAATCCTTGAGGTCACCATGCACAATGGCTTCGATCCGCGAACCGGCAAACAGATCGGTCCAAAAACCGGAGCATTGAAAAGTTTTAAATCGTACAACGATTTGTTTGAAGCCTTCAGGCTCCAGGTAGAACATTTTGTTAAAATTAAGATCAAAGGGAGTAATACCATCGAAAAGATATTTATGACCCACTTGCCGGTGCCTTTCCTTTCGTTAATTATTGAGGATTGCATTAAAAACGGCAAGGATTATATGTGCGGGGGCGCCCGTTACAATACCAACTACATCCAGGGCGTGGGCATGGGAACCATTACCGACTCGTTAACGGCTCTGAAAAAGCATCTTTTTGAAGATAACACTGTGAGTGCAGAACTATTGATGGATGCAATGATTCATAATTTTGAGGGACAGGACGAGTTGTTGTACCAATTGTTGTATAAAACGCCCAAATATGGGAACGATGAGGATGCGGCCGATAATCAACTCAGGGCCGTGTTCGAGCTTTATCACAACGCGGTAAACGGTCACCAAAGTCCGCGTGGCGCTCAATATCGCATCAATCTTTTGCCCACTACCTGTCACGTTTATTTCGGCAGCGTGATGCACGCCGGGCCCGATGGACGTAGGAACCAAATGCCGGTTTCGGAGGGCATCTCACCCGTGCAGGGTGCCGACCAAAAGGGACCCACAGCGGTACTCCGGTCGGCGGCTAAGATTGATCACCTCCGCACCGGAGGAACTCTGCTTAACCAAAAATTCACCCCCGGTTTCTTTGAAGATGAGGCCGCCATCCGGAAAGTTTCCTCATTGGTGAGAAGCTATTTCCGTATGGACGGGCATCACATTCAGTTTAACGTGGTGGATGCCCAAATACTTAGGGAAGCCCAGAAACATCCCGAAAAACATCGCGACCTGATAGTGCGTGTGGCCGGCTATAGCGACTATTTTAACGATCTGGGCAAAGACCTTCAGGACGAAATTATTAAACGTACAGAGCATGTCGGCGTATAGGGGGTAAATTACATCGGTTCTATAGTGGCGGTTGGCACTCTATTTCTCGTCCAATGACAAATCAAATTGGATAGGAATAGTCCATCTATGATTTACTTTCTTACCATGTCGATATGTTACATCCCATTCTGGTATTGATTTAATTATTCTAATAGCTTCTTTGTCATATAATTCACCTGCTCCTCTGGCGATCCTAACACTGTCAATTTTTCCATTGTCATCAGCTGAAATAATCGTTACATAAACACGTCTCTTAATTGAATCAGATTCTGGCAGGTTTTCACGTTTTATATTGCTATAAATAAACTCTATAAGTAATTTCTCATTACTTTTATATTTTGATTCCTTGGTTTTTGAATTATCAAAAACCTGAGTTGAAAGTAAGTTTCCGTTTTCAAACGTGAATTCTAACTCTTTTTCATAAATACTTTGAAAAGGATCATGAATGTAATATAATAATTTCCCCTGAGGTGAGTATAACTTATCATTTACCCAGTCTGCTTTAACTTTTCCATTACAAAATCTGTGAGGGAATATAGCTTTTAAATCGGCATATTCATTCCCGATACTATCTTGATCAACTTTTCCCCTAAAAGATATCGCTACATCGTTCATCGAGGAGGGATAACATGCATTCCTTATTTCAACGAGGAATAGTTCATTATCAATAATTTCCCATGTTGCTATATAATTTCTCCAGCAAGCAGTAAAAAAGCAACCTTTACTGCCGAACAAATTATTCGGGGTCATTAATTCTGCTTGTGGGTGAGAACCCAAAGGACAGGCATACAATGATAATGTATCCCCCTTGTAAATTATTACATCAGGAATCTGGGCTGTTCCAAAAGCTTTAATAACTATTAGAAGGTATGTTAATGTTGCAATAATGATTTTCATATTGGTTTTTTTAATAAGATCGCCAATAAAAAAGGGTTCTATCATTTGTCGGTACAAGATACGCAAAAAGGTGAAAACCTTACTTCGTTTCAATTTTTTCCCGGAAAAGCTAAACATGGAAAATAAAGGACAAGTAATTGTTTATGATAGGCCGACCCTCTATAGGCTTTTGATGTCTATCCGACCTATGAAATCAAATTATAAACATATGAAAAATGACAAAACAATTACAAAATCACCTAATCCTTTAAAAATGAATGGTGTAGCAAAAGAATCGACAAATTCAAAGGGAAAACATTATTCTATTTTTTAAACCTCAGTAGCCCAATAGTTTAGCCTTTACCACCAACCTTATTACCTTATTATAATCTCAAACGCGAATAAGAAGTTGAACAGATTAACCAAATTTCAATCGTTAATTCGCATTATCAGTTCGAAACCAATCATACAAACTTATAAACGCAGGTATGCTTATAGGTCTCATCCGGCCGGAGTATGGCATTGGGGAAGTGTTCGTGGTTCGGGGAATCGGGGAATATTTGTGTTTCCATGGCTACGCCTTCCCATTTTTGTATGGGAGCACCCAGCTTACCGGTCTCTGAGCTGTCGAAATGGCCACCGGTGTAAATCTGAATGCCCGGCTGATCGGTATAGACCTCCATTTTACGGCCGCTGTCGGGGTCGGAGAGGGTGGCAGCCAGTTTTAGCACCCCTTCTTCGCCATCAATCACGAAGTTGTGGTCGAGGCCACTGCCCAGCTTCACCTGGTGATCGTCGGCATTGCAGGTGACGCCCAGCTTTTTAGCTTTGGTAAAGTCCATGGGTGTGCCTCTTACAGGTACAATACTACCATCTACGGTACCCAATTCTTCGGCAATGGGGGTATAGTTCGCGGCATTAAGCTGAAGTTCGTGGTTTTCGATGGTGCCGGTGCCCGCGCCTTTTAGATTAAAATAGGCATGGGAGGTGGGATTGATAATGGTGGGTTTAGTGGTACGGGCACTGTATTCAATGGCGAACTGATTGTCGTTGGTAATACCATAAATCACGGTGACGGATACTTCGCCGGGGTATTTCTGGTCGCCATCGGGGCTGACCAGGCTTAGCTTGTAGGCCTGCTCATATTGCAGCAGCTCCAGGGGTTCCACCTCCCATACCCTGGTATTGAACCCATCGAAACCACCATGAAGATGGTTGTCGCCATTGTTGCAATCCAGCTGATATTCAGTGTCGTCGATGGTAAATTTGCCTTTTACCACGCGGTTGGCATACCTTCCGCACAGCGCCCCAAAATAGGCATCGCCCTTAAGTGCTTCAGCGGGCGTTTGGTAACCAATCACCACATCGGCCATGTTGCCTTTGGCATCGGGTACTTTGATGGAGATAACCCGGCCGCCGTGGGCCATGAAGGTGACTTCCATGTTATTTTTGTTTTTGAGCGTAAAGACGTCGCTTGCTTTGGTTGTCATGATTTGATTTGTTTAATGTGTTGGTAGCCACGAAAACACTGAGGCACAAAAGAGCAGGAAATTCTTAAAAATAAATCCGGGCCTACATTTGTGGTTTGGTGTCCTGGTGGTGATTCTTATTTAAGTAAACAGAAATGAAAAATCACCATTCGCGAAGGCGAATGGTGATTTTAGGACGGTTACACTATCTGATTCTGGAGCCTTTTACCGCAAAGAACATCAAATAGAGATAATAGATAAACAAAAAACCTACGGCGATAACCACCGAACCGGTAGCCCCTTGAACCGCGCCCATCATTGGGGGTAGAATAGCAGCCCCAATTACGGATGTTGAAATTACTCCTGAAGCCACGCCTGCCAGAGGACCCAAATCTTCGAGAGCCAGGCTGTAAATGGTAGGCCACATGATGGAGTGAAACAAGCCGGTACCCAGGAACAACCACATGGCAGTGACAGGTGCGCTTGCACCCACCGCAAACGAAGCAGCCACCAAAACGCCTCCGCCAATTGAACAAAGGGTGAGAATCTGCCGGGCGCTATATTTCTGAAGAATGAAGATGCCCAGCAGACGCCCCACCATCAATCCGCCCCAATAGTATTTAAGCATGTCGGTACGTTGAGCCGAGGAGAAATCGAGACCTAAATTAATGGAGTAGTCGGCAAAAAAGCTGGGGATACCAATTTCTATACCCATGTAAAAAAAGATGGCCAGGGAGCCCAGCCACACGTGGGTGTATTTAAAGGCACTCGATTTATACTCTTTGGGCGAGGCTGTATCGTCAAATTCATCGCCCTTAATATGTGGGAGCTTGAGGAAAAACATGATCACAAAAATCACAACCGCAATGCTGCCGATAATTACAAAAGGCCCCTGAACCTGCGTTGGGTTAAGCCCGGCACCGTCTCCGGCATCTGAAATGATGAGTATGGAGACAAAAACAGGTGCTATAACCGTGGCCACCGAATTCAGAAAATTGACGAGCGTTAATCGGCTGGCAGCAGTTTTGGCAGGTCCCAATGCATTTACATACGGATTGGCAGCCACCTGAAGCAATACAATGCCCAGAGCAAATACCGCCACCCCAAAAAGAAAGGGGATGTACCCAATGGCAACCAAGGGAATACACAGGAATATACCCAGAGCTACCAATCCAATACCCAGGGTAACCCCGTTTTTGTAACCCATGCGGTGAATCAAAAAACCTACGGGTATCGAAAGTGCATAAGCCCCGTAAAAAAAGCTGTTGGGCAATTGTTTCAAAATCGTTCCATTTTTCAGATCATCGAGTTTAAATGCTTCTTTTAAGAAATCGATCATCGAGTTGTTCATGGTGGTCATGAAACCTATCAGAAAAAAGAGGGCAGCCATCACGATCAGCGGAAACAGATACTTGTTCTTAGCCATAATTCGTTGTTTTTGATGATGTTTATTTTATATTTCCACTCTAATAGCGCCTTTGCCTCTGATAAACAGCTTATGGCAACTCTCTTTGCCAAACACAGCTTCCAGCGTTTCAATGTATTGGTTTACCAACTCCTCAGGCACAAATGCCTGGATGGTACCTGCAAATCCACCCCCGTGCACCCGCCAGGCGCCCTTGCCGTTAAGCACCAGGTCGCTCAGTGCCAGAGCCAGCGAAACGCCCTGTTCCTCTACATTGTGTACGGGGTAAATGTTTTGGTTGTACATGTAGGAGCTGTATCCCGACTGCACCACCATTTTCAGAAAGCTTTCAAAGTCGCCTTTTTCAAGCGCGTTTACCTGCTCAACCACACGGGCATTGTCGCCCTGGAAGTGGATGGAGCGCAGCAGAGCACGGTCGCCTGTTTTTTCGCGCAACCGGGGAATGGCTTCTATCACCTCTTTCATGGAAACCTCGCGCAGCACCTCTTTGCCCAGCTCTTTGGCCACCGATTTCATCTCAATGGGCAGCGAGGCGTATTCGTCGTTCAGGTCGGCATGGTTGCCGCCTGTATCGGTGATGACCAGTGCATATCCTGTTTTCTGAAAGTCAAAATCCAGTGCTTTTACAACCGGATTGGCCGGGTCTTTAAAGTCGATGGTGATAAAGCCACCCACCGAGCAGGCCGTTTGGTCCATCAATCCACAGGGCTTGCCAAAATAATTGTTTTCGGCCCACTGCCCAATGATGGCATTTTCAACCGGGTCTAATTTCCCGTCGTTGAACAGATGACTGATAATGGCGCCAATGAGCACCTCGAACGAAGCCGATGAACTCAACCCTGAGCCCTTGGGTACACGGCCTTCAATACAGGCATCGAAACCACCTGTTTGGAAGCCCAGCTCTTTAAGTCGTGCGTTGATGCCTCTTACGATGGAGGCCGATGTATAAAACTGGGATTCGTCAATGGAAAGGTCGGAGAGGTCCACCTGGAATTCGGGATAACCCTCGGACTTTATCCGGACCGTGTTGGAGTTATTTTTGGCAGCCACCGCAATGTTGTCTAAATTAACGGCACCGGCCAGCACTCTTCCGTGCTGATGGTCGGTGTGATTTCCGCCAATCTCGGTGCGGCCCGGCGATGAGAACAGCTCTACATCATCGGTACCATAAGTGGCTTTAAATTCGTCCATTAAAGCGGCGTACCGGTCGGCTTGTTGCTTAAGCACTTCGGCATTAGAGCCGTATAACTCCTTAAACAAGGGGTTGTTGCCCTTGTTGATCTTTTCCTTTAAACTACTGATTTTTGACATAGTCGATTCAAATTAAAAGTGAATGTTTATTGGTTCAATTTACTTCTGCATAATGTAATTATTAAAATTGGATGGCGGTTTTGAAGATGGGCTCAGTATGTTGGGTCTCCTCTTCCTCTTTAAATTGGTAATAAAAAGCGCCCTTTTTTGACCCGTGCCTCTCTTTCTCCTCCAGGCGATTTAGCAATTTAAGCGAAAGCAGCTTTTTTCTGAAGTTACCGGGGTCAAAGCTTTTTTGAAATATCTGGTTGTATAGATAACGCATTTGGGTAATGGTAAATTTTTCGGGCAACAATTGTCGCCCAATCAGGTTGTAAGTGGCTTTCAAACGCAGTTTTTCATAGCTGACTCTCAGCATCTCATCGTGATCGAAAATCAGGGGCGGCACTTGTGATATGGGAAACCATCGGGCACCAAATTCGCGAATCATTTGGTTGCTGTGCTTTTCAATTTTTATTAGCGCGCAAAAAGCCACGGTTAATACATTTCCCCCGGGGTCTCTGCCCGGCTCAGAGAATACACGTACCTGCTCGGGAAAAACATCTTCCAAACCTGTGAGGGATTGGAGTACACGGCGAGCGGCGTCCTCTACCGATTCATCTTCGTTGACCCAACCTCCAATAAGCGACCAATTTCCTTTGGCCGGCTCCAGGTGCCGTTTAAACAGCAACAGTTTAAGCTGCTCCTGCTCGTATCCAAAAATGACGCAATCCACGGCCACCAGGCGTTTCCCTTTATGGAAGGTTTCGTAGGTCATAACCTATTGGTTTGAGCCTACAAATATAAAAGTATTATTGACTTTTTAAAGAAAAATCCGGGAAAAATTTATGGGTTGTTTGTAGGAGCAACAATCTCACGTGCTTTAGAGGCATTTACAAACAACACATCACCCAATGCTTCAAAGGAGGCAAAAAAATCGATGCCCCGATGTTTAAAATGCTCTTCGCGAAAACCAATGAAGGTGAGTCCGGCATGTATCGAATGTTCGGAGATGATTTCATGAACCGGTCTGTTTCCTGTAACGGCCACAATTTCGATGTTGGAGAGGGTAATGGGTAATCGCCCTTCTTCTACCAAAAGTTCCAGCTCCTGGCGGGTCTCTTCCACATGCTCGGGCGCACAAATGCTGAAGATTTTTATCCGGCCTTTGCGCCAGTCGGGATGCGCCAGGATAATGTAACCCAAAAGGATCATCAGATTGGCATTGTTATAATCCAACGGTCTTATCCATACATGAATACCTTTTTTGAATTTTACCGACATGGCGCTAATGCCATACACGCACACATCATAAAACCCGGCCCGGGTAAGATTAATGTTGGTTATGATGCGTTCCAGTTCTTCGGGTTTACTTTTATCGTACTCAAACAAAACCATGTTGTTTTCCATGCCCGAGATGCTGGGCGCCTGTATTATTTGGGCAATGGCGGATGTATAGGAGGGCGAAATCATGGTGTCGATGTAAAGTGCGCCGTTCTCCTCTTTTTGCAGTTCAACGAGTTGACCGAGAATGTTTTTAGCTTCCAGATGGGTTTGCCGGCTGTAGTATCCCTCGATAAAATGGAAGTAAGTACCAAAGCCATGCCGGTATGAAATCCAGTTCATGAGGTCAAAAACCTTGTCGCGCTCGAAGGAGTGGGACGAAATACAAACCGCTGCGGGCCGCCACTCTTCCTGATCCTGGTTGCCCTGGTTTTTCTGCATATAACCCTGAAGGCGTCGGTTGAGCTGAAACAGGGTACCCTTGAAAAGACTCACCAGACCTTTTCGATGGCTGTTGTAATGTTCTATCACCAGATAAAGAACGGTGATTAAAATATAGGCTATTACTGTATAGAGCGGGCTAATCATGAACATAACCCAAACGGATAACAAGAAGCCGGCCAGCGAAAAATACCATTTCGAGCGAAATCGTGGGCGGTAGGAGGGAGAGGAGCCAAAGTGATTCAGGAAGCTGATGAGACACAATGAACCATAAGTGATGAGAAAAAACATGGAGATGATTTCCGCTACCGCGTTGACATTGCCCATTGCCACAATAATAAATGCAATGCCAAAGGCCACCATCGAAGCATTACGCGGCTCGTTGGTAGAGCCGCTTCCCTGCATCAGAAAGCGGTTGATGCGATGTGCAGGGAAACTCTCGTCATGGGCCAGTGCCTGCAGTGTACGCGGCGAAACCATGATGGAACCAAGGGCCGCCGACAAAGTTGAGGAAGCCAAACCCAACAGCACAAAGAGGCTGCCCCCCAGGGCAATTTGCGACATGATAAGCTGGTGAGTGACCAACGATTCACTGGAAGCAGAGGCAGACATCTTCCAAATAACCAATGTGTAAACAATCATGCCTGTTAAGGTGGCGCTCAAGGTTCCCAGGGGCAGCGACCGGCCGGGTTGCTTCAGGTCGCCACTTAATCCCACGCCGGCAGTCATACCCGTAAAGGCCGGAAAACAGATGGCAAAAACCACGAAGAACTGATCCTTGTTGAAAAAACTGAAATTATTCTGAAAATGACTTTGCCCTTCAGGTGGCGGCTCACCACTGCCCATAAAAAAAAGCACCAGCGATATGAGCAAAATGCCGGCAACCACATAGAGCAGGCCTATTCCCAGGTTGGCTCCCTTTTTGAAGATGACGAACGCCATGAGGAGCAGTACCGGAATGCTGATGGCCTGCCGGGGCAGTTCCCAGCCAAAATGTGACTGCCACCAGTTGAAAAACATCTCGAAACTCTCGGTGAAGGCAATGGTGTAAAAAGCAATGCTGATGGCTTGCGACAAAAACAGCGCTATGCCAATGGTAGCGCCAATGTTTAAGCCAAACGACCGGGAGATGATAAAGTATTCGCCGCCCCCCTCAACCCGCGTGTTGGTTGATAACTCGGAGATGGCCAGGGCTGTGGGAAAGGTGATGAGATGTCCTAATATAACCAGCAAAAGGCTGCCCGTAAAACCAATGGTACCCACGGCAAAACCAAACCGCAAAAACAGGATGGCCCCCAAAATGGTGGAGATGGCGGTGATAAATACAGGTGCCGTTCCAAACCGGCGCGCTGTGCCTGGGGAGGATGAAGCCATTGGGAAGTTCGTTTATTCAAAGATACAAATAAAACCAATAATCTGGATTGAACATTCATAAATTTGCATGAAAATCTCTGAACATACCTGCCATATACTCCAACAATGCATTTAATCCTTGAGCTTCGAGTTATTTTTTTGCATAATAATTTGTTTTCCTCATTAAAGTTTAATATATTAGCTGCAATATTGAGAAACTCAATTGTATGAATAATATATTATCCGATAAAATTACACTTCCAAAGGCTTTTAATCCTGTTGCCATCGCCCATGAAATAAGGGATAATTACAAAAAGCGACGATTAGAGTTGAATATAACCCAGGAAGAGCTGGCACGCAGGTCTGCTGTAAGTCTGGGGTCCATTAAGCGTTTTGAAACAAAAGCAGAAATATCATTGAAGCATTTGCTTAGGTTGGCTGTGGTTCTTAATTCCACCGAAGCGTTTCATGATTTATTTTCAAGAAAACAGTTCCAATCAATCGAAGAGGTAGTCTCTGCCAGCCAGGTGAATAAACGAAAAAGAGCCAGCGCCAATGATTGAAAAAGTAAACTTAGTGGAGGTTTACCTCCATAACATATTGGCAGGAAAGTTGGCATTTACGCCAGATCAACTGTGCGCTTTTGAATATGATGATGCATTCCTGCAATCCGGCTTTTCCATCTCGCCCTTTTACCTGCCGCTTAAACCAGGTGTTTTCATTGCAAGGCGTGAGCCTTTTGACGGGCTTTTTGGCGTCTTTAACGACAGTCTTCCAGATGGATGGGGAAAATTACTCACCGACCGGTATCTGGCTAAAAAACAGATTGATACTGCCCGGTTATCCTGCCTCGATCGGCTGTGTTTAGTGGGGGATAATGGAATGGGCGCTTTAACTTATAAGCCGGACAAGTCGCTGAGTACGCTGGAAGATATTAATGACCTTAATGTGTTAGCCGCTGAAGTTCGGAGAATTCTTAACAACGATTATACCGGATCGCTTGAAGCACTTTTTAATAAAGGGGGCTCTTCGGGAGGGGCACGCCCCAAGGTGCTTATCACCATTGATGATGAAGCGTGGCTGGTAAAATTTGGGGCATCCAATGACCCTGAGGATATTGGGCAAATAGAGTTTGCCTATTCGCTGGCTGCCAAAAAGTGCGGTATTCAGGTGCCGGAGACCAGATTGTTTGAAGAAAAATATTTTGGTGTGCGACGATTTGACCGGGAGGGTAAAGAAAGATTCCATGTGCACTCTGCCAGTGGTTTGTTGTATGCAAGCCATCGTTATCCTTCTCTTGACTACACAGGATTGATTGAAGCCACACTGGCCCTTACAAGAAATATGAGTGAGGCTGCTAATGTATTTAGGCTTATGGTTTTTAACGTGCTCACTCATAATAAAGACGATCACGCCAAAAATTTTTCCTTCATCTATAAAAATAACAGATGGGGTCTCTCTCCAGCCTACGACCTCGTTTTTAGTCACGGTTTTAACGGTCAGCATACAACTACCATAGCCGGAAAGGGGAATCCGGGAAAGGATGATATTTTTAAAGTAGCCAAAAACAGCGGTTTACCCCTTAAGATGGCCAAACTGATTTTTGATGAGGTGTATCATGGGTGTAAAGAGATTCAGAAAGTGAACTTATAACATCTCACCCAGTCGATTTCCAACCAGGCGGGCAATAATTTTGCACTTGGTTCTTTGGGCAGGGTAGTGCAAAAGGAGAGGTACATGGGCTCCTGCGGTATATTTTGGGTTTCGCGATGCACTTCCACGCCATTAATTTTCCATACCAGCGACTTGGAAGTCCACTCTAATGAATAGATAAAAAAGTGCCCGGCAAATTTAGCCCCGTTTATCCGGGCGGTATGTTTGGTAATCTCTTTTTGGGACGAGGAGGAGAAGAGTCCTGCTTCAAGCTTTTTGCCGTTGGGGAAGAGCGTTTTAAAAACGTCGATATGGGGGGTTATCTGTTCTCCGGTCATCCAAAAGGCGTGTGTAAGTGGGAAGGTATGACTAAAACGAACCTTAGCTTCAAACCGGCCCTGTTTTTGTCTGAAGCTCTGTCCGGTGCTGATGAGCCCCGAAGAGTAATTGAAACGGGTGGTTCTGAAACCCCATTGCGGGCTCCACACTTTTCCTTCAATATCATCCTTTTGGGTGGTGATTCTGGCGCATGAGTCGCGCAGTTCTATGTTTTTGTCGCTGTAAAACTGTTGTTCGCCCTCCAGCACGTAGCTGTCGTTCATCAATGTTTTGCCCCAGTAGTATCCCGTCATCCAGGTGCTGCGGTCCAGTTGGGAGGCATCAAAGTCGTCTTCAAAGGTAAGCTCCCACCGCTTTAGTTCTTCAAATGGTTGTTCTTTTGTTGCTTTTTGGAACCATAGTATCTCCTTGTTCCTTTTGAGTTCATCGTATTCGCGCAGCAGGCGGGCCTCCTCGGAGTTCTTGAACCGGTTTTTATCCTCCATTTTATGTTTGAAATCGCGAAACTCTTTGGACTCTGTCACCGCTTCCAGGTCGTAGAAGGTTTGCAACCGTTGTGAGCCTGTCAGGTCCTGCCAGGTTTTGTACGCAGATGAGTTTAAAGTGCTCAGCGCCATCTTAATACCGCTATCCTTTTTGAGCGCTTTATACTCCTTAAGAGAATTAAAGGCCTCACTGGTTTTGAAGTCGGCGCCGGCTTTGGCCCTATAAAAATCGGGTGAGTTCATGAAACTCTCTAATTGGCGAAATTTCTGGTATTTTTCGGAGTCGATGATTTTTTGAAGCCTGTCGGCCTTTCCCGATTTATGGAAACGCAGGTATGTTTTAATGTCTCTGGATTTCTTAAGAGACTCATATTGTTCGAGTTGCCGGTATTGCGGGGTGTCTTTAAAGCGTTTGTTCTTTAAATCCTTTACCCGCTTTACAAATTCACCGGTGTGCACCAACTTATCCAGTTCCAGATAGCGTTTGTACAGCGGCGAATCTCCAAATTCTTCAAATCGTTTGCGGTCTTCTATCAGTGATATTTGTGAAGCTTCATACTTTGCAGTGTTGGGGAATTTGCTTCCAAAGAAAATGCCAGCTAATAATGCCATGTTGTTTGTATTTTGTTTTAGGATTCGATTAACTATTCTGTAACTAACTGTCATTACGAAGAACAACCAAAATAGTTCCATTTAATATGCTCACTTATGTGCCGGGAAAAGAATAGGGGGCCGGAATTATTTTTTTGAAGAGGAACTTTTTTCAAATTAAAAATATTTAATACCTTTGCAGCGCTAACGCGGGAATAGCTCAGTGGTAGAGCACGACCTTGCCAAGGTCGGGGTCGCGGGTTCGAATCCCGTTTCCCGCTCCGGTTTTTAACAGCAATTTCCCGGCCCAGGTGGTGAAATTGGTAGACACGCCAGCTTGAGGGGCTGGTGCTCGTTTAGGGCATGCTGGTTCGAGTCCAGTCCTGGGCACTATTTTTT
>JACDJC010002275.1_pt1 | contig 15362 bp, 12 predicted proteins | sample 7454191 | NCBI WGS metagenome assembly JACDJC01 (sample SAMN14253291, study PRJNA609438) | sludge metagenome | isolation source: sludge after 25d culture with pyrite and EDTA | collected 2018-12-20 | reverse complement strand
TTGATCGGCGTAGATCACGGACACGCAGCCAGGGCCGCCAGACACACCGTAACGACACGGGGCTAGGCGGCGGCCCTCTCGCGCCAGCGTGGCCAGCCGGATGATCGGGCTCTCGGCAGCCTGCCTGTGTATCTCGGTCAGGAAGTAGTCTGGCTCTCGGTCGGTGAAGAACCCCGCCCCGTCAACGGGCGGTAGCTGCGCAGGGTCGCCTAGCACGAGCACCTTGCGCCCGTAGGAGAGCAGATCGCGGCCCAGGTCGGGGCCGACCATAGAGCACTCGTCTACGACGATGAGATCCGCGTCCGCGGCCTCTGATGAGGGGTCTAGTTCCCAACGCGTGGCACCGGAGCCGTCGTCTACGGGGCAGTAGATCAGCGAATGGATCGTAGACGCGCCGTCACAGCCCTTGCGCCGCATGACGAGGGCAGCCTTGCCGGTGAAGGCGCAGTAGCACACGCGGGCCAGGTGCCCCGCGAAGTGCTTGGCGAGCGTGCTCTTGCCTGTGCCAGCGTAGCCGGCGAGGTAGAACACCTGCGGGCTAGCCGAGCCCTGTCGGTGCCACCGCGCCACGGCAGCGAGAGCTTTCTCCTGGTCTGCGCTCCAGCGTGTCATATTGCCCTGCGGCTCTGCGCAGCTAAACGCCTCATGCCGCCTATACTAGCACGCAAATCCACAAGCGCCAACAGGTCAGACCATTCGACAACGTCGGCACACGGTCTGTTACCGTAACGGTTAAGGTTGGCAGATACATCAGCACACACCGAATTGATCCATTTTGGAACAGCAGCTCGGGAGTGTGTTTGGGAGTCTGGACGCTGATTATGTACCGTAACAGTGCGGGCATCTCGACGGGAGGCTGATAGTGTCTCGACGGGTTACACAGAGGGATAACAAAGGAGTCTCACATAGGCCACATAGGCCACATAAGCCACACAGCGCACGCGCACATCGTACAGGATTTGCACGTAATTTGATGGGCACGGTTTTTGGGGGTTGGTGAGTGGATGTGAGTTCTCGACGAGAGTAGTGGTTGAACCAATGAGGTGTTGTGAGAGGGAGAGGGGGGAACCTACGGAGGGGGGTGAGGGTGAGTCTTATTTATATTCTAATACACCACATGGGGAACCTCTCTTAGAATACTAGACCTCTTCGGCCCTCTCTCCTGACATAGCCCGAAGGTGCGGCGCAAGTGGTTCGACCTCTCGCGATCTGACGCTGCCGAGGGTTCTGGTTTGACCGGATAGGTGCGTTTCGATGTGTGTTGCTGTGGTTTGCTGTGGCTAGTGGTGGCTTGTGGTGTGTTTAAGTGCGTTGAAAATTTATTTACACTTGCTCTTGCGCGAGGTTTTGTGCCATGTATGCTTCAAAGCATGTCGAGTCTAATTCCGCTGCTCTGGGTGCTGCTGGCCGGTTTGCTGAGCTACGGTGTGGCATTTGTCCTCTGTGAGGCGTTACTTCGCCGTCGGTGGCGCCGCAACGTCATCGAGCCTCTAAGCGCTATGCTGACCGAACTACGTGAGCTGCACGAGGCAACCCCCGGCGCTTTACAGGCTGCTAAACTACGCAACGCGTCTGAGGCTGAGACTGCTCGACAGGCTGAGAAGCCTATGCTATGGGGCATGCGTCCGCCCAATTGCATCAAACCCGACGAGCCCGCTGATGCTTTTCGACGAGAGTGGGATCGCTACGTCGCTGAGCGAAGATCGGCAGACGCCGCCGAAACAGCGTCTGACAAAGCCGTTCAGGCAGCGTTGGCGCAGGGCGAACAAGACATCGCTGCAGGCCGTGGCCATGACATGAGCCACATCACAAAGACCACTCGCCTCGGCGGCACAGCCGGTTTCAGCGTTCACGCAGTACATGCTATGAACAATGGCGCGCCCGTCTACCGTCGCAGCCTAGGTGTTTCGGGTATGAATCCCGTATACACCCGCGTCGAGCTGTGGCGCGACGCCGAGAACGAGGCGGACGTTCTGTGCTCCGTGTCGCTGACCGGCGGCGCGAAGCGCAAGGACGTGCTTGATCAGATCCGGGGCTGCCTGCCCGTCAATCTTCCGCCTGACGAAGCCGCGTTTCTGACGGGCCTCATCATTCAGGCGTATCTCGACGACGTATCCCGAGGCTGCTCGCACCGAGGCGCGGCAGAACTCGACACAGCCGACGCCACATCCGACGGAGACACAAGCGTTACGGTATCGCCAGCGCAATCCACCGACGTCAAGCCCCACCCTCGCGGCTTTGACCTCGACGAGGAGCTGGCTAGCATTGTCGGCGGGATACCGTCCGAGAGCAACCCGACCGACGCAGCTCTCCCCGAGTTCCGCCGGCTGCCTCTGCGCGAAGGCTCGCCTGCGTTTCGTGAGCTTCTACGCGACTGGTCGGCGCGGGGTGGGTTTTTCGAGCGCATGCACGCAGCTAAGCAACCCGTTTGTGTGCGCGTTGAATACGCCTCTCTCGACGGACCATTGGTGATTAACTCGCTGCGCCTGTGGCCTGAACGGCTTTGTCAGCCGGTGTCGTTTCGCCTGTCGCCAGCAGGCAGGATTTACGCAAACTACGTCGATCGCTCGACTTACCGTCCCTGCATCGGCGAGGGCACCGCAAAGCGCCTCGTGAGTTGGGCAGAGTTCGACCCAAACGGGCTGACGGCGCCACCCGCTCAGCAGGCGGTTTGACGTGCTGCACGCAGAGACCACATCGCCAGCGAGGGTACGCCGCACGCCACGCCTCCGTCGGGTTCTTCCGGCGCAGTGGACCGCTGACAGTTTCGGCGGTGTGCGACGCCGTAACAGCGCAGCACCGCCGAAGCCTAGCGAGACTGCCCCCAGCGCGCCTACCGCGCGCACTGCGCTGACCCCCACGCAGCGGGAGTTCGTCGCGCGCTACTGGGAGTTCGCGTCTGCTGTGGGGCGCAAGATCTGGCGCAGCAGCCTGCACAACAGCCTGCGCGGGCACAACATAGGCGACGACGACGACGGCGCGGGAGTGGGCATCGATGCGTTGCTAGATACGGCAGCTAAGTACCCGATGCCGTGCAACGCATGCAGGGGCGAGCGCTCGATGCTCCGAGCCAACACAGGCCAGCGCGTGACGTGCTATGAGTGCGGCGGCACTGGCGAGCCCCGCAACCAACACAAGGCGATCCACGCCTACCTGAAGCTGGCGATCTTGACGCAGGTTCACAACGAAGTCAACCGTCGAGCCGCGGGCATTCGCACGCTGTTTAATCTCGCTCGTGAGAAGCAACCGGGATGCAACCGCAAGGTGAAGTCGGCGGGCTGGCCTGAAAGAGGCCCGCCCGGCTGTGTCGCACTGCGCCCCGACACCGAGCTAGACGCCGTAACTCAGACCGTAACGGTTCGTGTGTGGACGGCGAGGACAGGCCAGGTGAGTAGGGGTTCGCGTGTCTCGGTCGGCGACGGCACTGTGTTCGCCCCCAGCGACGAGCTACGCAGAGAGTACCCGGCCCGTGAGCTGGCGAAGCTCAGCGACTCGCGCTGGAGCGACTACGAGATCGCCTATCGCCGCGAGATACGCAGGTCGATGGCGACCCGCAAGCTACGGGCTGGCTGGCGAGCGCTGTCTGGCCTTGGTGCGGCGATGACTCTGCTCTGCGATTGCGTGCGGGCCGACAGGTGCCACCGGACGATCCTCGGGCCGATCGTGGCAGGGGCTCTCGGCGGAGAGTACGCGGGAGAGGTCACATGAGTCAGCCCCTACAAACCCTTCACTGGCGACCCATGGGCGGCAAGGCCGCTTGCGGCGCACCCGCGGACTCGCAGGCGTGCGGCCCCGTCTCGCACAAGCTAGCGCGTCGCGGCGAGCATAGGCGCACGGCTGCTGACTACCTGCGCGTGCTGGCGCTGCTGCCGTCGTACACCGACGTTTGCGAGGAGTGCCGTCGCTTAGCCACAGCTCGACGCACCGTCCCGTCTGTGGCCCAGGCTATACCGCATGTTAAGCGTGTGCCCGCGCCTGTCGCGCCTGAGATAGGTCGAGAAGTCTACATCCCAGACCTACCGCGTTGCTTCGGTAGTGGCGATGGCCGCTAAGAAACAACAGGCGGCGCCCCGCGAGCCACGCGTCACCGTTACGGGCACAGCGAGTCAGATCGCCAGGCACATCGCCGCGGCGCACAATCTGCCCCAGCTAGCCGATGCCGCTCGACTAGTCGAGTGGGACGACTCCGACCATGCGCTGAGCAACGAGCCGCTTAGCGCCGCGCTCGCGTGGCTGCGCACCACCTGGCCTGCCCTCGCAGACAGCACACGGACGCCGATCCCCGAGCAGCCGAAAGAAGATCCCCGACTCGTCGAGGCGCGCACGAAGTTCGCGGTCTACGTAAAGCTCATGTGGCCGGGCTTTGAGCTGCGGCCGATCACGAAGTACCTGATCGCTGAGTTCGAGCGCGCCGTGCTCGCCTGGGAGGCCGGCGAAAAAGTCAAGGTCTTGATCACCGTGCCGCCGCGCTGCGGTAAGACCGAGTTGATCAGCCGCAACGGCTCGTCCTGGGTCGTGGGCCGCAACCCGGAGCGCGCCCTGCTCGCGCTGTCGCTGTCGCAGGACTTCGCGTCGGACATCGGCGAGTCGGTACTAGACGCGATCGAGTCGGAGGAGTACCAGGGCACGTTCCCCAGCGTGCGCCTGAGCAAGCGCAGCCAGAGCAAGAAAGATTTCAAGATCGAGAGCGACGCGCCCGAGCAGCTAGAGGGAGCCGAGCAGGACAACGAAGCGGGCTCCGAGGACCCTGGCGCAGCCTATGCCGAGCTGTCCGTTGGTAGGCGGAAGCGCGGTCGCTACGTCTCCTACGGCGTGGGCGGCAGGTTCACTGGGCGAGACGCCGACGGGCTGATCTGCGACGACCTCATCGACGAGCGCGACGCTGATCAAGAGGCGGCGATGCTGAAGGCGCACCGCGCCGTGCGGGCGCTGCGCAATCGCCTCAACCCCAAGGGGCGCTGGTTCTGGTTCATCGTTATGACCCGGGACTCAGACAACGACGTCGCTGCGTACGTCCAGCGAGAGTTCAGCAACGACGGCTCGTGGCGAGTGATCGAGGTCCCCCTGATCGCCGAAGAAGAGACGACGATCGAGGTCCCCCACACGCCGTCGGGCTTCGGTGGCCTCTGGGTGCGCCCAGCCGGCGACGTGCTGGAGCCGTACACTCGGGAGGAAGCGCACGCTCGCCGCGACATTCTCCTGCGCACCGCCACGCACGAGTGGCACAGCCGCTACCAGTGCCGACCCGTCCCTGCGTCGGGCAACATGGTGGACCCCGTCAACCTGCGGGCCTATACCGTAACGCCTCAGACACTCGCCCGCAGGTCTTACTTTCGCGTCGCCCTCTCGGTCGATACCGGCGAGGGCAAGAGCGCGAAGGGCGCTCGCACAGCGATCGGCGCCTACGGCGAGCCCATCCCAGCGCTCAACCCGTGCGAGGTCTGCGGCGGGGGCGAGAGGCGCACCGCCTGCAAAGAGTGCCGCGGCTCGGGCCAGGGGCACCCAGTGCGCGTGCTGGAGTTGCAGGCATACCCCTGGCAGCTCCCCGATCAGGTCGCGGTGCTCAAGGCGATGGCCAGGCGCCACCGACCAGACGTGATCCTCATCGAGGACAAGTCAACTGGCTTCAGCCTCGCCCAGCAGATGCGCCGCGAGACCGACTGGCCGCGCTGCCTCATCCAGCTTGAGGGGTGCGACGGCGACAAGGTCATTAGAATGGGCAGAGCCTTGCCCGTCATCATGGATTGGCAGATCGCTTTGCCTACGTCTGCGCTCGCGGCCGGTACGAGCTGGTCAGGTCTAGGCTACGTCGCCGGCCAAGACTGGCCAGGCGAGTTGAGAGGCGAGCTTCTGCACTTCCCGAAGGGCCGCTTCTTCAAAGACAGGTGCGATCAGCTCTCGCAGTACGTGAACTGGCGCACGCTGAATCCGCTGGCCCTGCCTCGTGGCGTGGCTCTCTCGGACGATCGTATGGGCCTGGCTGAGCAGTCGCGGCGGGTGTCGCAGGCGGTGGCTGGAGCGGAGTTCAAGGCGTTTTAGCGGGTGCTAGCCCGCTGGTAGGTCTGTGCCCAGATCCACAGGCTCGGCCAGATCCGGCCGGCACGCTCGATCCCACTTACACGCAGGGTCTTTGCAATCGACGAGGCAGTTCGCGTTGTCGTCGATGCCGTTGGCGCAGTCTTCGGCCAGCGCGTTTAGTAACCCATCGCTTCAAATTCGGCGATGATCTGGTCTAGTTCGCGCACGAAAGCATGGCCAGTCTCCTCAATCCAAATGCCGACACCGGAGCGAATTTCGCGAAGCTCGTGACTAAGAGGCTGGCGAAGCCAAGCGGCTTCTGCGTCAGTCGGGCGGATATGAATCCAAGGATCTGCTTCGATGATGGGTCTACGTCGCAGGCGGTTTTGCATCCGATCGATCGCCAACTGTCCGAAATTACGACGAGACAGGAAAGCGACATCAGCCTCCTTGCCTTTGCGGGGCGCCTTACCCTTCGATTTGTCCTCTTTTAGGAGAGGCAACAACACGGCGCGATAGTCCGCATTGCGCAGAGCTTCTAAACGCTTGACCGCACTCGCGATCTCGTCGAAACGAAAGACTCGACGAATGAAAGCAAGTCGAGCTGGGGCACAAGCGTCGCAGGGCAATTTAGGTGGTCCTGTGAACACCCATTGACCCGACTGTGAAGTGCCAGTAGGCAACAGACGCAGCTTCTCACATTCAGCGCAAGTCAGCATGACTACCTATCGGTTGGCGGGTAGTTGTAGCGGCGCGCATCGTGTAGGCCAAGGAGACGAAGCTCTCCTCCTTCAGGAGGCACTGATGCTGATGCAAGGGCGTCAGCCAGCGCTGATTCCCGCGCCTGTGCAGCCGCACGCTGACGGGTGTGCTCGGCCTCAGCAAGCTCTTTGAGCTTCAGCTCGTGTGCCTTGCGCTTGGCGCAGCGCTCCTCATAGGCTGCCTGTCGTTGAGCTGGGCTCAAGCCCGGGCTGCGACCCTTCTGCTTGCGGGCTTCACGTCGTTGCTGTTTGTCTCGCTGTTTCTGACTCATGACTGACTCGGCTTGTCGGGGAAAAACTGCGTGAAGGCTTGCGCCATCTGAGTCAATTTGTTGAGCGGATGGTCATCGTGCCATGCGCCGACGTCTGCCTCCTCGATGGACATCACCGTACCAGGATGGATGTGGTTTGGAAGACGCGCAGACTCGATCAGGTATTTGGCCTCATCTTTGCCGACTTCGTCGAAGTCGATGAAAAGCAGTGTGATCTTGTAGGCTTTCATGGGCTCACTCCTTTAGTTCCAGCATACCGCGTCGTCGGCGCGATGTCAAGCACGCCTCAACAAAGATCTGAAGTAAGGACGGCGCACGAAACCAAGGCTTTTGCATACATGCTCGTACAGACGCACATGCCCGGCTGCTAGCAAACGCAGTGCCATCGCGGCAAAAGCATCGGCGTGAAGGTTTTCCAGTGAGGTCATTCGGCACTCGTCTGAGTGTTAGTGGAAGACTGCTGCCGGCAGGGTGTTAGTGCCGGATCAGGCCAAGTAAGCCAATCGTAGTCAGGACAAATACTTATAAGTTCGTCCGGTCTATAGGCGGGACAAAAGCGCCCTATCGAACACGGCTGTCCGATAAAAGCCTCTACGCGCTGAAGCAGCGCCGCATTCCGAGGACGCCAATCCTCCCACTGCTCTGGGACGTCTTGAAATTCAGACACTAGGTGGTAGTCCGCTCGACGATAAGCGTCGAGAAGGTCTTTGATCAGAGTTTCAGCTTCAATCAGACGATGTTCGCTTGACATCAGAACCACTCCGGCGGATCGCGCTTCGTCCACTTGGCGGGAACCCAGGTGGAAGGCTTCGCGGGATCGCGCGACTTGCGCCAGTAGCCACGCTTCTCGGCGCGGTAGTATGTCCGATATGCAGCGATGGCGCACTCAGGTACCGAGCGACACAGGTTGCCAGGTGCGTACATCTCAGGCATCGCCAGCGCGAACGGCTGCAGCGGCCCGTCAGGCACCGTGTACTCAGAGAGCTTATCTGCCACGACGCTATTCAGCGCCTCACTGCGCAGCCTGGATCTACAGCTTCTCGGCCAGTGCTCGCACTTGCTCTTTCAGAGCGTCGAGCTTCGTCGGCGCGAGAAACTCTGCCGCAGCCTTGAGGCTTTCCCGCAGCGTCTTGTACTTGCCGTTGAAGATGACAGACCTGACCGGCGTGGTGACGTTGCTTCGGTCCAGGCTAAATTCCGTCAGCGATACGTACCACCCTTCGCCGTTATAGAAGTTCGGGCCCAGGTACGAGATCGTGATCCCCGGCTTACACGACCCGTGATCGTGGGTCGCGGTCAGTAGCTGGGCGATGGCTTCAATGGCTTGTTCAATGGTTGCTTTCATGTGTGTCTAACTCCATTTCTGCGTATGTTGTTTATGCAGTCTATTGACACACTTCTACGCGGCTGTTGCAGTGCTCGCTAGCCCAGGTCTGCTCGGCGACGCGGAAGCTAAAGCCTGCGAGCGCTGCCACCAGCACGATGATGGCGCCGACTGCAGCAAAGTGCCAGGAAGGTGTTGCGGCTTTGTGCCGAGCCGTCATCACGGCCAGCGTCTTGTGCGCTTCAGCCTGCGTCGCAGGCGCGATGTCAATGCTCGGCGGCGGGCAGTAGCCGCGGGCGAACTCGCGCAGCACCACGGTGGGATACTTCAGCGTTACGGCCTGCCGGGCGGCCTGTCGGGCGGCCTGCCGGGCGCTTCCAGCGGGCAGAGCGACGGGCGTGAACAGCACTCCACCGAAGGTGAAGGGCTTGCCAGTGCTTACGCCTGCGGCGACTTCGGGGTGAGTGGACTGTGACAGCTCATCGCTGTCGTGGATGGTTGAGCAGCCTCGGCTGCCGACGATGGGTTTGTTGGTGATGTATTTCAATGTAGCTTTCCTCGCTGCGTCGCAATCGCTGCTGGTCACACAAACCATTCTACCCCGCCCCGTTACAAAGTCAAGCGTCGCGCGTAAACCCCTCTCTTCCGTTCGCATCGCATGGGACTCCTACAAGATCTAGCCTCCTACGCCCGCAGCGCTGTCGCCCGCGTCTGGCCGCGAGTTAGCGGCCCCGCACCGTTTCCGCAGCAGCGCCAGCTACCGAGCAGCGGCGGCCCAGGCGGCGGCCCTGACGTGCCCCACCCGAACGTCAAGGTCATCAACGATTGGGTAGTGCCCTCGACGCTGGGCTGGACGCTCGACGCGATGCAGGGGGCGATCCTCCAGCTCGAAAACGGCAATCTCTACGCCGCGCACAGCCTGATGCTCGCCATGACCCGGTGGGCCACGATCGGCCACGGGCTCATGGTGCGCCGCATGAGCCTGTCGGCGCTGCGCTGGCAGATCAAGTTCCCGCCCAGCATCCCTGAGCCCGCTCGCACCGCGCTGCTGCGGCAGTGGCCGGAGTCTGTGACTCCGCAGGACTTGGCGACGGCTAGCAGCTACACGGTTATGCTCGGCGTGGCCCCCTCGAACCAGGTGTGGTTCGAGAAGACCGAGCCCACCGGCGAAACCTACTGGCAGTTCCGATCGGAGATCCTCGAAAGCGGCCACCTGCAGTACCGCCCCGACCAGCGGCGCTACTACTTCATCGCCCGCGATGGATACCGCGAGATCACCGACGACGGCAACGCCTGGGCGCTGTACAAGAGCCTCGGCGACAGGCGGCATCACCTAGACTCGGCGGTGCGTGCGCTGGCGACGCTCTGGTTCATGGTTCAAGAGGCGATCCGCTACTGGCGGGCCTACAACGCGGAGTACGGACGGCCGATCAAGGCCCTCATGGTCCCCGATCAGATGCGCCTCACCGAGGACGTGTCTCAGCTCGTCGCCCAGGCGAGCGGCCTGTACGGCGGGTCGGTCATCATGCTGCCCCAGTTCGCAGAGGGGCAGGGCACGGCGAGCTTCGACCTGAAGCTGATCGAGGCGAAGTCGCGCGGCTACCAGACGTTCCCCGACCTGATCAAGCTCTGCTGCGACCTCATCACGCTCTACCTGATCGGCGTGCTGGAGACCACCGGCGGCAAGAGCGCAAGCAACGCCAAGGCCCAGACGCAGCTCAAGGTCGCCGACCGCTACATCACGGCAGACGCGCGCATCCGTGAGGACGCACTGAACCGCATCCTGCGCCGCTGGGCCGACTTCAACGGCTTCGACGACGCGCCCACCTACGAGATCGACACCGAGCCGCCGCAGGACGAGGCAGCCCGTGCCGAGGTGGCCAGCGAGATCGCTGCGGCGATAAAGTCCACCGCAGACGCTCTCAAGGCGATGTCCGACGCCGGCGTGCGTGTTGACGAAGACCGCGCTGCGACGCTGTTCGACAAGGTAGGCGTGTCCCTGCGTCGCATGCCTCACGGCGAGCCGATCGCACCGCGGCTGGCTGCTGGGTCCGAGCGCTCGCGCGACTCAGTTCTCGTGTGCTGGGAGGTGCCTGCTGAGGTAGCGCGGCTGCTAGCAGTACCCGGTGGCGAGGCTCCCGAGGAGCTGCACTGCACGCTGGCTTACTGCCCACAGGCGTCGCTGCCACAGGTGCTCGCTGCGCTGGTAGCCGTGATCCCCTCGCTGCAGCCTGTCGTCGGATTCGTGTCAGGCGTCGCGTCGTGGCCAATCGCTGAGCCCCAGGCGGTGCCTGCTGAGGCTGTGGCACCTATGGCGCCTCCAGCACCGTCGGCAGCTTCTCCTGGCCTGCCATCGGAAGCACAGCCGACAGACCAGAACCGGCCGGCAAACCAGCCGGCAGACCCGACAAACCAGAACCGTAACGGTAAGGGCTCTCAGGTGCGTAAGCTCGCTGTGACTCAGGGCGGCGAGCCGGAGCCCGACACTCGACAGCTTGCCTATGTTTCACTCGTTGACGCCCCTGCGCTCGCCGATATGCGGCAACGCATCGTCGATGCGCTCACTGCGACGGGCTGCCAGGTTGCGGTGAATCACGGTTACATTCCCCACATCACGCGCGCTTACTTGCCCGCGGGGTCGGGTGTTGATGCGCCGGGTGAGCCGTTGCCGATCACTATCGACCAGATCAGCGTCTGGGCTCTCGGTGGCGCGGTACGCGTGCCGATGCAGATCGCCGCCCTACAGCCCACCAACCCACAGCCCGACGTTCACTAAGGACGCACATGAAAGTACATGCGCTAACAGCAATCGCTCTTCCCCTAGGCCCCTCCGGTGAGCCGCCTATCGACTTCACGCTCATTCGTCGCGGCGTGCTCTCGACGGTCTATGGCGACTTTGTTTTCGACGACGAGTCGGCCAGGCTGTGCGCTGAGGCGTGGTCTAGGCGGGCTCGCCGCTTCATGTGGGACTACGAGCACATGAGCGGGCTCGACGGCCGCAACGGTAAGCCGTTGGCGAACGTGCATGACCGACGCAGCGCAGGTGACGCAGATCCGCCAGTCGCTGATGCGTCGGGCTTTCACCTCCGAAACCAGCAGTGGACCCCCGACGCACGCGGCTACATCACACGGCGCGAGTATCTCTACTTCAGCCCGGTGATCGCCGTCGATGAGAAGGCCAAGCCGCCCCGTATCGTTGACGTGCTCAAGTCGAGCCTGACGAACGATCCGGCCACGCTCGGGTGCGCGCCTCTGACGCTGTCTGCCGCCGAGGAGGCGGTTTTGTTGTCGGATGCTCGCGCGGCTAGCGAGTCAGCGCCCAGCCACGGGCGCGACACCATCTGCCTCGACTTCGACGGCGTGATCCACCCCAACCACCCGAGCGATCCTGAGCTGGCTAATCCCCCTATCGACGGGTCACGGGAAGGCGTTGACGCGCTGCGCAAGCAGTATCGCGTCGCGGTGCAGTCGGCTCGTGTGAAAGACGAGGCCAGCGCAGATGCGATTCGGTCGTACCTCGCTGCACACGGCATCCAGGTCGATGAAGTGACTGGGCAGAAGCCTGTCGCAAAACTCTACGTAGACGACAAAGGGCTACGCTTCACAGGTTCCTGGCCTGCCCTTGTCGATCGCGCACAGCGAGGGGACTTTGACACCTGGGAGCAAGGCAATATGTCGAGCGAGCACGAATTGGCAGCGAAACCGGGCGGCGAGAAAGCAAGCGGCGCTAGCAACGTAAGCGGTGTCAAGGTCGGCCCCGTCGAGCACAGCCCCGACGCCTATCCAAAAGACGACAGCATGGAGTGGGACGGGTCTGCCGCTGAGAAGCGAGTCTGGGACTGGGCCGGCGTGAAGGCTGACGGTGAACCCGACTTCGCTAAGGCCCGTCCGATGTTCGGTGTAGTTGTCGAGCCAGGCACGCGCAAGAGCGATTACAAGCTCATACATCACGACATTCGCGGCGGCCATCCCGTAACGGTTAGGGGTGGCGTACGTGCAGCGATGAACGCAATCCAGGGCGCACGCGGTGGTGTCGATATGCCTGAGTCTTTCGTGTCAGGCGTCAAGTCACACCTGCAGGCTGAGGCGCATCGCTTTGATGATAAGGCGCCCTGGGAGAAAGAGGAACTTAACCGTAACGGTTCGGTAGCGCTGGCTGAGAGCGCAGACGCAACTATGCCCCCGATTCTGCAGCAGGGCGTTAAGCCTATGGCTGTGCCCGCACCTACCGCGCCTGGTGTGGCGAAGCTGAGCAAGCGTGACCGCAAGCGACCGCATGGCAGCAAGGCCAAGCAAGCTGTCGCCGTGCTCGTGGAGCGCGAGGGTGATAAGCACTCGTTGTGGGCTCGTCGCGTGTCCTCCAACAAGTATGCAGCTCCTGGGGGCTACGTCAAGAAACATGACCCTGCGACCAGCGAGCGCGAGCGCCCCGTAGACGCAGCGCTGCGCGAGCTTCGCGAAGAGAGCGGCATCGCGGCCAAGCCCCACGACATGCACTACATGGGCACGGTGCGGCTGCGACACCCTCGAAAGGGCCACGCGATCGACGTCCACGGCTACCGTCTGACCGTGCCCGCCGACACTGAGGCGAAGCAGCAGGAAGGGCGCAAGAAAGAGTTTAGCGGCCCGTGGGAGTGGCATCCCAGCCACCCGACCCACGACATGCACAGCCCGCGAAACGCGCTGACCATTCTGTCAGCGCAACAGACTGCGCAACCCGCAACCGCGCGTAAGCAGCAGGTCGCACTTAGCGAGAGCACAAACATGAAGATCATCGGGAGCACCAGCACCATGGACATCCAGAAGGCCCGCGCGCTTACCTCTACTCTGCTCGGCGGCCTACCCGCCCTGTCCGGCGAAGGCGTCGAGTCCAAGGTGGCGAGCGCCGCCCAGGCCGCGCTGCAGAGCCTGAAGAACCTCGACGACGCGCTGTCGGCCGCTGGCGCGACTGGCGAAGGCGTCTCGATCGACGAGTCGCTGAACCTGTCGGCGGCGGTGATGGAGATCACCGGCAGCAAGACTATGGACGGCATCGTGGGCCGAGTCTACGCGCTAGCCGATGCTGCCAAGGTCGCCCCGGTCGCGCTCAACCTCTCGGTCGAGCAGGCGTCCAAGCTGGAGATCGACCGCGGAATCAAGCGCGGCGCGATCAACCCCAGCGAGAAGGCTCGCTACTACGACCTGATCGGCCAGAAGCGCCTGAGCCTGTCTGACTGTCGGAGCCGCGCCGACGGCGCCGTCATCTACGACGTGCCGAGCACCGCGGCTGTCCCGGCTGGCGCGAACAGCACGACCGTGGACCTGAGCAAGCCGGCTCCTGCGCAAGCTGCCCCGGCGGCCATCACCGCCACCAGCGGACAGCCCGCGGCCAAGACCGTTGAGCTGTCCGAGCAGCACAAGCAGCTCCTCGACTCGGTCGAGCGCCACCTACCAGAGGGTCAGAAGATCAACCGCGAGAGCGTGCTGAAAGCCCTCACGTCGCAGGGTGCGCCCCAGGCCCCGCGGATGAGCAACCCGAGCCAGCCCGCGTAAGCAGGTACTAGCCAGCCCGCCCGCGTAAGGCGGCACCAGACATACACAACGGAGACGACACCGATGGCCGCCACCACTAGCCCGCTTCAGATGAACCGCTCAGCGCAGGACAAGCTTGAGCCCGCGCTGTACTACACCCTGAAGGCCAACACCAAGATTCCCGCTGGGACTCTGGCCATGCGCATTCAGGGCAACGACTACGTTGAGCCCTACGTCGGCAACACCGACGACGCGATCCTCATGGGTGTCGCCGAAGAGACCTACGACAACACCGGCAACGGCAGCGCCCTCGTCTACGACAACGACAAGCCGATGGTGTTCGGCCGCGGCGTGTTCCGGCAGTTCAAGTCGGACGGCTCCATCACCGCCGCCGACAACGTCGGCACACTCGTCGCGCTGAAGGACAACCAGACGATCGGCGCGACCGTGGCAGCCCATGACGCGACCGTCGAGCTGTTGGCCATCGACCTGCGCAAGCGCGACGGCTCGACCGTCTACGTCGTGCGCGTGATGCAGTCCGGCCCGACGTAGTCGCGCGGCTGCCGTGAGGCTGCCCGTAACGATTCGGCCCGTCTAGGGCCTCACAAATTGTCTGCTGTCTCGGCCCTGTGACAGCGGCACGACCGAAAGGACAGGGCTTGAGACGCCCGGCCGTCGTCGCGAGACGGCGCCGGCACAGCAAAGGACACGACGATGGCAGGCACGGTTCCCCAGGGTTCAGGCATCTTCACGGGTGGGGCTGAGATCAGCCAGCTCCAGCAGGGCGTCAACGCGATCATGACGTCCATGCAGTTCACCAACGACGCCGCGTTCTACAGCAAGTTCGCGTTCGTCGATAACGGCGCCACTACGAATGGCACCCCGGTGGGCCGAACGATCGCTGGCGTGGACAACGGCGACGATGGCCAGGCGGGCGAGCTGATGAACTACCCCCTGTCGCCCGTCAGCAACGCCCCGCAGGCGTGGCCGTTCGGCATCCCCGCCGCCGAGGTTGACGCGGTCATCGTCAACGTTCAGGTGGCTCGCCAGCGCGAGTACGTGCCGATCGAGCGCATCTACTTGGACAAGCAGGACCCCTATCAGATCCTGTCCAACAAGCAGGGCGCCATCTCGGCCCGCATGCTCCGTGCGCCGGACCTGTCGATCCGCGACCTGATCAACAGCAACAAGGTGCCGGGCAACTACTTCGACGGGCTGTCGTACTTCCACACAGCCCACCCGGTCAGCCCCGGCTCGACCGTGACGTTCAGCAACGACATCACCTGTACTCAGGCGGAGTGGGACAGCGGCGACGGCATGGCCAAGCTGCTCGACGCGCTCGCCTCGATTCCCTGGTTCGATGGCGTCCTGAAGGACGGCGCGATGAGCAAGCCGCTCGTCGTGACCTCGCGCCAGTCGCTCGCCTTCAAGGCCCGCCAGCTCGTCGGTCTCGTGACCGCGCTCGTCGGCCCGGCC
>JACDJC010002272.1_pt1 | contig 15370 bp, 6 predicted proteins | sample 7454191 | NCBI WGS metagenome assembly JACDJC01 (sample SAMN14253291, study PRJNA609438) | sludge metagenome | isolation source: sludge after 25d culture with pyrite and EDTA | collected 2018-12-20 | reverse complement strand
TGGTTCCTGCCGATAAAGACCAGACCGGATTGACTGCCGGCACTTACACCGTAACAGTAACCGATCTGAATGAAGCAGCAGGTGGTTCCAACTGTTTAGTTACCAGGAATATTGTCATTACCCAACCTACACAGATTGTGGTGACCGGCGACCGTACGCACATCATCTGTGCCGGCAACAACGACGGCAGCATCACTCTGGATGTGGTGGGCGGAACAGGCAATTATACCTTCAACTGGTCTTCGGCCAATGGAAGCGGGCTGGTGCAGGGGCAGAAAGACCAGACCGGGCTTACCGGCGGTACCTATTCGGTAACCGTTACCGATGACAAGGGATGTACTGCATCTCGCAGCTTTGTGATCAATGAACCCGCCCCGCTGGCGTTCAACCTGGATGTATCACCCACCAACTGTGCCAATGAAAACCGCATTGAGATCATCAATCCCTCCGGTGGCTCGGGTACTTATGCTTACCGCTGGGCAGGGCCTGGCGTGCCGGCCGGTTTTAGCGGAACTTTGCTTGCCGATCTGCCGGGTGGCGACTATACCATCATCATGACCGATGTGGGTGTGGGGCAACAGTGCCGGCTCACTCAAACCGTTTCGCTGGTTAAACCGCTGATTGCCAATTACACCATGCAACCCGAGACCTGTCCCGGAAGCAACAACGGAAGCATTACCGTAACCGTTGCCAATGGTGTAGGCCCCTATACCTTTGCCTGGACAACCGTTAATGGCAGCGGTCTCTCTGCCACCGAGCAAAATCAGAGTGGTCTCTCGGCCGGTAATTATCAGGTTACGGTAACCGACGCCCGTGGATGCGACCAGGTGCTCGATATCGAAGTAACCGTTGCCAATACCCTTTCGGTGGCAGGTTCTATCAGCCACGTGCGTTGCTTTGGTGGCAACAGCGGAGCTATCGACATCACCGTATCAGGTGGCTCAGGCAACTATCTCTTTAACTGGAGTGGCCCTGGTGCATTTAATTCAAATAATGAGGATATCAGCAACCTGTCAGCCGGAAGTTATACGGTGGAGGTAATTGATGCCGACCTGGAGGCTACCGCCCCGAGTTGTCGTGTCAACAAGACATTTACCGTAAATCAGCCGGTTTCGGCCATTACTGTGTCCGATGTGAACATCACCAACGTGTTGTGTCGCGGCGCGGCTACCGGAGCCATCAATATAACAGTGACCGGGGGTACTGCATCTTATGGCTTTAACTGGACCGGACCGGGGAATTTAGCCGATCCAACAAATGAGGATATTTCAAGTCTGGTGGCCGGTGATTACAATTTGGTCATTACCGATGCCAACAACTGCATGCTTAACTATGGGCCCATCACGGTTACCCAACCTGCCGAAGCATTAACGGCTTCGTGGATTGAGACGATTGATGTAACCGTGTTTGGCGGAAGCAATGGGGCCATTGAAATAGATGTGGATGGCGGTACCGGTTCCTACACCATCACCTGGTACGACGGCACCAATACCGTAGTGCCCGGCAGCGCCAATCTGAATCGCGTGGAAGGGCTTACCGCCGGGACTTATCGCGTAGAGATCACAGATGAGAACGGTTGTTTCGTGGAAATCCGCGATATCGTAGTGCGCCAACCCGATGATCTGCTGGATTTGGTAATCACGCACACCAATGTTGGCCCCTGCAATGGTGCCGACAATGGAACCATTGGCGTAAACCTTATTGGAGGAACACTGCCTTATCAATCCATCACTTTGTTGGATGGTGGTGGTCAGGTGGGCCAAACCCTTGGAAGGAACAATGCCACTTTTACCAATTTGCCTGCGGGCAATTACGAGGTGGTTGGGATAGATGCCAACAGCATTGACGTGAGAAGAGATGTTACTATCCTGCAACCTCCTGTTTTGAATTTGAATGCCGTGGTAACGCAACTTGTAGAGTGTTATCAGGCGGCAACCGGTATTATCACTGTCCGGGTGGATGGCGGTTGGCCGCGAACATCCGATAGCCAGTATCGCGTTTCGTTAACCGGTGGGCCCACGGGTACCAATGCCGTGCGAAACCCGCTGGCGGGTGACGATGTGGTGTTTAATAATCTGCCCAAAGGCAATTATACCATCCGGGTGATTGATGACAGCAATGGCGACGGTGTGTTCGATATCAACAACGATTGTTATAAAGAGCAGGTTTTAATTATTTCCCAACCCGAAGCGGCGCTGACTATCAGTACCGTAACCGGAAGTGAAGAGCTTTGTGAAGGCGAACTGCCTCTTCTGCAAATCACCACTGCCAACTGGCCCGTTGCCGGTCAAAACCTGGAGGTTACCCTGAGCGATGGTCATACCTACACGGTAGATGATTCGCCCTTCCAGTTTCAGCCGGTGGATGTGCCGGGAGTGGGCATTACGCAATATACCATTACCAGTGTGGAGATTGCCGGATGCAGCAAAGGCTTTGCCGCAGGCATCGCCACTGTGGAGGTGCATCCGTTGCCCACCGCCCGAATCTTTGGTAATCGGGAAATCTGCATCGGGGAAACTGCCAGTCTTGGCATCGAGCTCACCGGGACAGCGCCCTGGAGTGTTATTGTCAGCGATGGCACCAATACCTGGAACGAGATTTACAATCAGCCGTTTAACGTGTTTGATGTCTCTCCGGTGGTGAATGCTACCTATGAAATTCTTTCGGTGACCGACGGGCATTGTACCCATACGGGAACCGGACTGGCGAATGTAACGGTACATGAATTGCCCGGGGTTACTTTGGCAGGGAATGCCGATGTATGTGCAGGTGCTTCTACCAATCTTACCTTCACCTTTAATGCCGGAACGGCACCCTGGACGGTGACTATTTTGGAGAATGGCGTTCAACGGGTGATAGGACCGGTTTCAAACCCATTGTATGATTTGCAGGTATCGCCTGCCGTAACCACCAATTATCAGCTGGTAAGCGTGAAGGATGCCAATGGCTGCGAACAGCCGGCAACCGGTCTGGTTAAAGTTACCGTGCGGCCCTGGCCGGAGATGCCTGTACCCATTGCAGGACCCGATATTGTTTGTCAGGGTGCAACGGCAGTCTATTCGGTGGAAGTGGTGCCCAATGCCACCGGTTACGTGTGGACACTTCCGGTGGGAGCGACCATCCTTTCCGGAGACGGCACCCGACAGATTGAGGTTAACTTTGCCAACGATGCACAATCCGGCAATCTGTCGGTTTATGCTACCAATGGCTGCGGTAACGGGCCTGTGCGTACCTTGCAGTTGAATGTAGATGAGTTGCCCGCCACCATTGGGCCCATTACGGGGCCTGTTGAACTGTGTCAGGGCTCCACCGGTGTGCTTTACCGGGTTGACCCGGTGGCCGATGCTTCCACTTACAACTGGAGCGTTCCGGCCGGCTTCTTCATCGTAAACGGACAGGGTACTGCCACCATCGAAGTGGACCTTGATCCTAATGTGGACAGCAGCATTGGCGATATTACGGTGACCCCGGAGAACAACTGTGGTACTTCTGTCAATACTTCTTTCCTTACCGTGACTATTTCAGCTTTACCGGTAGCTTATGCCGGTGAAGACCAGAATTTGTGCGGCACTTCTACCACACTCAATGCCGATCCGTTGACCAATCCCAACTGGAACGGTCGTTGGGAGGTGGTTTCGGGCTCGGCAACCATAGTGTCGCCCACGGTACCCAATACACAGGTAAATAACCTGAGCCGGGGCGATGTGGTGTTACGTTGGACAGTAACCCACAATACAACCCTGTGTGGAGTGAGTGATGAGGTAACGCTGCGTAACAACCAACTGGCGGTAGTGGCTTCGGCCGATGAGAATCTGGTGTGTGACGGCACCACAGAAATTTACGGGACACCCGTTCCGGGTTATCCCAATACCAGCGGTTTATGGACATTTGTAAGCGGCAGTGGCACTTTTGCAAGCGCCAATACGCCTACCACTATGGTTACCGACCTGGCTCCCGGCACCAACCGCCTACGCTGGACATTGACCCAAAACGGTTGTAATAGTTATGCCGAGACCGTCATTATCAACAATCAACCCGATCAGGCCATGATCGACGGTGAAGCGGTGATCAATCTTTGCACCGATGCCACAACCGTTACTGCCAATGTGCCGGTACAAGGCACCGGCGTGTGGACGGTTGAGCAGGGTGCGGCTACCATCGACAATGCAAACAGTGCGACGATAAACGTTACCAACCTGGCCAAAGGCGAAAACATCCTGCGATGGACCATCTCCAAAGGCAGTTGTTCTACCTATGATGAGGTAACCCTGCGTAATAATCTTCTGGATGTGGATGCGGGCGATGACGAGACTACTTGCGAGGCTGTTTATGAATTGGCTGCCACCGTGCCCCCCACCGGTGTAACCGGTACCTGGGAAGCAGTAGGGGCTGCAGCAGGTGTGGTGCAGTTTAGTAATGGTCACAGTGCTACCACCACAGTATCTAACCTGGTGAACGGTGAAAACCGGTTGCGGTGGACTCTTGATAAAAATGGATGTGAAAGTGTTGACGAGGTGATCATCACCTCCAACCGGCCTACCCAGGCCATTACCGGCAGTACCCAAACGGTGTGCGGTACGGTAACCACGCTTACCGGAAATACACCCACCTACGGCACGGGCCGCTGGAGCGTGGTGGAAGGAAGTGGAAGCTTTACAGCCATTAACGATCCCCAAACGGATGTTACCGGTCTGGCCCTCGGCAGAAACGTGTTCCGCTGGACCATCCGCCAGGGTGGTTGTAGCTCCTCGTCCGACGTGGTGGTAAACAACGTGCAGGTGGATGCTTATGCAGGCAAAGATACTGTGGTTTGCGACCGCATAGTGAGGCTGGATGCCACCCCTGTGCCTCCCGGCTATACCGGTCATTGGAGCCTGAGCTCCGGAATGGGCGGAATAACCTATGAAGATGGCGGGCCTACTAACCCTCATTCCCTCGTGCGGCTCGATTACGGGCAGAACGGTCTCTTATGGAACGTGGTACACGATGCGAGCGGATGCACCACCTCCGATGAGGTATTTATTCTGGTGAATGCGCCCGATCCCACCGAGCTGGATGCAGGCGCCGACCAACTGCTGGATGGCGGTGATTTTGCCAACCTGAACGCTTCTCCCATTACGCGTGGTACAGGCCAATGGTCGCTGGTATCGGGTGGAGGTACCATCAACAATCCCGATAATCCTTCTACCCAGGTTACCGGTTTACGCCGTGGACCCAACGTATTTCGCTGGACGGTTACCATTGGCAACTGTTCCGATTACGATGAAGTGGTCATCACCAATGGCGATGTAATTGATGCCAATGCCGGACCCAACCAAACCGTGTGTGCTTCTGAGACCAAATTGCAGGCCAATGACCCCGATGTGGCCATTGGGGTGTGGTCCCTGGTTTCCGGTTCGGGTAAATTCGTGAACCGCTTCGATCCTCGTACCCGCGTTTATGACCTGGGTACTGATGGAGACAATGTATTCCGCTGGACCATCTCCTACGGGGTAGGAACATCCTCTTCGTCCGATGAGGTAACCATTGTGAACAACACGCCCGATGAGGCCAACGCGGGTCTCGATGATGTGATTTGTAACGACGAATACCTGCTGAAGGGCAATACCCCTGCACCGGGCATGGGCACCACCTCCTGGGATTTGATCTCCGGCAGCGGTACCATTGCCGACCCACTGGCCCAGGAAACTATGGTGACCGGCTTGTCTCAGGGCAATAATGTGATGGTTTATACCATTAAAAAGGGTCTTCCGGGTCGCGAATGTTACTCCATGGACTCGGTGATTATCACCAACGGGCTGGCTACCAAAGCCATTGCAGGTAACGATCAAACGGTTTGTGAGGACAGTGTGGTACTGCGGCCCAATATTCCCAATCATGGGGTTGGGGAGTGGCGCGTGATAGAAGGTTCTGCCGAGTTTGACGGCAACTGGGCCAAAAAACTGGCACCCGGTGTGAACAAGCTGGCATGGGTCATCTCTACGGGGCTGTGCGACTCACGGGATACCGTGGAGATTGTGAACAACGCACCCTCGGTTGCTTTTGCAGGCAACGATCAGCCCATTTGCCGTACCGATGCGCAACTCTCGGGCAGCGTTCCGGTTTATGGCACCGGGGAGTGGACACCCATCTCGGGCTCCGGCACCATTGCCGATCCTGCCAATCCGGTGAGTCAGGTTACCGGCCTGAGTAAGGGGCGCAATCGCTTCCGTTGGACCATCGATAACAATGGTTGTAAGTCTTCCGATGAGGTGGAGATCATCAATAATGTGGTAGAAGCCATAGCGGGTGACCTTCAGGTTAACTGCGCCGATACGGCTGTGCTGGCCGCCAACAACCCGTCTCCGGGGATTGGTACCTGGGGCGTGTTGGGAGGCAGCGGCTCCGCGATTTTCGATGATCCCTCAAACCCCTATACCGTGGTTCGCGGTTTGGACCAGGGTGAGAATATCCTCACCTGGACCATTAACAACCAGGAGTGTACAACGGTATCTCAGGTAAGTATTATCAATAACCTGCCTACTAAAGCGGAGGCAGGGCCCAACCGGCCCCGATGTGAGAATAGTGTGGTGCTTTCGGCCAATAATCCCATTGTTGGAACCGGCTCGTGGAGCATTCGCAATGGCTCGGGTACGTTTGTTGATGCAACCGATCCCAATACCCGTGTGGATAATCTGAACTTTGGTGCCAATATTTTCCGTTGGACCATTGAAAACAACGGCTGTAAATTGTATGACGATGTACAGATCGACTTTAACACCATTGAGGCTGATGCAGGTGACAATGATGAAGTTTGTTCCGGCGAGTATATCCTGGAGGCCAATAGTGCCAGCCCCGGTACCGGAACATGGACGGTGGTAGGCGGCACCAGTCAGGCTGTATTTGAGGACATCAACGATCCCAACACACGGGTGATGAATTTGCGCAAAGGCCGCAATGTGTTACGCTGGACCATCAACCACCGCGGTTGCGAAACCTTCTCGGAGGTGGCCATTACCAATAACTCGGCCAGCACAGCTTACGCGGGCAATATGCAACCCATTTGTGAGGATGAAACCATTATGGATGCCACGCCTCCTGAAATAGGGACAGGTCACTGGGAAGTGCTCAGTGGTTCAGGTACCATGGCCAATCCCAATGATCCACGGGCAGTGGTAACCGGTCTTTCCAAGGGAGATAACGTGTTCCGTTGGGTGGTGCAAAACGGTATTTGCAGCTCTACCGATGAGGTGCGGGTGGTGAACAACCGGCCTTCGGTACCTTATGCAGGCGCCGATAAGCCCGATGCTTGTTCCAATAGCGTGGAGCTGCGGGCTTCCACACCAGAGTACGGTGAAGGTCAGTGGAGTATCTTAGAGGGTGGCGCCAACTTTTCGGATGTCACCGACCCGCGGGCACACGTGGACAACCTGATGCCCGGCACCAACCGCTTTAGATGGACGCTGACACAGGGGCAATGTACCTTAAGTGATGAGATCACCATCGTGAACAACACGCCTACCGTTGCCAACGCCGGACCCGATGTGGCCGACTGCAAGAACTGGTCGGCTCTGGATGCCAACACACCCCTTCACGGGTCTGGTGAATGGTCGCTCGTCTCGGGGCAGGGCTCCTTTGTGAACCCGTTGGATGAGACCACAACGGTGGAGAATCTTGGTTTTGGAGAGAATGTGCTGATGTGGACCATCACCAACGGTAATTGTTTCTCAACCGACCGGGTAACCATCTTCAACAAGGTGCCCGATCAGGCAGATGCAGGTAAAGACCAGACTTTCTGTGAGAACTACACGATGCTCAATGCCAACGATCCCACCTCGGGCAGCGGTCGCTGGAGCGTAGTTAGCGGGGCTGGTGACTTTGAAGACCCGCAGTTGTTTAACACCAAAGTGGTGAACGTAGGCTTTGGCGACAACGTATATAAATGGACCGTGGGTTACGGCGAGTGTACCACCGAAGATGTGGTGAACATCCGCAGCAATAAGTCCTATCCGTATGCCGGCGAAGATGTAGTGGTGTATGATCCTGAAGTGAAGCTCAATGCCAATAATGCCGGCGACCTGGATGCCGTATGGAGTTTAACGGGTGGCGACGGTGAATTTGAAGATGACCGGTTCTTTAATACCCGGGTAACGGGTTTGAACCAGGGAGTTAACACCTTCCGCTGGACCATTGATGTGAACGGATGTGTGGCTTACGATGATGTGGTGGTGGACTACCGTCCCGTACCTGATGCCGGATTTATCACCGATGTGGACGATGGCTGTTATCCGCTCACGGTTAAGTTTACCAACTACTCGAAGGATGCGCTCACGTTTCATTGGGACTTTGGAGATGGCAATTCTTCGGGTGACCGCAACCCGGTGCATACTTTCCGGTCGCCGGGTGAGTTTGCCGTGGTGCTTACCACGCCGGGACCCGATGGCAAGGATGGCACTTATCAGAAAACCATCCCGGTTTACGATCATCCGCAGGCTGCTTTTGATGTAACGCCAAACCTGGTGTATGTGCCAGGTCAAAAGGTGCGCTTCACCAATCTTTCGGTAGATGCTGTTGATTATTTGTGGAGTTTTGGAGACGGCAACAGCTCGGCGGAACAAAATCCGATGCACAACTATCTGGATGAGGGTATTTATGATGTGTCGCTGTGGGTGGCCAATGAGCAGGGATGTGTCGATAGCTTGTTGATGACCGATGCGGTTACGGCTAAGTTAGCCGGTTTTATCACCTTCCCCAATGCCTTCAGGCCCAGGCCGGACGGCGCAAGTCAAACCCCGTCCGATTTGACCGATGAAACCAATACGGTGTTTAAAGCCGTTTACAGGGATGTGGATTCCTATCAGCTGCAGGTATTCAATCGATGGGGACAGCTCATCTTCCAATCAACGGATATTGATGAGGGTTGGAATGGGCTCTATAAGGGACAGCTGGCTCCGCAGGCGGTGTATGTGTGGAAAGTGTCGGGCAACTTTATGGATGGAACGGCCTATAGGAAGACGGGGAGTGTGTTGTTGGTGAGGTAGGAGAGTGGGAAGCACGATTCCGATAGCTATCGGAATGGAAGAGGGAAGACGGAGAGGTACGGAACGGTTCTGTATTTGACGGCTGTAAATCAGAACCGTTCTTTAAGTGGTAGAACGGAAAACGGAAGGATGGAGTGGTGGAGGGATGGAATGATGGAATGGTGGAATGATGGAGTGGAAATACAGTAAAATTAAAAGGGAGATGAAGATGCAGGTAAATATCAGATATATTATCACATTTGTGCTTGCAGTGGCATTTGGCGGGCTTCTGAAGGCGCAGGATCCTACGTTTTCGCAGGTGTATGCTTCGCCGGTTTATCTGAGTCCCTCCTTTGCCGGTTTAACCGATGGTGGGCGGGTGGTGTTGAACTATCGCGATCAGTGGCCGGGTATTCCCAATACCTATCGAACCATTGCCTTTACTGCCGACCACTTTTTTGAGCGCTACAACAGCGGCCTGGGGTTACTTTTTTTGCGCGACGATCAGGGCGGGGGGCAGTTGATTACCCAAAATCTGGGTCTGGTGTATGCTTATGAGTTTCCAATCACCGAGAACCTCTACATACGGCCGGGGATGACCTTTAAATATGCCGAACGGAAGATTGATCCTTCCAGCCTGCTTTGGGGCGACCAGATAGGAGCCAATGGCGAGAGACTGCCGGGGGCCATCACCGATTTTGAGAAGGAGCAGTTCCATAAGTTCGATGCTTCCGCTTCGGCAATGATCTATAATGATTACTTCTGGGGGGGTGTGGTGGTTGATCATCTGGTGAAAAATGATTTTGGCTTTACCGATATTGAATCGCCTCTTTCCATGAAGACCATAGTACATGGTGGTGGAAAATACCGTTACCGGCCCGCTCGCCGTGGCGCTGATGAGCAGAGTGTTTCGCTGGCCTTTATGTACCGCATGCAAAAGGAGTTTCAACAACTGGACATAGGTACCTATTGGTATGTGAATCCCTTTGAAGTGGGATTGTGGTATCGGGGTATTCCCATGTCGGGCAGCAATGGCTTGACCAATAACGATGCACTTATCTTTATCCTTGGCTTTAACATAGGCAGCGTTCGATTGGCCTACAGCTATGATCTTACCCTCTCCGATTTGGCGGGACACAGCGGTGGTGCCAACGAGTTTTCCCTTATTTTCCGGTTCAATACTTCTTCGGAGAATCGCTCTCCGCGGGGTTCAATTCCCTGCACGGAGCCGGGAAACAGCTGGCTGGACAATAAGTCGAACTATAGGAGCAAGAGGAGGAGTATGTTTTAGGAGTCCCCTCCGACTCCTTCCGATAAATCGGAACAACTTGTCCCGAATTCATTTCGGGAGGCTCCGAAGGGGGAGAGAAAGGATATGAGTGTAAGAGGGGGTCACTCGAGAGAGACGCACGGCCGTGCGTCCTTAGAAGAAATCGTTTTGCGGTATCAGGGGGTATAGGCCGGGTGCTCTCTTTCAAATTCCCGGTAGCGTTCGGTAAGGCTTTTTGTCGTGCAGAGTTCGGAAGTGTCTTCACCCAGGCGCTCAAGGAGCAATAAGGAAGCTTCCATTGTATCCATGGGCGTATAAAAATGAGCTTTGGCGTAATTGAGGTATTTCACCACTTTAAAGGCATTAAAAAGAGCATAGAATCGTTTGACAAAGCTCTTTTCGGATGCGCTGTTGGCTTGAATGACAGCGAGCTCGGTTGAAAAGCCTGTATTGAGCAGAAAGCTGCGCAGGGGGCCGGGTAATTGGTACGACCAATCCTCAAAATCGTTGGCCGGCACTTTCCAAAGGGCGGAGGTGTTATCGAACAGCACCTTCAGGTCGTCGAAGGATTGCAGGTGGTAGGTTTCACCCTGAAGCTGCTCACCACTCAGGTGCTGTTTTACAGCGGCCCCGGTGCCAAATATAACCCGGTCCGAGGGGCGGGGTGAGGGCATCACCACCGTGTTCCAAATTTCACCGAAGCCGCCCAGGGGAATCAGCTTTTGCAAAAAGTAGAAGTCTTCGCCAGCCTGCTTCCTGGGCATTCCTCCGGCCTGGACATATTTGTGGGCGGTGAATACCATCGTCGAACCTATGGTGTGGAAGGCGTATGGGAATCCGGTATAGCGCAGAGCCTGAACGTAATAACGCAGATGCAACTCGTAGAGGGCAATGGCTTCATACACCTGTGCCGAATATTTTTCTCCATCCAGTGGATGGCTGAAATTAACCGTTGCCCCATGATGCTTTGGGTGGGCAAACCATTTTGTTATTTCAATCAGGTAGTTTGGTGCCACGGGGGAGTCTGCATCCAGGCAGGCCAATATGCCGCGGTGCCTTTGCAACTCATTAAACCGTCTCACTGCTTCATCAAGCCCTGTTTTTCGGGCCAGCCCCGCCCCAAAATGCTTTGCACGAAGGTTGTAAGCAGGCAGCGCATATATGTGTAACCACTCCGGCAGACTTTGTGATGTATAGGCCTGAACCATCTTTTGGCAGCGCCGCTGTTCGTTTTGCACCTCCTCCGGGTCACTTTCCGAGGTGTTGATCACCACTATTACCTCTACGCCAACACCCGGATGCTGACAATTCCTGAGTGAATCCAGGGTAGAGGGCAGGTAATCGGCTTCGAGATAAGCCGGAATCACAATTATCAGTTCAACGTCGGGCGAAGGGGGGTGAGCGATGTGGCAGGCCGGTTTATGCTTTTTAAGATAACCGGCCAGCGGTCTGGAGGGGGTCATTTTTGGGTAGCCTTCTGATACCTGAGGTTTAACTGCTCAACCACGCTGTTGGTGATGTCGAGTGATTTCTGGCCGTATAAAATATTGTCTCCCAGCGTGTTGCTGAGTATGATTTGGTAGGGATGTTTTTTTACATATGATTCCAGAAAGTTGGCGATGGTATCGCGCAATTGCTGGTTCATCTGACCTTGCTGTTGCATCAGATCGTTGGAGAGCTTACTGTTTAGTTCCTGCAATTGCTGCTCCTTTTGCCGGAGGGTTCTCTCTTCGTTTTGGGCTCTCTCGAGGCTAAGGAAAGCATTGTTTTTAACCTTCCGTTGAAACGACATCATATCTTCCTGAAAGACGCGCGCCTGTTCGTTGAAATCGGCTCTGGAATCTTCCTCTTTTTTGAGGAAGGATTCGTTCAGTCGGCGGGCAAAATCGTATTTAAGTAGCAATGAATCGGTGTTGATGTAGGCAATGGCTGTTACGGAATCTGTTTTACCGGACCCCGAAGAAGCCTGCTCATTGTTGCCGGAGCGGTTTGAAAGGACCATAAAGAACAAGATAGCCACTGCAATAAATAGAATGGCATTAAGTATAAGGGGCAAATTTTTCATACTTTAATTCTGAGTGTTAACCGTTAATTTTTAGCGACAGCAAATATAAGTTTATAACTACGATATAAAAACAGTTGCCGTTATTTTTTCAATGAGAAAGGTTGATTTTTGGGGCTTCCCAAAGTTATGTTCGATGCGGAATGTTCGAGGTTTTTTGCAGGGAAAGTGTACGGAGCTATTTTAGTCGCCTGAAACTGGCATATCCATCCAGAATGGCCGCCACGGCTATAAAAATTATCCAATAGGAGCGATTAAACCAGATGGCAGCCGAAACGGCGGCTAAAAAGAGCGCGCTGATGACTAAAATGGCGTTGATCCGGCGGGTATCGGGTCGGGAGACCACGAGGTTAAAGAGGCGAATACCCAGTACGGGCATCACTCCGGCGGTATATATCCAAAAGGCTCCCGGGTTGTTGGTGAGCAGCATGATCAGCCCTGCAAAAACGAGTATCAGTCCGGCGTAATAGAGGCCACTTAGAAATTTGTATAGGTTCATTCTCTACTTTTCCTCTACGATAAAAATTTCCTCGTCGGCCTTTTTCATGAGGTATTGCTCACGGGCAAACTTTTCAAGGTTTTCGGGGTCGCTGCGGAGTTCCTTCATACGCTTTTCGTTCTCTTTTATTTCCGTTTGATAGTGCTTTTTCTGGCGCTCCAGCTCGGTGATTCTTCCGGAGAGTGCAAAACGGTCCACCAAATTATTCTGATCGAAAAAGCCCAGCCAGGCACCAAAAATCAGCAGTGTGAGAACGTACTTATTGCGTATCAGCGGCAAAATCAGTCTTAACCCTTGCTTGCGGTTCATGGTAAAGTATGGTTGGTTAAACCTTAGGCAAAGATAGGAAATAATTTATGGGAGCTTATAATTATTTGTCTAAAAACGGATACCGGTAGTCCACGGGAGGCACAAAAGTCTCTTTAATGGTGCGGGGGGAAACCCATCGGAGCATGTTCCACAGAGAGCCTGCCTTATCGTTGGTTCCCGAGCCGCGGGCTCCGCCAAATGGCTGCTGACCTACGACTGCTCCTGTGGGTTTGTCGTTGATGTAGAAGTTTCCTGCTGCATTGTTCAGGCGCCTGGTCACCTTCTCAATTACGTAGCGGTCCTGCGCAAACACGGCCCCTGTGAGGGCATATATCGAGGTTTTATCCAATATCTCCAATGTTTCATCGAACTTAAGGTCGTCGTAAACATAGATGGTAAGGATTGGTCCGAAAAGCTCTTCCTGCATGGTTCGGTAATGCGGGTTGGTGGTGAGGATGATGGTGGGTTCTATAAAATAGCCTTTCGATTTGTCGCAGTTACCGCCCTCAATCACAGAGACTTCAGGATGCTCTTTGGCCTCTTTGATTACCGCTTCCAGCTTATCAAAGGAGGCTTCATCAATGACGGCGTTCACAAAATTGGTAAAATCTTCGGGCGGCCCCATGCGCATATCCTGCAATTGGGTGTGCACCAGTTTTTTAATCTCTTCCCAGCGACTGGCGGGGAGATAAGCACGCGAGGCAGCAGAGCATTTTTGGCCCTGATATTCAAAGGCCCCTCTTGAGATGGCGGTGGCTACCGCGGCAGCATCGCACGATTTATGGGCAATAATAAAGTCTTTGCCACCGGTTTCGCCCACGATACGCGGATAGGTTTTGTATTTGTGAATATTGTTGCCAATGGTTTTCCATATCGATTGGAATACTTCGGTTGAGCCGGTATAGTGAAACCCTGCAAAGTCGGGATGCTCAAATACCTCTTTGGCAGCCACCGGACCGGAGGCGTACACCAGATTGATGACACCATCGGGGAGGCCGGCTTCCCTGAATATCTGCATGATGATGTTGGCCGAATAAACGGCTGTCTTTGAAGGTTTCCAAACGACCACATTGCCCATCATGGCCGGGGCCGATGGCAGGTTGCCGGCAATGGCGGTAAAGTTGAAGGGGGTAAGGGCAAACACGAAACCTTCCAACGGACGGTATTCCACCCGGTTCCAGATTCCTGCCGACGAGGCAGGCTGGTCGGCATAGATGCGTGTCATATAGTGCACATTAAAGCGCAGGAAGTCGGAGAGTTCGCAGGCGCTGTCGATTTCGGCCTGGAAGGCATTTTTCGATTGCCCCAGGATGGTGGCAGCGTTAATTTTTTGGCGGTAGGGACCCGAAATGAGGTCGGCTGCCTTCAGAAAAACAGAGGCCCTGTGTTCCCAGCTCAGGGCTGTCCATTTCTCCCTGGCTTTAAGAGCTTCATCAATAGCCTGATGCACATGTGTCTCATCACCCTGATGGTAGTGTCCCAACAGGTGATGGATGTCGTGGGGTGGGTGGATGGCGACTTTGTGGCCGGTACGGATTTCTTCTCCGCCAATGTACATGGGGATGTCCATCTCAACTGCTCTGAAAGCCTTCAGTTGCTGTTTCAGTTCGGCCCGTTCTTTTGTACCGGGTGCATAGGTTAAAACAGGTTCGTTTTTAACTTCCGGTACCTGGTAGATTCCCTTTGGCATATCGTTTGGTTTTTAAGTTAGATGTTAGATTTAAATGTTCAACAGCCTGCTCTGTGGCAGGTAAGATATAAGTGGTGAAATCTGACGACTTACCTAATTACCTGCTTCAATTCAGGTTTCTACAAAGTTAAGCCAATGTAATTTTAATACTAATGAAAAAAATCAGGTTTTATTGTTATCCGGAATAAAATTGTGACGGATAGTCCAAATGATTTGTTTCATTTGGACAGTAAGATTTATTCCTACGGTACCAATGGCGGGTTATTGTAAAGCACTTAACATAAATAGAGGCTGCTGAATAAATATTAAGATGCTGAGAATAAGGAAATTATAACGACTTATAATCAACCAGATGCAAGGAAAAATGGCGAAAGTTCAAAAACACCTTGCAGCATTATGAATTGTTCGCCCCCGGCAACTGGCGGGGACGATAATCTGTTTCTTGAGACCTGATTTTGCTCAAAAATGTACATTTTTGAGCCAAAATAGATTTCTCCCTTCGGTCGAAATGACCGGGTCTTTGGGATTAAAGGCGCGAGGG
>JACDJC010002267.1_pt1 | contig 15399 bp, 14 predicted proteins | sample 7454191 | NCBI WGS metagenome assembly JACDJC01 (sample SAMN14253291, study PRJNA609438) | sludge metagenome | isolation source: sludge after 25d culture with pyrite and EDTA | collected 2018-12-20 | reverse complement strand
GAGACTTCGGGAAGACCTCTCTATGAACCCACCCGTCATTTTTACATTAAAAACGGCTATGAACTTGAGGCAACGCTGCGCGAGTTCTATGGGCCCGGAGACCCGAAACTGGTATATCGCAAGGTTTTATGAAGGGGCTCTGGTCAATACTCCTGCTCATCGTTTCCAACTCCTTTATGACGGTTGCATGGTACGGCCATCTCAAGTACCAGAACGTCTCAAAGAATGCACTCCTTGGTATGGCCGGAATCGTTCTTGCCAGCTGGGGGATAGCTCTATTTGAATATTTTTTCCAGGTGCCGGCTAACAGGATCGGCTACCGTGGCACCGGCGGCCCCTTCTCGCTGGTTGAACTGAAGATCATACAGGAGGTGATATCAATCTCTGTATTTGTTGTATTTACTCTGCTCTTCTTCAGGACGGAAAGCTTTAAGCTGAATCACCTGTTTGCCTTCCTCTGCATCCTGGGAGCCATCTACTTTACCTTCAGAGGGTAGAGAGAATCTCACAGGCTTCCCTGATCTGTTCGTCACTCACATCCAGGTGGGTGACCATCCTGATGCTCCTCTCCCCTGTCTTTAATGCCAGTATCCCATGCTGCCTGATCTTTTCGAGGAAGTCTGATGCAGTGGCCGGCGGCTTAAGGGTGAAGATGACAATGTTGGTCCCGCCATAGTGAATCTTTTCAGCAAGACTGCATTCCTTCAATGCCTCTGCCAGTGCGGCAGCGTTCCTGTGATCATCGGTCAGTCGCGATACATTGTTCCTGAGTGCATAGATGCCTGCGGCCGCTATATAACCGGCCTGTCTCATTGCACCGCCCAATACCTTCCTGATTCGTGCTCCCTGCCTTATAATCTCTTTATTCCCGATCAGCACCGAGCCGACAGGTGCACCCAGCCCCTTTGAGAGACATATCGAAACGGAATCGAAGATCGCGCCGTACTCCGCCGGCTTCCTCCCGTCAGCTGCCATGGCATTGAATAGCCTGGCACCATCAAGATGATATCCCAGGCTCCTGCTGTCACACAGCTCACGTATACGCTTCAGTTCCTCAAAATCCCAGCAGGCGCCTGCCCCCCTGTTAACTGTGTTCTCCACCTCCACCAGCCGGGTATATGCCTTATGCCAGTCTTCAGGATTGTTTATGTACTGTTTTACATCCTCCGCAGTAAATGTACCGTTCCCGGAATCTATCAGTGCAACCGAGGCGCCTGAATTAAAGGCTACACCCCCTGCCTCAAACTGGTAGATATGGGCCATACGGCTGCATATCACCTCGTCGCCGGGCCTTGTATGTGCCTTTATTGCAATCTGATTGGTCATTGTCCCGGAGGGACAGAACAGAGCAGCATCCATCCCGAACATTTCTGCAGCCATCCGTTCCAGCTCATTTACAGCCGGGTCCTCACCGAAGATCATATCCCCCACGCTTGCTTTCATCATGAACTCAAGCATGCCGGCCGACGGCTTTGTTACTGTGTCACTGCGAAGGTCAATCATATCCATGGAATTTAGAGGTCCTAATATAGCGTATTTATAATCTGTGCTTAAGGAGCAATGACACATATGCGAAAAAACAATATATTTAACAGCATATTGGTGAATTCCGTATGGACGTAAAGATCGAAGCAGGCTGGAGAGAGAAGCTCCGGGAAGAGTTTGAAAAGGATTATTTCATTGCCTTAACTGATTTTGTGCGCGAAGAGTACCGCACACGGCAGGTGTTTCCTCCGGGAAACAGGATATTCAATGCGTTCGATCTATGCCCTTTCGACAGGGTAAAGGTGGTGATCATCGGACAGGATCCCTATCATAATATCGGACAGGCCCACGGACTCTGCTTCTCAGTCACCGATGGCACAGAGTATCCCCCCAGCCTTGTGAATATATTCAAGGAGCTTAACCGCGACCTCGGCATACCGGTTCCGGCATCGGGTAACCTGGAGCGCTGGGCAAGGCAGGGAGTGCTCCTCCTCAATGCAATCCTTACGGTAAGGGCTCACCAGGCACTGTCACATCAGAACCAGGGATGGGAACGGTTCACCGATGCAGCAATCAGCATCCTTAACCGCGACCGTGACAACATTGTTTTCATGCTTTGGGGAGCCTATGCCCAGAACAAGGGAGCATCCATTGATCCGTCAAGGCACCTTGTGCTAAAGACAGTACACCCTTCACCCCTGTCCGCTCACCGGGGATTCCTGGGCTGCTCCCATTTCAGCAAATGCAACGAGTGGCTCAGGGCAAGGGGGCTGGCGCCGGTTGAATGGTGAATTGCAGCAAAGTATCTTCAGTGACTTCAGTGAATCATTTAATGGTACCGGAAGGAAGAAGCCGGTGATCACCCCTCAAGTCCTCGCCTGATAATTTCCTTAAGCTCGTCCTGCTTCTCGAAACCGATTGACATCCTGATCATTCCGGGCTCCGGGTATTTTGAGCCCCATACGGCTTCCACAGGCATGAGTATAGTATGACTGTCACCCAGAGTGGGTATCAGCCTGATTTCCGGATAGACTGCCGCAATGAACCTGTCACGGTTCTTCCTCTTCTCTGCCGGGTTGGCCCCGGCCAGGTCAAAGGTTATCATCGCCCCGTATCCTTTTCCCCCGGTAAGCTCCAGGGCTGCCCTGTGGGTGTCATGCGACTCCAGCCCCGGATAGAGAACAGAGGCTACCCTGTCGGACGACTTAAGCATTTCAGCCACTGCCATGGCGTTGGAACACTGATGTCCGAAACGGAGCTCAAAGGAGGCCATCTGGGTCTGGAGCCGGTATGCGTCATCTGGTGAAAGCATGTGACCCACAAACTTGCGGTATTCAACGGCACCCTGCATCAGTGCCTTGTCATTGCCGCATATCACCCCGGCTGTCAGGTTCCCGTGCCCGGAGAGGTACTTGGTTGCGCTGTGTATCACAAGGTCGGCCCCGTCATCCAGTGGTTTCCAAAGCATGGGGGTGGCAAATGTATTGTCAACAATCACTTTCGCGCCGTATTTCTTCCCGAGTTCAATAACCCTCAGTAACTCATCTACCATCATCAGTTTATTGGAGATTTTTTATAAGTAGAGTTTATCATGACTGATGTTGTAGTGGGCACTCTCATGCTGGTTTTTATCATACTTTCCGTCTGAAGGCCTGAAGAAGCTGATCTCCATCCCGCGCCTCTTCTGCAGCACGCTGCCGATATACGAGAGGGTACCGCCGTAAATCTCCGAAAAGAAGAGCCAGTTGCTCTGTCTGCCGGCCTCCTGGAATATCGAAAGGGCTATGTCAATGGCCGCCATTCCCGATTGTGCGAGAAGGGCCCATTCACACCCCTCTAGGGCCATGAGAGACTCCTCCGCTGCCACAACCGTCGGGTTGCGGTATCTCGAGTAGATATAAAGATCAGGTTCACGCTCGTGTTCCGTCTCCGAAGCAAAGGCGCCGGTGGTGGTTGCAGCTGTAGGCAGTTCAAATCCGGCGTCACGATAGACCGGTGTCCTCACGCTGTTTATCTCTCTCTTTTTCATATTCTGTGTTAAAATGTTCCTTAATAGTCTCCTTTATATTCGGTGGGTTGAAGTCGAGGTAAAATAAAAGCCGGTCGGCCACAAGACCTGTGAAGAACAACACTGTGGCCAACAGATCGGTAATCGGGTTGCCCGGATAGATAAGCAGGAATACAACCGGCAGGGAGATGGCCCTGAAATAGTAAAGCGACCTCTGTGGTTCACCTTTTTCAGCTGATCCGTATCTCTGCACAACTGAGACGGCGGCCAGCATTGAGAAGATGATGAAAAGTATCCGGGGTTCGGTGAACCAGGTGGCTGCATACAGTGCTGTGAAGAAGGCCTGGCCGGTATGCAGGCGCATGGAGAACCTCCTGTCTGTGGCAAAATAGACAAGGTCAACTGCAATTACTGTCAGTACCGCAACCGCAGCTGTGACAGGCAGGGGTATCAGACCGGGCCTGAGCCAGCTGACAAGGGCTGCTGCTCCGAGGAGCATCACCATGACAATTTCGCGGCTAAGGGGAGATCTGAAAATGTTGAGAACCGCCCTGTGCGACCTTCCGGGTTTTCCCAGGTGGGCAACGGAGACGGCCATGGCGCCAACCGTCAGAATAAGGGGCAGCATGGCTGTAAACCCTGATCCGGGCATTGCTGTGCGGTTGGATAGTCCGCTTATGACAAGCATGACAGCAGATGCGATTACAAGCAATGAAAACAACACCAGGCTCCACTCCTTCTTGAACCTGGCGGCAACGTCTGATCCGGGCCGGTCTGAATGCTGACCCTCATCCTCCGGTTCATAAACCTCTCTTTCAGACGGTACTGCTACAGGCCTGTGTCCGGTCTCAGCATTCCTGATTATGAATGATGGGCTGATTCCGGTGTCAGGAAACCATGCCGGCAGTGTTCCGTCAAATTCCTCCTTTTCAGTCATTTTAAGGGCTCCTGTCGGGCAGGCGGTCACGCAGGCCGGCTCAACGCCTTCAGCGCCCCTGTCGGCACAGAAATGGCATTTTTCAATGATTCCTGTGGCAGTATTGATCTTTGGTGCATCATACGGGCATCGCCAGGTGCAGTAACCGCAACCCATGCACCTGTCGGGATGATGGATGACAACTCCGTCAGCGCTTACGGTATAGGCCAGTGCCGGGCAGCCTGATGCACAGGCAGGATCAGCACAGTGGTTGCATGCCATTGAGAGATTGATTGCATTCACCAGCGGCAGGGCGTGTGCGTTCCATGCAAAGATGGTCCTGGTTCCGGGCTGAAGGCCGTTTTCGAGAATGCAGGCTGCACTGCAGGCCTTGCAACTGACACAGAGAGCAGCGTCAAATGTGAACCCCTTCCTCATGGCGCAAGCTTTTCCATATCCACCCTTGTATTGTGAAAGGCAGCCCCGTGGCCCATATCAGTCTCTGACGGGGCTATGAGCATATTAACTCCGCCGCCCTCACTCATCCATATACCGTTAGGAAAGACCAGGCTGCCGTTTCTGACCCGGGCGGTGACCCTGACCCTGCCCCTTACTTCGCCCCGCGAGTTGAAAACCCGGACCATGTCGCCGTTCCGTAATCCCCTTCTGCGGGCATCGGCAACTGACATCTCCCAGGCAGGCTCTTCAACCACGCTTCTGATAACCTGCAGGTTGCCGAACTGCGAATGGATCCGTGATGCAATGTTCGGAGTCATGAGCCTGAGCGGCAGATGTTCCTCTCCGAAGTCGTTCAGCGGCTCATATGCCGGAAGCGGATTCACTCCCCACAGTTTCGCTGCCCTGTCAGACCAGAGTTCAATCTTGCCGGAAGGTGTCTCAAATTTCATATTCCCGTATGCCGGGTGCTCATTCTGGTCCGGGATTACAGGTCTTTGCATTAGCTCATCCCGTAAGAAGCCCGGCGTGTGGCTGATACGCTCCGTGAGCCAGTTGTCATAATCAGAGGGAGCCGGGATGCCGGTTGCGGTGTTGTCCAGACCCATTATCTGCACCAGCCTCCAGTATATCTCGCTTTCGGGAAGAACCTCACCGGGTGGGTCAACAATCCTGGGTTTGTACTGGGCATAGGGATTCCAGTAAGAGCCGACAATGTCTGCCTGCTCAAAGATCCCCTTTGCCGGAAGGATGATGTCAGCCATTACGGCAGTGTCAGTCATGAACTGCTCAACCACAACCTTAAAGGGCACTGAATCAAGTGCCTTTCTGACCTCTCCGCTTCCCGGGAGCTGGATAACCGGGTTACCCCTCTCTATCCATGCCACTTCGATTCGAGGTTCCTTCAGCGCAAAAAAGTCGGGTCCGAAGGTTGCCATTGAGATGGCCCGCCTGAATGGCCTGTCAGATCCGGAATCAGGATAGTAGCTCAGCGGCTCCTTTACATCATCGAATATATAGCTCTGCAGATTGGCAAAATTGAACCCGCAACCGGCTTTGCCTATCATGCCGGTAATAACCGGGATGGTGAGAATTGACCTTACCGTCTGCCCTCCGTTTGTATACCGCTGCAGCCCGTAACCGGCAATGACTGCTAGTCGTTCAGCACCGGCTGCCATCACTGCGAGCCTGATAATCTCATCTGCGGGTATTCCAGTGATATCCTGTGCCTTATCCGGAGTCATCTCAAGTGATGAAGCAAACCTGTCAAAACCTGAAACATGCCTGCTGATGAAATCCATATCTGCCAGTTCGCGGTCAATTATGACCCGTGCCATTGCAAGAGCAAGGGCGGCGTCAGTGCCGGGTCTGGGCCTGATAAGCAGGTCGGCCTTGTCAGCAGTGAGCGTACGCCGCGGGTCTATGACCACCACCTGTGCCCCTTTCTGCCTTGCCTTCTCAATGTGGATCATCTCCTGCACATTGGTCTCGGCGGAGTTCTTGCCCCAGAGGATTATCATCGAGGCATTTGCCAGGTCCCATGGGAGATTGTGTTTCACCTCCCCCAGTGTCAGTCTGACAGCCTCGAGACCTGCCGGCCAGCATAGATTGCCGTATGTTGTTGTGGCTCCGCCGAAGAGCCTCCAGAAGCTCCCTGCAATATCATTGCTCAGTCCGGAGTATCCGCTCCCCTTATAGAAAAGAACGGAATGAGGGCCACTCTTCTCCCTCGTTGCAGTCAGTTTTTCGGAGATGATTCTCAGAGCCTCGTCAGTGCCAATGCGGGCGAAGGAGCCGTCAGGCTGCCTTTTCAGTGGATAAATGATTCTGTCCGGGGAGGACTCGCGTTCGAGGTAAGCCAGACCCTTGATGCATGGTCCCTCCGGTGTGGCCAGATTGCCCTCATAAGGCAGAATGCGTTTCACCCTGCCATCCTCGGTGAATACCCTGAATGTGCATGTGCTGTAACAGTTGCGCGGACAGACGGTGATATGCTCTTGCATCAGATATAACCCGGGAAATCCCGGTATTTGGGTTTTTATATGACAAATATACTGTTCGTTGTTGCGAGTTTTGTGCCGTCAGTAAGCCAGACACGTGTGCCGTTCTTCCAGTAACATGCCCGTTCAAGATCGCCCTGCCTCTCAGATCCTGCTACATAAATGTCATTCCCAATCAAAAACACTGCAGTAAAAGTAGTTACCGACGGATTGCAATCCATTGCAACCGGAATGCCGTTCTTCCAGTAACAGGCGCCTTGGCCGTTGTTCCCGACAACATGTACTTCGGAACCCTTTACAGCAACCGAGTAGGCCCATGCCCTTGATGTACCATCGGAAAGTATAACTTCACTGCCGTTTTTCCAGTACTTCGCAACGGTAAAGTTACTGACACTGTTTTCGTATCCGGATACATATACATCTCCGCCGGAAACACAGATATCGCTTGCTCTGGCTGAAAAGGTACCATCTGTCAGATAAACCGGATTGCCATTCTTCCAGTAAGTTGCAACAGGCTTGGTTCCTTGTATCCTGAGACCTGCCACATATAGGTCAGTGCCTGAAACAGTGAGCGAATAGGCACAAGCGTCAGTAGTGCCGTCGGTGAGTGATACAGAAGTCCCGTTCTTCCAGTATTTAGCTACATCTTTTGTTCCGTTGGATTCGTAGCCGGCGACGTAAGTGTCATTCCCGCTGCAAAGTATGTCATAAGCCCCTGACTCTGTGGTTGTAGTAAGAGCATACGGCTGAGAGTTCTTCCAACAACTGCCGGTGAACTGAAGCGTGTACAAATTTCCTGCGGTCCACACATCTGCAGAAGAGACTGCAACAGCCGACAAAATCGTGTTCGCGGTACCGTCAGTGAGAGAAACCTCAATCCCGTTTTTCCAGTACTTGCCTATACTCCTGCCCGTACTGTTGTTCTCGCAACCGGCAGCGTAAACAGTATATTGATAACTGAACATGCCTGCCTCTGCCTCCCCTGTTTCGGTAATGAGCCTTACTGGCCATTCTCCTTCCGTAAGTGCCGGTATCCTGAATGTAACGGAGGTAGTGGTGGAGCTTACAATCTCGCAATCAACATCATTCACTGTAACACCGTTTGACCCGGACTGATTGCTGAAACCGGTTCCGGTGACAGTAACCTCGGTCATGTAGTATCCTGAAGCAGGATTCATGGCTGTTACGGCTGGCGGGGAAGGAGTCCTGTCACAACTGCTCAAAACAAATAACAGGGTAAAAAACCATGCGGAATTAAGTAAAGATTTCATAATAAGCTTATTATTTCTACTTGAGATCATCTATGGGCTCTTCAATAACAGTCTCTATGTCAAGTACCCTGTTCACAGGATCAGCTATAGTCAGGCGATAAGTGATGCGGTCCGGGCCGATGTATGTCAGGTAATCAAACTGCATAGGCGGTGTGGAATAAGTCAGATTGCCGATTTTGGCTGTTATGTCAGCCTCAGTATGGGCGATGTCAAACCTGAAATACTCAGTGTAGGCACCTGGGGCAACTGTACCGTAATTATGAACTCTTTTTACATATGCCGGATCGTCGGTCACGGTGACAGTAACTTCGTCCATCACCTGCCCTGTCTGGTTCTGGATACGGACATCCGTAGGCCCTTTGGCTGTTATGTCCCGCTTTTTGCAGCCCGTCATAATAACAAGCAGCACCAATAAAGCTACCGGTAATATTCCTTTCATCTCCGGACAAATTGATTCCGGGCTGAAAGTTATGAAAAATGTGGTAATGCGATTATATCTTTTCCATGCAGTCGGCCCTGATCCACCCCTTGTTGCCGTCAGGGAGCCTCACTTCGCGGAAATCTCCGAGTTCCTGCTCAACGGTGACGGTGGTGCCGGAGTGCAGGACGAAGAGCTCATTGCCGGTTTCGCCGGGGGCGCTGCGCCCGGTGACGATGCTGCACATGATGACAGCCCTGCTGTTGTGATTGACAAGCGAGTTGTTCCGCACAGCCAGTGAAATCAGCAGCATGGAGAGCAGCAGTGTTGCAAGGGAGAGCCAGAATGAGAGCAGCCGCCCGCGGGCACGGGCCCTGGTCAGAAACAGCACGGCAAGCATCAGCGACAGTAAAAACAGCACAATTGCACCCACAGCCCAGAAATTTGTTGACGCCAGCAGTGAAAGAAAGTCGAACCACCGTACAAAGAAGAGCTGCGGCACGGTCTCAAGCCTGTCAGTTATGCGACTCCTTGCGATCTGCAGGTTATAGTCGATATCCTCATCTGCAGGGGAGAGCAGCTTCGCCCGCTCATAAAAGAGAATGGCAGAGGCATTATCACCCGACTTGAAGAAAGCGTTGCCAGTGTTGTAGAAAAGGTCGCCGCTCCTGAATCCCTCCTCGAACAGTTGCCTGTAGATTGCTGCAGCGCCTGAATAGTCGCCTGATCCGTACAGCACTCCGGCCTGAGAGTAACGCTCCTCAGGCGTCTGGCCGGCGAGGCTCACAAGCCCGGCAACAAGTATCATCTGTATAAATAATATCCTTCGCATCTTCTTCCTCTTTAATCCAGAACGTTGTCGAGCCTGCCGATCAGCAATTCAGCCCGTTTGCACAGTGCGGCAGGGCTCTCACCCTCTGATACGGGGGCATACTGAGAATACTCAGTGGCCGTCAGAATCCTGTCCAGTTCTGAAATAAGCTCCTCTCCGGTGTTTCTCTGCCTCAGCAATGCATAACATCTCTCCCTGGTGATCTCTGACGGGGGGATACGCAGCTTGTCGCCAAGATAGCCCCACAGGGCTCTGGCCACCCCGGCATTCACCTGGTCCTTGCTGCCGCTCTTCAGAAGCCCTTCTGCCCTGGCAAGTCTCTGGCGTGCGTTTCTCGAAGCCTTACGGTTCCTCACTCCTGCCACATCGGCATTGCGCCTGATCTGTTCACGCCTGAGCAAAAGCACAACAGCTGTTATGAAGAGGGCGAGCGCAAACCATAGCCAGTAATGAAGCTCCGTCACCAGCGGTGCGGCTGCAGTACTCAGCCTGCCATTCCCGTTCCTGATAAACCGTATGTCCTGTCCGAGGTATTTGACATCCTCCCCAGGAATGAAGACCGGCGCCGCTCCTTCACTGCTTCCCGGAGTGCCGGTAACATTGACGGAATAACCTTCTGACCTCAGCGTCACATACTTCTCCTGCTTCGGATCAAAAACAGTATATGAGACAGGTGGTATATCAAATTTGCCGGGATTCCGTGGTATCAGAAGGAACTCGAAGGTCTTGCTGCCTGACGAAGTGCCAGGACCCGTTATTGTCACCTTCGGGTCATACTTCTCGATTCCCTGCGGGAAGTTGATCAGCGGCTCCCCGGCAAGATTCAGGCTTCCCGACCCTTTGAGAACAACCTTGAGGGTGAGGGCGTCATTCAGTTTTGCCTCCGTGGATGAGAGTGACGACTCCAGCGCGAAAGACCCCACTGCCCCGTGAAAGTCAGCAGGCCTGGGTGTCGGTAGAGGTTTTACTCTGACTGTCACAGGCTGCGTGGTTACCTTTCTCGGCACCGTGGAGACCGATGAAAAGAAACTGTCAAAGAACGGGTCGTCAAAGAATGGATCCCTGGAGCCGGACCGCTCCTGGACCAGCACAGTCATTTCGACCGGATCAATCCGTATCTCCCCGGAGATCTGGGGATATAGCACCATCCTCTGCACAACCCCGGTACCGTACTGAACACCGTCAATAACCTCGGTCTCAAGATTGCGCAACGGAGGAGTCTCGATATCCTCCCGGAGGAATCCCTTGAAATCGGGATACTTCAGTTCCTGCAATCCTGACAGGTTTATACGTGTATAAAGTTTAAGAGTCACTGTTATCGGCTCACCGGCATAGACCTCGCGGTCACTGAAGAGAAGCCTGAGCGAGACATCCGTCCCGGCAGAAGGGATATCACCGGCAGTCCGTGCCTGCCCCTGCCCCTGAGTCTGAGCCTGTACTGCGGCAGGAGCCTGACCGGCGGGAGCAATTACTATCTGTCGCTCTGCGGAACTGACAACAACCTTCTTGGTTTCAAACTTCGCGGCAGGTATCGTATATGTGCCCGGCTCGGATACCGAGACATAATAAATGAGCGTGGTGGTGGCAATAGTTTTAACGTCGCCGTTGATCCACTGCACATTGCGACTGGTTGATTGCTGGGGGCCCTGTACAGTGAATGCCGGGTCAAATTTCGGCGGAGTGAACTGGCCGTCGGTTGAATTGATCGTATAGATTACCCTGAAGCGTTCACCGGCGGCAGCGACGCCCGGTGCGTCGACGGTGAGCGTGACCTCCTGGGGCGTTGCCGTCAGGCCCGCCAGGAAAAATATCAATATCGTCAGAATGCTCTTCATCACCGCCAAAATTACCAGTTTTTGATTACCCTTACCTTTGCCTTTGCCGCCTTGTCGCGCTGCACCTTCTCCTGTGTCTCCTTCTCATTGGCTGCAAGAGCGTCAAGCAGCCGCTTTGCGTCCTCCCGGCTTATTGCGGATTGCTGCTGCTGTTGTTGATCCTGATTCTCCTTCTGTTCCTGGTCTTTATTCTGATCCTGCTGCTCCTTGTTCTGGTTCTGCTCCTGGTCCTTGTCCTGATCCTGCTTGTCCTGCTGATTCTTATTCTGACCGTCCTGGTTCTGATCCTGCTGCTGCTCTTCCTGCTTCTTCAGCTGATCCTGGGCATACGCGAGATTGTATTTGGCCTGCATATTATCAGGATTAAGCTTCAGTGAGCTGATGTATGCATCGATGCTCTCTTTGAACTTCTGCTCCTTGAGCAGCGAATTTCCCAGGTTATAAAGACCGTCTGCCCGTTTGAGCGAGTCAGTCTCACCTGCCTTTGCAGCACGGCTGAATTCCGCAGTAGCCTCACTGAACCTGTTCTGCCTGTAAAGGGCATCTCCCAGGTTGAAGATTGCATCATGACCTGAGCCGGTCTGCTCCTCAGCCCTGCGGTACATCCCCTCGCTACCGGCAAATTCACCCTTTTTGTAAAGCCGGTTGCCCTTGCGGATATATTCTCTTTCCTCCTGTCCGTAAAGCGAAGGAGAGATTATCGCCAGGCAAATGACGGCACCAATTATCCGGTATGCTGTTGCCCTGACCTTCATTTCCTTTCCTTTTTTGAATCCCGTGCAATTATACCCAGCCTCCTGAGAAGGTTATTCTTTCTGTCTGCAGTGAGCAGGTCCGCCACAAGCAATAAGAAGAGCAGGGCAGCAGGGATGAGGAACTGTTCGTTATATTCGGTGTACATCATTGCATTTATCTCGCTCTTCTTCATTCGCCCGATGTCACTGTAAATCTCATTCAGCCCGATGCTTGTATTGTTGGCCCTGACATAACGACCTCCCGCAATGGAGGCTATCTCCTGTAATCCCTTCTCGTCAAGCTTTGAGATGACGGTGTTGCCCTGACTGTCCTTCAGATAATCGTTCCTGCCGCCTGTCCTGACAAGTATGGGTGACCCTTCGGGCGAACCTATCCCGATTGCATGTATCACTATCCCCTTTTCCGCAGCCTCACGGGCCTTCTCAGCGGCATTGTCCTCGTGATTTTCGCCATCAGTGATTATTATAAGCGCCTTGCTCCTGTCGCTTTCAGGGGTGAATGACCTCATTCCCAGGTCTATGGCGGCGCCAATTGCTGTTCCCTGTTTAGAAACCGCATCCGGACCGGCAGTCGAGAGGAACATCTTGGCCGAGAGGTAATCATTTGTAATGGGTATCTGCGTATAGGCATCACCTGCAAAAAGTATCAGCCCGATCCTGTCTTCCCTGAGCTGATCAACCAGCTGGGAGATTGCCTGCTTCGCCCTCTCAAGTCTCGATGGGAGGATGTCTGCCGCAAGCATCGAATTGCTTACATCAAGCGCAATGACCACCTCAACCCCCTCACGTTTGACCTCTTCCAGCCGCGAACCGAACTGTGGCCGTGCAACAGTGAGGACCGCCATTATAAGTGCCAGAATCCTTATAACAAACTTGATGGTCATGCGTGACGGCGAATAATCTGGCGACAGCCTGCTGAGCAGTGCAGCATCACCAAATCGTTCCCGCGCAAGTCTCCTCCGCCTGTTGCCAAGTATCCATATCACGGTCAGCACCGGCACCACGAGGAGCAGGTAAAGCATGTCAGGCTGTGCAAATCTGAATGTATCCATATCCCCTCTATGACATGTTTTTCATCAACAGGTACCTCATAAGCAACTCGAGCCCAAGTAGTATGACCGCCGCCAGCGCCCATGGCATGAAGACCTCCTCACGCTTGCTGTGCTCCCTGGTCTCTATTTTCGACTTCTCTAGCTTGTCTATCTCTGCATAAACCCTCTGCAGGCTCGTATTGTCAACAGCCCTGAAATACTGCCCTCCGGTCATCTCAGCTATCCTCTGCAGCAGGGCTTCATCAATCTCAACCTGCATCTTCTGATAGCGCATACCAAACGGGGTCTGCACCGGGTAGTCAGCAAATCCCATGCTTCCTACACCGACTGTATAAACCCTTATGCCAAATGTCTTTGCAATCTCAGCAGCCGTGACGGGATCAATTGAACCGGTGTTGTTCACCCCGTCAGTCAGCAATATCACAACCTTGCTGATGGCATCAGAATCCTTGATCCGGTTGATTGCCGTCGCCAGGCCGACACCTATCGCCGTTCCATCCTCAATTATGCCGCTCTTTACTTCGCGCAGAAGGTTGATGAGAACCGCATGATCGGTCGTGAGCGGACACTGGGTGAAGCTCTCGCCGCTGAAAACAGTGAGCCCTATCCTGTCATAGGGTCTGCCGCTTATGAATTCGGTGGCCACGTTCTTCGAGGCTTCCAGCCTGTCAGGATTGAAGTCGCGTGCAAGCATCGATCCCGATACGTCAAGCGCCATTATTATATCTATTCCCTCGGTGCTGGAACTCTGCCATTTGTCAACGTTCTGCGGCCGCGCGATTACAACTGTAACCGCCGCGATGGCCATCAGCCTGAGAACAAACAGGATATGTCTCAGGTAGTGACGGAATGTCTTCTTTCCACCTGCAAGGAATCCGGCCGTGGAGAGAGTTACAGGCGCGCTGGCCTTACCCTGACGGTAGATATAATAGACTATCAGCAGTGGTATCACAAGCAGGAACCAGAGGAACCACCCGTTTTCAAATGCGATGTTATGCATTTCTCCCCCCTTTCTCAGTGGCAGTGACCCTGTTGCCAGCACCCGGGTGCTCCGAAGCGGTCCCGGTGGGTTTGGTCTGATCCTGAATCAGTTCAGTCTCCCGCGTTTCCTCAACGAACCTTTCGGCGTTGCCATAAGATGTTTCATGCACCACAGCCTCCGGAACATATTTGGCGAACTTAACCATATCAGAGAGTGAAAGAACCTCCTTCACCAGTCCCATCTGTCCGGGTGTTGTAACGGCAGCCCGCTGCAGCATCCTGACAGTCTCATCGGTTGTGAGCTCCGGAGAACTGATCCCGTAACGGTTATCGATATATCTCCTCAGAATATCCGAAAGTCTCGAATAATACTCCTTGACCTCTCCATTCTGCCATAGTTCGCCTTCGCGAAGAGCCTTAAGCTCTCGAAGGGCGATAATATGAGCCGGCTCGGGAGGCGGAACGGGCTTCACGAAGCGCTTCAGGGGATTCCTGGGGAGGAAGCGGGCAAGCAGATAAACAAGGGCCGATGCTATCAGCGCGATTATGATCCACGGAAGCACCTCGGAGAATGTAACCGGAGCTGTGCGCGGCGGAACGATGTCAAATATCACGTCGGTGGTGTCCTGAAGCACAATATCCGGCCTGAGAACCTTAAGCGACGAGTATTCAGAATAATACCTGATAAGGCTGTCTCCAGAAATCCTTTCCGCATAGAACGGCGGGATTTCATACGTTCCCGAATCAAAGGAGGTGATAAGATACCTGTCTGTGATCCTCATGTAGCCGTCAGCAAGACGGGTTGTATCCCTCGGATCGCGCCGGAGCACTACTATTTTTCCAGCAAGGGTGTCCCCTGCGGTGGTCATTTCAGCAGAGAAACCGGCTGGGATCTCTGCAGTAACCGTGAATCCTGTCCTGTCACCGATAATGATAGCTGATGTGTCAGGTGCAGATGTAATCCTTATCATCTGTGCCCGGGTGGCGATAACCAGAAGAAACAAAACCGCAGCGCATGTAAGTAACCTTCTCATTTTCCCTATCTGTGCCTGAAAAGTGAAATCAGAGGCTTTATATAGTCCTCGCCAGTGTTTATTGATGCAACATCCACGCCACAGCTTACAAATGCACCTGAGACTGTTTCATCATGCTTCTTCCACCGGGCAGCGTACTCCCTCCTGACTGCGGCCGAAGAGGTGTCGATCCACATCTCGTTGCCCGATTCCGGGTCATTCACCTTCATGAAACCCACATCAGGCAGTTCCTTCTCGCGCCTGTCACTAATCCTGAGTGCCGCAAGGTCATGCTTGCCTGAGGCTATCCGCAGCGCCTCAGTGAAGGAAGGCGCCATGAAGTCAGACAGCATAAAGGCAGTGCAGCGCTTTCTCAT
>JACDJC010002265.1_pt1 | contig 15405 bp, 14 predicted proteins | sample 7454191 | NCBI WGS metagenome assembly JACDJC01 (sample SAMN14253291, study PRJNA609438) | sludge metagenome | isolation source: sludge after 25d culture with pyrite and EDTA | collected 2018-12-20 | reverse complement strand
GTGTCACCTTTCACCGTTTAGGAGCCAACTTTTTCCGGCATTTATGAGCCATTAAAAGGCGGGTTCTGGATGCATCAATTTGGTAATGGAATCAGTTGGTTTTTACGTCATTTTTCTCCTCCTTGGCAAGGGTAGCAAGCGGTCCAAGCCTGGGCGCCCGATAGGACTTTCCATCCAGCACCAAGCAATAAGCATTGTGTCGCAGACGATCAAGGGTGGCCGAGGCCAGTAGACGGTTCGCGGGGAAGGCTTGATCCCATTCGGGCAAGTCCAGGTTGCTGGTGACGATGGTGGCTGCTTTCTCGTAGCGCTCGGCGATCAACTCATGCAGATCTTCATCAGCCGGTGGCCGTAATGGTTTCAAGCCGAAGTCATCGATAATCAGCAACGGTACCCGGGCGAGCGTTGCAAGACGGCGTTCATATGCGCCGATGGCTCGCGCAGCGTTCAGGCTGGTCACCAGGTTTGCGCAGGTGCTGAATAGCACATCAAACCCCTGGCGAACAGCGCAGTGGCCCAGGGCCTGCGCCAGATGGCTTTTTCCGGTGCCGCATGGCCCGACGATAAGCACGGGCGCGGATTCGGTGATGTAGCGCCCGGTCGCCAACTCATGCACCAGTGCCCTGTTCAGATTGGGCAACTGGTTAAAGTCGAAGGCGTCCAGCGTCTTGGTGGTGCGGAAGGCCGCACGACGTAAACGGGTGCTGTACTTCTTTTGCTCCCGTCGGGCAATCTCGTCTTCGATCAACAAGGCAAGGAACTCCGTGTAGGCCAGCTTGCTATCGATTGCCTGACGGTTTCGGGCTTCAAGTGAGTCCAGGATGCCCGAGAGGCGCAGTTGCTTCAGATGAGGGGTCAACGCAGGGATGGGATTCATGATAAGGATCTCCGCAGATTATTGACGAGGCAAGCAAGCGTCATCGAACAGGTGATGCGCGGGGCGAGCGAAGCGGGCCGTCGAGGCATAGGCCGCTTGTGTGTACTGAGGATCTGCTGGGCGTTGATCATGGTTGCCAGCCAATATCGTCTTGACGGTCCGGTAGTAGGGACTGGCATGAGCCATGGCGCGCTCACAGGCGAGCTCCAGGCGTGTGTTGCCGTATTGCTCTCTCAGGCGCAGAACGCCCTGAGCGGCACGCAAGCGCTCAAGCACCTTGTCAGCCAACAGCCAGCTCACCAGGGCCTTGCAGTAAGGGCCAACCTTGCCTGCTTGTTGCTCACACCACAGCCGGTCGCGAGAGAGGAACTGCACCGCCTCGGGCGGCAAGTGATCCCGAACCGTCAGGCGCTCGCCGGGGCGGCGGGCGCGACGGTGTGCCGCCACCTGCTGGTGACCCTGGTAAATGGCTATCATGGAGTCTGTGCTGCGTAACCACAGGGTCTGACCCACCAAGCGGAAGGGAACGGAGTACAGCGCACGCTCGTAGGCGACATGGCAGTCACGATGCACCTTCACAGGCTGCCAAACACCCAGGTCAGGGGCGATGTCGGGCAGAGGCAGCAAGGCATTACGTTCGATCAGAAACAGCGCACTGGGCTTCTTGCGCGTGGTGCCATGGATGCGCTCACTGGCATACTGCATCACCCAGTCTCGGGCTTGCCGGTTCAGATCGGCCATGTCCCGGAACGTACGCAGTGGCAGGAAGTTGTTCTTTACATACTTCACGCCTGATTCGACGATGCCCTTCTTCTGTGGATCGGCCGGCGGGCATGGGTCGATTCGGAAGCCGTAGCCTTCTGCGCACTCGGCGTATGAACGTTGTACGACCGGATCGGTGACACAGGCCTTGATAACGGCGCACTTGGCATTGTCGATGATCACCCGCTTGGGCACACCTGCGAACCACTCGAAGGCGCGTCGATGACAGCCCAACCACGTGGCCACCTTCTGATGCCAGACGAATTCCAGATACTGATGGCGCGAGAAGCACAGCGTCATCACAAACGCCCAGGTACGACGAACCTTGCCTGGAGCGGGATCCGGCATCAGGGGGCCAGCACCGAAGTCCACCTGCACCGCTTCGCCCGGCCCGAAGGCCAGCCGGATCGTGGCCTTTGCGGGCCGGGCTCCGGCGATGGAGACCATCATCCGGTAAACCGATGAATAGCTGCCGGTATAGCCGTGTGAGCGCTGTAGGTGAGACAGAATCACCGGGCCGCCCACGCCGGCCTGCATCCATTGGGTGATCCTTTCCCTATGAGGCTCCAGCGACGATTGCGTCGAAGCGGCCCGCTTGGTCTTGCCAAACACCCCGGCCAGCACCTGGTCGTCGGGCAGGGGCGAATCTGGCTCAAGCCAGCCGCGTGAGAGCGCTTCCTGGCGCAGCTGTGCCAGCTTGGGCCTGCCCAGCACCTTGGTCTGCGCAATCTGGCGATCGGTGTCGCCGCGGCGCATGCCAAGCAGAGCTTGTCGATACTGATACATCTCGATTCTCCTGCGTGCCACCGTCGTCCCCTTGCTGTGATGATCTTGCAAAGGTAACGGCGTGGCATCGGTTGCAGAAGATGCTTCCAGTACCGAGGCCCCCCTTCCTGTGGCTCCTATATGCCGAAAAAAGAGTGGCCTGTATATGCCGAAATTTCTCTGGCTCCTAAATGCCGAAAAATCGGTGGCTTGTATATGCCGGAAACAGAATGGCTCTTATATGCCGGAAGATGACAGGCGTGACTTCCTTGAGGTAGCGGGTCAGTGCCGCTTCGACGGTCATGCGCTCGGCCGGCGCTCGCTGGATGTATACGCCGCGTACCATTTCGTCTTCGGTACGGCGCGCCCAGTCTTCGGCGTCCCGCTTGGTGCGGAACGTCTTGGCCGTGGCCGGCCAGCCTGTCTTGCGGATGAGGGCTTTCCAAGTGCCCGAGGAAGTCTTAACGATCGTAGCCATGAGTACTCCGTATGGGGCTAGCGCCGCATCACTGTACCGAAACTGTACCTGACCACAATTTTAGGAAAATCCCCCGGTGCGGGGCTTGTACTGAGAAATCTTCTAATGGCTTGAATTATCAGAAGATTTTGGGATGGTGCCCGGGGCCGGAATCGAACCGGCACGCCTTGCGGCGGGGGATTTTGAGATTTGTAGTTAGAGATAGCATCTAACTACGCTGGAACTTGCAAGTCCTTGCTGTAGCAGGTTTTTCGAGTCGCTGACCCCATTTAAGCTTACGCCTTGACCTGACCGATTACGGCCAGCTTTCCGCTACGGTGGCTCCTAGCTGGTTCCTGCGTTTGGTTCAGAACAGGAGGCGTTATGGCTAAACTCAAACTCACCAAATCCGCAGTCGAATCGGCTCAACCCATCGGCAAAGACTATGAACTACGGGACACTAGTGTCCCAGGATTCCTTTGCAAAGTTACATCTCACGGGCGTAAGGTCTTCATGCTCCAGTATCGCACAAACTGGGGTGATCGCCGCAAGCCGAAGATCGGCAACTTCGGCGAATTGACCGTTGAACAGGCCCGCAACATTGCTCAGGACTGGCTGGCAGATATTCGCAAGGGCAGCGACCCTAGCGCAGCCAAGCTGGCGGCGCGTATGGCTCCTACGGTTAAGGAACTGTGCAAGCAGTTCATCGAGGAGTATTCCATGCAGCGCAACAAGCCCAGCACCGTTGAAACATATCAGGAGCAGATTGATCGCTACATCATTCCGATGTTGGGGACGCTCAAGGTTCCTGATGTGACGCGCGCGCACATCACGACCATGATGCGCGACATGGCAAGGATTGCCGTCACCGCGAACCGGGTTCTGGCGTGCGTTCGCAAGATGTTCAATATGGCCGAAGTATGGGGGTATCGCCCCGATGGTTCTAATCCGTGCCGCCATGTCCCGAAGTATCGGGAGGATGGCTCGACGCGGTTCATCACCAACAGTGAGCTTGCCCAACTTTATAAGTATCTCGACCGTGCGGACGAGGAAGGGTTGGAGCACCCAACAGTGATGTTGGCTGTTCGTTTGCAATTCGAGTTTTCGGCACGTATGTCGGAAATTCGTCTGTTGGAGTGGAAGTGGATCGACTTTGAAAACCGCCGCGTTGTCTGGCCGGACAGCAAGACAGGTGACATATCCAAGCCAATGAGCGAGGTGGCCTATCAGCTATTGAAGAATGCGTATCGCATTGATGATTCGCCTTATGTCTGCCCGGCCATTTTCGATCCTCAGACGCCACTGCCTAGCAGTACCTATTACAACGGATGGAAGCGCATCTTAGGTCGGGCCGGAGTGCCGCATGTCGGCACGCACGGCATCCGTCACCGTGCGGCAACCGATATTGCCAACTCTGGTACGCCGATTAAGGTTGGCATGGCATTGACCGCACATAAAACGGTGTCCATGTTCATGTCGTATGTCCATACGGAGGATGACCCGATTCGAGCGGCTGCGGAGAAGGTTGCCAATATGCGTCAGGAGACAATTGGTAATCAGAAACCTGCCGATACGCAAGCACCCGTTGCAGTGGAGGTCAACGAGCCGACCAAAACCAGCCAAGGCAACTACCGTCCATACCGACATCGCAAGCGCCCAACGCGCGCCGTACCACCAGGAACGAAGCGGGCGGCTGCGTCGTCTGAAGAGGGTGTGGTATGACAACGAGCAACAAACCAGCCCCTTCCAAACATGTGCGGTGCGTTTCAAAAAGTGCGGCCTGATGCAGTGGATACGCTATTTGCGGCAGGGCTTCATTGACGTTGCGTGCACCCGATATGATCTGACGCACATGCGTGGCCCTGTCTTTGAGCTTGCTATTGCCGCAACGACGCGTTATCCCGCTCTGACGCTGCGTATTGAAGTGGAGTTCACTTCGCATTGTGTGTCGTTTGGCCCCAAGCCAGGTGAAACGCTGGACTTCGATGTGTTGGGGCATGATCGGCTGATACTCGATCATCGAGCTGTCGCCCGCGCTTTCTGCTTCAACCGTTACCGCTGGTCGCTATCACTGCCCGCTCTGGTGCAAACGCTGAATGACCACTATTGCAACTTTACCGGACATGGCAATTGGCTGGTCATCCGCAGTATCGACGATCAAGGGCAAGCGGTGGACTATGAAATTTACTTTCGGCTACGTCGCCATGAAGGCAACACGCTACGGATGGTGGTTGAAAGTGCTTACGTGCGGTTGGCTGGGACGCCAGGGCCAGGGGTGCCTCACGAACGCAAGGGGCGTGTGCGCTTTCAGGTGATGGCGGCCAAGGTGTTCCGAGGAGAGCCGGTGCGCGATCCGAGTCGACAGCGCCGATAGTCGGATTTCGAGCGTTGAAAAAGATGAAGCCCCGTAGAACGGGGCTTCATGTCGCGGGTGCTCTTTGGATACCAGCACGGCTGGACCCTGTTGCCAGGGGGCAGATAGACGCCTTTTCAGACCCCGATATATCTATCTGGCAACTAGCATACGCACTTTTGATCGCTTGGTCAAGATACTCCATGCTGACTTGCTCTTCTGGCGCCCCTGCGGTGCAGATCGCACTGCTCGTAGCTCACGCTCATCTGAGTGGGGGCAAGAAGATACCCACCCTACAGACATTTATATCAAATGGAGTTACGATATTTAACCATTAGAAAAATATCTATGGAGGTGACAGGTGGCGGAAAAGAGAAACGTGTTTATCAGCCATGTACATAAGGACGATCATGGGCTTCAGAAGCTCAAAGATCTCCTGGCTCCGAAGGGTCTGGATGTCAGAGATTCCTCGATCCATACAGGGAAGTTCAACAAGGCCACTGATGAGCATTACATAAAGACCCAAATTCTGGCACCTGCGATCAACTGGGCTGGTGTCTTTATTTGCTACGTTTCCCCCCAAACAAAAGACAGTGATTGGGTTAATTGGGAAATCGAGTATGCCGCAAAGCAGGGAAAACGTATTGTGGGCGTTTGGGAACACGGCGAAAAAGAATGTGATATTCCCGATGCCTTGGGGGAATATGCGGATGCCCTGGTTGGTTGGAACGGCGACGCAATCATTGATGCGATTAATGGCAAAGACACATGGGAGAAGCCTGATGGTGGCCCTTGTGACATCGTTCCTCTTAAGCGACACCCCTGCTGATGGCTCGAATTTACTCCTACGTGGTGCGCTACGACAGTGGTTTTGCACCCAATCCCTTCTATGGTCACTGCACGTTAGTAACCTGCAAGCCAGGCATTCGCCGCAAAGCCGAACCTGGTGACTGGGTAATTGGCAGCGGTAGCAATTCTCGCGGTGTGAGGCGAGGAGGGTACCTTGTGTATGGTATGCGCGTTACTGAAGTGATGACAATCGACGAATATGCTGTGAGCCCCAAGTTCGAATCGAAAAAACCTTTTCGCAATGGGAGCCGAAAGCAAAGTTGTGGGGACAATATCTATTTTAGAAATGGGCCAGAGGCAGCCTGGCAGCAACGAGATTCTTTTCATTCCCAGGACGACGGAACACTGAATGCTCGGCACGTACAGCGCGACACTAGGGTAAACAGGGTTTTGGTCAGCAATGACTTTGTTTATTTCGGAGGAGCGGGACCAAAATTCCCTCCAGGGCTGCAAGACCGAAATGGCCGGCCCCTGTGCAAAAGTGGCATAGGGTTGACTTGCTTTGATGATCCTAAACTGGTTGCCAATCTAGAGAAGTGGATACGTAGTTTGGGTGTTACCGGCTATCAAGGGCCTCCATTCGAATGGCTCACTCTCCGCGGATAATTTGACATGCAAAAAGAAGGATCTATTCTGCTCTCGGATTATGCTGCAGAAATTGAGGCTACCGATGTACTCAATTCGACCGATTTTTTCCCCGTTCTCCAAGGTTTATACGGGGAAGTAGGCGGAATTATGGCTACGGCCAAGAAACATATTCGGGAGACATCTGCTTATCCTGGGTTTAAGAAAGCAGCCGAAGAAGAATTTGGTGACACGCTCTGGTATCTGGCTGCGCTCTGCAGGCGTATGCAAATTCCTCTTGAAGAAGTTTTTGCCGAGGCGGCGAACCATGGGGATTTTAAGAATGTTGGGGCCGCAAGCGATATGGCAGAGGGCGCGTTGGCGTACATTGCCATGCCAATTGCTGAACCCGGTTCGGTAGATACCACGTTGGTCGTGTTAGGTCAGTCAGCCGCAGCATTGCTCGGCCGTTCCCCTGCGCGCAGTGATGTGGTTTCATTTGCGCGTGCCTATTTGGATGCTATTCGTGCTGCCAAATTGGTATTTTCAGATGTGGCGCGCGGCAATCTTCGAAAAGCTCGTGGAGCATTTTTAGATCCACAACCTGCCGACTTAATTGGCCTTGATTTCGATAGTGATTTTGGCGATGAAGAGCAACTGCCCAGACATTTCAAAATCAGGGTCAATCAAAGAGGGAGTGGCAAGAGCTACCTTCAATGGAATGGGGTATTTATAGGCGACCCTCTCACTGACAACATTGCTGACCGCGATGATTATCGGTTTCATGATGTTTTTCATTTTTCTTATGCGGCCATACTACATTGGTCACCCGTGGTTCGTGCATTGATCAAGCATAAAAGAAAAAGCAAGCCGAAGTATGATGAAGAGCAGGATGGTGGGAGGGCCATTGTTGTTGAAGAAGGTCTTACTGCCTGGATATTTTCTAGAGCAAAGGAATTGAATTTCTTTGAAAATCAGGAGAAAATTTCTCTCGGGATTCTGAAAACGATTGGTGAATTCGTTAGTGGCTACGAAGTAGAAGCGTGCCCGCTGAAGTTATGGGAGAGAGCAATCCTTGACGGCTACGCTGTTTTTCGGCAGCTCAAAGAAAATCAGGGAGGCTGGATCATTGGTGACCGTGAACAGCGCACGATACAATATATGCCGCTGGAGCTTGAGAAATGAAGACTCACCCCTTTGTCGAGGCCGTGGCCTCGCTGCAGTTTGAAAACTGTTTTAACCCTTATTCAGATCGTTGCGAAGTGCATGATCGTCGTGATGCACCTCGACGCCGAGCTGCGGCGCTTTCAGCCATGCTGCGTTGCGCGCTAGAGGAACCGGTCGATGCGATATGGATTGGTCGAGACCTTGGATACCGTGGAGGGCGCCGCACGGGGCTGGCCCTGACTGATGACGTGCACATGACCCATCATGTCAAGCGTTGGGATCTCGATTCAGTGGCCGAACGACCGACCGTAGGAAGTGCCGTGGCTGAGCGTACTGCCGCAGTCATATGGAACATGTTGGAGCACATTGATGCTCGCATCTTCCTTTGGAACGTCTTTCCACTTCATCCGCATGAATCGGGTGATCCGTTTACCAATCGGCAGCACAACGCTCGTGAAAGACGTGCAGGCGAAGAATTGCTGCAGCAACTCATCGACCTATTGCGGCCATCCCGCATCGTTGCTATAGGAAATGACGCTGCTGCCGCGGCTCATCGCATCACGGATACGGTGCCCGTTATTTGTGTGAGGCATCCGAGTTACGGTGGTCAAACACAATTTCAGGCCCAAATTTCGGAACTCTACGGGCATCCACTTCGGACTCAATCGCTTTTTTGAGCTGGCGTTGGCGGTTCCTGCAACGAACTGCAATTGATGCCGCAAATCAGCTGCTCACTGGCTAGTGCTCGTCAACATTGGCGATTGTCGTGAGGTGAGAGTGAAAGAGCCGAGCGAAGTCCACGTCGGTAAGCTCTGCATCGGCGAAATAGCCCCGATCCTTGGCTAGATTCAACGCTGCCCCTCCCGGAGAAGGGACGGGCAATACTTTGGCTGTGGGGTGGAAGTGTCTGAACAGTTCGTGTTCTTCCTCTATGCCTTCCATGCCTCCGATGAACACTGCTGCAACTAAGTCCTCACGTGACAGCATTTGCTCGCGCATGGTCAACAGACTCGCTCCCCGGTCATTGGGAATCGCTTCGGTATAGACGACATTCTGAAAATGCTTGTTCTCTTCGGGATAGCGATCCTCAAAGAATTTACTCTGATACAGAATTACTGACTGCGAGTAGTCCACACCCAAGTCTTCGCAGATTGTCCAGATCATTGGTGTGATGGCGGGATGGCCACCCCAGACGATCTTATGCCGACGAATCACAGCGATAGCCAACTCTCGTACTGCACATTGGATAAGAAATGGATTAGCCGTTTCATGATAAGTGCCGCGGCCAACAAGCGGCACACTGGCTGAAAGGAAGATGGCACTCATGCTCAAACCTCCCAATCCGCAAATTGCCAACCCGCCTCGCTCGACTTGACCCATCGTGCGGAATGGATGTAACGGCCCAGCCAGTCCAAATGTCCTAGCCATCGGGGGTGCAAACCGACGTGATCGTAGACAACGGCGACGGACTGATCGGGTGAATTTGTCGACGCTTCATGCAGGGTTGTCGATGTAGGAACACCGACGGTGGGATACACCACAACTGCCCGACCATCTGGCAATCGGATATGAACTGCTCTGTTGCTTCCCACCCCGATCATTTGACCGCCGATCGTCTCAATAGCGTTACGCAGATTGCTTACAAGATTGACGGAACGTACTGCATGGCTTTGACTGCGGATCTCCTCAAGTTGCAAGCAGATGCGCTCTACCGCACCGTCGGCCAGCCGCCCAGTGTGCGGGTCTATTTCCTCGGGTAACAACTCAGCTCGGCTTGCAGTAGCCGTGCGTGCAGAAGGCGTTGAGTCCGGCCAACCGACACGGAGAACACTGATACCCTTGGCCAGCGCACGTCCAAACTCCGCGCTCGTCCAGCGACTTTCGAAATAACCTGGTGTGTCCAGCATCACGAGCACATCGGAATCGCAGAGTCGGTGCCACAGCATGGTCTGGAAGTCCTCGGCAGGTGGAATGCCGTGCGTGTCGAGGAATACATCGAAAAGCCGAACTGACAAAGTGTCAAACAATTGCAAAGCAGCTTCTCGAGCCTCCCCTCGGCGGTAGCTCACAAAGACCCGCCGTTGTCGGGGAAGTAATCCCGCACATTCCAGCAATGCGGTCGCAACGCGTTGTGCACCACCTGCCGTATATGCTAGGCAGTTGAGCGGTTGCATTATTACTGGGATCTCTACATTGACTCTACTGACATCTGATGCCACCGGCAGTAATGGGATGCCACGCTCCAACAGTGTTGCAACATTGGCAAGAGGGGCATTCTCCCCACCAAAAAAAACGGCGGCGGCTGATCTTTGCTGGTGGGGCTCGAATGATTCGGGACAGATATCCCATCCGACCTCATGACCGAGCCGCAGATTGAACATGCTTACGGCTTGAGACACGATATTCTCAAGCTCAGAGATCTGAGCAGCACTTGGTGCTCCAAGTATTGCAAGCTGATATAGAGAAGACATGTCTACCTTAGTCGAATAATTATGATAGATCGAGAGAAGCTTCCAGTGTCAGGCAAGATTTCTGTAGCGCTAAGGATAAATTAATACTTTTGCCATTCTGGAGCTAGCAGTCCATCCAAAAATCTAGATCGAACGGAAACAAAAGAATCCTTACCTATCTCATTTCCTCGCGCCGCCATATCTTCAATCGCTTCCGCATCATCAAGTTTAATTTCTGCTGGAGTCTGTTGATTAATCCGAAGATGGCGCGTTGGGCCCAAAAAACCTTCGGCCAAAATGAGTGCCCCATGCTCCTGAGCAGCAAAGAATAGATCAGCGCTATTGGGTGCCCAACCGGCTTTACCTTTTCCAAGAGACTCAGTGAAATCACTTTCACTGCCCATGGTGCCGACACTTAAAACATCTATTCGATCCAGTGGTATTTTCAAATAACGAACCGCTTCTGCCAGCGCTGGGAGAATTGGATTATTCGCCCAAACGCCACCATCGAGAAAAGATTCAGGGGCAACCGGCCCATCCCAGGCAGATTCGTCAAAGTATGTAGGAGCAGCTGAAGACGCAAGTGCTGCATCGACGGCAGATATGTCTCGGAATGCTGTTCTATCTGGGCTATGGGCTGTAACGATAGCTTCAGCCTGCCCATGTTTCGCTCTTACTGTAGGAATTACGAGCCTGCAGCATGAAGCATCAGTTATTTTTCTATCACCGTATACGTTGTGCAGCAAATCTCGGAGCGTAGAGGACTCGTGTTTGGATCTTAACCAATGTCGGAGCTTTCTATCCTTGGGGAAGATTAGCGGCCCTTGCTCTTGGTAGAACTGCAATATATCGCGTGGCGTAATTCCGAGAGCGAGCCCGATTGCGAGTATCGCTCCTGTCGATGTGCCAGCTACTAAATCGAAGTGTGATATTAGATTGTTTCCACCGCCACTCTGCAGCATGTCATCCCACTTCGCCAAAACGGCGGCAGTGAACGTCCCTCGCAAGCCTCCCCCATCAAGAGCAAGAATTCGAAAATTGCGTCCTCGCGAAACACTACGTCGCACTAGCGGCAGGAGCTTTAGCTGATTGACAATGGCCTCTACTATACGTTCGATAGACGTATCATTCGCAATTCCTCGGTTTGCATCCTCGGATAGTCCATTCTGCAATCTTGAAGGCAAACTGGGGTTGTCCTTTAGATAACCTGAAATTGCACCCCCAAAGCCTGCGACAACGAAACCTGGCTTTCCAAGATCTAGCATCGTATCAAGCTCTGTGGGGACTCCTGCGTTAGCCTTATTTATGTCCCACCACTTACCTCCCACGCAGACAACCGCATCCGATCGCTCCGCCATCCAGTCTCGCATTGGAGTTAAATCACTATTTCCCACCCCGTCAGCTTCTGCCGGAACTATTTGTACAGCAGCGAATTGGCGTTGAAGTTCAATTTCAGCAATCTGTGCATCTGTTTCGGCAAATTTTTGAGCGCGAACCAATGTCAACGCTCCTATCTCGCCTCCCGCTTGTAGGAAATTTCTCGCCGCATCTTCTAAAGGCTGAGATAGGGAGGGGTGGCTTCCATGAATCACGGCCCCTCCTTCGCTAAATATTCGCGAGGCGAGTGTTTTCACAAACAAGCATATTTCTTCTTGTCGCTCATCTGTAGCAGTGCCTGAAAGATGAACTCTCACCCCTGCAAGAGGCAGTCTTGGAATCATGTGATAACCCTGCTTGGCTGGAATGATTTAATTACGAGTAATTCCCTCTAATCTCAATGGCTTTTTCGATCCAGTCTTCAAGGTTTTCCTTGATATGGCTGTATACATTGGTACTGGTGGAGTACGGTGGATCGTAAGTTTTTACAATCTCATCCATGGAAACTCCGCCTATAGTGAAATTCGAAAATGGATTGCTTCCCTTTTCTGATTCATCTCCGGCGCTATTCTTAAGATTATGAATGTATATTCCAAGAACTCCTTTATTATCACTCCAGGCTTTCTCTATTTCGTAGTTAATCCACTTTCTTCCGGCAGTATTCTGTCCAATAAGAACGATCGCAACCGTCTTCCCGGATAATTGACCATCAATCCACTTCTGAATGGCACTATCTCCGCCTGCCTTCACATCTTCCCAGTCATTATCGGAAGCGGGTTTGTTTCCCTCAATAACGCCCATACTTCTGACTTGGGCAGCTCTCCAGTTGTCCGGCTGGTAGTGAAAGCTATAAAAGGCTCTGCGCGTCATTTTTTCTCCTGAGGTTGTGTTACCGCTAAAGAAGATACGATTCCCATTAAGTCACAATTTACAACAAATATATTCAATTGTTGAGGCTTTGGCGACTTGTGTGGGCGTCCCCGGCCAAGGAGACATAGCCGGTCGTGCTGTCGTGCTGTGCATCAAGCCTCGCTGCGCGAGTTTCGCCCCATGCGGGCTTCCATCCCTAACGCCTTCGGCTCGGTCAGTGCCGAGCCTGCGCGCTTCGCTTGCCGACGGGCAGCACCAAAAAACAGGCCGTTGCCTGCTCAACCATCTTTCCTGACTTCATCACCTTGTCCGCGACTGTAGCCCGTGGCCGCGTGCCATCAAGGCGCGCCAGGCCGTGTCCTCGGCTTTCGCCTGCGGGCCGCACCTACCTGTCGCTTGCTTCCTTGACGGCCCGCGTTCGTGGGCTCCTGACCGTCGCGGGCGATGAACTCAGGAAGACGGTGGCAACGAGGCCAACCGGGTTCTTCGTGCCGACCGCACATCAACAGCTCAAAAGCTCTGGGCTCGAATCTTGGAATCCGGTGTGCGGTGAACAGCAAACCCCTTCTTTGTCAGGAGAAATCCCATGCTTGCATCCCGTTTCGGTTCTTTGTCTCCGGTACTTCGCAGCGACCGCCCGCTATCGGACGATCAGATCAGGGCCGTGGTTCCGTCCATCTATGCGGACGCGCCACACGACAGCCGTTCAGAACGCTACCGCTACATCCCCACGGCGGCGGTACTGACGGAACTACGGAAGGAAGGTTTTCAACCTTTCATGGTGACGCAAACTCGCGTGCGTAATGAAGACCGGCGCGAACACACTAAACACATGATTCGGCTTCGCCATGCCAATCAGGTGAATGACAGCATCGCCAACGAAATCATTCTTTTGAACTCGCACGATGGCACAAGCAGTTATCAGATGCTCTCTGGCGCGTTCCGATACGTCTGCGCGAATGGCCTTGTGTGCGGCGATACCCTGGCCGATGTGCGTATCCCCCACAAAGGCGATGTGACCGGGCAAGTCATCGAAGGGGCGTATGAAGTGCTGGACGGTTTCGAGCGGGTGCAGGAATCCCGCGAAGCCATGCAAGCCATTACGCTGGACGATGGCGAAGCCCAGATTTTCGCCCGCGCCGCGCTGGCCCTGAAATACGACGACCCCGACAAGCCCGCGCCCATCACCGAAACCCAGATTCTGATGCCGCGACGGTTTGACGACCGCCGCCCCGATCTGTGGATGACCTTTAACCGTCTGCAAGAAAACCTTATCAAAGGCGGTTTACGTGGCCGTAGTGCCAACGGTCGCCGCCAAAGCACCCGAGCCGTGCAGGGCATTGATTCCGATATTCGCCTGAATCGTTCCCTGTGGCTGCTGGCCGAGGGTATGCGCCAACTCAAAGCCTGACCCCCTTCACGAGGCAGGGGCAGGCAGCCATCCTTGCCGCGTCTTTCATGGCTGCAATTCACAAACTCATAGGAGTGTTCACCATGAACGCGATCAACTCAACCGAAACCCAAGCCATCGACACGGCCCACGCCGCAATCGATACCATTACCTCGGAGCAAAATCTGATACGGGCTCCGCTGGCGCGGTTGCGCCCGTCCAAGCGCAATGTACGCAAGACGGCGGGCCAGTCCATTGATGCGCTGGCCGAGAGCATCGCCCGCGTGGGGCTGCTGCAAAACCTTACCGTGATACAGGCCCGCGATGGCGAGCATTACGAGGTTGTAGCCGGTGGCCGTCGCCTTGCCGCATTGAAACTGCTGTCCAAGACCCGCCGCATCCCCAAGGATTGGGAAGTGCCGTGCCTGCTGGTGGCCGATGCCAACGCCCGCACCGTGAGTCTCACCGAAAACGTGCAACGTGAAGCCATGCACCCGGCAGACCAGTTTGAAGCATTCGCCGCGCTGGTGGCCGAGGGTCGGCCCATTGAGGATATAGCGGCCGATTTTTCCGTCACGCCGCTGGTGGTGCAGCGTCGCCTAAAACTGGCGAACGTCTCGCCGCGCTTGTTGGCCGATTACCGCGTCGATGCCGTGAACCTCGATCAGTTAATGGCGCTTGCCATCACGGACGATCACGCAGCGCAGGAAGCCGCCTTCTATGAAGCCCCCGAATGGCAGCGCAGCCCCCACGCTTTGCGTGATCGACTGACCGAGCGGGAGATTGACGCAAGCCACGCGCTGGTGCGGTTCGTCGGGCTGGACGCCTACGAAGCTGCGGGCGGCGGGATTCGCCGCGACTTGTTCGCGGAAGGCGATAGCGGTGTTTACGTGACGGATGCCGCGCTGTTGGAAACGCTGGTGCGAGAAAAGCTGGACGGCCACGCCGCCGAAGTGAAGGCCGAGGGTTGGGCATGGGTGGATGCCACGCCCGCCACCACCTATGCTGACCTGCAAGCCTTCCAACGCGCCCCGCGTGAGCGGCGCAATCCCACCAAGCGGGAAGCCGACCGCATGGATAAGCTGGAAACCAAGATGCAGGCCATTGGGGAAGCGATTGATGCCGCACTGGAAGATGACGACGAGGAAAAGGCCGACGCCTTGCAGGAGGAAGGCGATAGTCTGGGCGAGCAATTGCAGGCGCTGGAAGATCGCTTGCTGGATTATGCCCCGAACGTCAAAGCCGCGGCCGGTGCCATCGTCACGCTTGACCGGCAAGGTCAGATTGTCGTGCATCGCGGCCTGATGCGCGAAGCGGAAGCCCGCGCATTACGTACCTTGGAACGGCTGCGACAGGGTTTCAGCGACGAGGACGGCGAGAACGACGACGGTGAAGATGACGACCAGCCCAAGGCTGCTTCCATGTCCGACCGGCTGGCGCAGCGCTTGAGCGCCCACCGCACCGCCGCGCTACAAATCGAACTGGCCCGCGATTCGCAAGCGGCGCTGGCCGCTACCGTGCATG
>JACDJC010002263.1_pt1 | contig 15409 bp, 6 predicted proteins | sample 7454191 | NCBI WGS metagenome assembly JACDJC01 (sample SAMN14253291, study PRJNA609438) | sludge metagenome | isolation source: sludge after 25d culture with pyrite and EDTA | collected 2018-12-20 | reverse complement strand
GTTATCTAAATCCACTGCACCATAAAATCCTTTACCTTCTTTCTCGAGACCGTACTTTGACCAATACTCAAGAATATTGAACAATTCGATTTCGAAGATTTGCCTGTATTTTCGAAAATCATCTAATAACAATTTCATAGGTTTTTATTTTTTTATCAATTAAATTGCGTCCAATTAATCCTCTGTTATTAAAAGAGTTTCAATCGATTGAATGCCAACTTCTAATTTTAGGGCACCACTCGAGATTGAAAGTTCCGTTTGTTTTTCTTCTATCAAATTAGTTAGCCAGACTTTTTTAAACTGTCCAGGAATATTTATATTGACTTCAGTTTTTCGATCACTGGTATTGTAAAGTCGAACCGCAATTCCGTTATCATTTTCTGCTTTCTTCAATGCTGAAACAATAATGCTTTCGTTATCAACTTTAATAAAACTCATACTCTCATTTAATACGGCACTTTTAAACTTGTCTGGATTGACTACCACAAATAACTTTTCGTTGGAAGCTTTGCCAAACCTGGCTCCTTTCTCCCAGCCTGGTTTGTGCGATGTGAATGAAAAGGAAAATTTATGATCCCCGGTTTGGTGATAATCATTCCCTTCGCCATGACAACTTCTGCGAGATGCTAGCAATATAGGTTGCAGTATACAGTTTTTAAGATTATTGTCCGTTGGATCCATATAATCTGCCGCTACCACACTGGATGCCATTGTTACACCAAATTCATCACCAGAAGCACCAATCCAGTTTTCAATGCCTCTTGGTCGCGTTTCATCTGCAGGCACATTATATCGTTCTCCGGCTGCCCCGGAAATTTCATCCTTGCCAACTTCAACAACTCCAAAAGGAGCTTCATAAGCAACTTGTCCATTTTCTATATTTAGAGGTAAGGCCATACGAAACTCACGGAACATGGTACCATCCCAGTTCATTAGAGCGACATCAAAATCAACTTTCTTAATTTGATGGTAAAACCTTATTTCAAATTCAACCACTGCATTCCGGATTGGCTGCCTATATTTGAATGCAGTAAAAACCGGGCCATTGGCTGCGACTTCCCAGGCTGTTTTGTAGTTTCCTGTTTTATCAAAACCTTCCATTGTGGGTTGTTGTACAGCATCAAATTCACCTGCTCCATTTCCTTCTGACCTCATGGTGAATATTTCACCTGCCTTAAAAAAAGTATCTTCAATTAATTGCTGATTAATTTCTTTGTCAAATAAACCCGACAGTCCTCCATCTGAAAATTCTGCTTTATAAAATCTGTTCTCAAATACCGGATTGAAAGCCTGTTTGATTTGATTTTGTGGTTCCTCTGATAATTGCAGGTAATAGGTATCAAAACCCATTGATGGAACATTTGTTGCGACAAAGGTTATATCTGCTGTTTTCAAAAAGCCTGTATTATCCCTTTCGGTATCTCCCAACTGAACTTCAACTTCCTTTCCATCTTTACCATAAAGCCTGATAGATCTGGCAGCTTTTTCATCAAAGTTCATTTGAAACGAAACCGGCTCAGTTCTTTCCCAGTTTAAACTATTGAAAACAACTACAGGGATTCCTTTTTCCGATATGGTATTTATTTTGGATGCAAGGGATTGAAGTGAATTTCCTATTATCATTTCAGCTTTGTCATGAGCATCTTTGAATCGCATCAAAAAAATATCATCGGTACTCTGCCCACCTTTTCCTCCCCAGCCATGATCGGGATAAATTTTTGACTCCCATGCACTTTCAAGCATTTTAGAAGGATATTTTGAAAAGGATCCGCTTAATAGCGCATCGAAAGCAGCAAACTTCTCAGCTGCGGGCAACAATATATCAGCCTTTCTACTATAGTCGATGGCCCAATGATGTGAAGGTCCATGAATATAAATCCAGACATTGGGGCGTTCTCCCATAATGGCAGGAAACTTCCTGGTAGATTTTCTAAGTTGCTGAAAAAACTTGTCCAATGTCGAAAAATGTATTTTTGGTAATTTAACCTGCAGTTTTTCTCCATTTTCGTTTTCAACAAATTCAAGATTATTCCAGAAAATCATAAAAGGGTCCAGGTTCTCTACAGGTTTGGGGTCCCAGATAAATTCAAAATTCAGGACCGCTGGCATCACGGCTTTTTCTCCCTGAATATCATTGTATCCATCTGTCCAAATCAATGCCTGGTTGGCAAGTTCTCTCAAAGCATCTTCATTGCTTTTGCCCAATATGTTGTAAAAATCTATATAATGTCCGGGCGAATAAGTAGTCACTTTTGATCCATCAGGACTGAACCAATCAAAAACACCCCTTTCGTGCCGGCTGATAAACATATTATCTACGCCGGATTTTGCCAGCAATTGTGGCATTTGCATTGTCCTGCCCGGAACATCGGCATTGTAATACGATGTGGCATTATATCCGTCAAATTCTTTTTTGAGCCATAATTTGCCAAGATAGAACTGCCTTGCAAGCGATTCTGAAAAATACATTTCTTCGTAAGGTTGTGTATAAGTTGCGCCTATCAACATCCTGCCCTCATGCAACCGTTTTGTGATCTCTTGTTTCTTGTAGGGATGCCGAACCAAATATTCCTTAATAATGGATGTCTGTTCAATGTCCATTTCGAATGAATCTTCCCTTGACAACCGATCCATAAAGGGAGTTATCCATTGCGTGTCGCGCATGACAACACATTTGGAAATTTCATCTATCCATCCCAAATCCTGATGGGTGGTAAGTGACAATAAAATCCGACCATTGGACAAAGGGGAGTCTGATACCTTTTTCAGTATAGCAAATGTTTCGTTGTTTACCTTAAGGGCGGCTTGCTGTTGAGCTTCAACCACATGGAAGAATAAACAAGTCGTAATCCACAATAACCCAATTATCTTCATGAATCCTAACTTTTTCATTTTGGCTTATCTTTTAAAGCGAACCTTATAAGTTTCAATCGAATTTCTTCCAAGAGAAATTCCTATTATATCGCCGGATTGATGAATATTAACCGGATTTTCCTCAATCATATCCGTTCTTGTAACTCCTTCAGCTTCTTCATGTAATCTCAGCTCAATTTTTTTTGGTGAACATTCCGCTTCCAGTAATCGAATTACTACATCATTATCATCTTCCGCTTTTTTAATAGTAGTAATCAATGTAAAAGGATCATTTGTGCTTATGAAACTTTTTTCTGATGGCAGTTCTCCTTTTTGCATTTCTGACTTAAATACTTTTAGCATTGGGTGATTACTGGCAACTCCAAAATGAAAGCCATTTTTCCAACCTTCATCATGAGTGGTGATGGAGAATTTAAACGAGTGACTTCCTTTTTGATGGTACCAGTTTCCTTCACCATGGCAACTTTTATGTGTTGACAACAATACAGAGTTGATTACCGGATATGGCGCGGAACTCATGCTCGGATCAATATAATCGGCCGTTACCACATTAGTCGACATAGTAAAACCTAAACCGTTACCATTGGCTGTCATAAAATTTTGGATTTCACGAGGGTGAATCTCTTCCGATTTCTGGCGATAAGTTCCGCCCCATGCTGATCCTCCAGGACGCATTTGCAACTCATCCTTACCCACATGAACCATTCCCATAGGTATATCATAGGATATTTGGGCACTTTCTTCCAGATTAAGTGGGAACATAACCCGGATCTGACGATTGTGCTCGCCTGGCCAGTCGGGAATATTGTATTCCAGATCGATTTGCTTTTTATTGTGGTAAACTGTAATATATTGCTCGACCGAAAAATTCCTCATTTTATATTCCGATTTGAATTTGGAATAGACTGCACCGGATTCAACCAAACTCCAGCTGCTTTCTTTCTCATGGGCACGTTCCATTCTATCGTAGTTGGGTGCTGTAATAATGACAAACTCACCTGCTCCGTTTCCGTTGTAGCCCATATGAAATAAATCACCAGCAACCATAGCTGTGGTGTTGAATACCTCTCTTTTCAAAGATTTATCATACAAACTAGTAATACCCCCTTCGCCTAATTGCATATTGTAATAACTATTATTACAATAGTTTGGTCCAACGCGTATGTCTGGATTTTGTCGTTTTCCTTTTTTTATGTTGAATGTCTTATAACCAATTGAAGGTATCTTTTCGATATGGAAGACCAATTCTTTTTTATCTTCAGTTTGCACCAGTTGAGTAGGAACTTCTGTGCCGTTGTTGTCCACGACAACCCATTCATAACCTTTCAAATGTGAAATATCTATGCTTGCATATCCATCACGATCCCACGACAGATCGTTGAATACAATGATATTTTGTGATTTTTTCAATTCTATTTTATTTGCAATACCATTCAATGATTCATCCAATAGCTTTTTCCCCATCTCGTTTCCGGTTTCCAATGCCACTCGGAAGATGCTATCGGTAATATGTCCGTTTTTCCCTCCCCAACCATGATCAGGATAGATGGCATTGAACCAGGCTTTGTCAAGTTCGGCCTGCGGATACATCGAAAAGTCGTTGTTTATGCGGCTATTAATGGTGTTAAATATTTCAGCTGATGGTATATTTACTGCTGCTTCTTTTTTGGCCTTAATGGCCTGGTAGTGTGCGGCGCCATGAATGTAAAGCCAAAGATTGGGTCGTTCACCGGAAATGGAATCAATTTTTGCCTGCGGAACATTTACTTCGTGGAAGAACTCCAATGCAGTTGAATGTCCAATTTTGGGTATTTTCATACCTGACTTTTCCGTTATTGTATTCCAGCTTGCAATTAAGTCTTTATAATATGTTGGACCACCTGCATCGGCACTAATAACCAAACCATAATGCGGTGGTATATTTCTCTTACGGTAATATTCAGTCCAGTATTTTAAAATTTTTGCCATCTCGTGCATCGCAGTAATCGCATCTTCTTCCAATACTTGATGGTGATAATGGTACCACCCATAATTGCCAGGACTATAAGTAAATATGCTTGAACCATCAGGGCTGTACCAATTATAAAAGCCTTCTTTCATTCGTGAAACAAATAAATAATCGATGCCAGATTTTTTAAAGATTTGTGGAACCTGCATTGAACGACCGGGCACATCAATGTTATATGCAACTTTTGCATCCATACCTGGAAGTTCATTTTTTATCCAGCGACGGCCCAGATAGGTCTGCCTAACTAACTGCTCCCCCGATTCAAGACCTTCATAAGGTTGTGTAAAGGTCGCTCCCCAATCAAATTTTCCGGATTTATATGCGTCGACAATACGTTGCCTGTGTTCTGGAGCATCGTCCAATGCTTCCATCAGATTCAGGCTCTGCTCCATTCCAAATTTAAATTCAGGCTCTTTCTCTATAATATCAAGGGCGGGCAATATTATATCAAACACACGTTCATGACGACAACTGTCGGGTGTATTCATCCAGGCGATATCCTGATGAGAAGAAACGATTACATGAATTTTACCATTACCAAAATAATCCCAATTGGCTGGAATAAGCGGCTCGAAATATTGTTGCAGCAGTTCATTATTGTTTTCTTTATGGGTAATCCTTAAAAACCCAGGATCACCAATTAATGGCAATGCTATTTGAATAACTCCATTTTCGTTTGTTTTTACTGGCAGCACTTCGCCATTAAAGGATAAAATCCCACCTTCAACCCAACTAGTTGGCTCAATAATTGCATTTACCCTGAACTGCCCATTAATTATTTGATATTCATATGGCTTCTTATAAGAAAACCGAATCATTTTTTCAGGTATATTGCCAAAAATTGTTTCCAATAAGAATATCATCAATACCATTAACAAGCCAACCTTTTTCATAATAATTATTTTAAAATGTACTTAAATTCCATTGGTAATTAATTGTTTATAAAATAGAGTGATTGCATCTTCACGATAGAATTATTTATATTTCAGCTACCACGACACCTTTAAGGTAATAAAATCGTTTGCAGGAACAATTACCTTATTTTCTTCAAGATCAGTTCCAATCTCTGTATCAATGTTATATAACTGTACTTTATGCGGGACCATATCATTCCATAACAAACTGATCTCATTATCGAATTCAGATATAGAACGTAATCGTAAAATGGCATACTTCCCATCTTCGCTTGTTCTAAATACAGTTGAAAGAACAAGCGGACTACCATCAATTTCCAAAAGCTGTTTGCTTCTGAAGTTTTTATTCACTCTAGCAGCAATAAGTGGCTGATGTTGTTCAATCCCAAATTGATTTGGCCTGGCATAACCAGCATTGTTTAACCGAGGCAAGATATTATACCGGAATACAATCTCACCCCCCTGGCTTAACTGAAAGTTAGTGTGCCAGTGGTTATTTAACGCCCAGGAATATATCGTTCCGTTTGGAGATAACTCCCTGATCCATTTATCAGATTCAGTTGCAGCTCCCAAAATGTTAGCTGTTATATCACCTACCTGAAACAATGGTGCTTCAATGGGACACCAGGTTACCCCTTTGGTATCGTTTGAAATATCCAACCAGCGTTGCAAAGCAATCCAGTTTCGGTTGGCACCTGGCAGTTGTTCCTTTTCAATTTCCATTATACCCCAAGGTATGTCAGCAACTAGTTTTGGATTATCGATATTAAACGCAAATCCAAAATGAACCCCTTCTTTTTCAACGGTTGCGATTTTATCAACTATGTTCTTTATCTCAATATTTTCGAGGCCTTCATAGATTGTAATTTCGCTAACCAGTTTATTGCAACCTTCTGCGTTGGCTTCAACTCGCAGTGTCCCCAATAAAGGGCCATCTTCCTTAATGGTAATTCGAACATTTGTTGGACGAAATGCATTTTCAGGACGATCATCCGCCTTTAAATACCTGAAACTATTGATGGCACTATTTGATTTGGGATCTACAAATTCTGTTTCATGTAACTTAAAACTTACGATATCACCACTTTTAGGGCTTACTTCAATCCGTATAATACCGTTGTCCAAAACATTATCGATAACAAACGACCTCTTCCCACTATAAGCCCTTGGTGTCAGCTTATATTTTTTCGATCCAAATGCCGGTACATCCTCAGCAAAAAAAACCAACTCTCCATTTGAAAGTTTTTGAGCTTTCAACAATTCACCTTTGTCACCAATAATTCCATTATACTCTTTTACCATTTCTGCAGGCAACCTGACAATACCGTCACGGCTCCACGACAAATTGTTTAATACAGCCAAATATTCACCATCTGCTTCAGGTAAAGCCCTTAATAGCAACTCTTCACTTTTCGTATTTGCATTATCAAAAAATGAGAACTTTGATTTTAAAATCTCGCTATTTATAGGCTCTTTGTACGGATCCATGAAACACCATGTATGTTCACTCCCCATTAATATGTTCCACCAGGCATCATTCAACTCTTTTCTTGGGAAGGGCTTATTGGTCTTCAACATTGTCCAAAAGGTTTCCGCCTGGACCAAACGTTCTTTTGAAGTTCTGTTTTGAGCTGATTGTTTAGCTGCTGTGCCAGCTCCGCCATCTGTCCAAAACTCTGTAAAGTCGCCACTATAGGTTGGGATCTGATCTCCATACCGCCTATCAAACTCACTCATAATTTCGGTAGCGCTTACGATCTTTAACCTGGGATATGCATATTCTTCGTTCCAACTTTTAACTGCCTCGGGCAGGTCTGCATCAATCGGAGTGTTATCGGCCATTGCCCATGACATTGGAAATATGGAATAGGGATAATAATCTGCCCTTTCCAGTTCCGAGAGTTTCTCATCCAGGTAGGAGTCAATAAAATTTTCACGCGGATTATCTGTTTTTACTATTTCAATCAATTTGTCAGGATCAGTCTGACCAGCCATTTCAGGCCAGTAAAATTTGCCCTTAACCAAAGCTCCTGGATTATAACTCCCTGGCTGAAGATAAAGAAGCTTATATTTACCTTGCTTGTCAGTCCACCAAAAAGGTTTAAAATTGTGGTCAGTCGACCAGCCAACACGATCATAACCATTGTTAAAGGAAAAAATATATTTTATTCCCAATTTAGCTGCAACCGGAATGATTCCCCAAGTCATTCCAGGAATATCAACCTGGACCAGTGTCTCAATCTTTTGACCTGTTTCCTTCTTATATTCCTGACCCTGTCTGAAAAACTCAAACAATTCTTCTTCGCTGGCAAGGGTAGTGTTTACATTTACATAACCGGCATCCAGTGGCAAATACCCATCTCTTATTCCTTCCATTATCGACCGTCTCTCTTCTTCCGATGCTTTTGCCAGATATCTTTCAACCGGCCAAATTACCTCCGGATTCCACTTATATTTTGCTCCATCAGGGTAATTTTTTGTTTGCTTTGCCAGTTCAAGCCCGTTCACTAAATTTCTTGTATGAATCAATTCAACATTGGCGTGGGTGTTTGTATAGCCGATATCTACATGGGAGTGTGGATAAATAAGTACTTCCCAATGCCTGAATGAAGGAACAGTTACAATTTCTGTATGGTTAATTTTATCTGATTGGATTGATATTTCAATATCTGCCGGTTCTTCTTTCCCGATATTTGGAGCCAAAAGCAATTCATACGATACCAATCCCTCCTTAGAATACATTTCAAACAATTCCTTCTGGCCTTTGTAATTAATTTCGATTGTTCCCTTTCCTTCAAACCTGTCTTTGTTGAAATTTATAACAATCCCCCGGCCGGGTTGTCCATCTGACCTGTATTTGTAATAATTTCCCACTCGAAATTCTACATCCGTTACATCTTTTGTCTGCTTTTCATCCTCTTTTACAAGAAGATTTGCCTGTCCAAAAGAAACTGCTGTTAAAAATGCCAAGACCAAAAACAATAATGCTCTTTTCATATCTGGAAGGATAAATTATTTCATGTTTCTAAAATAGGTTCTGTCTTTGGATATAAGATCATGCACTTTGTGCCAGTTGAAATTATTTCTGATTAAAATCAATTCCAATTCTCAATAACCTTTTGGGTTTCTTCAGCATTGTGTTCCATTCTTATCCGCCAAAGCAGTTCTTCTATGGAAACCACATTGATGTCTTTAGACAATTCTTCGGTAGTCCATTTTACAGGTGAAACTCCGGTTGCCAATTCATCCGGATTATTCGGATAAGCGGGATTATGAAACTCAGACCAGGCATGCACAGATGTCCAGGCAAATGACCTTTTCCCTTCAGCTTTATCCTTTTCAACATCTCTGTTAATTTTGGCTGGTAATGTTGTCGGATCTCCGGCATAATCTTCCATCATTTCCAGATCTTTCCACATCGAATACTTGGCTGTAACCACAGGAATTTCAATCCCTTCTTTGTTTTTAAACCAATATATATCGCCTAAACCGCCATGATATGGGGCATACTGCACCGCTACAATCCCCGCGATATCCTCAAGTTCATCAACATAAACCTGATAAGCATCCATTGCTTCTTTGCTATCAAGATCGTGAACAAGAAATCCAAACACCTTAATCCCGGTACGCTTCATATGAACGTTTATTTTTTTCACGAAATCACGTGTGATTTGTAGCCGATCCTCTTCACGTTTGGAGGCAAATAAGTCGGGATAATGATACCCTCCACCATATTCAACAACCGAAATATTGTCTTTTTGAGTTCGCACCATTTCTTTGTAAACATCGGGCGCCATCATCGATATATTTGAAGGACATGAAGTAAAACTAACAGGTACACTGCTTAAGTAAGGATTTGACCAATATGCGTCTGACAAAACAAAAGAGCCTATTGTCCATTGCATATTGTCGCCATCACTCATTAGAAAAGAGTGAAAATGATTACCCTTCCCATAGTCAATGGTCGAGGGATCTACACTCTTAAACTTTGGGAGTTCTTCGTTGATTGAATTGGAAGAGAGAATAAGAAAGTTTAAGCACCAGTTGTTTGCCGTATTTATAATTCCATATACAGTTGAAGGAATGACAAATTCACTTTCGCCTCCAATATTCCAACCCAAAAGAGGTGAACCAGGCTTTGTCCATTCAAGTATTCTTTTCACATAATCATTCACTCCAAATCCGATTGGAGTTTTATGGGCAATCCCAAAATCTCTTAAGTTAGGATAAGCAGGGTGCATCGTAATTACAGCATCGTTTTCCAGTTTGTCTTTCAATTCCCTAAAACATGTATCCGATGAAATATTCCTGGCATCTTTAAGCATTGTAAGTCCTGCCCTTTTTGCCATTTCCTCTAATCCTTCTTCCAATGTTATGGCTCCAAGCACACTTGCGTACATACAAGCAACATTATACGATTCATCTTCGCTGGCGTTGTATATATCCCAGTCAAATGATTTGGGTTTCTTAAAAAGTACATATCCACTAATTTCTATTTCCTTCATGCATTCAGCCAAAAGTTGTTCAGCATCATATTCACCCTGAATCTGGATATCAAGCCGGTTACGTAATCTTTCATACCATCTCTCATAGTTAAGGTTGGATGTTTGCATCCAAATCATTTTCTCTGTTTCACCACTATTTACTCCCTTGGCCATTAGGCCAGCCAACGAATAAACCAGTGTGTTCTCAATGTATTCGGGACTTTCCTTAAATTCCAGGATAGTAGAAGGAGCTTTCTGTTGCGGCCACCAATAGGCCGATTCCAAATTTTGCGTTAAAGCATCGTCACTTCGTTCTGATGAACAAGCGATTAATCCAATTAAAACGATAAAATATAGTAATCGTGACATATTGATCTTGTTTTGGAATTCTTCTTGGAAAAATTTTATTGCATACTTATTATCTGCTGAACTTCAGCTGGATAGCGTTTCATGCGTATCCGCCAGAGCATTTCTTCAGTATTAATTACCGTGACATTTTCATTAAGCTTATCCACCGTCCATTTTACAGGAGTTAACCCCCGGGCTTTTTGTCCACTCTCATTCGCAAATTCAGACCATGCATGTACAATAGTCCAGCTATTTGCCACTTCGTCGTTTGCTTCCGCAGCAGTGGCCTCCTGATTAATCAGATTTGATATTTTCTCTGGTCCGCCTGCACGTACGTTATTTAAATTCGCCCACAATGAATATTTTGCCGTTACAATTGGGATATGCATACCTTTACTATCTGTAGCCCAGTGCACTTCACCATTGCCTCCTTCGTACGGATTGAATTGCACTGCAATCATACCTGTTAAATCTTCCAGTTCATCAGCATAAATCTGATAAGCAAATTTAGCCTCCGGACTATCCAAGTCGTTACAAATAAATCCGAATACCTTAACGCCGGTTTTTTGCATATGAAGATTAACTTTCCTCGCATGTGTACGAAGAGCAAGTTCCTTATTCGTTCGTTCACCCATCAAATCAGGGTAGTGATAACCTCCGCCATACTCAATAATCGAAATATTGTCGGGCTGGGTTTCGGCTATGTAATCTAAAGTAACCGGAAACATCTCTGCCATTTGTCCGGCACAAGTGCCCCATCCAAAAGGGAAAGCTCCATTATTTGCATTTGCCCAATAATCAGTATGATGTGTAAAGTTCAATTCCATCCATTGCATGTTATCCCCATCACTCATAATGAAACTATGGAAATGCCCATTTTTTTCCCAATCAATATCTTTGGGGTGCAGTGATTTTACTTTTTGGGGTTGATAGTCTTGTGAACTGGCAGACAACAAAGGCAAATTCCAACACCAATTGCTGGCGGTTGTAATCAATCCAGCTTTTGAAGCCCTGCTGGTAAAATTAAACTCATCTCCAAAACCCCAACCTAACATTGGCGATGAGAGCCTCATTTTTCCAAAGAAATAATCCATATCGCTATTTGACCCGGCATCTATAACCATGCAGTTGTGAGCTACTGCAATATCCCTGTGGTGAGGGGCTTTGGGATCTACCATCATGATCAGGTTATGATTGATTGCACTTTTTAAATGCTGATAAACCTCTTTGTATGTAACACCACATGATGCATCAAAAAGGCTTAACAGTTTAGCGTCAATCATTTTTGATACCATTGATCGATCGGCTACTACAGCATCAATTACACCCGCAACAGTGGTCGCAATATTGGCAGAAATATCCATATCATTGCGTTTTGTGTACATGTCTCCAACGCCGTCATCATAATCATACACAACATATCCTTTCACAAGCCCTTTCGCATTCAAATGACTAAGCAACTGCCAAACATTCATTGTTTGACTTTCAGTAATCGCAAGTCGTGTTTTGGTTCTTTTCAACCATTCGTCAGCGGCAGGAGTACCGACGGCTATCCAAATCAATTCATCATTTTTTCCTTCATTAACTGCTTTTGCCGCTATACCTGCAAGTGATTCTGCTAGGATCCGTTCCTGGAAATTATTATGTCCTACCTGACAAGCAATTATTTTCCCAGGAGCCTTTTGTTCCGGCCACCAATAATTCTCGGAAAACACAAAATTCTTTGCTTCGACTACGATTTTTTCGAAAGGATCGGGAGTCGGATCAGTTTTTGGTTTTTCATCTTGCTCTTGATCGGTTATAACTGAATCTTCTTTGCAGGAAAAACAAGCAAGAAGAACGATAATTGAAAGAAATCGGGCAAATTTATTGAAATGAAATCCCATTTGTAATTATCTTAAAAATGAAGGTATAGCGAGGCTGCAAATAGAATTGCATAAAGCTCTCCTATTGACAGCCTCTGCTATGAAAACTTTCTCTAGCTAAATTTAGCCAATTCTAATTTGGGTCCACCCATTCCACTCCAACTGCATTCAGGCCATACCTTCCGGTGGCATCCATCATTGGGTTTCCCTTTTGTGCATTTAACGGCCAGTAGGCATTAAGTGTTGGATATTGGCTTACATTACTCAGGAAATCACCCTTTCGTGCGTTAATGTCGGTTTCGCTTAGTTCTTCTCCCCAAATCCTGAAATCAATGATTTGTCCGTCAACATTACTCCTTCTTTTCCACAGGCTGTTATCCCATGCGGGTGAATAACCAATACCCAGAATAGGGCCACCATTATCCATATCATGTACCATAGGACTAGGGAAAGTTCCTTCGCCCACCAGCGTACCATCGACATATATTTTACCGACAAGGGTTGATGCATTATAAGTGACTGCCAGATGATACCATTTACCCAGTTCCTTAAATTGTACCCCGCCTCCTACTGCAACCCACCAAGGGGCTGTTGGTCCAATTCCAATTACAAATTCCAAATACCCTCCATTACCGGTTGCGGTGGTCAAGTACCTTAAGGCATAGCCTCCAGTATTCGCTCCAACATATTGTTGATCAGTGCAAAAGATATGAGCATATGACTCTGTGCCAAATCCACTATTGCTTGTCAAACTGGCAGGTTTAAAACGACATTCAATTGTAAACTTATCCAAAGGTGCTAAGGCAATATTTGCTGGAGCTTTCAACGATGATTTTCCCGGTATAATTTTCGGATATTTCATGAAAATCTCTGAAGCAATTACATCGTCTATACCTGCTTGTAATACCAAGACTGCGTTGTCAATCTCCTTTTGATGAGCTGCATCTGCCAATATGGATTTTGCCCAGTCAATCCGGTTTTGAAGCTTTGTAATGGTTTGATTGGAATAAAATCCTGGTTCTTGACCTTCTTCCTTGCCAACGAGGAAATCTGTTGCCTCTTCAATCTTTGCATTCAACGCATTGAAATCCAAGTTTACCGTGTCGTCTTCACAGCCTGACAAAAAAGCCATGAAAAGGATGAAAAATATATATTGAGATATTCGTTTCATTTTTATGTTTATTAAAAATTAAGAGGATAAAAATTAACACACATTAATAACCAGGATTCTGCCAAAGTTTCTCCTTATCAATAACAACATCTATCTCGGTTTGCGGTATTGGATACAGCCATTTGCTGTCATCAATTGTAATTGGGCCCGTCATGTAAGGATCTTTGGTAGGTTTTCTGGTATATATTGCTTCTTGCAATTTATTCGTCCTCAGCAAATCAAACTTACGGTAATGTTCAATACATAATTCACGTACTCTTTCATCCATTATTTCATCAAGGGTTAATTGAGATAGCGTTAAATTCGGGAATTCCGGTGTTTGTGAAGCATCAATATTGAATCCACGGGCACGGCTTCTAATTTGATTGATGGCATCAAGTCCAGCCTGGGTTGGCCCCCCATTTGCTTCGAGGCTTGCCTCTGCATACATCAATAATACATCGGCGTATCTCATCATTATTCCATTTGTAGGAACACTTTCACCTCCAGCATAACCATGATTTACAAATGGGACTGGTCCCCAACGATATTTCCCAAAACCACCGTAGGCATACATATTACCATTATCGTTGATCATGTTCATATAATTTGAGGGATCATCAGGTTCGTCGGTTCTTTCAACAAAGAATCTTTGTGCCGGATCCGAACTCCATAAATCTATATAGTTCGATGGCATGTTATATTCTAGGCGTTGATCGCCTTCCTTGGCATAAAATAGCACCAATGACGGAATACCTTTGTTATTGGTATGTCCTGCCCATGAAGTGAGCTGAGTACCAAAAGGAGGCCAACACGGATAACCCAAATCTTTTGACCATCCTCCACCCTTTTCTTCTGAAAATTGAACTTCAAAAATGCTTTCGGAGTTCATATTCTTATTCTCAATAACAAAGATATCTGCATAGTTATCAAGAAGTTCATAAGGACCATTATTTATGATATCCTCCAAAACAGCTTCCGCTTTTCCATATAACTCGTTTGAGCTCTCAGAAATTGATGCCTGATACCCATAATCAGCTTTTCCGGCCTCGGCCATTAATCCTTCAAAAGTAGTACCGTATTTTTTGTAGCTGGCCATGGTCAGGTATACCCTTCCCAGCAATGTTTTGGCAGCATAATGGGTTACACGCCCGGCTTGGGTAGCAGATTTTGCTACTGGCAATACACCGGGTTCTGTTGCATCCAACAAATCCTGTACAATAAGCTCATAAACTTTCCCGACGGGTTCACGGGGCAATTCTTCCGCTTCACCTCCAAGAGTAATTGGTACTGGTCCCCAAAGTTGAACCAACCTGAAATAAGCGAGAGCCCTCAGAAATTTCGCTTCTGCAATTACCCGGTCAACGATTTCCTTTTCAACTTCCGATTTTGCGGCATCCTGTATTATCAGGTTAGCACGCATTATTATGGTATAATGATTGAGCCAGAAATCGGCCAAATAGTATGATTCGGTACTCCAGGTATAGGAATCAAAATCGATCCTAAAACTTTCGCCCCACTTTGTACAGCCCTCATCTGTACCCAGGTACATTGCACCCGAGGCTTCCCACGAATAAAACCCCCTTAACTGGTCATAAACTCCAAGAATGGCAGCTACCATACCATCTTCATTTGTAAAAACGGTAGAACTTGACAGCAGCGACTTTGGTTCTTCTATCAGAAAATCTTCACAAGAAGTAGCTGATAAGAGAACAACTGCAATGAATAGTAATATTTTTGATTTCATCGGTTTCCTTTTTTTTGTT